>Ga0187894_10007102_pt1 | contig 10710 bp, 10 predicted proteins | sample GBC1701081metaG_FD_136650 | JGI IMG/M metagenome (GOLD analysis project Ga0187894, IMG submission 136650) | White microbial mat communities from a lava cave in the Kipuka Kanohina Cave System on the Island of Hawaii, USA - GBC170108-1 metaG ... | reverse complement strand
TCGGTCTTTGAAGTTTCATCGGGCTTTGACACGGTGGCGTGAGACTCTATTGAAACTTACGAAAAGGTCAACCTCAAATCACACCTTTTTTCTTCTCGTCACGCCACTTTGCCGAAAGGATACGGTATCTTGATGATTGTCTTGCCTGAATTGGCAAAACATATAAACGAGAAGAAAGTTTTCGTTGCGGTTTGCCTTTTTTGTGTGCCTCTTGTGCTTCAAACTTATTTTTATAACAGTGCGTGGAAATCAAATCTTGCTTTATGGGAACGCGGAACAGAATCAGACCCGATTTCATCCTTTAACTTTATGCAATTGGGTGCGACGCTCTTCGATTTAAAACGCTACGCAGAAGCAAAAACCGCCTACGACAAATCAATAAATATAAATCCAAGCGCGGGTGCATTGATGGGACGCGGCAGAGTTTTGACCGAACAGAAACAATAGGCGGAAGCCGAAAAAGATTTTCAATCGGTGCTTTCAATGCCGGACGAGCGTGTGCAGATTTACGCACTTTACCAAACGTATGAATCGTTCGCGGTCTGTTACGAACGACAAAGAAAACTAAAGGAATCGGCAAATCTTCTGGAACAGGCGCGAACCCGTCTTCCGCAGTATTCAGCCGCTATAACAGAAAAGCTTGCAATTATTCTTTATCAGAGCGGACAAAAAGAAGAAGCTTTGAAGCAGTTGGAAAATTACCGTCAACAATCAAGAGTTGAGTTACTGCCCGAATCACGTTTTGTGATTTATCGTTTGGGATTGCTTTACGCCGAGTTTGGAAGAAAAACAGAAGCACGTGAAGCACTACAAGAATTTTTGACGCTAACAAAGGACGTACAGGATAAAGAAACAAAATCTACACGGACAGAGGTTGAGGCAATACTTAAAAAGCTTTGAGTAGTGGCTTTAACCTGCTTTAAGCTCATAAAAAGGCTGGCTAAAGACCGTACTCAAAACTCATTTCAAATAAAAACTACAGATTGTGATGTGGGAATCTCAAAGCGTTTACGGCAACGCATATTTTTACAAGCGAGCATATCGTCAATACGAACCATGTAATCACGCGATTTCTGAATACGCCTCTGGTCATCGTCGCTCATACGACGCCCTAGATTTTTCTTTTTGGTTCGTTTCAGCCAACGCACTTCATAATCAGCACGTTCACGACAAAACGGACAAACAAAAGATGCCGTTTTCATTTCCTGCTTTTCATCAAAAATGTCACGTTCGTTTAGCATGATTAGCCACTAACTTTCAGCTTTATTTGTTTACTTTCTGTTTTCTGCTTATGTCATTCAATGCCACACGGTTTGAATAACGCACACCGAGTTTGCCATCTTTCATTTCAACTAAATGAGCGCGTTGCGGGCGCGTCGGCAAATAGCGCGATGTCAAATACATATCACCACTGTTTTCTGTTTCAAGCATGGTCAGATATTCGTTTACGTCTTCGTTTGTCCAATCCGCAGGGTCATCAACGGCTATCATTTCAATCTTGACCTCGCCGTCTTCGTTTATAAAAACAATCTGCAGATCACAAACGGGGCACGCAATTTCTTCGGCATAGAGCGGCATACGGCAACGTGGGCAACGATGCCTGCCAAGAAAACGAATATTATCTAAGTTATCTATTTCCAAGTCGTTACCTTCTTACTACGCTTTGCTACTTAATCATTGTGCCTGTGCGTCGCCAACGCGTGTTTGAAAAAATGCTGAACGGGAAATTGTCACCCGGTGCGCTTTCGTCATAAGACCAATATACAAACATCGCACGCCCTATGACTAAATCTCGTCTTACGAATCCCCATGCACGACTATCCAGGCTGTTGTTGCGATTGTCGCCCATCACAAAATAACTGTCAGACGGCACTTTCACAGTCTCTTTCTCGAATAACTCCTTATTTTCGGAAAAATACACATCGTAGTTCTCGCCCTGTTTTCGCTCGGGATTGTTCAATATCTCCAAAGCCTTCTTGTCGCCCAACGGAACTAAACTTGAATAATCCTTTGCTTCTATTCTATGTTCGGGTAAAACCTCTCCGTTGACTAAAACATCTCGCCCGCGAACTTCGATGTTGTCTCCGGGAAGACCTATAACGCGCTTCACGTAATTGGTTTTGTAAGGAATGTTATTAGGGTCTGTGTCTGCCCTATTTGGTTCGGGGAAACCCGGATATTTGAAAACGATTATATCGCCCCGACGAATTTCTCTTTGAGGCAAGAGCGGAAAGCCGCCTCCGCCCGTTGGTGCAAATACAAACTTATTAACAAGCAAATGGTCGCCAATTGTGATTGTGTTTTGCATTGAGCCTGTCGGGACTTTAACAGCTTGCAGAATAAATGTGATTCCGAACAGAGCCATTATCACCGTAATCACCAATGACTCAAAGTATTCGCGTATAACAGATTTCGGCGGCCCTTTTGGTGCTTCTTCCTGCGAGGCATTTGTTTCCTCATTCTTCTTGCCAGCCTCTTTTGCAGTTGCCGATTTTTCGTCCGCTTTTGCTGATTCGGCAACCGATGTCTGTTCTTTCTTCATGCGTTGAATCGTAGAGAAGCTAGGTTAATCGGTCAAGTGTGTGATTGAGATTTCAATTATTCTTTTTATCAAGTAGAGACAACATTTCCGAAGCATGCCGCGCCGCAGAAATTTCTGCTGATTTTATCGTAGAGCCTTCACCGCGTGCGTTTCCGCCTTGCCAGCTTACTTCAACGCGAAAGGTTCGTTTGTGCGGCGGTCCTATGGTTTCAACAACGGCGTAACGCGGCGTGTCTTTGCCATTTGCCTGCAAACATTCCTGAAGCATTGTCTTGTAATCGGCGGCAGCGGCTGATTGCGGGTTTGCTTCTTTCAATTCTTCGCTTAAAGCCATATACAAAAAACTCTGCGCTGCTTGGAAACCTCCATCAAAAAAGATTGCCGCCAATACCGCTTCAAAAGCGTCAGCCAGCAAAGCCTGTTTTTTTCGCCCGCCTGTTTTTTCTTCGCCGCGCCCTACGCGCATAAATTCGCCAAGCTGCAGACGTTCAGAGGCTTTAGCCAAAGTGTTTGCGCTCACAAGGCGGTGCTTCATTCTCGAAAGCTCACCCTCTGTCATTGCCGGGTAGGTGCGAAATAAGTACTCAGCAACGATACACCCTAAAATAGAATCACCGACAAACTCCAAAGCCTCGTTGTGAAGTTGACGAACTTCTTCGTCCACACCGAAAGGAACAGCTTCGTGCGCCCACGAACGATGTGTCAAAGCACGGTCAATAAACGATTGGTCATTGAACTTATAGCCCAATCTTTCTTCAAGCTGAGATAGCGTGGAAAGTTTTTTTTTCACTTTGATTTGTTTGAAATCAAAAACGCCGAACGCAGATATTATTTTCTGCATCCGGCGTACAGGCTTAGTTTCGAGACGACCTTGCGCCTCTTTCGCTTGGGGAGCGACTGATTATTGTCTATCTAGGTTTTTTTGCTTTGCTACCTTTGCCTTTTGCTGGTGCTTTTACCGTAGTTGCCTTCGCTGTTGCACCGGTTGTTTTCGCAGCAGTACCATTTGGGTTAGCTGTCCCAACTTCTGGGGCAGTTGTGCTGGCAATAGAAGCAATCGGTTTTGCGGCGGTTGTTGATGTTGTCGTATCCACCGGAACTTCCATAATCGGAGCAGGTTTTAGTTCCGAATTAGGATCCGGCAGAGGGTTCTTTTGAACAACCGCAATGTACTTACTAACATCCGCACCTAAGTCTTCTTTCTTCTTTTTATAGCGTTCTGTAAAAATATCAGTAAGAATACCTGTCCATAACTTTTTGCTTTCCGCATTTGTCTCTACGCTAATAGCACGAGCCAAGGCATCCGCCCATCTATCTAAAAAAGCACCAAGTTTATCTTCGTCAGCTTTTAAGTCCGCCTTTTTGTCGTCTGTAATCGGGACATCTTTCCACTTTTTATCAACCTCTTCGTTGAATTTACTGAATTCCGCCTGATAGTACTTAGCTATCAAAAGATAAGCGGCTGACGAAGTCTTGAATATAGAGTCTGTCTTAGTTGATTTATAGTAGTAGGTAGCGGCTTCTTTAGGCGATGTTTTCTGTAGAATCGCACCCAACCCATAGGTCAACCAACCTTCGGCTTCTCCTTTATCTTTAAATAGATCCCATTTAGTAGGGGCTTTGCCTGCTTCAAGCATTTGCAAAGCTTTTTTACCATAAACGATGGCGTCTGTTTGAAATGTGCTGTTACCCGCCTTATCAGCCAAATAGCCTGAATAGCCAAGTTTGATTAATACATCAACTCTTTCCGGTTCGTTGTTTAGTATCTCTTTTCCAAATTTATAAACGTCTGGATAGTTTTTAGATGTGTAGGCATTTCCAAAGTCAAACTCCAACTTTGCCTTTAGGTATTTTGGAATCCAGCCTTCAAGATATTTATCAATATCTGCGTCCTTGCCTTTACATTTGGCTTGATGCTCTTTCGCCGCTTCATAAGCAACATCCGGCTTATCCTTGCGGTTAACTCCAAACTTTTCGTTATAAATCTTGTTGCACTCTTCATCAGTAGTCTGTGCAACTGCGGGCATTGCAAATGCGGTAACTCCAACCAGTGCGGCAAAACCCAGGTTAATAAATTTAAGTGTCTTTTTCATTGGTAGCAAATCCTCCAAGCGAAATTCAATCATTTATTTTTCGTCTGAAACTAAGCCTTATCGGCATTGCGTTTTCTCAGATGCAATCGTCAATAAAATCAGTTGCTGTTGATTGTTTACAATCGAAATCCGCATACAATCATAAAGAGATTGCAATGTCGGCTATTTAGTTTTAGAAGAAATTGACGTGAAATAATCTTTCATCAATCGCCTTAGTGTCAAGACAAGAGTTGTAATTATTTAATCAAATTTACGTTTAAGAAATCTTTTTCGGTTTGATGACCGATTCTTTCCATAAACAAGAAACACCTAAAAGAAAAATCACGCCAAGAAATTCGGGTTTCCTGACGTGATTTTTTATCAATCGTTTGTTCCGAACGATTACGGTTTCGGAGTAACGACACGCGGTCTCTGTCCATCGGATGAATCACCTGATGGCTGTTTTGTTGTGTCGTTTGGTTTTACCTGGTTTGTGTTGCTTGGAGTTGTCTGTGGCACACCAACTTTTGGCTGGTTATTTGGCGTCGCAGTTTTCTGTTGCGTAGGCGCGTTTTTCGGATAAGTTTTGATGATTGTTTGAACTTTACTGTCGTTCGTATTTGTCACCATGTTTCCGTTCGCATCTGTGCTTTGCTGCACGGCGGTTTCAGTTGCATCATCATCTTCATTCTCTTCCGTTATAATCGGATTGCGTTGACGCGGAATTGTAGGAATACGTGCCATATCAACCTTTGGCGCGGGTCCGAATCTATTACTCAAAGCGCGATAGATTTGTCCTGCGACTCCGGCGGCGATTTTTCCTTTTTGTCCGGGTCCTCGCGTAATAACGACAACTGCAAGTTGCGGGTCACCAACAGGACCGTAAGATGCAAACAAACCAAGCTTGCTTCCCTGTCCGGTACATGATCCCGTTTTGCCTGCAATGTAATACCCCGGTGTTTGTGCGCCTTTTGCAGTTCCGAAATTGGTCGCACCGACCATGCCCGGTAATACGTCATCAATCGTCTTTTGCGAAAAATTCAAACGATGACGAATCTGCGGGGTTAAACGTACTTTTTCCTGTTCGTTTCTTACAACCTTTGGTGTCAGTAAAAACCCGCCGTTACCAAGCGCGGAAACCATCGTTGCAAGTTGAATCGGCGTCACTTCGTAATCATCACCATGCGAACTCATACGATTAAGGGCAAAGCCTTTTTTCTCTTGCGGAATTGCGCCCGATGATTCGTTCGGCATATTGATTCCGGTCTTTTCACCCAAGCCAAGTTCGCGTGAATACTGCATCATCTTTTCATAGCCGACGCGCCCGCCTACCGATTGAAAATAGGGATTTTTTGAAAACGCCAGAGCGTCTATCAAATTCAAACGATTGGGTGAATAAGTTGCTTCTGTCTCAGGATTGATTTCTCCTTCGCTCAAACCTGCAACGCTTGTTACAAGTTTAACGGTTGAGCAAGGTTTGAAACCTTTACGGATACCCCATTCCTGATTCACAACGCTGTAAACTTGTCCCGTTTTCGGGTTCATAACGACGACTGTTCCCGATTTATCGCCCAGAGCTGCGATAGCTGCACGGCGGACTTCCATGTCCTCGCCCGTTGTATCATCGTTTTGAATGTTCTTGATTGTGTCGTCTCTTAAAGCTTTCAAGAAAGCAAGTTCACGACGACGCGCTTCTTCAATAGCCCTGCGACGCGCTTCTTCTGCCGCACGACGACGCGCCGCTTCTTCTGCCGCACGACGACGCGCTTCTGCACGTTTCTCTTTGCGAGACATATTGCGCGTGTCTTTTGCCGGAGCAGCTTTGGCTACTGTACGGTTTTTACTGTTTTTTGTATTTTTCTCGCGTTTATCGTTTTTACTAACGCGCTTTGCGGTAGAGCGTTTGTCTTCTTTTTTATTCTTTGAGTTGCGAGCCAAACGACTATCTTCGCGTTTCTTGCTCTCTTTACTGTTACGCGCGTTTTTAGCGTTCTTCTCTCGCCCTTTATCTGACTTCTTTTTTGTGTCAGCGGCTTTGGATTTGCCGCGTGTTTTATCGGTGGCTCTTGCGATAGAACCAATCAGGGGCAACGATATGCAAACCGCTAATGCCAGAAAATTTCTGACCAGCGTGTGAGTAACAAATGTTTTCATTGTTCTCACCATTCTCCCTCCTATGTATTTTTTCGCTTGTGCCATCACGAAACCTTTACCAAGACTCCGCAATAAGCTTTATGTGGTTTACTAATTTCGACAGACAAAAAAGCTACGCCATAACCTGATATTACATCAGGTGGTGTTGGACGCATGAAACTTGCCCGCCAACTTCATGCCAAGAAACTGTAACTTGACGATTCTCACTTTCAATTAAGTGAGGGGAGCATTTGGACGACCTCTGGGGAGCTTGATTCGAGACCGTCTGAAATATAACATCGTGCCGCTTTTGCTTGCAACCGAAAAATAAGAAAAATTCAAGACAGCCATAATTAAATGTTAATACAACACTGCTTCAAAGCGGCTAAATGGGCTTGGAAAATGTGTTTTTGCTTAGTAAATATGCAGTTTTATGCATTGCAATTGCAACACTTGTTAAGCGGATGTCGGGGTCTATTTTTTTCCGCATACCATTTAAGCCGTTAACTAAACCCCGATAGAGTTTGGGAAAAAGGCGATTTTGAAGTTGCTTATAAGGCGTTAGACGAACGTGAAGCATTCACTTATTGCCTTGGTCTAAAGGCAACAATAACTTCCGACATTAATGTTTTTCGGCTAAGTAATCTCACTGCCTCAGCCTGTTTAAGTTCTGTGATTACCGCTTGATGCCTGGTTTAGCTGTCCGTTCGGTATCAGGCACAATAGTTCCGTCACCTCCGGCACTATCCCATATTTCTAACCCCCAAAGACGGCGCACGGCTGTCTTGACCTTCTGCATATCTTCGTTTTTTTGTCCGAGTTTGCCTTCATCAACCCACTTTCGGGCTTCAACCTCTTCAGTAAACTTAGGTGTTGTTCCCACGTAATAGTTGAGCCAATCGTGCCAGAACCAATCTTGAGCGTGTAAGACTTGGCGTCGAATGTCACGCATAGCTTGAACCTGTTTTTCAGCCATACGTTTGTCGCCGCGTGCTATGGTGCGCCTCAGTTCAGAATAGAGCAGTTTGAATCTGTCCTGTTGCGCTTGTGTACCGTAGGAATTGACATCGCCCTCTATTTCTTGAGCCAAGAGTTGAAACTCCAATAGTTTTTGATTTCCTGAAAGGTAGTTGTAACGTTTTTCAAGCTCTGCGATTCTGGCTCTTATTTCTCTGGCACGGTCAACAAATCTTCTAGCCAAATCGTGATTGACAACCGTTGAGTCTTTCGCGGTTATGATTTCAATATCCAAATCTTCTATCTCTCTACGCAATTCATCAATTTCGTCTTGAGGCGAAGGTTCCGTGCCCCAATTTTCAAATCCGCTGTCTTCTCGTGTTTCTCCGGTTTGGTCGTCATAAATAAGTTGAGGAAACTCGCTTTTTTCAACGGCTATATTGGAAGAGTTATAGAGCAAAAAGTCTTCTAACTTTGAAAGTCTTTTCAAATAAATCTGAAGATGTTGAGGGACTTGTTCCATTTGCTCCAAATAATCCAGTTCGCCTTCTTTCGGCATATAGATTTTTTCGGTGAAATGCCTGTTCAGATGCGGTATAAACGCCTCGACAGTCACAAGACGCGATGTGTCTATTTTGATGTGAAGACGAATCTCAGAACCTTCCGGAATTGGACGGGTAATGTTTTCGCTGTAAATGTGCATATTTCCAATCCAATGATTTGCGAGCGGGTCTGTCAGTGCTTCGCCTTCCCAGAGTTTTATTGCGAGCGACGTATCAGCTTCGCTCGGTCTGAGAGTTTGCGAAGCGTAAAACGTCACATCCTTTTCCGCAGGAAGTAATGTCATTCGCGGAAAAACGGAGCTTAACTGATGTGTTCCGTCCTGTGCTGTAAATTCAATTGAAATTGTATGCGGGAGCGGAACGGCGTTAATCATCATTCCGTGCATTATGGAAAATTCGGATGGCGACGCTTCATATTCTTTTCCGCTTTCATCTCTGAAAGCTATCTTGAAAACATTCATTGCACTCTCTTGCAAGATGAGAGTCGTTTCAAAAAAGCCGTCCTGTATCTCTTGCCAACCGCCCGACCATAAACCGTTCTTAGCCTCGAATTTTATCTCTTTGACCACCTTATTTTTTGTCGTGATTTTCCCTGCAACAATCGTTTGGGTCGAACTCAAAACGGCGTCATACACAAGGCGAACGGGAATCGCATCCGCATTAGTTTCAGACCCGGTGCCGGTTGCTTTTTTATTGCTTTCGATTGTTGATGCGTAAATTGCGGCGCCGCGTGCGACAACCGTCATAGGGTCTAAAGAGCCGTCAATAGCAATTTTGAAATGATTGCCGAGGGTTTCACGTAATGAAGGCATCTGCGTAGGTCCGCCAACAAGAAGTATTCTGCTTATATCTGTGTTCTTTATTCGCGCTCCTTCAATCGCTTCACTCAAAAGATTTATGCAACGTTGATAAAGAGGCTGGGATAGTGAATCAACTTCACCTCTGCTTAGGTCGAATTCAGTTTCTATGGGCTGACCGTTTTCGTCTTCTCCCAAATCCAGGATTGTCACCAGTGTCTCTCGCGCCGTAGAAAGTTCTATCTTTGCGTATTCAGCAACAGTGACCAACTTTCTGAACAGCCTTGTAAACTCTTTCTCGTTATTGTTTACGTCGGGAAGTGAAAATTCTCGTCGTAAGTGTGGAAGAAAAATTTCTTCAACGATGAGTCTGTCAATATCTTTTCCGCCAAGGTGATTATCGCCTCTATGTTCAAGCACCGTAAGTCTGCCATCGCGTGTGGATATGACAGCTATATCTAAAGTTCCGCCTCCCAAATCAAAAACAACAAGACGTTCTCCGTGAGTTTCCGCTTTTGCTCCGAATGCTATGGCAGCGGCGATTGGTTCCTGAAGAAGGTGGTATCCGTCAAGCCCTGCCATTTTAGCCGCCTGTGATGTTGCATCACATTGCAAAGTGGTGAACGCCGCAGGTACGGTTATCACCGCTTCTGTTACGTCTTCACCGGCTATACGTTTAGCGTTGGCAAGTAATGCTTTTAAGACTTCCGCAGAGAGTTCTTCCGGCGTGAATGACCGACCCGATAATGGAAAAGCTTTCTTATATTTCTGTCCCATCAGACGTTTGAATTCTGTTGCCACATTATCGGGGTCGCTTACGATTGCGTTTGTTGCGCGAAGTCCTACGATTATTCCGCCCGATTTCAACACCCTTACGGCTGACGGCGTCACGCTCATCTGGTCTGCGTTCTGCAAAATTTCAATGCCTTTTGCTGTGGTGCGGGCGATACAAGAATTCGTCGTTCCCAAATCAATGCCAAATCGAAGATACTCTGACATATAAACTCAAACCTCTTTTCGATTTCTAAAACACTAACGACAACAGAGCGGAAATTATCAGAGAACTTTTCTTAAAACAACTTTGCCGTGTCTCACAATATCGTTTCGGTAAAGCACAACGGGCGAAACCATTTCATCAATTACTTCAACACCGTTTTCTGTGAATTCACTCTCAATTACATCAATGACTTCGACAGCAAAACCTTGTTCGTAAAATTTCCCTGTCATGTCTATTAAACGAAGTTCGTACTTTTCTAAAAACGATTGAAACCGACGCGAGAAATGGCGCATTGAGAGTTGTGTTTCTTCGTTGGATTGAAAACTTTTTTCCAACCTCCAAAACTCAACCGCAAGTTCAATCAAATCTTGAATCGGAACTGACACGGATTCTGTTTTGCTCATTCAAATAAAGGCAGTCTAAAAAGATGTAAGGAGGTAAACTTTGGCAGTTGTTTATTTGAATCACAAATAAATCATTTCTTCTACTACTTTTCCAAACTGCTTTTCTCCTTTCCTGACCTATCTTTTTATCTTGAATTAGCCCAAGACTCCCTCTATCATCCGCTTTGGGATTTAGAGGGAGATGTAGGGCGTTGCCGCCGCCGCCGTGCTTTCAAACGGCGGTTTAAGCCTCTGAATCAATCGGC
>Ga0187894_10007100_pt1 | contig 10712 bp, 10 predicted proteins | sample GBC1701081metaG_FD_136650 | JGI IMG/M metagenome (GOLD analysis project Ga0187894, IMG submission 136650) | White microbial mat communities from a lava cave in the Kipuka Kanohina Cave System on the Island of Hawaii, USA - GBC170108-1 metaG ... | reverse complement strand
GATAAATTTGGAATTACGCAATGACCTCCAATATATCCAGGAAACAGTTTTGGTCTATTCCCTAGATATTTGTGAATCTCCTCAGCAAAAGACCACATTTCATCATAGTCTACACCATGCTTTTTTGCTATCATATTACTAATTTGAGCGTAATTAATCAGCCACCCGTAATATGATGTGTCTGTGACAATTTTTGCAAGTTCAAGAGTTATTGGATTGGATATCTTTTTTGTTTTGACCCTACATTTTTTCATCAAATTGGCATATTCCTTTGTAGCCCATTTTTTATTTGGTGCTTGAGATTCTATTGCAAAAAATTTTGTGTAGCGTTTTAAATCATGTAACATACGTTTGTGAACTCCTTTTGTTGCGCTATAAATAATTGGAATTGATATTTTAGCTTGTAATTTTTTTGTTGTTCCTGGGCTGATAGTACTATGAATTACTAGCCCTTGTGGGTTAAATTTTTTGACGAGTTCAATTATATTTTTTTCAAAACTTTCATTAAATGGAATACAAACATGAAGAAATTTAATTTTGAATAATTGATGTTTTTTAGGAGTTAATTTTTTTCTTAAAGCAGGATTTATATCATATCCACCCACCACTGTTGCTCTTGAAATCAATTTCATGATAGGAGATCCTATTTCACCCAAACCTGCAACTATATCTTTTGTATTGGTTTTATTTTTCAATGACTTAAATGATATCTACTATAAAATAAACTATGAACAAATTTCAATTTTTGGTTTAATGAGTTAGCAAAAAAGTAAAATTTATGAAAAGATTTTGATCGAATTTATGGGATGAATTAAGTAAAAATTAAAGGTTGAAAGTACTTTCCTACACTAAATCAATAAATTCATATAAAGTTTTTTTATTATTGTGGTACATATTGTTTCAAATTTCTTTTTCAAGCCAATACATTTTTAGAGAATAATTATTTTTTGTAAAGATTTTCATACTTGGTTTATTTTTCACAGAAATAAGTGCAATTAGTTTTTTTAGCCCAATTTTTTTAGCTTCCTTTTCAACCAATTTTAAAACATGAGAGGCAATCCCTTTATTTTGAAATTCTTTTTTCATCATAATACCAACATCGTTATTTAATATCCTTACATAACCTACATCATGTTGTGCATATCTTACTATCCAGTGATGGAAAACAGGATTTTTTGATTGTTTTTTCATATAAGAATAATGTTCTTTTTTAGTAAGAGGTTTTTTTTGAATATAAAAAAATTTGTAAAGATCGTTTCTAAGATTCATAATAAAGTTCCAATCATCTTTTTTTACATTTCTAAGAGAAATTAGCATTCGTATTATATCATAAATAGAGTACTAATAATTTCTTATCCTAAAGTTTTTAGTCTAAACGTTATTTTTCAGTGTATATGAAAATTAAGATTGCAAATAAGAACGTAGGAGATGGATGCCCGACGTTTGTAATTGCTGAAGGTGGATTAAATCATAATGGGGATGTTAGATTAGCTAAAAAAATTGTGGAAAACGCAGCAAATGTTGGAGCAGATGCAATAAAATTCCAGACATTTGATGCATCTGATTTAGTTTCTTCAAAATCTAAGGCTTATAAATTATTTAGAAAGTTAGAACTGTCTAATTCGGATTTTTCTGAATTAAATGATTTTGCAAAAAGTAATCAAATAATATTTTTCTCTACGCCTTTTGGGATAAAGGCGGTTAATCTGTTAATTAGATTAAAGGTTCCTGCTTTCAAAGTGGCATCAGGTGATTTAACAAATTTGCCATTAATTTCCTACATTGCCAGAAATAAAAAACCAATAATTCTTTCCACTGGAATGGGAAATATTAAGGAAGTAAACGAAGCCGTCCAAGCAATAAAAAGTGTTAGAAATAATAAAATCATAATCATGCATAGTGTTACTTCTTATCCTACTCCATATTATGAAGTAAACTTACGTTCATTAACTACGCTTAAAATGAAATTTAAATTTCCAATTGGATATTCTGATAATGGAAGTAATGATCTGGTGACGTTAGTAGCAGTTGCCATGGGTTCTAAAGTAATTGAAAAACATTTTACTATTAATAAAAAACTTAGAGGCCCTGATCATAGAATTTCAGCTGACCCTAAACAGATGAAAAATTTAATCATGCAAATTCGTCAAATTGAAGAAATGTTTGGAACGGGGATCAAAAATCCACAACCATCAGAGCTTGGGAATCTTGTTATGGCAAGACGTTCAATTCATACAATCCAAAAAATAAAAAAGAATTCTCGTATATCTACAGAGATGATTGCTATAAAGAGGCCAGCTTCTGGAATACATCCTAAATTTTACTATAAGATTTTAGGAAAGAAAACTAAAAGAAATTTATCAATTGATGAACCTATAAAATGGTCTGATTTAAAATAAGAAAATGAATGGTTTGTTAAAAAAAAATAATATATTATTTAGATTTTCTGGTGGCAAAGTTGTAGGAAAAGAACTTGGATTAGGGCATGTTTATAGATCATTGAATTTAGCTCAAGAGTTAAAAAAATATAATTTATTTTTTTTGATTGAAGATTATGGTAATGTAAGAAAGTTAATTTTAGAAAGAGGTTTTACCAATATTTTTCATCTCAAACCACGATGTGAATTAAAAGAAGATACAAAAAAAACTATCGAAATAATCAAAGAAAAAAAAATAAATCTAACAATAATTGATAAATACAAAATTCCAGCCAGTTATCTCAAAAAAATTAATTCGATTGTAAAATCAGTGTATATTGCTGATCTTTGGAAATATGATTATCCTGCTGATATTGTAGTTAATGGTTTCATAGGACTAAAAAATCAGAAAATCTTAAACAAATATGGAGCTAAATGTTGTTTGGGTCCAAAATATCAAATACTTAATAGAAATTTCCAAAAAAAGAAAGTGCAGAAAAAACGAATAGATCTCTTGGCAACATTTGGAGGTTTTGATGAAAATAATCTAATCAAGTTACTTATAAAAAATTATGAAGGAGAGTTTTCTTTAAGAATAATATTAGGTTTTTCTACTAAAATAAATGAAATAAAAAAATATCAAAAAATTTTTGGAGATAATATTAGTTTTCTTAAAGAAACAAAAAATATGGCTGAAGAAATAAAAAAAGCTCGATATGGGATTTGTTCGGGAGGTATTACTTCATATGAATTTGCATGTCTTGGTGTTCCATTTGCTATAATTTGTCAAGCAAAACACCAGATACAAACCGCTAAAGTGTGGGATAGTTTAGGAATTGCAAAAAATCTAGGTTTCAAAAACAGAACAATCAGTATACGACTAAAACAATATTTAAGACAAGTAAACAATTCTAATCTTAGAATTAATCATTTTAAGATAGATGGAAATGGTTCAACCAGAGTTGCAAAAGAAATAATAAAACTCTTATAATTTATTTAATTAATGATATTACAAAATCTATTTGTTTCCTAGTCATTTTTGGAAAAATTGGTAAGCTTAATACTTTTACTTTGAGAGAATTTGCATTTGGGAAACTTTTGGTATTGTATTTATTTTTATTATATGTCATAAGATGTAAGGGCCAATACTGAACACTTGCACCTACTCCATTTTTTTGAAGTTTATTATATAATTCATCTCGTGTATAATGATAATCAGATTCTATCTTTATGGTGTATAAATGGTAAATGTGATTTCTTTTATAGGAAATTTCAGGAATGGAAATTCCTCTGATTTTTGATAAGTATTTATCATAAATTTTAGCGATGTTTTGCCTCATCTTGTTAATTTGGTTTATCCTGCTTAGTTGAGATAACCCTAAAGCAGATCTTAATTCATCTAATCTATAATTATATCCTAGATCTACAATGTCATATTTCCATGCAGCTAACTTCTCTCGTTTATAAGAATCAATATTCAGAGCGTGAGAGCGAAGTATATGTATTTTATCAGCAAGTGCTTTATGTTGTGTAGTAACCATTCCACCTTCGCCAGTCGTAATTATTTTTGTTGGATAGAAGCTAAAACAACCAATGTCTCCAATACTTCCACATTTTTTATTAGAAAATTCGGATCCTAATGCATGTGCACAATCTTCTATCAAAAACAAATTGTGTTTATTACAGATTTTTTGTATTTCATTCATATCACAAGCTTGTCCACCGTAGTGAACAACAATTACAGCTTTGGTTTTTCTTGTAATTCTTTTTTTAATTTCTTTTGGGGTAATATTAAACGATTTTTCATCTACATCTGCCAAAATTGGTTTGGCACCACTGTAGGAAGCAGCATTTGCAGTAGCAGCAAAAGTGAAAGTTGGAACAATTACCTCGTCACCATAGCCTATTCCTAAGGATCTTACTGCTAAATGCAGCGCATGAGTTGCACTTCCAACTCCTATTGCATATTTTGTCTTTGTATAAATTTGAATTTTTTCTTCAAATTGTTTGAGTATAGGACCATTCGTTAACCATCTTTGTGACAGCGCTTTTTTAACTGCATTTTTATCACTATGAGTTATCCATGGAATAAAATAAGGAATATTCATTTATTGATATCGAGTATAGTTGAATATATTTTCTTATTAACAATTTTGATATTTTTGATTGATTTCTAGAAGTTCTGTGTTGTTATCTAATAATTTTACAACAGAATTATATTTTATAAAATTACCAACAGTATATAATTGTGAAAAAATTTTTTCCATTAATTGAAAATCTTCGTTATAATCAACTGTTAATCGCCAAAATGGTCGTTCTAGACCTTTTGGCGTAAAAATTTCTTTTATGTTATATCTTTCAGGTTTTTGTCTAAGACTATAAGTCACATGTTCTTTGTCTAGGTCACTATTCATTTTTTTATATAGTTGTTCTAATAATGAGGAAGTTAGTATTTCTATAGAGTATCCAATAGGAAAAGTTCTATGCAAAAGGTTTGTAACATAATCACATTTAGTCTTCAATGAGATATTAATAGCATCATCTATAATGAATGGATCTAATAATGGGTTATCAGCAGTTATTCTGACTATAATATCACCATTAAAAAATTTTGAACATTTGTAATATCTCTCTAGAACATTAAAAGAGTTACCTCTGAAATATTGAATGTTTTTCTTTTTAAGATATTCTATTAATTCATCATCTTCTGTTAAATTTGTAGTTGCAACAACTGTTTTATTTATTAAATTTGAATATTGTAAAAAATCTACTATATGTTCCAGAATTGCTTTCCCTTGTAATTTCTGTAAGACTTTACGTGGAAATCTCTCAGAACCAAGTCTAGCTTGAATAATTGCTAAAATCATCATATATGGTATCTATAACTAAATTAATTATTCAGTATTACGTTTTTTTGCAACAACCCACATATGCGAAGAGAGTAAATTGGAACGTAAAAAATCTTGAAATACAACACCTAGCTCATTCCATTTATCAATTAATATCTGTTTTAAAAATTGATTATTGGTAATATCAAATTCTTTATTGAGGATTTTTTTTCGCACTAGTTCTGCATCAAGTTTTCCTGGAGTAAGGATTTCCAAAACATCAAACCCTGAGTTGTTGAAAAGAATTTTGATTGAATCTGGATGAAAATAATTGATATGGTTTGGGCCATCAATATTGTTTGATAGTGCTGCTAACGTAATCAAATCAAACCCCTTAATGTTGGGAGTGGTGAGGATGAATAAACCATTATCAGAAAGAATTGAGTGACAGGAATTGATAAAGTTCTTTGGATTAAACAGATGTTCAATTAGTTCAAAACATGTAATCACACTAACTTTATCGATTCGTACATTTTCGATTGGTTCTTCAATCGTATCAATTTTTTTTTCTCTACACTTTTTGGCTAGTTCGGATGAAGGTTCAACTGCTATAACTTGTTCAAAGAGATTCCTCTTTTTAATTTCTTCACAAAAAGTCCCAAACCCTGCTCCTATATCAATAAGAATTTTGCTTTTAGTATTATACTTCCTACAAAGCTCAGCTACCTGATTGGTTCGTGGAATAAAGATGTTAGATCTTCTTACATTTTCTGTTTCATTAAAAATTTGTTCCCAATGAGCGATACTTTTAGATGACTGATAAAAATTTACTAATTGTTCAAAGGTGGGCCTTGGATTAATGAATAATGTTTCACATGTATTACACGTAACAAAATTAAAATTATTTTTTGTGAATTGTAATTTATAATTTGTAGATTCACATGCGGGACAGGAAGTAAAAACAAATTGCTCTTTATTTAGTAATAGACTTCTAACATCTTCTTGATGTAATTGTTTGTTCTTTTCCATAAGGTGCTCAGGTCTTATGTCTTTTTCTAACATTAGTTGATTTCGATTAAATTTTGACTTATTATATTTTGTTAACTTGTAAAAAGTAATCAAATAAACAATATATCTCGAGATTAATTCATTTTTTATATATGAGATATTGCCTAAGATGTTGCTATCCTGAAAACACTAAACCCTTCATAATTTTTGATGATGAGGGCGTATGTAGTGGGTGTAGGACATTCGAACAAAGAATGAATATAGATTGGAGTCAAAAAGAATTAGAATTAAAGCAAATTCTGCAGCATTACAAAGATTATGCAAAGGAAAAAGATCTTCCTTTTGATTGTATAATTCCTGTTAGTGGTGGAAAAGACAGTCATTATCAGACATATCTAATTACTCAGGTATACAAAATGCGACCTCTATTAGTGGCTTATAATCATGCTTATAATTCACGACTAGGCTTGAGGAATTTGAATAATTTAGTGGAAAAATTTGGTTGCGATTTGATTAGGTATAACACAAATCCACAAACTGCTAGAAAGCTTTCTTTATACATGTTATCTAAAGTGGGGGATGTTACTTGGCATCATCATGCTGGAATTTTTACTTTCCCAATCCAAACTGCTGTTAGATACAAAATACCTTTGATAATTTGGGGAGAGCATGGAGAAGCGTTTCTGAGAGGAATGCATAATATCGATGATAATGTTGAATTTACAAAAAAACAGAGACAAGAACATTCAATGAGGGGGTTTGAGCCAGAAGACATCCTTGATGAATCAGATAATGAGAACATAACAAAAACGGATTTAGCCCCATTTTTTTATCCGTCTGATGAAGAAATTGCTTCTGTTGGTGTGAGAGGTGTTTATCTTGGAAATTTTATACCATGGAATCAAAAGGAACAAGCTGAATTAATGATTAAAAAATATAATTTTGAAACATTTCAAACAAGAGAAGATACTTTTAATATTCATAGTTCAATAGATGATTTTTTTGAAGTTACTCATAATTATTGCAAGTACTTAAAATTTGGATATGGTAGATGTACAGATCATGCCTCAAATGAGATTAGACATCAGAGAATGACAAGAGAGGATGGAATTGAAATGATTAAGAAATATGAATATTTGAAAAGACCTAAAAACTTAGATGTGTTTCTCAAATTTGCAGGCATAACGGAAAAAGAGTTTTTACAAAAAATGGATCATTTACGAGATCCAGCAGTCTGGGAAAAAAAATCCAATGGGGAATGGATTCAATTAGATTGGATTGGAAATCATATTTGGGATAAAGGTGTAGAAGATGCAAGACTTGAACTTAAAGAGAAATGTGAATTTATCAGATCTGACCATAAAAAACCACCACATGATAATACTAGTCCAGAAGAAGAGTTGGATGAACTTGTATATCTCTAAAAGATTTTGTAAGAAATGATTTCCGTTATAGATTATGGAATGGGTAATGTTAGATCTATTTCTAATGCCTTTGAATTATTAGGTGAAATGGTTTCGATAACCAATGATAAAAAAGTTATTACAGATTCAGAAGCTATTGTTTTGCCTGGAGTAGGAGCATTTGAGGATGGCATTAATAACTTACAAAAAATGAATTTGATAGAACTATTAAAAGAGTTGGTGTTCGATAAAAAGAAACCATACTTAGGAATATGTCTAGGATTAGAATTTTTGGCAGAAAGAAGTTATGAGAATGGAATACATAACGGATTTGGATGGTTAAAAGGGGAAGTTGTAAAAATAAAACCTGAAAATCAAAGTTTAAAAGTTCCACATATGGGATGGGATGATACAAGAGTTATAATAGAAACGGATTTAATGAGAGGATTAGAGAAGCCAATTTTTTACTATCTACATAGCTTTTATTTTAAAGTAGCAGAAGTTGATAAAAAATGTATAACGTCTCTTTGTAATTATGGTGGAGTTGAGATTACTTCGAGTATAAAGAAAGATAACATTTATGCAGTTCAGTTTCATCCTGAAAAAAGTCAGACAACAGGAATACAATTGATTAAAAACTTTTTAGAAGATGTAAGAAAATAGTATGTTAAAGCATCGACTTATTCCCAATGTTATATTGAATAATGGGAATGTAGTTCAAAGTATTAATTTCAAACATACAAATGTAATTGGAAATGCTATAACCGCAATTGATTTCTTTAACAGTTGGGCTGTTGATGAAATACTTTTGTTAGATGTCAGTAGACATACTGGCTACAGACAAAAATTTCACAAGATTCTTGAAGGATTATCAAAAAGATGTTTTGTTCCACTTACTGTGGGTGGTTGGATAAAAAATGTTGATGAAATTCAAGATTTTTTGAAGCAAGGAGCTGATAAAGTATGTATTAATACTGAAGCTGTAAGAAATCCGGATTTTATCAAGGAATCATCAAGGATTTTTGGTTCGCAATGTATTACAATTTCAATAGATGTAAAAATAAATGAATCTAATCAATATGAGGTATTCATTGATCGTGGTAAAGAAAAAACTGGGTTAGATCCTATTCAATGGGCTAAACAAATTGAAAATTTGGGTGGCGGGGAAATTCTTTTAACATCTATAGATAGAGATGGAACCTTAAAAGGATATGACTTGAATCTGATAAAGATGGTAGCTATGAATGTAAAAATTCCTGTCATTGCTTTTGGTGGTGTTGGGGAATGGAAACATTTAGTGGATGGAATTAAAATTGGAATGGCAGATGCAGTTTCTGCTGCAAATATCTTCCATTTCACAGAACATTCGACAAATAATGCTAAGGAGTATATGGTAAAAGCAGGATTAAATGTAAGAAAACCTACATTTTATAAGATTCCAATGCCACGGAAACCAAAATACAATGAGATTTATTGAATAATTTGCTATAATCACTCTTTCGTTGTTCTTTTAATTTTTAAAAGATGTTCGTTTGCTAATGTTTTGAATATATCATCATAATCGTTTAAAAATGACTCAACTTTTGAAATTGGCATTTCTGCATCCATAATTAGTCCTTTAAACCCAAATCTATATGAGAAATCGGCAGAGATATCAATTAGATTCAATTCAAATGTATTTTCATCTACTAAATTCACATATTCATTTAATGATGAAGAGTTTATTTTGTATTGTAACATTTTTCGTATCGCTTCAGGAAGTTCTTCGATTGTTTTTGGTTTGTAGACTGATGGTAAATGTGAATAAAGTTGATCCGTTAAAGTAATTACTGGTTTTCCATGAAATGCAGCTTCTTGACCAGCTGTACCAGCTATTGTTATAATTAGTGAAGATTTTTGTAGAATTTTTTCAGAAGATATTGAAGGATGGATAAGAACAACATTTGGATGGTCAAGAATTTGTTTATAGTACGAAATGTTTCTCCAACCTAAGATTTTCATAATTGGATGCTCTTTTACATAGAGCTTATAATTCACTGGTAATGATTTAGCAATACTTGTTATAACAGAAATTTGGTTTGTATAATATGGAGCACCAATCAAAAGTACTCGTTCAGGTTCCATTTGCAATGGAAAATAGATGATATTATCTTTGTTATTGATTTCAGTTTTAAAATTCTTGTTAATGAAATGATTTCTATATTTCTTTTTTATAAAGTTAGAAAATTTTATCCAAAGAACTTTTTTTCTGGTTCTTCCAAAATTATAATATCGATTAACAAAATTTTTACTTCTTTTTGAAAAAAAGAAATTAATTAAAGGCTTGTATCTTTGCCAAGCATTTTCTTCGAAAGATATTCGTCTATAATCTGCTCCTTCTTTAGCGGAGTCAAATTTTTTTAGATAATTATTTAGTTCGTCTAACGTTCTTGTTGTTTGAACATTCATTGTTAAGGCATCTTTATCCAAAATTCCTCCTTCTTGAGATATCATCATTCTATTGCCAAATCTAGCAGAACCCAACATAAGTATACGAATACCATTGGCTTTGCAAATTGAAGCTAATAATTCATGATAATGAGAAACTGTCATGAATATGGACAGAAATTGTGGCTTAATTTCTTCAATTACCATTTCAAAGAATTTACATTCTTGTTCTACTATGCTCAGAATCTCATCATAATGGAATTTGTAATAATTATTATATTGATTATAAAATTCTCTATCTGAATATATAATACTCCACAAATTGATATTATATTTTTGTTCAAAAGTTTTTAGATACTCTAGATCAGGTGAACTGTTAGTTTTTTTAATAAAATCCATAAAATACCAAAACTTTTCATATTTTACAATTTTTTGTTGTTGAAAGAATTTTTTGGCTTTATCATCTACATCGAAGATTGCATAAAGTTTAAGATCATTATAATTTTGTAATTGTTTAGCAATACCGAAATTAAAAAACCAACCATCAGTAAAAAAAAGAATTTTATTCACTATAGTTGAAAAATTAGATGCGCATAAAAAATTATCTTTTTTTTGATATTATTCTATAG
>Ga0187894_10007099_pt1 | contig 10714 bp, 10 predicted proteins | sample GBC1701081metaG_FD_136650 | JGI IMG/M metagenome (GOLD analysis project Ga0187894, IMG submission 136650) | White microbial mat communities from a lava cave in the Kipuka Kanohina Cave System on the Island of Hawaii, USA - GBC170108-1 metaG ... | reverse complement strand
CGCAGAGGGAGGGATCGAGGCCCGTGGCGAGGCCGATCGCGACCCCCGCGGTCGACGCCTCCGGCACCGCGAGTCCCGTCCAGACCAGGCGCCGCCAGCGGAGGATCGCGCCGGCGCCGCCGCACGCGGTCGCCACGAGGAGCCCCGCCGCCATCGCGCGCGGCGCCAGCTGGAACGGCTCGCGCAGGAGGTCGGGAATCACGCTCCCCCCCCGACCCTCACGACCGCGTCCGCCTCGCGCTCGAGGACCGACGTCGCGTGCGAGACGCAGACGACGCCCACGCCGCGCCGGTGCGCCTCGTGGGCGATCCGCTCGGCCGTGTCGCGCTCCCCCGCGGCGTCGAGGTTGGCCAGCGGCTCGTCGAGCGCGAGCAGGTCCGGCGACGGCGCGAGCGCGCGCGCGAGAAGCACACGGCGCCGCTCGCCTCCCGACAACCGGTCGTAGCGGCGGGACGGCGGCGGGCCGAACCCCGCCCGCGCGAGCGCGTCGACCGCCGCGCGCACCCTCGCGCGACCGGCGACGACGCCCGGGAACCCCTGGAGCACGACGCTCAGCGCGGGGAACGGCAGGCCGTCGTCGCCGGGGTCGAGCTGCGGCACGTAGCCGACCCGGGTTCCCGCGGCTCGCACGACCGAGCCCGCGCGCGGCGCCTGGAGCCCGAGCAGGATGCGCAGGAGCGTCGTCTTGCCCGCGCCGTTCGGCCCGACGACGAGCACCAGCCTCCCGCGCGACACCTCCACGTCGAGGCGTTCGAAGAGCGTCCGCCCTCCGGCCGCGGCGGAGAGACCGCGGGCCGACAGCAGGACGCCGGCGTCCGTGCTCAACGCCCGCCCCCATCCCCGAGCGCGGCGAGGATCGCCTTCGCGTTCGCGCGGTACATCGCCAGGAGGTCCGTCGCCTCCTCCGTCGCGCCCGGCTGGTGCGCGACGAGAACCGCCTTCGCGCCGGTCTCGCGGCAGAAGGCGTCGACCGGGGCGCGGGGCTGGAACGCGGTGTAGAGCACCGCGCGAACGCCCCGGGCGCGCGCCAGGGCGGTCAGCTCCGCGACGTGCCGCGCGGTCGGCGGGACGCCGGGCTTCGGCTCGAGCGTGCCCGCGATGCCGAGGCCCAGGCGCGCCGCCAGGTAGCGCATGTCGTCGTGGTAGCTGACGATCTCCGCGCCGCGGAGCCTCGCGAACGGGGCGAGGATCCCGTCGTCCGCCAGGAGGAGCTTCTCCACGGCGGCCCGGAACGCCGCCGCGCGCTCGCGGAACGCCTGCGCCGACGCGGGCCGCGCCGAGCCGAGCGCCGCCGCGAGGTCCTCGGCGACGAGGATCGCGTTCGCCGGATCGACGAGATAGTGCGGGTTGCCGAGCGGATGGACGTCCCCTTCGGCCCGCGAAACCGTCCCCGGCTCGCGCACCTGGAGCTTCCGCACGCGCGCGCTCGCATCCAGGAAGCCCGGGGCGCCCGGTCGGACGCGGGGGTTCCCCGCGTCGCGCAGCAGGAGGGGGAGATACCCGACCTCGAGCTCGAGGCCGACGCAGACGACGAGGTCGGCATCGCGCACGAGGCGGAGGAACGACGGCCGCGCGTCGAGGAAGTGCGGGTCCTCCGGCCCGCGACAGAAGCTGTCGACGGAGACGTCGCCGCCGCCGACGGCGCGCGCGATCGACGCGAGGTCGGTGGTCGTGGTGACCACGCGGAGCGGGGCGGGATCGGCGACGGCCGAGCCGAGGAGGAGCGCGAGGAGGAGGAGGGTCGTTCGCATGGCTAGAACCTGTGGGCTCCGTGCTTCCCGAGGGAGAAGGAGAAGTTCAGCCAGACGCTGAAGACGTCCGGGTCGGGGAGGCCGGCCACCCGGTCGTAGTTCATCTGCAACCGGAGTCGCGAGAACTCGCTGGTGTAGTAGGTGAGCGCGACGCTCACGCGCTGGTGGGAGCCGGCGAACACCCCGTCGCTCTCCGCGTGGTCGTATCGGATCCCGGCCGTCCAAGGCCGGCGGAACGCGTAGACGACCTGGGTATAGAACCCCCAGTCGTCGTAGTCCTGCGCGGCGACCGCGAGCGGCACGGTGCCGCCCGAGCCGTCGTCGACGAGGCGCGTCTGCGCCGCCCCCTCGAGGTCCCGGAAGAGGAACTCCGTCTGCCATGCGACGAACGGCCACCCCGCGTCGGTCGCCGCCGGCCGCCACTTCCAGTAGAGGTCGACGCCCCACACCGTCGTCCTCGCGTCCGGGCCGGTGGCGTTCGGTCCGACGCCCAGGGAGACCCCCAGGAGCCCGGTGAGGGCCCCGCCCCCCACCAGGAAGTCGCGGCTCGACTCGGCGCGGAAGTGCCAGCAGAGGTCCGCGAGGCTCCGCACCGCCCTCGACTGCTGCTCGTGCGCGCCGACCTCCTCGCCCTCCTCGCCGAGGAACGGCGCCTGCGTCTCGCCGCGGGCGTTCTGCAGCCCCGCGAGGAGCGTGAGCGGGGCGCCGGGGACGATCCACGAGACGCGCCCTCCCTGCCCGCGCCAGCCGTCGCCGCCGAAGACGCGCGCGAGGACGAGCGGGTAGTTGAGGAACTCCCACGCGTGCGGGTGGATCGGGTTCGTCCGGCCGAACTCCGTGAAGAACTGGCCCACCTTCGCTTGCAGCCCGGCGGGGAGCGCGGTGGTCACCGCGTACGCCTCCTCCAGCTCGAAGGCGCTCTCCCCCTCCTCGTCCAGCTTGTAGACGACGTCGAGGAAACCGTGGAAGTAGGGATCGACGTCGGCGGAGGCGACCAGCTCCTCGTTCCGCGCGTTGAACCCCCTCACGCGGGGATCGTGGTCCCCGAGGTTGACCGATCCGAGAGTGTCTCCGGCGGCGGACGAGCCGCCGGCGGTCACGTCGAGGATGATCGAGAGATCGACGAAAGCGCCCGCGCCTCCGAGCGCGCCGCGCCGCATCTCCGCGGGAGCGGCGTCGCGCTCGGCGAGATAGCGCTGGACGTCGGCGCGGAGCGGATCGTCGGAGGGCCTCGAACCCGACTCCATGGCGTCGAGGCGCCGTTCCAGGGCGTGGCGCGCCTCGCGCTCGGCATTCAACTCACCGCGGAGCTTCTCCACCTCGTCGTCGGCGGCGACGGCGACGGGCGCGACGCAGAGCGTCGACAAGAGGACGGAACGGATGCGCACGGATCTCCTCCCGAAGGGCAGGAACGCGATGCGGGGTTTCCCGCGCGCAGCGGCGACGAGCCGGATCCTGCGATCTGAGAGGAGCCTCCCCCCGCGCGCGGCCTAGGACGACGCGGGAAGGGAGGGGGGGCCGCGGGGGGGCGGGAGGAGCGCTTCGAGATGGAGCGCCGGGGCGTCGGGCTCGGATACGGTGGTCTCGACCGCGGCGCCCGCGGGGAGAAGCGGATCGACGGCGACGGCGGGGAGGGCGGCGGGAGGGGCGAGCTGACAGAGCAGGCACTCGTCCGCGAGCGAGGCTTCGTCCGAAGGCTCGCTCCGCGACGCGTCGTGCCGCCCGCGCTCCGCGCCGGGGGCGCCCGCGTGCGCGAACGCGTGCGCCGCGACCATCGCCTGCTCCGCGCCGATGGCGAGCAGGGCGATCGCGGCGAGCCACGACCCACGCCTCATGACGGGGTCCCACCCTACTCCCGCGCGGCACGCGCACAAGAGGCATTCCGGGGAGGACACGGTGGCCTCGGGGGAGGACCGCCGGCCCCCGGATCCGGGCTCCCCCCACGAGGCACGCCTCTTGCGTCCGGTCGCCCGTGGTGCGGATCGCGCTCCTCCTCGCGGTGGCCGCGGCGGCGGCGTTCGGAGAGGTCGCCTGCCCCTTCTGCGGAGCGGCGACGGTCTCGGTCGCCGGCGACGGGGAGACGCACCACCTCTGCCGCTACTGCTCCGGCGTCGTCCACGCCTATGCGGACGGACGGAACGAGGCGTCCATCCGGCACGATGGGGTGCGCGAGTCGTTCCCGCTCGATGGGGCGCGCGTGGTCGGATGCCCCGTCGGGATCCCAACGGTGCTCACGCGCGTCGTCCCGCGCCCCGGCGCCGCGGTGACGCGCCCCTCTCCTCCGGTCCGGACGTCGGCGCCGCCGGTGCGCGCCTCCGCGCCGCCGGTCGCGCTCCCGGCGGCCCCGGTCGAGATGCCCGCCCATCCCGCGGGGCTCCCGGGGCTGGCCGTGTCGCGGCCCGCGCATCCCATCGCGCGGCCCGCGTCCCCCGTGTCGCTCCCCGCGCATCCCACGGCGCGCCCCGCGTCCCCCGTGTCGCGCCCCGCCGCCCCCGCACCCCCTCCCGAGACGCCCGTGACGCGTCCCGCGCACCCGGTCGCCGCGCCCGACGAGTGCGGGCAGGCCGCTCCGCGGACGCCGCCGCCCGCGATCCGGATCGTCGTCTGCCGGTCTCTACCCGACTAGCTTCCCGGGGCGAAGTAGGCGACAAGCTCGATGGCCCCCGCCGTGCTCCGCTCGGAGACGAGACCGAGGCCCGGCGCGTAGATGATCCGGTCGGCGTCCTCCGGATCGTCGGGATTCGTCTCCACCGTCGCGAGGCATCCCTCGAACGATCCGGCGGGGACCGTCGCCGACTCGGAGAGCGAGACCACGTTGACCTGGTCCCACCCGCCCGCGCGGTTCCCGGAGTAGACGTCGCCCGCGCGGGGATCCGCCGCGAGCACGATCCAGGGGCGCGCGCCGTCCACGCCCGCCTCCCACGAGTCCCCGCCCGCGACCGGCTGGCCGTCCTCGTACTCGACCGACTCCTCGCCGAAGCGCCAGACGTTCCCCGCGGTGTCCTGCGCGAGCCATGTGCGGGTGACCTCGACGAGCTCGCCGTCGTCGGTCACCTCCTCGACGACGGTCGTGCACGAGACGCCGAGGATCGTGCGACGCTGGGCGAGGACGCGCGTCTCTTCGTGGCGCGGCACGCCGTCCTGCTCCCCTTCGTAGACCCACCGCGCGCCGGGCGCGAGCGGCAGGTAGAGGTGGTCGACCGTCGCCCGATAGGTCGGCCCCGGGGGGGGAGGCGCGACGGGATCGTCGTTCTGCGGAGCCGGAGTCGGCTCGGGCGGTCGCGCGATCGAGGGCGCGCCGAGCGCGGGGCCACCGACGGCCGCGGCTCCGAGATCGCACCCCGCGAGGATCGGGAGCCAGAGGAGCGGAACGAGCGCCCGCGGTTTCATCGGACCTCCTTTCGGGCGAGTCCTCGGGGATTCTCCGTCACGCACCTTTGGATTGTCTTAGGAATCGCCCGGGAGACCGCCCGATTCCGGGCCGTTCCGGCCCGTCCCGAGGCGTCGCTGGGTCCCCGGGCCCCCGAGGAGTCCGCCGGAAGGCGGCGGCGACCGGGCAGGCAGGGGAGCGGCCCTGCGTTACGCGCCTCGCCACAGCCAGCCTCCGAGGCGGACGCGGAACATGCCCTCCGGATCTTGGCGGAAGTCGGTGTCGAGCTCGAGGAGCTTCGCGAGCGCGGTGACGAGCGACAGCCCGAGCCCGGCGTGCGTCTCCGCGGAGCGCGCCCGGTCCTTCCGCCAGAAGGGCTGCGCGAGGTTTCGGAGGTCGTCTTCCGTGAGCGGATCCGCCGGATTCACGATGTCGAGGACGAAGCGCCGGTCGGCGGCCGACGCGACGCACCGGATCGGGCCGTCGGGAGGCGAGTAGCTGATCGCGTTGTCGAGGAGATTGCCCAGGATGAGCGAGAGCTTCCCCGGATCGGACGCGACGACGAGGTCGGCCGGGACGTCGACGTGGAGGTCCCGGGTCGCGCGTTTCGCGGCGAGGTCGGACCAGGTGGATTCGACCACCTCGCGAAGCCGGACGGGGCTGCGCTGGGCGGGCTCGACCCCGGCGTGGCAGCGCGCGAGGAGGAGGAGGTCCACGACGACGCGCTCCATCCGCCCGGCGATCTCCTGCACATCCCCGAAGAAGCGCATCGTCGACGCGGTGTCCTCGGGCCACCTCCCCCCGACCTCGGCGAGGGAGCGCAGCTCCGCGATCGGCGTGCGCAGCTCGTGCGCGACGTGGCCGGCGAAGCGCCGTTCCCGCTCGAAGGAGGCCTCGAGGCGCGCCAGGAGCGCGTTCAGCTGATGGACGATCGGCGTGAGCTCGCGGGGCGTCTCGGACACGACGATGCGCGCGCCGAGCGTGTCGGCGTCGAGGCTCCGCACCTGCGAGGCGATCGCGTCGATCGGGCGGAGCCCGGAGGCGAGCGCCCGCCAGGCGAGGAGCGCGGCGAAGAGCGTCGCGGCTCCTCCGCCGGCCGCGATCGCGACCCGAAGCCGGGCGAGGAGCCGGTCGAGGCGATCGCGGCTCTTGGCGACGACGAGGAGGAGACCCGGGCCGCTCGAGGCGGCCCCGGAAGAGACGCGCTCGCCCTCGTCCTCGTCGGACTTCGGGCCGAACGCAAACTGCACCGCGCGTCCCGCGCGCCCGTCCGGGAGCGCGACGTCGCGGAACGCGGGTTCCCCCGCCGCGGCCGCCATGCGCGGCAGGTCGCTGTCCTTCGCGAGGCTCCCGGAGCGTGCCGTGGGGAGCGGCGTGCCGTCGTCGAGCCAGAACTGGAAGTACTCCGGCCGGTCCTCGCGCTCGAACTGGGGCATGTGCTCGGGCGCGTAGTCGAAGGCGATCCTCCCCTTCTCGTCGCGGTCGGTCAGCGCCGCGAGGCCCCTCGCCTCGGCGAGGAGCGCGACGTCGAAGTCCTCGGTCACGCGCTCGCGGAGCAGTCCCTCCACGTAGAAGCCCATGATGCCGATCAGCGCCGCGAAGCCGATCGAGAGCACGAGGAGGAGTCGCCGCCGGATCGAGGTCACGCGCGTCCTACTCGATGAGGTACCCGTAGCCGCGGCGCGTCGCGATGATCTCGGGAGACGCCGGGTCGTGGATCTTCTTGCGCAGCTGGTGGATGAGCACCTCCACGGCGTTCTCCGAGCCGTGGCCCTCGCCCGCGTAGAGGTGGTCGAGGAGCTCCGACTTGGAGACGACCCGGCCCCGGCGCGCGACGAGGTACTCGAGCACCGAGAACTCCTGCGGCGTCAGCGCCAGCCGGTCCTCCCCGCGCGCCACGCTCCGGCGCGCGGTGTCGATCTGCAGGACGCCGACCCTGTGGACCGGCGCCTTCGCGCGGTACTTCCGGCGGACGAGGGCCCGGATCCGGGCGACCAGCTCCTCGAACGCGAACGGCTTCGTGAGGTAGTCGTCGGCGCCCAGCTCGAGGCCCTCCGTCCGCTCCGCGACCTGGTCCTTCGCGGAGAGGATCAGGACGTGGGAGTCGCTCCCCTCCGCGCGCAGCTTGCGGAGTACCGACAGCCCGTCGAGCTTCGGGAGCATGAGGTCGAGGACGATGACGTCGTAGACGCCGTGCGTGGCGTACGCGAGCCCGTCCTCCCCGTCGCCCACGACGTCGACGGCGAACCCGGAGCGGCGGAGACCGAGACTCAGCGAGCGCTGGAGTTTCTCCGAGTCCTCGATCACGAGTACCTTCATGGCGGCGACGCTCCCGTGTACGGTCGCTCCGAGCCTCGTTCCCGTCCTCCGACCCCGATCCGGCACGGCCTCCGCGGCGGCGCCCACAGGCGGACGGACGGCTCGATTCTCGGACTCCAATCTTAGGGATTCCTGAGCAACGTTGCCGCGCTGCGGGAGGCGCCCCGCCGATCGGCCGTGCCGCGGCGGGACGGCCCCCGCGCCCCCCCCCAACGCAGGACCAGGCCGGCCACCCCCGTCCCGGAGACGTCGCCGCCGCCCGGGGTCCGAGCCCGTCTCTTCGCGAGACGGCGCGTCGAACGAGCGGAGGTCTTGCGGTCCGGGCGGACGACGGGCGACCCCGAGCGCGGAGGCGCCGGCCTGGATGTCTGCGCTTCGGCGTCACGGCCCCTCGACGTCCACGAGCTCCGTGCGCCCGCCTTCGTCGTCGACTTCGAGGACGGCCCCCACGCCGGCGGCGTAGAACTTCTCCTCGGAGACGTCGGGCTCGAGCGCCGTGAAATCCTCCGTCTGGAGGCAATCCGCGTAGGAGCCGAACGGCACGGTCACGGACGCGTCGAGCGCGAGCACGGTCGCCATGTCCTCGGCGACGCCGGGCGCGAACTCCTGCCGGTAGGTGACGCCGACCTCGGGGTTTGCGAGCATCACGATCCCCGGCTGCGCGCCGTCGACGCCCGCTTCCCACGAGCCGTGCGTGCTGACGACCACGCCGCCCTCGAGCTCCTTCGAGTCCTCCCCGAAGTACCAGACGTTGCCGTGCCGGTCCTGCGCGTACCAGTCGAGCGTGTCCTCGATGACCTCGCCGTCGAGCGAGACGACGTCGTGCACGACGAAGCAGGTGACGCCGAGGATGACCTTCCTGTCGGAGGTCACCTCGACGACGACCTGTTCCAGCCCCTCCGGGGTGTCCTTCTCGTACGTGCGGATGGTTCCCGGCACGAGCGGGAAGAGCGGGTTCGCCACCGGCGCGGCGAAGTCCTGGAGGTCGAATTTCGGCACGGGGACCGTGCCGCCGCTGCTGCACGCGGCAAGCAGCGCGCCGAGGAGGAGGACGATCAGCGTTCGGGACATCGCAAGCACTCCTTTCGAATGGGTTCGATCGAAGGGTACGTGCGGCGCCTTAGCGCACGCTTGCGACGCCGGCCGCTTCCGGATCGCGGTCCGGAATCGGGACGCGCGCCCCGGCGCGCGCGAGCCTCAGCGGAACCCAAGGTTCGGCGGAGGCCCGCGCGGCGGAGCGGAGCTATTCGTCCGACGGCGGCGGGAGCAGCGCGGGGTTGAGGATCGTCAGGCCGTCGAGAAGGTTGGTGTTCTGCCCGATATTCGTGACGACCGCGTTCGCGACGTTGATGCGGACGAGGAAGCTGCGCGACGCCTCGCTCCCTCCGCCGTCCTTGAAGAGGCCCAGAACGGTCCCGTCGGGCATCGTCACCATGGAGCCGATCGACTTCGAAGCCCGGAGGTTGGACGGGAACCCCACGAAGCTCATCGTCCCCACTTCACTCGTCGTCACCGACGACGCCGTTGCGGTGAACGTGTAGAGCGTGTCCGAGCTCGTCAGGTACCCGGTGCCGCCGACGAACGTCACGGCGCCGCCGGAGACCGAGAACCCGAGGTCGCCGACCACGGTCAGCTGTCCCGTGATCGGGTCGAGCGAGAAGAAGTCCGAGCTGTCGCCTTCCGGTCCGAAGATGGCGCCGTCGGACGGACGCCTTGCGAGTCCGGGAAGGCCGCTCGTGAACTCCGAGGGTTGCGACGTCAGGATCTCGGCGTCGTCGTTCGGGAGCGTGAGCGTGAGGATGCATCCGCCACACTCCGACGCCCCGCCCATGCCGAGCCAGAGCTTCCCGGTCGTCGGCACGAAGACGGTCGAGCTCACCGTCCCGATCTCGTTGGTCTCGAGATCGCTGCTGAACGTGTCCGTCCGGAACGTGTCCTGGCCGGTCGCGGGGTCGATGAGGTAGAGCTCCCCGCGGCGGTCGAACGCGATCAGGGCGACCTGGGGCGGGGGCGGAGGCTCGACCGGCCGGCCCTCGCAAGCCGCGACGACGATGTCGAAGATGATGTCCACGACCTGCTCGCGCGTGGCGCCGGCCCCCTGCGTCTCCGTCTGGATCGCGATCCCGCCGGTTCCCCTCGCCAAGCGGTCGGCGAGCAGGAAGATGCACGTGTCCCGGAACTCGTCCGCGGAGCCGATGACCGGCGAGACGATGACGTCGTGCGCGACCGCCACCGATGCGGCGTTGTCGATCGCCAGGGTGTCGATCGGGAAGCAGGTGTTCTGCCCCGTCTGCGGGGACTCGTCCGTGATCGGGACGATGATCCTGACCGTGGGCGGTCGGCCCGTCGCGTTCGGGATCCACGGGAAGCGCTCCGCGATGAGCGCCGTCGCCGCCGCCCAGAACTCCTCCGACTCGGGGTCCGTCGGGTCGAGGACCGAGGGGTGCACCGTATCGAAGTCGCCCGGGTTGTCCGGATCCTCGAACACGGCCTCCGAGGGCATCGTCCCCGGGACCGCGGGGTGCGTGGTCCCGTCGCCGCCGGCGACGCGGTAGACGGTGTTGGTCAGGCAGTCGAATCCGGTGTCCGGATCCGGGGCGCTGTCGGCCGCGTCCGGCTCCTCGATGCCCGGCGCGTTCACGATGCCGAGCAGCGTCGTCCGGATCTGCGCCAGCCCGAGGTCCCGGAGGTTCTGCTCGACGCCCACGATCGCGTCGCAGAGCGCCTGCGCCTCGTCCTCCATCGAGCCGGACGTGTCCATGATGAACACGATGTCGACCGGCGGACAGACCCGCAGGGTCTCGCCGATGGTTCCGGGAACCGCCGTCTGACAGTTGCCGCAACCGAGTGTGATCAGAAGCAACGGAACCGAAAGCGCAACCATCACCCGCGTCATGCCAGACCTCCTATCCGCAGCGCCGGTTGTACCGAATCGCCCGCCCGCGGACAACCGGGCGGCAGCCTCCGGGGGCGGGAGTCCCGGGGGTGCGCGAGGGCGACGCCCCCGGGCGTTCCGGCCGCCTACCCGGCGAGGCGCCAAGCAGGCCGCGGGATGCGGTCCCGCGGGCGTGGCCGGCCGGGACCCGGCGCGGCCCGCGCGATCCGTTAGAGTTGCCCCGATGCGCCTCCTCCTCGCGCTCCTCCTCGGGTCGCTCGTGGCGGGGGCGGGCGAGCCGGTCCGCCTCACGCTCCTCCACACGAACGACCTCCACGGCCAGCTCGAGCCGCTGCCGCCGTCGCCGGTGCGCAGCGTTCTCCGGGACCGGCCCGCGGG
>Ga0187894_10007097_pt1 | contig 10716 bp, 14 predicted proteins | sample GBC1701081metaG_FD_136650 | JGI IMG/M metagenome (GOLD analysis project Ga0187894, IMG submission 136650) | White microbial mat communities from a lava cave in the Kipuka Kanohina Cave System on the Island of Hawaii, USA - GBC170108-1 metaG ... | reverse complement strand
TCAAGTAATCTTAAAACGAGCCGTCGGGCGGACGGTTAAAGACATAACGTATGTGGCTGCACAAAGCGTGTCTTTAGAATCTACATCTATAACCGCTTAGGTTTAGATGGAGAGCGTCAATCTTTGAAAGCTTCCGACTGCGTTCAGGGCTTTTGCTCTTGGTGATGCCGAATCGGAACGAGGACTTTTCCTGATTGCTTTTTTTAACCACATCAAGCCTTCCGTACAATGACTGCGCCACGACCAAAAATTACGAATCGCCCCGGCAATGCGTAGTGCTGTTTCAGCATTGTTTTCAATAGTAAAATTCAATGCTGCACGAATGTTATTGTGCTCTTGCTCCAACAAATCAAGCCAGGCGGTAGAGTTTGGTCCTCCAACTTCTGTTTCAGATTTTTCTGCCAGCATCAGAAAATAGTTTGCATGAAGATTCTTTATTTGATTTTCTTCATTTTCAGCGACAAGTCTTTCCAAACCGTACTCCTTAATTGTTGCCAGCATCAAAAACCGTGTCTCGCCGTCGGGCTGTTCTCTTTGCCCTACCAAATTTTTATCAACCAATGATTGAACGCCGTCCAATACATCCAATGCGACATCACACTGACAAATTAATTCCGCAGCTTCTAAGGTAAAACCTCCCGCGAAAACAGTGAGGCTTCTGAAAAGTTTTTGTTCCGCATCGCTTAAAAGCTCATAGCTCCAGGCAATTGTGTCGCGCATGGTTTGCTGACGAGCGGGCATATCACGCGTGCCGCCCGTTAGAATTTTCAGCCGCTGATTCAATCGTGTTAACAGAGATTTCGGCGAGAGAAGTTTCACACGAGCCGCCGCCAACTCAATCGCAAGCGGCAATCCGTCAAGTTGTGTGCAAATTTCAACAATGGTCGCGGCATTTTCTTCTGTTAATTTGAAATCGGATTTAACAGCCCGTGCGCGTTGGATGAAAAGTTCTATTGCCGCAAAGTTTTTCAGTTCTTCGATTTTTTGTAATGCGTCCGTGTTTGGTGTTTCAAAAGGGAGTACGAAAAATTCGTACTCGCCGTTTATATGAAGTGCTTCGCGGCTTGTTGTAAGAATTTTTAAGTTTGCACAAGATGCGATTAAATCAGAAACTTGTGTCGCCGCCTTGATGATATGCTCGAAGTTGTCCAACACAAGCAGAATATTTTTCTTTCGCAAATATTCTTTCAACTGCTCTGTGATTGAAAGAACACCTGTTTCTTTTACATTCAAAACCTCAGCTATCACAGACGCAACTAAATTGGCATCGTTAATCGGAGCAAGGCGCACAAAAAATACGCCGTCCGTAAAGTCTGCGAGCATTTCAGTCGCAATCTGTAAACTCAGCCTGGTCTTCCCCGTTCCGCCTGCACCCGTGAGTGTGATGATGCGTATTTCCTCATCACTCATCAGCTCTTTTATTTTGCTCAATTCATTTTTTCGTCCGATGAAAGGAGTTGCCAGAAACGGCAGATTATTCGGGCGCACTCCGCTTATATCCTGAACATCCGCCGGAGAGAAAGCTACTGTGACATTGCCGGTCAAAGTATTTAGATTTCCGCTATCAAAACCCTCCGTTTTGCTTTGATTTTTCTTCTCAATCTTTGAATTATTCGGAAGTTCTTTTGTAGGGGCATCTTCACCATAAAAAAGCTTTTCGATTTTTCTTAAATCGCTTTGCAGTTCCATGATGGTTTTGTAACGTTCTTTCTTCTCTTTTTTCAGTGCGTTTTCTACAACTTGTTCCAAGGCTTTCGGAACACCTTCGACAAACACGGAAATCGGCAAAGGGTCTGTTTTAAGAATTGAGGCTATACAATCACTCGGTGAATCGCCGGCGAAAGGCAGTTGCCCCGCCAACATTTCGTAAAGCAAAACCCCTAGACTCCAAACATCTGTTTGTTCATTAATCCCGAATCCGCGAAGTTGTTCCGGCGACATATAACTTATTGTTCCGAGCAAAACCCCCTTAATCGTATGAACGGATATTTGGTTGTCAGTTTCAAATGATGTCTCTTCAAACACAAGGCGTTTTTCAATAAACTTAGCCAGACCGAAATCCAAAACTTTGACGTAACCATCTTCACGCAACATAACATTTTCAGGCTTAATGTCGCGATGAATGATTCCGCTTGGTGAGCCGTCGCCAGAGCATTTGCTATTTGCAGAACAATGTCGAGCGTGACGTTTGGCGTCAAGGTTTGAGTGTTCAGAACCTGACGCAAAGTCCTGCCTTGAATATATTCGGCAACGATAAAAGATAATCCCTCATGTTTACCGAATTCGTGAACTGTCAGAATATTCGGGTGATTCAACGCGGCGATTGCTCGAGCCTCTTGCTCAAATCGTTTCAATTGTTCTTCGTTTGTAATCAAGGTTTCCGATAAAACTTTGATTGCGACCTTTCGTCCTAAACTTGAATCTTCCGCAAGATAGACTTCGCCCATTCCGCCCGCACCGATGAGCGAAATGATTTTGAAAGATTCTATTTTTTTCCCTATCAGAGATTGAGTTTGTTGGTCAGCCAAAAGTTTTGCCGCAACATCTATTGCAGCTCTTCAAAGACTTTGCCCGCTTTTTTGTGAGAATCAAGAAGCGATTCAACTTCGTTTCGTAAATCAAAATCACCGGCACATTTTTCATCCAGAAATTTAACACGCTCATTTGCAGTAAGCGTCATTGCTTCTTGAAAGACTGCACTGATTTGTTGCCAACGCTCAGGTTTCATTGCTCATGTAACGATATAACCAAGCTTTCGCCAAAGCCCAATCACGCAAAACCGTGTCGGACGAAACTTTCAAAACTTCCGCAGTTTCGTCAACAGTCAATCCACCAAAAAATCTGAGTTCAACTACGCGGCTTCTGCGTTCGTCCATTTCTGCCAGATTCGTTAATGCTTCGTCCAGGATAACAAGGTCAGGGGCTTTTTCATTCGATAAGATTAAGGCTTCGTCTAAAGAAACATGAACAGTTTCACCGCCGCGTTTTGCGTAAAGTTTTTTGCGTGCGTAATCAACCAGAATCCTTCGCATCATTTGTGAAGCAATCGCAAAAAAATGCGCACGGTTCTGCCATTGAACACGGTTTTGGTCAATCAGTTTCATGTAGGCTTCGTTTACAAGTGCGGTCGTTTGCAGAGCGTGTCCCGCATTCTCTTTTCTCATATACAGATGGGCAAGACGATGAAGTTCCTGATAGACAAAAGGCATCAGTTTATCCAGAGCCTCTTTATCTCCGTTGCTCCAATCAACCAGCAACTGTGTCATTTGAACTATGGAAGAATTAGACATTGCTTTCTACGCTATCTCAAATAAATCCGACGCGACAAAAAAAGTTTTTCGGCTCTTGCGGTTTTTCGTTCGCGCTTCTCGCGTAATTGTTGCGAGGGCGCAAATTGATGCCGAAAAATTTTAGAGAGCATCAACACTCCCTGCAATTTTAGCTTTAGCGGTGAAGCATAAAGCTAAAGAAAGTTTGAAAACTTGTACTGACTCTAGCACTGTTTTCATCTTTGGAAAAGATTTAGCAAAAAACCAATTTAAGATCGAAAGATGCTTAATCATGTTCGAGTTACCTAACTTTTTTGAGGTAAGGATTAGGAGAAAAACTATGGAAATACTATTTCAAATTCATATCGCAACTCCATGGACTACATCCCCGAGCGGGTCACACAGCATAAGTCCATCCGGTAACAGAACTACTGTTACTTTTTCAAACATTTCAGCCGTAACAGCCCGACGAGTAATTGACATTATTGACGGCTTATCGCTCAGGTCACACTCGATTGATTTACTGACCTTCGATGTGCGCGAATTAAACGGCATTGTAGGCGAATTTCGGGGCAATTTAAGCTTGGTAATGCGAGCCAGAGCTTTCGGTCGCTTAATGTCTTCAAATGCACAAATGCGATTCTTTCTTTGTGGGACAAACGACCAACGCCAATTTTTAGCAAACGTCTTTCAGGTTCCGCTCGGACAAAGCCTTTTGTAAGGCTGATTTTTTAATCAAGAGGAAAACAAATGAGGTGAATTTTATGGCTAGAAAAGCATTAGTATCGCAGTCAACAGGAAACGCTGCGACACACGAAATTTTTGCAATGAATGACACGCCCGTCGGCGAAAATCAAGAGAACAGAAGATTGACCGACGTGAAGTTGATTCAATTTTTTCTGTTTCATTTTTACAAAGACAATCCAAACCTTTTTCGTTCATTGCCACCAACAAAACGCCGCAACAGCTATGTCATGATTGATGGTATTTGTGGACAGCAGACAAAAGCAGGCATTTCAATTTTTCAGAAGGAAATGGCTGGGTTCGGGTTTTCGATTTGGGCGGATGGAATCGTACATACTTATAAAGCCATAAACGGACCGATTCATAACACAACGCTTACAATTTGGTGGCTTAATAAGTGGTTTTTTTCGAGCGACTACGGCAGAGGCTGGGAATCTAATCTGGAAAACCATCCTTTAATGTTGGGTTCAGCTCCTGATTTATCTGCGGAACTGAGGGCATCGGCAACGCTTCCGCAGTTAATGCGCGTAATTCCATAGACAAGACTTCTAAAATAGAGCCTTATAACTTCAAAAAATCTCCAAGTTTGAAATTCAACTTAGTTACAAACTTGGAGGTTTTTATTTAAGCGGCGGCGGATTCAAACTGCGCTTCTTCGGTTGAACCTTTTAATGCCGTTGTAGAAGATTTTCCGCCTGCGATTGTCTGCGTAATAACGTCGAAATAGCCCGTGCCCACGAACGATTGATGCTTAACGGCGCGATAACCATTCGTTTTTTCAAGTGCAAATTCGCGCTCTTGCAATTCTGCATAAGCGGTCATTCCCGCTTCGCTGTAACCACGCGCCAATTCAAACATACTAAGATTCAAGGCGTGGAAACCCGCAAGCGTGATGAACTGAAACTTGTAACCCATTGCGCCCAATTCACGTTGGAATTTAGCAATCGTTACATCGTCGAGTTTCTTCTTCCAATTAAAAGATGGCGAACAGTTATATGCAAGAAGTTTGTTCGGATATACATCACGAATCGCTTCTGCAAACACACGAGCTTCGCTTAAATCAGGTGTGCTTGTTTCGCACCAAATCAAATCCGCAAAAGGTGCGTAGGCAAGCCCGCGTGCAATTGCCTGTTCGATTCCTGCCTGAACTGTAAAGAAACCTTCAACCGTTCTCTCACCCGTTATAAATGGTCTGTCCCATTCGTCTATATCGCTTGTCAAAAGCCCAGCACCGTTTGCATCAGTCCGTGCAACCAACACCGTAGGCACATCCAAGACATCTGCCGCAAGACGCGCCGCCACAAGTTTTTGAACAGCCTCCTGAGTCGAAACCAAAACCTTACCGCCCAGATGTCCGCACTTTTTCGCAGAAGCCAGTTGGTCTTCAAAATGAACACCGGCGGCACCGGCTTCAATCATCGCTTTCATCAATTCGTAAGCGTTTAGCGTTCCCCCAAAACCCGCTTCGGCATCGGCAATAATCGGTGCGAAATAGTAAACATCATTGCGCCCTTCCGCGTGTTGAATCTGGTCTGAGCGCGTGAAAGCATTGTTTATTTTACGAACGACTTCGGGAACGCTGTTGACCGGATAAAGGCTCTGGTCGGGGTACATCTGTCCCGTGATGTTTGCGTCGGCGGCGACCTGCCAACCACTCAGATAAATTGCTTTTAATCCTGCCTCGACTTGCTGAACCGCCTGACAACCCGTCATAGCACCAAGCGCAGAAACGTAATCTTCTGTATTCAGCAAATTCCACAAACGCCCTGCACCAATCTCAGCAAGAGTGTGTTTTACCTTCACAGTGCCACGAAGTTTTATTACATCCTCTGCAGTATAAGGTCTTTCAACGCCATTCCAGCGCGGTTCTGTTTCCCAACGTGTTTGAAGTTCATTAATTGCGTAATTGCGTTCTGTATTCATATCTTTGGTCTCCTCAGAAAATGTACGACAGGCTGCTAGCCTGTCGCCACTGTTTAGCTTTTTAGGCAATGGAACAGGCTGCCAGCCTGTTCTGTTTGGTTAAATCGGGTCGAACTGACCATTCTTTATCATCTCTTCGCTGATGCGCCGCGCTTCGCGGTAAGTTTCAACGCCCGATGAATCTTCGCTGACGATTCTTTCCAACTCTTCATCAAAAAGTTTTGTGATTAATTCAGGCGTGTGTTTGATTGCATTTCCATCATCGCCTAAAACATCAACAACATCCCTATGTAAAACTCGTTGTTCAATCATCAGGCGATAGATTCTGTCCGTCGCAAGGTCTTCCATATAACCATCGAGAAGACTCGCGCCCTTGCCGTTCAAAACTCCGTTTCGATAAAGAATCACCGTACGAACCGCCGCCCGCGTTCCCGACAGAGTATGTTTGCCAACACCCGTTAGTTCGGGTCTTAAATCCGTGTAACGCTCTACATTTTCGCGCCGTGCAAAGTTCTGATTCGGATTCGGAAACTGTGCCACCGCGATTTCGTTTTGGTCCGGGTGTCCCGTCCACGCCCCGTCCATCAAACAGCTTGCTTCGTTTCTTTTATCAACTTCCAGAACTTTCAGTGCGCGTTCGTTTAATTCTGAATCTGTGCGGCTTGGAAACAACGCGGTCATTCCGCCAATCGCAAGCACGCCGCGTTTGTGACAGATTTCAACCATCAGTTCGCGCAATCTTTGAAAGAAAGGAACATCGTGCGGAATTGTGTTTCTGTCAGGTAAAACCCAATCGGGATTTTGAAGATTAAAATGAATCAGGCTTGCCATGTAATCCCAGCGTCCGAGATTCAAACCGATGAGATTGTCGCGCAGGTTATGGATAAATTCTTCCATTTGATATGCCATCGGGTGTGACTCAACCAACGCCATACACTTGATGTAGTCGTCTTTCCAACCTCTATATTTCGCAATAGCTTTGAATAAATCGCTCCACCAGATCGCTTCAATCGCAGATTCGGATTTCGGAATATAAAAACAAAGAGGATGCTTTAGTCTCTGCGTTTCAATATTGAACGCAATACTCGCCACATCAAAGAGCGATGCCGACATCAACTCGTTTGGGGTGATTCCCGCTTGATTTATATGAAGACCGCGCACGCGAACTAAAATTACAGTGTCACTCTTTTTGGTTTCGACAATCTGATTTTTTTTCTTATCAAAATAAAAGAGTTTCCCGTGCAGGGCTTTCAAAGTATTTTGAAAGCCCTGCAAAAGATTCGACCAGTTGTTTGCCATTGAATCTTCCAAATCAATCATCACACCGGGCGCACCTGAATTGAGCATCTTTACAACAAGTTCGGCATCATCCGCAGGACCTGTCATCTGATTTCTCTGGTCGCTACACCAAACGGGCAATTCGATTTTCCAATCGTCGGTCGTGACGGTTGACGACGGCAGATGATTCGGCAAATCACCTTGATGCGACTCTTGTAAGACTTCTGCGCGTTTTGCTACAAGTCCCTGTTGACGCGGCGTAAACTCACGATGAAGTTTAGATAAGAAGTCTAAAAATTCTCTTGTAAACATCTGTTCGGGAATAAACCCGAATGGAGGCTGATTGATACGTTTATCAATTTCATGGCTTTTCGCCTCTAACACTGCGACCATTAAGAATTTCTCCTTGTGTTCGATATATTGAACAAGTGTTTAAGATTTTGCACATAGTACATAACGGATTCGCAGATGTAAACAATTTTCTTTTGTTTGTTCAAAATATCGAACAGGCGTTTTTTATACTGAACACAATTTTTCTTATATGTCTTGTTCGATTTTGCGATTTTTATTCGTATCTCTGAAATCATGTTCAATATATCGAACATGATTTTGACCATTGCTTCCTTGATTGTTATGTTTGGCGTGTCAATAAAGGAGCAATATGGGAAAAACAGAAGACAGTTCGTCGCGTGCGGTCTTGCGTGCGCTTTCAATTCTGGAAACGGTGGCAGGGCGCAGTCACGGATTAACAAATTCGGAAATCAGCCGCAAGCTTGAGATTCCTAAAAGCACGGCGAGTTATATTCTCCACGCGCTCGAAACAAAAGGTTATCTGAGCCGTGATAAAGAGACGGGCAAATATCGTTTGGGTTTGAAACTCATAACACTCAGTCAAAATGTTATGACCCACCTGGATTTACGCGAGATTGCCCTGCCGCTGATGCAGCATTTTGTTGATAAAACAAAAATCTCGTCACATCTGGCAATTCTTGACAGAGGACGCGCCGTTTATATCGAAAAGATCGAAGCCGATAGTTTTGTAAGAACCGATACTTGGATTGGAAAGCGTGTGCCTGTTCACGCAACGGCTATCGGAAAAATTCTGGTGGCGTATATGGATGAAACATCGGTTGACGGGATTTTGAAGGTACGCGGCATGGATAAATTCACATCAAAAACAATCATAACACGCACAAAGTTTCACCAAGAGCTTGAAAAAGTTTACAAACAAGGCTTTGCAATAGATGACGAAGAGAGTAGCGCGGGTGCGCGTTGTATAGCAGCCCCGATTTTTAATTCAGATGGTGCCGTTGTTGCAGCAGTCGGGACATCCGGCACAATCGGACAGATTGACGAAGCGCATCTGAACCGTATCACCGAACTGATAAAAGAGACTGCGCGAAAAATTTCCAATCAACTCGGATTTCATTCACGCACGCATCGTACTTAACAAAAGTTTTAGATAGTGTGGCTAGACAGTTTTACAATGCGTGTGACACAATTCGTTTCGATTCAAATTAACCATAACAATCGAACAATTTAAGAGAGGAGAGCTTTAAGAGACCAAATGCCAGAGAATGAAAATGCGTCTGTCGCAGTAGTTGCACCGGAAGAGAGCGAAACTCAAACAGCCGATACCGCCGCAACTGAGGCAGAAGAAATTTCTTATCATGCCGTTGAAAAAGACGGAAAGATAACTGCTATTTGGGAGATGCAAGGTCGTAAGCATTTGAGAACCATTGACCCGCGTTCACATTTGGGCGCAGAGATTTTGAAAGCTTATACAGCCGAGCATTACCAATAGTTCTGAACAATTTTTCAGTTCAAATAAAGCCGCTTAAAAGAGCGGCTTTTCTATTTTTCACAATGACTTTTATATCTTACTCGCTTCTCTCACCTGTGAAATTAAAAACGTAACCGCCGTTGTAATTAGGTTCTACGGCTACACCTACGAACTGAATCATCAGTTTACCGTTACCTTCAAAATAGGCTTGTCCGGTTATTGTTACTTTTCCTTCGTAACCGTTTATGCTGAGTTTACAAATCTGTCCTGGTGCGACTCTGGCGCGTGTGTAATCTTCAATGAAAAGCCGAAGTTTGCAAGTTTCTTTAATGGTCACCGAAACAATTTTCTTTTCGTTTATAAAACTTACGGTGTCGCCTGTTGTCGTCCGTCCGCCTGTGAAGAATTTTGTTTCGCCGCCTTCGCTACGGCTTATCTGCGAACTCTCGGTTGATGTCCCTTCGTAGTTTCCGTACCATCCGCTTTTGCTACAAGACGAAAAAAGAAAAGAACAAAACAACACGAAAAGAATAAAACTCAATCTCTGTAAATACATTTTTTACGACTCCGGTTTCTTTGAACAAATAGTGTGCGAAGATTATTTATATCTCCTCAAGAAAGCAATTTATTGACATCGTCTTTGTCATAGTCAATTTCAACATCTCTAAAAAAGTTTCTCACAAAAAGAATAAGCCGAAGTTTTCTTCATCGTTCACGAGCGATGTTGGAAAACATCAGTTGAAACTTTCTTATGAGGAGCGGATTTATGAAGCGGTTTGTAATTTGTATCTCAACGGTTGTTCTTCTTTTCTTTTTTGTAAGTGTCGTTGTTATCAGTTGGAGTCTTCTCCCACACGGATATGCCCAGAAGTTTGCGAAAGTTTTCGTTCCCACACCAAACGCTTATCAGCAAGGCAAAAAAGAGGCTGAGGCTGATTTATCAAAAGGGGAATTAAAAATCAGAATTTACGGAAAGCCCAATAGCAATACCTTTCCTTTGTACCAAGAAATTCTTCGCCGTGATTACGGTATTCATTTGGAAAGAGTGGCATATTGCGAAGTCACACGAGAGATAGAAGAAAACACTCGCGGCTACAATGAAATAGCAGAACGCGAGATTGAAAACCGTTTCGGTAAAGGAATCCTCGATAAAGTCTATAAACAAGCCGAATCTATGTCTGAACAAAAAGACAAAGAAAGTAACCATCTCGCAAATTTCTAAAAAAGTTTTATGCGACGGAATATGCCGTTCTTTTCGCCATCGTCTTTGTGCGACAACGCCGGAAAGATTGTCCGTGAAAGAGATTATGCAGAAACGAAATATGTTGAACGGGTGTTTTGATAATCAAAGGCAACAAAAGTTTTTTATGAAGCCTGTTGTAAATGTTTTGGTATGTCTGTTGATGATTGCATTCGTGTGCATGGGTTGCATGGGAACAAAAAAGCCTTGGCGCGATTATTCAAAAAAGAAATTTGACGTGAAAGAGTGGCGCGACGGTGACGCACTCGAACGCGGAAGAATGTACCTCGATATGCACAAAAACCGGATTGTTGAGGGCAAATCACGAGATGACGTTTTGAAAGTGCTAAGCATCACGGCGTTCCCTAAGCCCGGCGTTATACAATTCACGGCAAAGCGAAAGCGTTTGCTCAAACTTTTGAACAACGGCTTTGCCCGGTCGGCGAATTTTGAAACGAAATGCTTTCACTTTCATTAAG
>Ga0187894_10007096_pt1 | contig 10716 bp, 4 predicted proteins | sample GBC1701081metaG_FD_136650 | JGI IMG/M metagenome (GOLD analysis project Ga0187894, IMG submission 136650) | White microbial mat communities from a lava cave in the Kipuka Kanohina Cave System on the Island of Hawaii, USA - GBC170108-1 metaG ... | reverse complement strand
TTGTCGATGAGGTAGTCGCGCGCATCGTTGTCGGCCCGCAGCCCGGCATTGCCCAGCACCGATTCGATCAGGCCTTCCAACGCGCGCTCGCCATCCTCGAAGCAGGCGATGGCGGCGCCGGCGCCGGCGCTCGCGACCAGCCGCCGCAAGGTCGAGGAGGGCGACAGGTTGCCCGCCTCCAGCACGATCAGCGCATCGCCGGCGCTGGCCTCGAACACGACCTCGACCGCACCGGTCGCCTCGTCGCCGGCCGGCCGCACGCGCACGACGCGCCGACCGCCGATCAACGACAACGACTGAAATTCATCGGTAAGCCGCGCCGGGTCATCCTTGACCTGCGCACCCGTCAGCTCGACCACGCGAAACGCGTCGGTGAGATCGGAGCAGACTGCTTGCGCCAGCGTCCGGCCGCGCTCGGAAACCATCCCCTCGTCGTTGCCGTAGATCAGCGCGACTCGCAGCGCCGGGTCCGGCTTGCGCAGATAGCCGGCGACGAACGATTCAGACTGGGCTGCCTTGATGTCCATGGCTCAGCGCAGTCCATGCATGATCACAGACCGCGGCGGTGGGCGTAGAACACCGCGAGCTGGGCGCGGATATCCTCGGCGAGTTGACGGCTGGCGCGATCGCGCGCGCTGTCTTCGGCGGCGATGGTGGCGTACTGCGACTGCAGCGTGTTGTAGCGGGTGATGGCGCGACTGTAGCCAGTGGTCAGCAGGTTGCCCTGCGGATCACGCACGTCGTAGTCGGCGGTCAGGCGCAGGTTGGTGGCGGTCGAGAACTCGTCGCTGCGCGTCAGCACCGAGTCCTTCTGTTCGTGCAGCCGAACCGAGAGGTAGTAGATCGGCTCGGCCGGCTCGCCCTGCGGATTGAGCCTGTCAATCAACTGATTGCGCAGAACCTGGCCCACGCGATCCTGAATGGAGGCGACGCGCGTACCGAACATGTCGCTCTGCACGCCGCCCTGCGCCGACTGGCCCGCCGTCGGCGTACCGGTGCGCTCGGCATACATCGGCTCGAAACCACAGGCTGCCAGCATGGTCGCCAGTGCCAGGGTGATGCAGCCGCAGCCCATGCGTCTGCTGAGAGATATGATTTCACGATGATGCAAACGCAAAGGCAGGCGCACGTTTCAGGCCCCTGAGATTTTCCGACAAAGGTTTAACCGGCCCGCCGGTTGTCATCACTATCATGCAGTATAGGCCGTCCGGCAATGACGATGGAACCGTGCGTGCGCCGCACAGTTCTTGTATTGGAATAAGACCAACGCCATGGGTTGGGACCGAAACGCTGGTGGCCGCGCGCCCGTGCTGTTTCACTGGGTGCGATCTGGGGTACGGTCTCGTTGGGATGCAGGAAAAGCTCGGTCCATGGGGACGCCTCGGCGTTCGGTCGGTCGCAATGTCCCGGAGGTTGGGTCCTTCGGCGGGCGCCATTGCGTTGGTACTGGCCGCCGTGGCCGCCGTGGCGCAAGCGCCCGACGCGCCATCTCCTGGTGCGCCGCCGGCTGCCGCACCGCCGGCGCCGGTGCAACATGGCAAGGCGGTGGTGACCGTGAAGATCAGCGGCGATACGGCGCTGCAAGAGGAACTGGACAAGCTGGTCAAGGCCGACGCCGAATCGCAGAGTGGCGGGGCAACCGCCGTCACGATCCTGCAGCGAGCACAGGGGCAGCGTGACCTGGTGATCAAGACGCTGCGCGCACAGGGCTACTACGCCTACCGCGTCGCGGCGCATGCCGCGGGACGCAACGTCGACGATCCGGCGGCGCTCGATGCCATCGACGCCTTGCCGGCGGGCGCCGACGTGCCGGTCGACGTGGACGTCGAGACCGGCCCGCGCTTCACTGTGAAGACCATCGACGTCGTTCTGTCGGGATCGCCGGCGCCCGCCGTCGTGCGTGACAAGTTTCCGCTCGCGGTCGGCCAACCGGCGGCGGCGGCGAAGATCCTGGCGACGGACGAGGAGTTGCTGAGCCAGCTCCAGCGCCAGGGTTATGCGTTGGCCCGTATCGTCAAGCGCGACGTCATCGTCGACCACGACACACAGACGGCGCGCATCACCTGGCAGGTCGAGCCTGGTCCGATGGTTTCCATGGGGCCCGTGACGTTCCGCGGCCTGCAGCGCACCGACGCAGCGTTCCTGGAACGACGTGTGCCGTTCCGGCCGGGTGAACCGTACCACCCCGATCGGATCGACGATCTGCGCGCGCGTATGACGGAACTGGGCATCTTCGGCAGCATCAATATCGTTCGCGGCAAGGAACTGGATGCACAGGGTCAACTGCCGGTCGACGTCGAGGTGGTCGAGCGGTTGCCGCGCACGATCGGCTTCTCGGTCAGCTATGCGACATCGGAAGGTGCCGGGCTGCGTGCCTATTGGCTTCATCGCAACCTGTCCGGTGAGGCTGACTCGCTGCGCCTGTCGGCCGAAGCAACGGGGCTGGTCCAGCACAAGCTGGTCGACACCGGTTTTGCGTTGGCCGCCCAGTACCGCAAGCCCGACTTCCTGCGACTCGATCAGTCGCTGACCTTGCAGGGCGGCGTTCTCCGCGAGATCACCGATGCCTATCGCCGGCGGTCGGCGTTGGTGAGCGGCGGTATCGAGCGCCTGGTCAACAAGGGCCTCACGGTCCGGGCCGGCGTGTCGTTCGAAAGCGAGATTGTGGAAACGGACGATCTCGGGCGCAAAACGTATTGGCTGCTCGGCTTGCCGGCAGGCGCAACCCTGGACCGATCCAACGATGTGCTCGATCCGACGCGCGGTTATCGGCTGACGGTGGATGTCATTCCCTATTTCCAGCTGCGCGATATTGCCAAGCCATTCGTCAAAATGCGGGCGACCGGCAGCACCTATTTCGATGTGACGGGCAGCGGAAAGACCGTCATCGCGTTAAGGGCGTCGGTGGGCAGCATGCCCGGTGCGCAGAAGGATGCGGTTCCGCCCGACAAGCGATTCTATGCCGGCGGCGGCGGATCAGTGCGCGGCTTCGCCTATCAAAGCGCTGGACCGCGCGATCGCGATCGCGACCCGGTGGGTGGACAGAGCATCGTCGAGGGCAGCGTCGAGGTCCGGCAGCGGCTGACGGAGACGTTCGGGGCCGTGGCTTTCGTCGACGCCGGCACGGCATACGCCGGCGCCTTGCCTGGTAAGGGCGAATCGCCACGCATCGGCGCCGGCGTGGGTGTGCGCTACTACAGCGACTTCGGCCCGATTCGCGCCGATGTCGCCACGCCACTCAACCGCCGGCCGGGTGATTCCTGGTTCGGCATTTACATCAGCATCGGGCAGGCCTTCTGATGCGGGTACGTCGTATCCTGGCCCGCATCGTCGCTGGCGTGGTCGGCATCATCGTCCTGCTGTTCGCGGCGCTGCAGACCGGCGCCGGTCAGCGCGCGCTGTTCGACATCGTGGCGCAGGTTGCCTCGACGCCGGACAGCACTCTGCGGATCGAGGGGCCGTCCGGGTTCTTCCCCACGAACCTGCGCCTGGCCAAGGTTGAGATGGCTGATGCCAAGGGTGCATGGCTGACGGTCGACGACGCGCAGGTGTCATGGTCGTTTCTACCGTTGCTGAGCGGCCATCTCGATGTCGAGACCATTCGCGCCGCGCGTATCGACGTGCGCCGTCCGCCGGAACCGCCGTCCACCCGACCGCCAGCACAGGAAACAACGTCCGACAGCGGTGGTGGACTGCCCATACGGGTGACCGTAGGCGCGCTGGTGATCGACGAATTGCACCTCGGGGCCCCGTTGATGGGCGTCGACTCGCGCTGGCGCATCGAGGGCGCCGCCCGCATCCACGGCACGGTGGGCGGCAACAACCTGCAGCTGACGGCAACGCGCAGCGACGGCCAAGGCCGTCTGGCGCTGCGGTCGGGCTATGATGAAACGCGCGGCGTGGGGACGGCCGAAGGCGACTTCGAAGAGGGCCAGAGCGGCGTGGTGGCGTTCATGCTGGGGCGGCCTGATCTGGCGCGCACCGCCGGCAAGTTCAAGGTCGAGGGATCGCGCACCAGCGCCGACGGCCAGATCACGTTCGAGGCGGGTGATGCACTGCGCGTCAACGGCACGGGTGGCATGCGATCCGAGGCGACCGGACGCCTGGTGACCGTGGCGCTCGAGCTGCAGGGTGGCCAGCTTCCAGATCCCGTCTGGTCGGCCGCACTTGCTCGTCCGGTAAAGATCGACGCCGATGTCCTGCTGACGACGGCCGGCAGCATCGACGCCCGCAGCGTGCGGGTGGCGAGCGCGCCCTTGGACGCCACCGCCAGCGGCACTTACAACCCCGGCGACGAGCGCCTGCAGCTGCGTATGACAGCAACCGGCGGTGATCCCGCGATGCTGGCAGCAATCATGCCAGGCGCTGGCTGGCAAGGGCTGCAGCTGGAGATGCAGGCCAACGGCACGCTGAAAGCGCTCGACGGCACATTGGCGCTGAAGGCGACGGAGCTGAAGGTTGCAGCCGGAACCACCAAGGACGTCGATCTGAAGGCGTCAATCCAGGGCGCCAACCTGTCGGCTGGACCGGCGTTGCGCGGCGGCATCGAAGGCAGCTTCGGATCCGTCGCGTTGCGGCTGGCCAACGGTACGGATGCAACCGTCAGCGACCTGCGCATCACTGCGCGTGGCGAGCGTAATGCCGCGGGCGCGATGAGCCTGTCGGCGTTCAATCTCACCTCGTCGCTGGCCAACGCGACGGCGTCCGGCACCATGGCACCCGACAAGCGCATCGATGCGACCGCGACCCTGGATGTTCCCGACCTCAAGGCGCTGGCGGCGCTCGCCGGTCAACCGATGAGTGGCGCGGCGCGGTTGAACGCCCGCGTCAGTGGCACGCTCGAGGCGCAGACCTTTGCAGTGGACGCCAACCTGCGCGATGCTGTCGTGCCGAACGTGCCGACCGCGCTGTTGGCGCCGGCTGTACGCTTGACGGCGAACGGTACGTTCGACCAGCAGACGGGCAACTGGCGCCTCGATCAAACGGCCGTCGAGTCGGACGCGCTGTCGATCAAGGGCAGTGGCACCGGTCGCGGCGCCACGGGTGCGCTCGATGTGGCCATTGCGCTGCCGAAGCTCGACGCCGTTGATCCACGATTCACCGGCAGCCTGCGTAGCGATATTCACGTCGATGCCGGCGACGAACGCCGCGCGGTGAAGCTCAAGGCGCAACTCGCGCAGGCCAAGCTCGAAGGCACGACGGTCGAGCGCCTTGATATCGATGCCAACGTTACGCTGCGCCAGGACGGCCTGGAAGGAACGCTGCAGCTCGATGGCACCACCGGCGACCGGCCGCTGCGCGCCACGGGCCAGGTGAGCGCGACGGCAGGCCAGCGCCTGTCAATCCCGACATTTGAAGCCTCGCTGGGCAAGCTCAGTCTGTCGATCCGCAATCTGATGATGGATCAGACGTCGGCCTCCGGCACGGCACGGCTGGTCGTTGAGGACCTCAAGGATTTCAGCGCACTTGCGGGCCAACCTCTGGGCGGCCGGCTGGAGCTCACTGTGGAGCCCGATCCGGCGGCGAACGATGGCCGCATGAAGCTCGCCTTGCGCGGCACGAACCTGGCGGCGGGCACTCTCGGCGTCGGGACGTTGAACGGTGATGCCACCATCACCGATCCGCTGGGCCGCACTGCCTTCGACGCCACCGTCGCGGCCAGTGCATTGCGCGGCGTCGCCGAGATTCACACCGTATCGCTCAAGGCCAACGGTGATCGCACGGCGATGACAGCGACCGCCGACGTTGGCGGAACAGGCCTGCAGGCCAGCACGGCGATCAAGGCGCGACTCAATGGCAATGAGACGATCCTCGATATCGACAGCCTGAAAGCAACACGCGGTGGCCGTACGCTTGCGCTGGCACAGCGCACGCAGGTGCGCCAGGCCGGTGGCCGCACTGTCATCGAGCCGACGCGGCTGGATTTTGCCGGTGGCCAGATCCGTGCCGGCGGAACGTTCGATCCCAGCAACAGCGACCTTTCGGTCGATATCACCGCCCTGCCCTTGGCCGAACTCGCGGCCCTGGCCGGTGCCGAGCTGCAGATGAGCGGCGCCCTGCAAGCCCAGATCCGCGTGCGCGGCTCGAGCGCGAACCCCGATGTCGAGGCGACCTACGCCGTGCGCGATGCGAAGATGCGCAGCATCGCCATGGCCACGATTCCGGCGGCATCGCTGACCGGCAAGGCGGCCATGCGCAACCGACAGGCCACGATCGAAGCGCAGCTCACCGCTGGCGCCAGCAACCTGGCATTCAACGCCACGGCGCAACTGCCGGCCCAGGGTGGAACGCCCGACGCGCGCATCGCCATCAAAGGACCGGTCGACCTCGCGATGCTCGCCAGCCTTGCCGGCCCGGACATCCAGCAGCTGGGTGGAAACGCGATTGTCGATGCGACCATCGCCAGCCGCGGCGGCCGCCCCAGTGGTTCCGGCTCGGTGCGTCTGGAAGATCTGAAGCTGGCGATGCCGTCCCAGGGACTCGCACTGTCAAAGGGCACGGGTGTGATTCGACTGGCTGATGATCGCGTGGTCATCGAGCGGTTCTCCTTTCCATCGGTCGGCAAGGGCGAGATCTCGGCCAGCGGCGATGTGCGCCTGGACCCCAAGATGACGCTGCCGCTCGACCTGCGCATCGAGACGCGTCGCGCCCGGGTCGTCGGACGGCGGGATCTGTTGGCAGAAGTCACGACTTCGCTGCGCATCTTCGGCTCGCTCGCCGAGGGCCTCACGGTGCAGGGGCCGATCCAGATCGACCGCGCCGAGATCAGCGCCGCCATGGGTGGTGCGGCCAAGGCGGTGCCCGCCGTGCCCGTCAAGGAAATCGGCAAGGGGGCGCCCAAGCAGGTGGCGGCACCGGCGCCGTCGAAACCCATCACGCTCGATCTGAAGATCAAGGCACCACAAGCCATCTTCGTGCGTGGCAAAGGCCTGGATGCCGAGGTCGCGGGCGATCTGTCGGTGACGGGCACCAGTGCCAACCCAGCCGTGATCGGTGGTTTGCGGCTGCGGCGGGGCACCCTCTCGATTCTCGGTCGCACGTTGAACTTCACGCGCGGGACGGTGAGTCTCGTCACAGCCGATCGCATCCTGCCGATGCTTGATTTCGTCGCCGCGTCCCGTAGCGGCAACGTTACCATCGAGATCAAGGTGACCGGACCCGCGACTGACCCGAAGATCGCGCTGAGTTCGAGTCCCCAACTGCCACAGGACGAGATCCTGGCGCAGTTCCTGTTCGGCAAGGGTGCCGCTGAACTCGGTCCCTCGCAGCTTGCGCAAATCGCTCAGGCGGTGGCGGAACTGACCGGATCAGGCGGTGGCGGCGGCATCGATTCGGTACGACAGGCGCTGGGGTTGGATCGGCTGGGCATCGGTGCCGGAGGGCAGGATGCATCCGGCAAATCTGGCGGCGTCAGCAGCGCCACCGTCGAAGGCGGTCGCTATATTGCGCCCGGCGTCTATGTCGGCGGCCGACAAGGCTTACAGGGCGACACAAGGGGTGTGGTGCAGATCGAGGTGATCCCCAATGTGAAGGTCGAGGCCGAAGTCGGCACCAACTCCACCGGCCGAGCCGGCGTCGCGCTGGAGTACGATTACTGAGCTTCGTCCTCCCCAGCTTCGCTGGGGAGGAGAGGCGTTCACACCACGATGTTGACGATGCGGTTGGGGACGACGACGATTTTTTTCGCGAGCTTGCCGGCCATGGCGCGCTGAGTCTCGGGCAGTCCCAGCGCCTGGGCTTCGGCAACGTTCTTGGCGGCGTCCTTCGCCAGACGCATGGTGGCGCGCAACTTGCCGTTCACCTGGACCGCCATGGTGACTTCGTCATCGGACAACAACGCCGGGTCGGGCGTCGGCCACGGCGAGTCGGCCTGCAGCCCCTGCCCGCCCAGCAACTGCCACAGCTCCTCGCCCAGATGCGGTGTCATCGGCCCGATCAGGCGCACGAAAATGTCGAGCGTCTCGCGCAGGGCCCAGCGGTCGTCGGCCGATGACGGCTTGAATGCTTCGATGGCATTGGCGAGCTCATAGAGACGCGCCACGCCCTTGTTGAAATGGAAGCGCTCGATGTCCTCGCCGACACCGACGATCGCGCGGTGCGCCGCGCGGCGCAGGCTCATCGCGGCATCGGAGAAGGCCGCCGGCTTCGCTGCGCCCGGCGGGGGCAGATCGGCGATCGCGCCGCTCAGCATGCGATAGAGACGCTGCTGGAAACGCCAGGCGCCGGCGACGCCGGCTTCGGTCCATTCCAGGTCTCGCTCCGGCGGCGAGTCCGACAGCATGAACCAGCGTGCGGTGTCGGCGCCGTAGTCACGGATGATCTGGTCAGGATCGACGACGTTCTTCTTCGACTTCGACATCTTTTCCGAGCGACCGACGCTGACCGGCGTACCGTCGCTCAGCTGCACGAGAGCGCCGCCGTCGCTACGCTTCACCTCGTCGGGGAACAACCAGGTGCCATCAACTGCGCGATAGGTTTCGTGACAGACCATGCCCTGGGTGAACAGGCCGGCGAAGGGCTCGTCGCGATCGGCCAGGCCGACGGTGCGCATGGCGCGCGTCCAGAAGCGCGAATAGAGCAGATGCAGGATCGCGTGCTCGACGCCGCCGATATATTGATCGACCGGCATCCAGTATTCATGCTCGGCCTTGTCGAACGGCGCCGTCGCGCACTGTGCCGCCGTAAAGCGGTCGAAGTACCAGCTTGAGTCGATGAACGTGTCGAAGGTATCGGTCTCGCGGCGCGCCGGCTTGCCGCAAGACGGACAGTTCACGTGCTTCCAGGTCGGATGGCGGTCGAGCGGGTTGCCCGGCGTGTCGAACTCGACATCTTCGGGCAGCGTTACGGGCAGGTCCGCCTCGGGCACGGGCACGACGCCACAGCTGTCGCAGTGGATCGCCGGGATCGGGCAGCCCCAGTAGCGTTGGCGCGATACCAGCCAGTCGCGCAGCTTGTACTGGACCGTGCCCTTGCCGACACCCTTTTCTTCCAGATGGCGAATGATCGCACGCTTGGCGTCTGCCACGGCGAGGCCGTTGAGGAAGCCCGAATTGTAGAGCGTGCCGTCGTCGACATAGGCAACGTCGCGGATCACGAAGTCGGCGGCCTTTTCGCCCGGTGGCAGGACGACCGGGATGACGGGCAGCCCATATTTGTGCGCGAAGTCGAGGTCGCGTTGATCGCCCGACGGACAACCGAAAATTGCGCCGGTGCCGTAGTCCATGAGCACGAAATTGGCGACATAAACCGGCAGCGTTTCGCCCGGCTTGACGACATGCTTCACCGACACTGCCGTCCGATAGCCCTTCTTTTCGGCAGTCTCGATCTCGGCGGCGCTGGTGCCGGTGCGGCGGCATTCGGCGATGAAATCAGCCAGCGCCGGGTCGCTCCGCGCCAGGCGGGTCGCCAGCGGATGGTCAGGCGAAACAGCCATGAACGAGGCGCCGAACAGCGTATCGGGCCGCGTCGTGAAGATCTCCAGCGTCTCGCCCGCGGCGATACCCGGCCCGGTCAGTTCGAAGAAGACGCGGGCCCCTTCACTCTTGCCGATCCAGTTGGCCTGCATCAGGCGCACCTTCTCGGGCCAGCGCTCCATGGTGTCGAGGCGGGCCAGAAGCTCGTCGGCAAACTGCGTGATCTTCAGGTTCCACTGCGCCAGCTTGCGCCGCTCGACCGTGGCGCCGGTGCGCCAGCCCTTGCCGTCGATGACCTGTTCATTGGCCAGCACGGTGTTGTCGACCGGATCCCAGTTGACCCAGGCCTCCTTGCGGTAGGCCAGTCCTGCCTTCCAGAAGTCGAGGAACATCTTCTGTTGATGCCGGTAGTACGTTGGATCGCAGGTCGCGAGTTCGCGGCTCCAGTCCAGCGACAGACCCATGACCTTGAGCTGGGCCTTCATTGCTTCAATGTTCTGGTAGGTCCAGGTCTTGGGGTGGACCTTCTTTTCCATGGCCGCATTCTCAGCCGGCAGGCCGAAGGCATCCCATCCCATCGGATGCAGCACGTTGAAGCCCTTGGCGCGGCGATAGCGCGCCACCACGTCGCCCTGCGTGTAGTTGCGCACGTGGCCCATGTGGATGCGCCCCGATGGGTAAGGGAACATCTCCAATACGTAGTACTTAGGCTTCGCAGGGTCGGCCGTTGCCTTGAACGTCTCGCGCGACTCCCAGGCCTTTTGCCACTTGGCCTCGGTCTCGCGGAAATTGTAGCGCACCGGCTCGCTGCGGCTCTCGGTGCTGGTCAGTTGCGACACGATTCCTACTCCCAAACAACGCGCAGGCGCCGACCGACAGCAGATCCACGCGGAAAAAGCCGAACGGCAGCGCATGCCGCGCCATCCGGGTGGCGTCAAGCAGGTAGTCAGCATGACATCAAGGTAAATTAAAAACGCAAATATAAATAACTTCCTGAAACGGCATATTTTGTCATTTGTTGCTACGGTTTCCTTGGCTAGGTTAGGGCTTCCGATCGCTGTTGGGGTGTCGCCGTCGCGTAACAAGGCCGGGGTACGAGGTCATATGTTGCGGGAATGCCACACCTTTCAGAATTCCAACGCCGCATGCACTGAAACTGCAGATCAAGACTTTAGGCTAGTGCGTGCTCCGGGTTAGATTGTTGGCCGGTAGAAGAGAGAGACCGCCATCCCTGTGGAGCGGTCGCTAGGGATAGGCGTTAACGAGAGAGGGGAATGGGTATGCGGAAAACATTGCTGGCAGG
>Ga0187894_10007095_pt1 | contig 10717 bp, 10 predicted proteins | sample GBC1701081metaG_FD_136650 | JGI IMG/M metagenome (GOLD analysis project Ga0187894, IMG submission 136650) | White microbial mat communities from a lava cave in the Kipuka Kanohina Cave System on the Island of Hawaii, USA - GBC170108-1 metaG ... | reverse complement strand
GGTCGGCTTGCCGTCGGAGTCGAGCAGCATCACGTTGCTGACGTGAATCGGCGCCTCCTGCGTCACGATGCCGCCGGAGGACGCGCCACGCTCGGTGCGCGATACGGGGGTGTGCTTCTTGATCCGGTTGACGCCCTCGACGAGCACCTTGTTGCGGTCGGGGAAGGCCACCAGGACCTTGCCCTTGGCGCCCTTGTCCTTACCGGAGATCACGAGCACCGTGTCGCCCTTGTGGACGTTCATTTACAACACCTCCGGGGCGAGCGAGACGATCTTCATGAACTTCTTCTCGCGCAGTTCCCGGCCGACCGGGCCGAAGATGCGCGTGCCACGCGGATCGTTGTCGGGCTTGATGATGACGGCGGCGTTCTCGTCGAACTTGATGTAGCTGCCGTCGGAGCGGCGGCGCTCCTTGACGGTGCGCACGATGACGGCCTTGACCACCTCGCCGCGCTTGACGTTGCCGCCCGGGATGGCGTCCTTGACGGTCGCCACGATGATGTCGCCGATGCCGGCATAACGCCGCGACGAGCCGCCAAGCACGCGGATGCACAAGATCTCCTTGGCGCCCGTGTTGTCGGCGACCTTCACGCGCGATTCCTGCTGAATCACTCGATCTCCTCGACCTGGTTATGTATGCATGGCAGATTCCGACCTGACATGCGCGGTCTTGCTGTCATCAATGAGCACGCAGGGCCTATCCGAAGGATTGGCCGAGGTCTGCCCAAGGCAACCGTTGAATTCTAGGTGACGACCAGCGCAGAACCAAATCGCCGCTGGTCAGCCCTCCCGGCCCCCGCGAACGTACGTGTTTGCATCCGACACATCGTCAATACCTGACATTTTGCGCACGTTCACCTGGCCGTACTGCGCCCGGTCAAACTGGGTTGCGATGTCCTCATGATCGGCGTTGCGGCGTTGGCGCTTGCGGCCGCGTTCTTGTTCGCGTTGTCCGCATTCCTGCAGCAACGCGAGGCGCGAACCATCGTCGGCGGTGACGCCGCATCGCTGAGGAATGCGGACGGCGTCAAACGGCTGCTCGGCCGCCTGGTGCGAAGCAGGACCTGGCTGGCCGGTTGGCTGACGAACCTCTGCGGGGTCGGCACCCAGGCGGCCGCACTCAAGGTCGGGTCCGTCGCCGCGGTCCAGCCGATGATGGCGGCACAGCTGCTGTTTGTGCTGTCGCTGGCGTCGGGAGAGCAGCGCCGCTGGCCGTCGGCACGCGACTGGTTGTCGGCGCTGGCGGTCTGCTGCGGGCTTGTGCTCCTGCTGACTGCCGATGCCTCACCGCTGACCGGTGCCCCGCACCGGCATCGCGTACTGCTGGCGACGGCGTGCGTGGTCGGTCTCATCGTGATGCTGCGCCAGGTGAGTCGGCACACATTTCCTTGGCTGGCCGGCTTACTGATCGGTGTCGCCGCCGGTCTGTGTCACGCACTCAATGCCGTCTATCTGAAGCTGACGGTCGAGGACGTGTTTCACGGCGGCGCCCTGGCCACGCTCGCCGACTGGCCGGTCTACGCGTTGGCCGTCACCGCGGTCAGTGGAATGCTGTTGGTACAGATAGCGTTTGCCAGCGGGCCGCTGCCGCCCGCCGTCGCCGCGATGAGCGTCACCAACCCCGTCGCGAGCTTCGTGTTAGGGATCCTGGCCTTCGACGCGCCTGCCCCCCGCGAACCCGAGGTATTGGCGGCCATTGGGGTATCGGGGGTGCTGATCGCGGTGGGCGTCGTCGGTTTGGCCAACGCGTCGAGCACGCGGCTGTTGTACCGGGCCGATGCCGACCGCGGCGAACATGCCTTCGTTTCCGCTTGAAACCACCGATCATGGTGGCTATGCAACTAACCGGCGCGGTCGTGCTGGTCACGGGCGCATCGGCCGGAATCGGCCAAGTCGCCGCGACCCGCTTCGCCGCAAGAGGCGCCCACGTGCTGGTGCATGGGCGCGACCAGGACCGGACCCGCGACGTCGCACGCGAAGTCGGCGGCACCGCACTGATCGCGGACCTCGCCGTGCCCGCGGACCGGCAGCGACTCGCCACCGAGGCCCACGATGCGTTCGGCCGGGTCGATGTCCTGGTGAACAACGCCGGGTTCGGCTATTTCGGGCGGGTGTCGGGCATGGACGTCGACGTGATTCGGCGGCTCATCGAGGTCGATCTACTGGCCTCGATCGAGCTCAGCCATGCGGTATTGCCAGGGATGGTCGAACGCAAGCGCGGCGCGATTTGCTTCGTCACGTCGATCGCGGGGCGCACCGGGGTTGCCGGTGAGGCCGTCTACTCGGCGACCAAGGCCGGCCTCGACGCGTTCGCCGACAGCCTGCGCGGCGAGACCGCCGGATCCGGCGTCAACATCAGCGTCGTCATCCCCGGCGTGGTCGACACCGGCTTCTTCGAGACCCGCGGCAGTCCATACACGCGCACTCGGCCGCGGCCGATACCTGCCGACACCGTGGCCGACGCGGTGGTCCGAGTGGTGGAGCGCGACCGTGCCGAAGAGTGGAGACCGCGGTGGCTCCGGATCGCCCCGACCGTGCGCGCGCTGGCTCCCGGCATGTTCCGGCGGCTTGCGGTCCGCTTCGGCGGTCAGGGCGACGCTGAGTGAGTGGCCACGCAGCGGAACCCGATGTGCGTTGTCGCGGTGTCCTGTGACTGCGGCGAACGGGCCGCAGGGCGATAGCGATGGCAGTACTCCGGCGCGCACAGGTGCGAGCCGCCCTTGAGCGTCTGAAAGATGGAGGAGTCGGGCACTAGATCTGATGTCGCCGCCTGAGCGGCTCCGGAAGGCCCGCAACAGGACTCAACGCCACCGTCGAGTCGGTGGTGCGCCGAGAACTGCGTCGTCGTCCACTCCCACACGTTGCCGATCATGTCGACCAGGCCGAACCCGTTCGGCGGGAACGTGCCGACGGGCGATGTTCCCGTCCAGCCGAGCGCGCCGTCATTGCAGTACGGGAACCGGCCCTGCCAGGTATTGGCCATCAACTGACCGTCGGGAGCGACGTCGTCGCCCCACGAATACATCGTCGTTGCGCCGCCGCGCGCGGCGTACTCCCACTCGGCCTCGGTCGGCAGTCGACGGCCCGCCCAGTACGCGTAGGCCGCCGCGTCGGGATAGGCGACCTGCACCACCGGATGGTCGGGCCGGTCCTCGATACCGCTCTCCGGTCCGAAGGGGTGGCGCCAGTTGGCGCCGGGCGCCCAGTCCCACCATTGCCGCCAATCGCGCAGATCCACCGGCCCGCCGGTCGGCCGGAACACCAGCGCACCCGGCACCAGATCCTCAGGTGCCGCACCGGGATACAGCACGGGATCCGGCGCCTGCTCGGCGACGGTGACATAACCGGTGTCGGCGACGAATTCTGCGAACTGGGCGTTGGTCACGGGATGGCGCTCGACGGCGAAGGCGTCGACGGTGGCGGTGTGCACCGGCGCCTCTTCCGGATAGAACTGCGTTGAGCCCATCCGGAAGGACCCGCCAGGAAGCTCGACGAGCTCGGTACGCATGGCTTTACGGTAGGACGATCTCGAAGTCCTCGGTCAGCACCGAAGCGGCGTCATCGAATCCCGCTGTATCCGTCGGCGCCTGCACGTGCACGGAGACGAGGTAGTCGTTGCCGCTGTTGGTCCACACATGGACAATTCGGTCCTCGAATTCGACGGCGTTCTGCGGCGTATCCGACCACGCACCCATCAGCTTCTGGCCGCTGTATTCGCAGAGTTCGCCGGGCAGCACGCTGACACTGCTCACGGCGGCTTCCTCCATCAGGTCGTCGGCGTACTTCTTGAACGCGGCCGCAGGATCGAGCTGGGTCTGGGCGATCGTGACGGTCGCCGTCATACCGTCCGGCCCGGTCAGTTGGCCACCGGTATCGCCGGAGCCCCCCGACATCGACCAGCCCTCGGGAACGCCGACGGTCACCTTGGGCGCCTGCGGGTCTTTGACTTGGGCTGCCATCCGTACGCCGGGCTTGAGCGGCTGCGAGCAGGCGACGGTGTTCGGTGGCACCGGCGCCCTCTTGGTCGGAACGACCCCGTACGCGGACGGGTCGGACTCTTGCAAGGTCGGCTGGACGGTCGCCGACGGCGTCGACATGGCCGACGACGTGGCCTCGGTGCCCAGCTCCGCGGCTACGGGATCACCGTCGCTCGTTCGGACGCATCCCGCCATCAAACAGGCCAACCCGAGCGCGACCAATCCAGTCCGCTTCATCAGTCCTTCGCGAACGCGCGCGCGAACTCGCGTTCCAGATCCACGTAGGGCTTGCCCGAGACATCAACGTTCACCTGAGCGATGGTGCCACCTGTGAACGGGAACGGCGCCTTGTACGCGCGCGAGACCGGCGATCCGGTGTTCTTGCCGACGCTCAGCGTTGCGCCTGCGAGGCCGAACGTGCCGGGATGGATCTTGATGCCCGACCGCGTCGCCACCTCGGTGTTGTCGATGTAGAGCGCGGCGTCGCCGAGTGGCGTATGACTGCCTTCCACCGTGCCGGTCCGCGTGAAGGCCACACCGAGGGTGTGCATGCCCAGCGGCACGGCGTCCGAGGAGGACAACCGCTGCTCCTCCTCGCCGAGGAAATTGTAGACGTACTGCAGCCGGCCGTCCTGGATGAACAGCACGTGCCCGCCGTGCGCGCCACCGTGTTTGACGATCACGCCTTCGGCGCCGGTGGTGTCGATGCTGACCTCGGCGAGGACCACGAACGACCGACCCTGAATCTCCACGGCGGCACCCATGCCGACATCGGCGGTGCCGGGATAGTAGAAGTACGACTCACGGGTGCCTGCCAGGTAGGGCCGCCACCGGGTCATGGTCTCGAGGATGTTCAAGTCCGCCAGCGGCAGCCCGTTGTACTTCTGTGCCTCGCTCAACCACAGCGCCTTGAGGTCCTCGAGCTTTTCGGGGTTCTCGGCGGCGAGGTCGCGGCACTGGCTGCGGTCGGCCTCGATGTGGAACAACTCCCATCGGTCCTTGTCGAAGTGCGACCAGCCTGCGGGTGTGGCGGCGTGCACAGTGTTGGCGAACCAACCCTTATGCCAGATGCCGCGCGTGCCCAGCATGGCGTAGAACTGCGTCTCCTTGCCCGTTGGCGCGGCCGGATCATCAAGGGCCACCTTGAAACTCACACCGTCGAGCGGCTTCTGCGGGATGCCCTTGACGGTGGCCGGCGGGGTGATGTCGAGCAGGTCGTAAACCGTCGGGGTGATGTCGCAGACGTTGACGTAGTTGTCGCGTACCTCGCCGTGTGCGGCAATTCCCTTGGGCCAGGAGATGATTGCGGTGTCAGCGATCCCGCCCTCGTGGGAGGCGTAGCGCTTGAACAGCTTGTAGGGCGTGTTGAATGCCATCGCCCAGCCGATCGGATAGTGGTTGTAGGTCTCCGGTCCGCCGAGGTTGTCCATGAACCGCAGTCCTTCTTCCACGGTGTCGACGTAGCCGTTGAAGAATTTGACCTCGTTCACCGAGCCGTTCGGGCCGCCTTCGCCGCTGGCACCGTTGTCGGAGATCACCACGATGACGGTGTTGTCCAGCTGGCCGGATTCCTCCAAATAGTCGAGGATGCGGCCGATTTGGGCGTCGGTGTAGCTCAGGAAGCCCGCGAACACCTCGGCCATCCGGCAGAACAGCCGCTTGTCGTCGTCGGCGAGCGAGTCCCACGGTCGCACCGTGTCCTGCGCAGGCCACGGTTCGCCGTTGGGTCCCTGAACGTCGAGATACGGATTGACCGGCGAGAGCTCCGTATCGGCCGGGACGATGCCGAGCTTCTTCTGGTTCTCGAGCACGATTTCGCGGTAGCGCTCATAGCCCATGTCGAACTTGCCCGCGTACTTGTCGACCCATTCCTTGAAGACATGGTGCGGCGCGTGTCCCGCCCCTGGGCAGACATAGGAGAACCACGGCTTGTCGGGTGCGATCACCTTCGCGTCGCGGATGAATTCGATTGTCTTGTCGGCGATGTCCTTTGACAGGTGGTAGCCGTCCTCAGGCAGTCCCGGCGGGGCGACGGGGTGATTGTCGTAGACGAGTTCGGGATACCACTGGTCGGTCTCGCCACCCATGAAGCCGTAGAACCGCTCGAAGCCCCGCGACAGCGGCCAATGGCGTTTCGTCGAGGCCAGATTGGATTCCTCCAGCGGCGTCAAGTGCCACTTACCCACGCAATAGGTGTTGTAGCCGTTCTCGGCGAGAACCTCTGAGAGCAGTGCGGTTTCGTTCGGGATGCGACCGTTGCAGCCGGGAAAGCCGTCGGTGAACTCCTCGATGGTGGCCATCCCCACCGTGGTGGCGTTTCGCCCGGTCAGCAGCGAGGCCCTGGTCGGCGAGCACAGCGCGGTGGTGTGGAACTGCGACAGCCGCACACCACGGTCGGCGATGCGGCTCATGGTCGGCATTTCCACCAGCCCGCCGAAGCAGTCCCACGTCGCAATGCCGGTGTCATCCCACACCAGATACAAGACGTTGGGCGCATCCTCGGCCGCCGTCGGTGCGGCGTACGGACCCCAGTCCGGCTCGGAATCCCTGATGTCCAGCTCGATCTTGCCGTTGAATTCCGTCGCCATGGCCGGGAGACTACCCCGGCGATGTGACCTGAGACCGAGAAATTGACGACGGCGGCAGTACAGTTCTGCGGTTCAGCCACCGGAGGACTGTCAGGAAGGGAATCGTCCAGCCCAACCACGCGCCGACGCCGGCTACAAACCAGACGAAGTGCTCTTCGTCGCCGCCAAAGGCGCTGTCCTGCAACGGCAGGAATGTGATCACCAATATCGGTGTCCAGATCCGGTTGGTGATGATGGACAACGCCACCGTCGCGCTCAGCACCATGTGGCGCCGATGCTGCGCGAACCGTCGTTGCCGGGCGGCGAGGTAGCCGTTGATCGTGAACCACAGCCACAGCGCCCCAAGTAGGACATTGCTGACCGCCAGGAGCGGGCCGAATGGCGTGGCCGCCCCGATGACCATTGCGCACACCGCGGCGGGGATCGCCGCGGTGACGTACACACGCCCGACGCGTCGGTGCAGGGCGGGGCGACACGCGCGCAGCCCCGGCCAGATCTGCCCCACTGCGGACACCATCGCCACACTTGCGAACATCACATGGGCCACCAGCAGCGGATAGTGCAACGCGAACGTCGCGGGCACCCGCGTGCCGCCGGTCAAGTAGGGCGGCAGTGAGAACGCCAGGAATGCCAGGACAACGACGGCGAGAGCCGGGGTCAGCCACTTCGCGCGAGCATATGCGTATGTCATACGCATGAAGCGTACGCTATACGCGCCGGGCGCGCATTCGAGTACGCTGGCCTGCAAATGACCGATCCACTGCCCCGTGCGCTGGAGATCCTTTGGCGCGAGCCGGGCACGCCGAGGCGGTCGAGCGGCCTGAGCCGGGAGCGCATCGTCACCGCGGCCATCGAGCTCGCCGATTCCGACGGCCTCGGCGCGTTGTCCATGGCGCGGCTAGCCGAGCGGCTTGGCTGCGGCACGATGTCGCTGTACCGCCACGTTGCCAACAAGGACGAGTTGGTGACGTTCATGTCGTCGGCCGCGCCAGACCCGCCGCCGCCTCCTGCCGATCCGTCGGATTGGCGTGGCGCGCTTCACAATTGGTCGGCCGGGCTGTGGGATATCTACCACCGACACCCGTGGATATTGCAGACCGCAGCGGTGGGCCCGCCTGCGGACCCAGGACAGTTGGCATGGCTGGACGCCGGGCTTGCTGCGCTCGGCGCCACCGGCTTGGCCGAGCGTGACAAGCTGGCGGCCGTCATGGCGCTACTGCACTACGTCCGCGGGGCCGCGGCACTGGACATCGAGGCCGTCCAGACCAACCTGTCGAACTACCCGGCACTTCTTCGACGGCTGTTGACCGCCGACCGGTTCCCTGCACTCTCGGCTGCCGTAGAGGCAGGTGTGTTCGATCAGGAGAACGACGACCCCCAGGCTGAGTTCCGCTCCGGCCTTGGCCAGCTGCTCGACGGCATCGCCGCGAAGGTCGCGGGTTAAGGCATGTTGTCCAGCCCGTGGCGAGACAACGCATAACCTGCGCTGACCCGGGTACAGGTGAAAGTATGCCGAGCGTGGCGACAAGCAAACCGCAGACAATCTCATATCCACACCCAGGCTCACGCCCCCACCGATACGACGACTTCGCGGTGGACCCGCATGTCGTCGTGCTGTTCGGCGCGACGGGCGACCTGGCGCGACGCAAGCTGATTCCCGGTCTGGCCTACCTGGACCAGTCGGAGCTGGCACCGAACATCGAGATCGTCGCGACGTCGCTCGAGGCCTTCACCACCGAGGAGTTCCTCAAGCTGGCCAAGTCGGCGATCGAAGACTTCGGCACGCACAAACTGACCAAGGAACAGTGGGCGCGGTTCGCCGAAACGGTCAGCTATGTGCCACAGAGCGCCGGCCCGGCGGCGTTGGCGGCTGCCGTCACCGCTGCCGAAGCGAAGCTTGGCCCCGAAGTCCGTCGGCTGCACTATCTCTCGGTGCCGCCCAAGGCGGCCCGTGCGGTGATCACGATGCTGAAGGACGCGAATCTGGTGGACCGATCGCGCGTCGTGATGGAGAAACCGTTCGGCACCGATCTCGCCAGCGCGGTGGAGCTGAACGACTTTGTGCACGAGACGTTCCGCGAGAAGCAGATCTTCCGCATCGACCACTTCCTCGGCAAGGAGGCCGCACAGAACATCCTTGCGTTCCGGTTCGCCAACGGCCTTTTCGAACCGATCTGGAACCGCAACTTCATCGACCACATTCAGATCGACATCCCAGAGACACTCGGACTCGACGAGCGGGCCAACTTTTATGAGAGCACCGGCGCCTACAAGGACATGGTGGTCACCCACCTGTTCCAAGTGATGGCATTCGTCGTGATGGAACCACCGACCGCCCTTGAGCCCCGAGCGATCAGCGAAGAGAAGAACAAGGTGTTCCGGTCGATGCTGCCGATCGATCCCGCTCATGTCGTACGCGGTCAGTACACCGGCTATCGCGACTGCGAAGGCGTGGCAAGGGATTCCGACACCGAGACGTTCATCGCGCTAAAGGTCGGCATCGACAACTGGCGCTGGGCGGGTGTGCCGATCTATCTGCGGACGGGTAAGCGGATGGCCGAAGGGATTCGCATCATCTCGATCGCGTTCAAGGAGGCACCGCGAACGATGTTCCCCGCCGGTTCCGGCGTCGGCTCCCAGGGTCCTGACCATCTGACGTTCGACCTCGCCGATGCGTCGAAGGTGTCACTGTCGTTCTATGGGAAGCGGCCAGGGCCAGGGATGAAGCTCGACAAGCTGTCGATGCAGTTCTCCACCCAGGAGGTCGACACCGCCGGCGATGTGTTGGAGGCCTACGAGCGGTTGATCCTGGACGCGATGCGCGGGGACCACACATTGTTCACCACTGCCGAGGGCATCGAGTCGCTGTGGGAGCGGTCGGCGGAACTACTCGCCGACCCGCCGCCGTCCAAACCGTACCCGCCAGGAACGTGGGGCCCCAACGCAATTCATCAGCTGATAGCGCCCAACGCGTGGCGACTGCCCTTCGAGCGAGGGTGGCGCGAAGCCAAGAACAACGGCTGACCTACTGCTTGGCCATTGCGATGTTGAAGCGGTCCGCGGGTGTGATCAGGTGATCGTGACTGTCATCACCGAGATCGATCTGCACCCAGTCGATTTCGCCGGTGAACTCGTTTCCGGTGGGGCCGTAGTCGGGTGAGGCGGGCGACCCGGTATCGCGACCGACGTCGCACGCCTCGTCGGCGGAGAAGCCCATCGGGATGGACTGCTCGACGCGCCCGGACCCGACGGCCTTGCCGTCGTAGTACAACGTGACGTCGCCGCCCTTGGCCAATCCGCCGCCGTCATAGGCGAACTCCATCCGGACCTGATGCGTCCCGGCAGGGATTTTCTTCGACGCGACGGCGTAATACCGCTCGATGCCGAAGAAGTTATAGCAGTACTTGAGCTTTCCTTCGTGTGCGTACAACGCCCAACCGCCGACGCCGCCACCCTGGGTGATGATCACCCCGTTCGCTCCGCTCTTCGGGACGGTGATGTTGGCGGTCACGGAGTGCGACTTGTTCTTGATGGTGAGGACGCACCACTCGCTGACCCGCATCCCGTTGAACAGGATCTGGGTGTTACCACGGACGACTTGCGGCCGTCCTGCAATGTCGGGGTTGATTCGCTCGAATCCGCGGTCATCGAGTGGCACGACGTTGTACTTGGTCGCTTCGATCAGCTATAAGCGCTGCAGCTCAGCGAGTTTGGCGGGATTCTCCGCCGCCACGTCGTGCGCTTGAGTCCAGTCGTCGGGCGCATACAGCTCCCACACATCGTCATCGAACGGCGGTGGGGTGTCGGTCTTCCATGGCGTGCGGTGCTTGGTGACGGCAGTCCAGCCCTTGAAGTACAGCCCGCGGTTGCCCATCATCTCGAAGTACTGGACGTCGTGCGTTTCCGCGGCTCCGCCGTCGCGCAGGGTGGCCAGCATGCTGACGCCCTCCAGCGGGGCCTGGGTGATGCCGTTGACCGACTGCGGTGCGGGAAGGCCTGCCGCTTCCAGGATGGTCGGCGCCACATCGATCACATGGTGGAACTGGTCGCGGGTTTCCCCTTTGGCCGTAATTCCGTTGGGCCAGTGCACAATCGTCCCGTTGCGGGTCCCGCCCCAGTGTGAGGCGACCTGCTTGGTCCACTGGTAGGGCG
>Ga0187894_10007094_pt1 | contig 10717 bp, 9 predicted proteins | sample GBC1701081metaG_FD_136650 | JGI IMG/M metagenome (GOLD analysis project Ga0187894, IMG submission 136650) | White microbial mat communities from a lava cave in the Kipuka Kanohina Cave System on the Island of Hawaii, USA - GBC170108-1 metaG ... | reverse complement strand
CTGCAGAATGGGCTGAGACTCGCCGCGCTGCCCGCCGAATTGGCGGGCATTCTGACCGGCGCCTTGCTTGTCATCACGATCTGCTTTGATCGTTTCCTGGGAGCGCGGGCGGCCTCGCCCGCGGCGCCCTCGGGAACGGCTATTTCCGGAAGCAAGCAGGCGAGGACGCCTGCGCTCCCAGGAGAGGAAATCGAAGTGAAAAACTCCCAAGTCGCAATTCTCAGCGCGGTCATCCTGACCGCCGCGTTAATCGTCGCCGGCAGCAACTGGCTGCTCGTTCGTTCGCTCAAACAGGGATCGAACAGCAACGCGACAGCAGCCTCTTCTTCCGCTTCAACCAAACGCACGACCGTGGCGATGATGCCGAAAGCCAAAGGCGACCCGTATTTCGTCAGTTGCCGCAAAGGGGCCGAAGAGGCCGCGCGCGAACTCGGCGTTGATCTGATCTGGGACGGCCCGACCGACCTCGACCCGGCGAAGCAGAACGAAGTCGTCGAAGGCTGGATTACACGCGGCGTCGATGTCATCGCCGTCAGCGTCGAAAATCGGGTCGGGATCTCAACCGTGCTCAAGAAAGCGCGCGAGCGCGGAATCCGCGTGCTGACCTGGGACGCCGACGCGCAAGAAGACGCGCGCGATTTCTTCATCAACCAGGCCACGCCGCAAGGCATCGGCCACACCCTGACCGACGAGGCCGCGCGCATCCTGGGCGGCAAAGGGGAATTCGCGATCATCACCGCGTCCTTGAGCGCGGCCAATCAGAACGAATGGATCAAGCACATCAAAACAAGGCTGGCCGAAAAATATCCCGGCCTGAAACTCGTGGCCATTCAGCCGAGCGACGGCGACCGCGACCGCGCCTTCGCCGAAACGCAGACCGTTTTGAAAGTTCATCCGAACGTGAAATTGATCATGGGCATCGCCGCTCCCGCGGTGCCCGGCGCGGCCGAGGCAGTCAAACAATCAGGCCGCCAAGATGTGAAGGTCATCGGCCTGTCGCTGCCAAACCTGTGTAAGCCATATGTCCACGACGGCGTCATCGAAAGCATCGTGCTGTGGAACACTCTCGACCTTGGTTATTTGACAGTTTACGCGGCGAACGAACTGACAGGCGCCGGAAAATTGAAGCGTGGGATCAACGAATTGAAGGCAGGCAAATTGGGAATGATCGCAGTGCGTGAGAGTGATGTATTGTTGGGCGCGCCGTTCATTTTCAACAAAAGCAATATCGACCGGTTCGACTTTTGATCGCTCAATTTCCGGTTGCCCGAAATCGGAATTTATCAATGCTCAGCCGCTTGATACGAAACTCAAGTGTCGAAGGCGGAAGCCCCAGCGCTTTCGCCGCGCCGGCCGGCCCCGAAATCCGGCCACGCGAAGCGCGTAAGGCGGATTCGATTGCCTCGCGCTCCTGTATTTGAAACCGTTCGTTCACATCTCCGGCGGCGGTAGCGCTCGGCAACACATCTTGCTCCACGCGCAGCGTGCCGTTGCGCGAAAGAATCACGGCCCGCTCAATCACGTTTTCCAATTCACGTACGTTGCCCGGCCAGTGATGAGACGCCAACAGATTCATTGCGCGCCGGTCAATCCGGCTGATGGCGCGGCCGAAACGCTCGCCGTGTTTGGCGGTGAAGTGAGAGGTCAGTAGCGGAATATCCTCTACGCGTTCCCGCAATGGCGGTAAGTGAACGGGAAAGACATTCAATCGGTAATACAGATCGCCGCGGAATCGTCTGGCGCGCACATCCTCGGCTAAATCGCGATTCGTCGCCGCCACTATCCGCACATCCACGCGCACGGTTTCGCCGCCGCCCAATCGCTCGAATTCGCGCTCCTGCAATACGCGCAGCAACATCACCTGCATTTCGGGCGACAACTCTCCGATCTCATCCAGAAACAGCGTGCCCGTGTCCGCCTGTTCGAATCTCCCTTTGCGGCGCGCCACGGCGCCGGTGAAAGCGCCGCGCTCGTGGCCGAACAATTCGGAGGCCAACAACGTGTCCGGGATCGCGGCGCAGTTGAATTTGACCAACGGCCCGTGCGCTCGGGGCGAAAGGCGGTGAATCGCGCGCGCGATCAGTTCCTTGCCCGTCCCGGTCTCGCCGGTAATCAATACAGTAGCGTCCGTTGCCGCTACTTGCTCGACGGCTTCCAATACGCGCCGGATTGGCTGTGAGTCGCCCACAATCTCGTCGAACTTTTGAACCAGGCACAATTGTTCACGCAGAACGACGTTCTCCCGCTCCAATTGATCGCGCAGATTGCGAACCTCCTCATTGGCCAATGCGTTCGCCACAGCCACGGCCAACGCTCGCGACACATCCTCAAGGATCGCCATATCATCTTCCGTGAAAGCGATGGGCGCCATCCGGCCGAAGAAGGCGGCGCCGATCACCTTTTCGCGAACGATCAGCTTGACGGAAGCGTACGCGTGAAGGCCACTCGCGGCGATGTAAAATTCGTGCTCATACCAGCCATCCTTAGCGAACAGGTCTGCGCAAGTGTAGCTTACGCTGCCCTGCAAAGGGTCTGGCTCCGGCGGAATCAGCGGGCGAGCCGGCCTCTTCTCCTCAAGGTGGAATTCCGGCCGGTTGAAATACTCTTCCGCTGTCTCTCCCTCTCGCAAAGCGGCGTTGCCCAATCGATCGAGGTATTCTCCAATTGATTCCCCTGCCCGGCGAGGCTCCCTGATAATGTGCATCGCATAGGGGCCATGATCCTCACAATCGAATGAAATGATCACGATGGACTCATACGGAATGACCGGAATCAAAACCTGCGTGATGGCTTCGATCACGCCCTGCAGTTCTCTTTCGCTGCTTACCGCTTCCCACGCGCGTAAGACCAGAGTCTGCCTTTGTTCCAAACCGGCGTCGTCGGCAGGTTGCCGTTGTGTTGTTGTGAGCATAATTGCAGTATAACAAAAAGCACGGATTGATCGTGAAAATGCAGCGCAAGTTGGACATCGCGATGGGACTCGTACACCGTCCGCGCGCGCTTTTTCTGGATGAGCCGACGACTGGGCTCGATCCGGAAGCGCGCGCCGATCTGTGGGACGGCATTTCGCGGCTGGCGAGAGAAGACGGCATCACTGTTCTACTGACCACACACTATCTGGAAGAGGCCGACCAGTTGGCCGGGCGATACCTTGTGGTGAATGCTGATGACACGCGTGACACTCTTGACCCCAAGATTGATTAGATCGGCGGATCCCAAATCTCGCGGAGGTCAAGCACAAAGCCTGGCAGTTCAGGGTCGGCTGAAACTTCGGTTATGTCTTTCAATTCCTTGACTGCGGCATTGTGGCGATAGACATAGACAGCGCACGTTTCCAGATCAATCAGCCAACCGAGTCGCAATCCACAGGCGATGTACTCTTCCATCTTGGCTTTGACCGCATCGAGATCATCGCTCGGCGAGCGCAGTTCAATCGCAAAGTCAGGGCAGAGCGGTAAAAACTTTTTTCTCTCTTCTAAAGTCAGTTGCGCCAGCCGCGCCTTCTCCACCCAAGAAGCGTCCGGTGATCTATCGGCGCCATTGGGCAGCTTGTATCCGGTTGAGGATTCGCCTATTTTGCCTGTTCCATCCTGCTTCGACCAATTCCCCAATTGCCGATTGATCTCCGCATTCCTATTTCCGGTTTCCCATCCTGTTGGCGGCATAACGATCACCTCTCCTTCCGCCGTGCGCTCAAGACGCAAGTTCGGATTCTGCTTGCAAAGCTCGTAAAAGAGGTCTTCGGTTGATTTGAGTTGAAAGCCTTGTTGACTCATAAACATCACCCCCGATTGATGTCTGATTCTAACACGGTGTGATTTCAGATTTGCAGCCCCAATGACACGTGCTTGGTTTCGAGGAAAGCATCCATCCCCTCACTCCCCAACTCCCTTCCCCATCCGCTCTGTTTCACTCCGCCGAACGGACAGTTGCTGGTCGAAGGCACGCCGTCGTTGATCCCAATCGTTCCCGCTTCCAGCGATTCCATCAATCGGAACGCGCGGTCCAGGTTCGCCGTGAACGCATACGCGCTCAACCCGTGGATCGTGTCGTTCGCCATCGCAATCGCTTCCTCTTCGGTGTCGAACGCGGAGACCGCCGCGACCGGGGCGAAGGTCTCTTCCTGCGCGCACAGCGCGTCTTTCGGCACATCGGCAAGGACTGTCGGTTCGATGAAGAAGCCTTTGGCGCCGAACCGATTTCCGCCACACAGCACGCGAGCGCCCCGCGCGACGGCGTCTTCGATGTGCGCGAGAGCTTTCGTCAACCCCGCATCGTCAATCAACGGCCCGATCTCCACGCCTTTCTCCAGACCATCGCCGACTTTCAACGATTTCATACGCGCCGTGAAAGCTTCGAGAAAATCCTCGTAGATCGAGCGTTGGACATAGACGCGGTTTGCGGCGATGCACGATTGGCCGGTGTTGCGCGTCTTGGCGATCAATGCGCCTTCGACCGCGCGGTTGAGGTCAATGTCGTCGAAGACCAGCACGGGCGCGTTCCCGCCCAGTTCGAGCGACAAAGGTTTGACGGTCTGCGCCGCGCCCGCGATCAAAAGCCTTCCGACTTCAGTCGAGCCGGTAAAAGTCACTTTGCGGCACAGAGGATTTTGCAAAAACTCCTGGCCGATCTCCGGCGCGTCGCCGAGCGCGACCTGGAAGACGCCTTTCGGCAATCCGGCGGCGGCCACGCACTCGGCCAGCGCGAGCGCGCTCAGCGGCGTTTGTTCGGCGGGCTTCAAAATGAATGTGTTCCCCGCAGCCAACGCCGGCGCGGCTTTCCGCACCGCCAACACAAGCGGGAAGTTCCACGGCGTGATCGCTCCGATCACGCCCATCGGCGATTTGATGACCAGGTGGCGCTTGCCATCTACCTGATGCGGGACGATGCGGCCGTAAGCGCGGCGGGCTTCTTCGGCGAACCAGCGCAAATGATCAACCGCGAACGCGACCTCGGTCTGGCTTTGAGCCAGCGGTTTGCCGTTTTCGAGCGTCATCGTGCGCGCGATCTCCGCCGAGCGGTCTTCGATCTCGTCGGCGATGGCGTGCAGGAACAGCCCGCGCGCTTTGCCCGTCAAATTGCGCCAGGATTTAAAAGCCTCGCTCGCGTCGCCGATCGCCTGAGCGACGCGCGTGCGGTCAACAGTCGAGACCTGCGCGATCGTTTCGCCGGTCGCGGGATTAACAACTTGCTGAAACGGCGCGGAGACGAGCCAGTCGCCGTTGAGGTAAAGTGGATAGGTCTTCATTGTTTAGTGTTCGCGGCCTGACGTTGTTCGGCGTTCGGCGAGACGTAGACCTTCACCAGGCGGTACAGATATTCCTGCCCGTCGTAAAACGACTTCACGCCGATGCGTTCGTCTTTGCCGTGCGCGCGCGAATCGTCAATGTCGCCGAAAATTCCCGATGTGCCGTAGATCGGGATTCCCGCGTTGCGCAGGTAGAGGCTGTCGGTTGCGCCCGTGCTCATCACGGGAACGACCGGAACGCCGGGCCACATCTCCGCCGTGACGCGTTCGATGGGCCGCATCACTTGGGCGGCCAGCGGCGAAGGCGGGCTGGGCTTGGGATCTTTGATTGGAGTGATCGTGATGCGGCTGTCATTGAGAACTTTGGTTAAAGCCTCGCGCGTCTGTTCAGCCGTCTCGGTCGGCAGAATGCGGCAGTTGACCGTGGCGCGCGCCGTTTGAGGCAGCGCGTTTTCGGCGTGTCCCGCTTCGAGCATAGTCGCCACGCAGGTCGTCCGCATCGTCGCGTTGTAGGCCGGAATGGCGCCGAGGTACGCGACAGCTTCCGCGTTCGACGAATTCTTCGCCACCGCCAGCATCGCCGCGCCGGTCTGTCCGCCTTCGAACTTCGAGACCCGCTCGAAATAGGCGCGCGTGACTTCGTTCAGGTTGACCGGGAAATCGAATTGAGCGAGTCGTTGCAACCCGGCGGCGAGATGATAGATCGCGTTGTCTTTCACGGGGCGCGAACTGTGGCCGCCTTTGTTCTTCACCTCTAGTTGGAAGCTTTGATAGATCTTCTCGCTCGCCTGCACCGAGTTGAACAACTTTTTGCCGTTGCGGATCGCGCCGCCGCCGCCTTCGTTCAAACCGAATTCGGCTTCGATCAATTGGCGATGGTCTTTCAACAGCCATTCGACGCCGTTGAAATCGCCGCCTTCCTCGTCAGCGGTCAAAGCGACGATGATGTCGCGGTCGGGCTTGAGACCTTCCTGTTTAAAGCGGATCAGGTTGGCGATGAAGATCGCGGCCATCGCCTTGTCGTCGGAAGTTCCGCGCCCGTAGTAATACCCGTCCTTCTCTAAAAACTTGAACGGGTCGAACGACCAGTCTTCGCGCTTCGCTTCGACCACGTCGATGTGGGCGAGCAGCAAGATCGGTTTGCGAGCGCCGGTTCCCCGCAACCGGGCGACCAGATTTCCCTTGCGCGGATGCGGGCCGAGAACTTTCACGTCTTCGTCGGGAAAGCCCGCCGCTTTTAACCGTTCAGCCATCGCTTTGGCGGCGGCAGTGCAATCGCCAACGGAATCGGTCGTGTTGATCTCGATCAGTTGTTGAAAGATTTCACGCGCGAGCTGCCGCTCGGGAGCCAGACCGGTTGATCCTGTCTGCGCCAAACCGGCAGTCAGCGCGAATGCTGCGACGAAAGACGTTTGCAATACTTTAGCGAATCTCATGGCTTTATCACCTATATCTTTGCGTAAAATCGCCGAAGGCCAATATAATCCGAATCCCGGCGGGTTTTCGTTCAGAGACTTCGGCGATTCAATCTCAAGAAGGGACGTTTATGGCTTACAGCGATTTTACGTTGAATGACATCAAGCAAAAGTTTCAAATCACTGTTGAGGAAGAGACAGACCTCTTCTCAACGGTCGGCGAGATCTCGGCCAGCGAATGGTTGACCCAGACACTGGACTACACGCTTTCGCTGGCGCTCGCCATCGCCAGCGAGAAGGCGCGTTCGGAGCTGATCATCGCCCCTGTGATGGTGGAGTTGCGTAATCGCGCGCGCATAAAGATCAGCCTCTTCTCCGGCATCAATTTCAACGTAGAGCCCGCGCTCGGTTTGACCGGATTCTGCGACTTCATTGTCTCGCGTTCGCCGGAACAATTGGTCTTGAGCGCCCCTGCGCTGATAGCCGTCGAAGCCAAGAACGAAAATATCAATGCCGGGATGCCGCAATGCATAGCCGCAATGTTGGCCGCCCAAATCTTCAATGAACGCGCCAAGGCGCCAATCTCGCCCATCTATGGCGCGGTCACGATAGGCAATATCTGGCGTTTCCTTAAATTTGAATCGAAGACCGCCTACATTGATCAGCGCGAATACTACATAAACCAGGTGAGCAAGATTTTGGGCATCCTCGATTTCATGGTGGGCGGCGACGTTTCGACCGCCGAGGTTCGCGATGATGCGACGCGGAAGGCCGCTTGAGCCGCGCGCTCACCCACCAAACGCCTCGAGATACTTCACGCCAGTCCCCGTATTGAACAGCACGACGCGATCAGCAGGCGTGACCGCTCCACTTGCAATCAGTTTCTTCAAGGCTGAAAAACAGGCCGCGCCTTCAGGGGCGCAGAACAATCCTTCAGCCGCGCCGACGACTTTCGTATCAGCGATCATCTCTTCGTCAGTCACAGCGACCGCGCCGCCGCCGCTCTTGCGCAGGATGTCGAGCATAATGAAATCGCCGATGGCGCGCGGCACGCGCAGGCCCGAAGCCGCCGTGTGCGCATTCTCGAACTCCGGCGCTTCGTCCCAACCATTCTCGAAAGCGCGCACGATGGGCGCGCATCCGGCGGCTTGAACGCTGAACATTCGCGGGCGCTCAGGTCCAATCCACCCCATCTCTTCCATCTCGTCGAAAGCCTTCCACATTCCAACCAGCCCCGTGCCGCCGCCGGTCGGATACAGGATTACGTCTGGTAATTCCCAGTTGAACTGCTCGGCCAACTCATACCCCATCGTCTTCTTGCCTTCGATCCGATACGGCTCCTTCAGCGTTGAAACGTCAAACCAGCCTTCGGCCTCCTTGCGTCTGGCGACTTCCGCGCCGCAATCGGTGATCAACCCGTCGATCAACGTGACGCGCGCGCCGAGTTGCTCGCACTCAATGCGGTTGGCCGCGGGCGTGTCGTACGGCATAAAGACGTATGCTTCCATCCCCGCGGCGGCGGCGTAAGCCGCCATCGCGCCGCCCGCATTTCCCGCCGTTGGAATCGCAACTTTCTTGACGCCCAGCTCTTTTGCCATGGAGATCGCCACCGCCTGGCCGCGCGCCTTGAACGAGCCGGTCGGATTCGGGCCTTCGTCTTTGATGAAAAGCTGCGGCAAGCCGGATTGCGCGCCCAGGCGCCTGGCATGCAGCAACGGCGTCCAGCCTTCGCCCAGCGTAACGACGTTTTCGTCATTCACCACGGGCAGAATTTCGCGGTACCGCCAGAGCGAAGAGACGCGCCTTTTCAGAATGTCTCTTGTTAGAGCCTTCGCCACTTTTTCAAGGTCGTAACGAACGAGCAGCGGTTTGCCAGCTTCGGAAAGGTTGTAGAGTTTATTGGGTTCGTATGTTTTGCCGGTTTTAGAGCATTCAAGGTGAGTGACGTACATTAAGTTCATTGACCTCCGTTATCGCCAAACGGCTCAGATACATCTGTCGATTCCCCGCCATTCGACTTGGCCGCTATGTCCTGTCTGGCCTGCTCAATCAGAAACAACACTATCGTCAGCTTCTCATCCAACGAGAGCGGCAAGGTGAGGGCGGCGACTTGCTGCATTACTCTGTTCATTGCTTCAGACGCCATAATAATCCTCCTTGGAAAGCAGTCTGCTGGCGCGAGAAGGTTATCCTTGCGCCGCCCTCAGTTTCTCACATCGGCAGCCGTGGCTTCAAAACTCAAGCTTCAATCCGAACTGAATTTCGCGCGGACGGCTTGCCGTAGTGATCGTTCCGAACTGCGGCGCCGTCACGTTGAAGTTCCTGTTCGGCTGGCCGAAGTTGACGTTGTTGAAAGCGTTGAAGAATTCGGCGCGAAACTGGAGGTTGAACCGCTCGCTCAACCTGGTGTTCTTCGACAAGCTGATGTCCCACGATTTGAAGCCGGGGCCGGAGAGAATGTTGCGCCCTGCGCTTCCGTAGCGCAAATCGCCCGTGGGAACGAGGGCAAACGCCGCGGTCCCGCCGCCACAAGCCGCGTTGCGCGGGTCAACGATGTAGCAGCGCGGATTGCCCGGATTGATCTGCGGCTTGCCGATCAGGTCCGGACGGTCGCCGCCCAATCCATCGCCGTTTTGATCGCCCGACATCAGCACGCTGAATGGGAAGCCGGTCTGGAACTGCGTGATGCCGCTCACTTCCCAACCGCCGACGATCCGGTTCGCCGCTGAAGGCAGACCGTTGAGATACGCCTTGTTCTTGCCGAACGGCAGTTCATAGACGTAGCTGACGACGAAGCGATGGCGGATGTCGAAGCCCGAACGCGCGCGGAAGTAGCCGATCAGGTCGCGCGGATTGCCCCCTTCAAAGCCCCCGCCGCGGTCGCCGTTGCCGCGCTCGCTCGAAATGTCCATCGACTTCGACCACGTATACGACGCCAGGAACTGCAGGCCGGACGAAAACCGGTGATCGGCCCCGGAGTATTCTGCTGGTATCGCGTCAGGCTGAAGCCCTGCTTGAACGAATGATCGCCCTTCGTCCAGGTGATGTTCCCGGCGTAGTTGAATTCGTTCGACACGTCCTTTTGCGGGACGAAGTCGCCGTCGCCGAAAGTCGTCAGCGTGATGCGCTGGAACGAGAAGGTCGGCGCGCCCTCGAACCGCGCTCCCGGGATGGTGTTGTTAATGCCGAATTGTTTGTAGAAGCCTTCCTTGCCGGTGTTGACGCTCTCGGCGACGAAGAGCGAGCGCGTGAACGAGAACCGGAATTCGCCCAGCAACCGCGGCGTGAAGATGTGCGTGTGATTGATCGCCGCGACCTCGTTGACCGGCAGGTTGATGTTTTCGAAGCCGGGCAGCAGCGGCGTCAGCGTGAACGCGCCGGTGGCGGCGACGAACTCGGTGCGCTCCGAGCGCGTGTAGCGAACGTTGATGCGGTCTTTGTCCGAAAATTGATGATCCACCTTCGCCGTGTACTGATCATCGTCAACCTCGTTCGGGTGCGTCACCAGCAGATTGTTGACTGCGATCGTTGGCGCGCCGAAATTCGGTTTGACCCACAACCCCAGCGCGGCTTTGGCCGTCGGGTGAATGCGGTTGTCGGGAATCCGGTTGCCGGGGAATGGCTGGCCGGTTTGCGGGTCTCGCAAGGTCAAGCCGGCCACGCCGGAGAAATCGCCCTGCCGCCACGATTCGGGCGGCACGCTGGCAAACGCCTCGACGTTCGCGCAAGCCTTCGAAGTTGAACAGGAAGAACGTGCGGTTCTTGATGACGGGGCCGCCGATCGTGCCGCCGAACTGATTGCGGTTGAGCTTGGCGCGTTTGGGCAGAAAGAAATTGCGCGCGTCGAGCTTGTCGTTGCGCAGGAATTCGAAGACCGAGCCGTGAAACTGATTCGTTCCCGATTTGGTAACGAGCGTGATCTGGCCGAACGCGGCCTGGCCGAATTCGGCGGAGTATGAATTGGTCTGAACCTTGAATTCCTGAATCACGTCAATCGAAGGCCGCAGCGCGACGTTGCCGAACTGGCGCGCGTTGTTGCCGGCGCCGTCAATCG
>Ga0187894_10007093_pt1 | contig 10719 bp, 7 predicted proteins | sample GBC1701081metaG_FD_136650 | JGI IMG/M metagenome (GOLD analysis project Ga0187894, IMG submission 136650) | White microbial mat communities from a lava cave in the Kipuka Kanohina Cave System on the Island of Hawaii, USA - GBC170108-1 metaG ... | reverse complement strand
TGCGTCACCGTGTACTCGGCGAACGCCGCCACGTTGAGCCCGCGCCACACCTTCTCGCCTTTGCGCGCGAGCCCGGTCGAGCCGTCGGGGAACGCGCCGGTCATCACGCCCATCGCGAGCTTGCAGAGGCTGAACTCGCCGCGCACGCACCAATAACAGCTCCCGCACGGCGGACACGGCGTCAGCACGACCTTGTCGCCGGGCTTGTGCGACGCAACGCCAGAACCGACGGCCTCGACCACGCCCGCGGCCTCGTGCCCGAGCACGACCGGCGTGCTCGCGCCCATGTCCATCACCGTGACGTCGGAATGGCACAGCCCGCATGCGTGCACGCGCACGAGCACCTCACCGGCGCGCGGCTCGCGGATCTCGACATCGTCCACCAGCTGAACCGGCTTCCCCTTCTCGACGTGCAGCGCTGCGCGCATCGCTTCCTCCGCGTGTGAAGCGGCGCAGCGTAGGCCGCGTCGCATCCCGTTACACCGGGGTAGGATGCGCGCGATGTCTCGCAGCGAGCGCCCTCCGTGCGCGTGATGGTGACCGGCGGCACGGGCTTCGTCGGCGTGCACACCGTTCGCGCGCTCGCGGCCGCGGGGCACGAAGTGCGGCTGCTCGTGCGCGACCGCGGGAAGGTCGCGCGCGTGTACGCCGCGGGCGGCTTCGTGCCGAGCGACCTCGTCGCCGGCGACGTCACCGACGAGGTCTCCGTGGCCGAGGCGATGCGCGGCTGCGACGCCGTCTTCCATGCCGCCGCGCTCGTCGACCTGCGCCGCAAGATGGCTGCGCGCGTCCACCAGACGAACGCGGCCGGCGCGTCGCGCGTGATCGGCGGCGCGGTCAAGCGCGGGCTCCCGCGCATCGTCTACGTCTCGTCGATGTCGATCTTCTTCCGGCCGGGCGCGCGCCCGCTGACGCCCGAGAGCGAGATCGCGCCCAGCACGACCGACTACGGCCGCTCGAAGATCGAGGCCGAGCACGTGGTGCGGCGGCTCCAAGAAGACGGCGCGCCGATCGCGATCTCCTACCCGTGCGGGATCCTCGGTCCCGACGACCCGACCCTGACCGAGGCGAACCGCGCCCTCTGGGCGTGGATCGCGCAGCTCTCGATCGACACCGATGGCGGCTTCCAGCCGGTGGACGTGCGCGACGTCGCCGCGCTCCACGTGAAGCTGCTCGAGCTGCCGCCGGGCCCGCATCGCTTCGCGGCGGCATCGCCGATGCTGAGCTGGGCCGAGAACTATGCGGTGATCGAGCGCGTGACGGGGCGCAAGCTCCGGCTGCGGGCGCCGATCCCGGGGCCGCTGCTGCGCGGCTTCGGGCACATCGGCGACGCGGTGAAGCGCGTGGTCGACTTCCAGTTCCCGCTGACATTCGACGCGATGGAGTTCGCGACGCGCTGGCCCGGCGTCGACGCGAGCCGCACGACGCGCGAGCTCGGCCTCCACTTCCGCCCGGTCGACGAGACCTACGCCGACACGATCCGCTGGCTGCATCGCACCGGTCACCTACCGGCGAAGCTCGTCGGGAAGCTCGCAGGCTGAGGAACCGCCGCGCTCCGCAACTTCGCAACTTTGCAGGGTCTGACCCCTCGATGCCGGCGGCGCTCAAGCGCCGCCCGGCCCCCGCCGAAACGCCTGCAATGGCAACCGCTTGGGAGGGCGAGCCGCCGCCGCGTGAGCCGGAAGACGCGGCGCAGAAGCGCGCGCGTGTGCTGGTCGTCGCGAGCGACGCGCCGCAGCGCCGCGCGCTCGCGCGCGTGTTCGCCGAGAGCGGCTTCGCGGTCGCGAGCGCGGTGGGCCGCGCCGATGCGCTGGCCGCCTGCGAAGGGCGCGCACCGGACCTCGTCGCGATCCAGCTCGCCCCCGCGAGTGAGCGCGACGGCCTCGCGCTCTGCGAGCAGCTGCGCGCGCAGCCGGGCGGCGGCGCCGAGCTGCCGATCCTGGTGATCGCCGCTGAGAGCGGCGCGAGCGCGTTCGCGAAGGCGATCGAAGCGGGAGCGAGCGATTTCGCGAGCAGCGCGGAGCCGCTCGCCGCGGTCGCGCACCGCGCGCGCGTGCTCCTCCGTGCGCGGCGCGGCAGCGAGGCGCTGCGCCAGAGCGAGGCGCGCCTGCGCGAAGCGCAGCAGCTCGCGCAGCTCGCGAGCTGGCGGTACGAGCTCGAATCGCGCGCGCTCACTGGCGACGCCGAGCTATGGCAGGTGCTCGGGGTTCGGCGCGGCGCGCGGCCTCGGCTCGAGCCCGAGGATCGCGAGGCGCTCGCGACGCACGTGCGCGAATGCCTGCGCAGCGGGCGCGTCGCGACCGGCGAGCTGCGCGCGCGCGGCGACGACGGCGCCGAGCGGCGGCTCCGCTACCGGATGCAGCTCGCGCTCGGCGACGAGGGCGAGCCGCTCGCGCTCGACGGCGTCGTGCAGGACGTCAGCGCGTGGCGGCGCGCCGAGCAGCGCGCCTCGTTCCTGCTCGAGCACGATCCGGTGACCAATCTCGCGAATCGGACGGGGCTGCAGGCGCTGCTCGCGCGGCGCGCCTCCGAGGCGCGCGCGGCCGGACGCGCGCTCGGCGTGCTCGCGTTCGGGCTCGGCGGCTTCGAGCGCGTCGCGGCGACGCTCGGCCGCGAGTCTTCCGACGCGCTGCTCGCGGAGGCCGCGCGCCGCCTCGCCGCCGCGCTGCCCGACTGCGAGCTCGCGCACGCGCGAGACGCGCACTTCGTCGCGCTCGCCGCGAACGCCGGCGACGCGGCGGCGCTCGAGCTGGCTGCGCAGCGCGCGCTCGACGCGCTCGACGCGCCGATTCGCGGCGCGAGCCACGAGCTGCTGCTCGCCCCGAGCGCCGGCATCGCGTGCTTCCCGGGTGACGGCGACGACGAGAACGAGGTGCTGCGCTGTGCCGAGCGCGCGCTCGCGTCCGCTCAGCGCGGCGGCGCGCGCGTCCAGGCGCACAGCGCGGCGAGCAGCGCGGCCGCGCTGCGCCGGCTCGCGCTCGCCGGCCGGCTGCGCGGCGCGATCGCACGCGGCGAGCTCGCGCTGCTCTATCAGCCGAAGATCGCGCTCGCGTCGGGCGAGCTCGCCGGCTTCGAAGGCCTCGTGCGCTGGCGCGAGCCCGAGCTCGGCCTGCTCTCGCCCGCAGAGTTCGTGCCGATCGCCGAGGAGTTCGGCCTGATCGGAGAGCTCGGCGATTGGGTCGTGCGCGAGGCGTGCCGCCAAATCGTCGCGTGGCGCAGCGAAGGGCTCGGCGACGTTCCGATCGCGGTGAACCTCTCTCCCCAACAATTTCGACGCGAGGGCGTCGCCGCGCGCGTCGCGCAGATCCTGCGCGAGACGGGCACGAGCCCGGCGCTGCTCGGCATCGAGATCACCGAGAGCGTGCTGCTCGAAGACGCCGACTGCGCGATCCGCGAGCTGAACGCGCTGCGTGCGCTCGGCTGCGAGCTCGCGCTCGACGATTTCGGCACCGGCTTCTCGTCGCTCTCGGTGCTGCGCAAGCTGCCGGTGCAGATCGTGAAGATCGATCGCGAGTTCATCTCGGAGATCTCGACGCGCGAGGACGCGGCGGCGCTCACGGCCGGCGTGGTCGCGATGGCGAAGTCGCTGTGGCTGCGCGTCGTCGCCGAGGGCGTCGAGAAGGAAGCCGAACGCGAGCTCGTCGCGATCTGGGGCTGCGACGAAGCGCAGGGCTACCTGTTCAGCATGCCGGTGCCCGCGGACTCGGCGTCACTCCTGTGGCGCGAGAAGGGCCACGCTCAGCGATGCTGAGAGCATCGGGCTAGCGTGCGCGCCGCAGTGCGGAGGTGCGCATGGCGGCGAAGAGAGCGCGAAGCAAGCCTGCAGGCCGGCTCGCCGGAAGAGTCGCAGTGATTACGGGCGGCGCGAGCGGAATGGGGCGCGCGACCGCGCTGCGTTTCCTCGCCGAGGGCGCGAGCGTCGTGATCGCGGACATGAACGAGGGCACCGGGAAGGACGCGCTCGAAGCCGCGGCGAAGCTCGGCGCCGCGTCGCGCGCCGCGTTCGTGCGCACGAACGTCGCCGACGAGGACGACGTCGCCGCCGCGGTCGAGCGGGCGGTCGACGAGTTCGGCGGCATCGACTGCATGTTCAACAACGCGGGCATCGGCGGCGCGCTCGGCAGCCTGCTCGAGATCGACGTCGAGGACTGGGACGCGACCTGCGCCGTGCTGCTGCGCGGCGTGTTCCTCGGCATCAAGCACGCCGGCCGCGCGCTGAAGCACGCCGGCCGCGGCGGCTCGATCATCAACACCGCCTCGATCGCCGGCTTGGCCGGCGGCGCCGGACCGGCTTGTTATTCCGCGTGCAAGGCCGGCGTGATCAACCTGACGCGCGCCGCGGCGCTCGAGCTCGCGCCGCTGCGCATCCGCGTGAACGCGATCTGTCCGGGCGGCGTGCTGACGCCGCTCTTGCACCGCGGGCACGAGGACGTCGCGAGGCAGCGGCTCGAGAAGCTGCAGCCCTGGCCGGCGCATGGCCGCGGCGAGCACATCGCGAACGCCGCGCTGTTCCTCGCGAGCGACGAGAGCGAGTTCGTGACGGGCGAGGCGCTCGTCGTCGACGGCGGCCTGATGGCCGCGAGCCCGGCGTATTCGGGGGTGCGTCGCGAGCCGGCGAGCGACGACATCGCGTCGCACTTCGACTTCGTCGGGCTCGATTGGGGGAGCACGGGGAAGGCCTCGGTGGTGCGAAAGCTCGCGCCGAAGGGCTGACGCGATGGCGCCGATCGGTGTGCGGCAGGCGCGCGAAGCCGACGTCGGGACCGTCTCCGAGATTCTGCGCGAAGCGGCCGCATGGCTCGACGCGCGCGGCGAGACGCTCTGGCGGATGAACGAGCTTGCGAACGACTCCGTTCGCCGCGAGGTCCGCGACGGAATGTTCTGGATCGCGGAGCGAGGCGGCGAGGCGGTCGGCGTGGTCCGCTTCCAGCTCGAGGATCCGCTGATGTGGCCCGACGCCGGCACGAGCGATGCTGCCTACGTGCACCGGCTGGCAGTGCGGCGAAGTGCGGCCGGCGGCGGCGTCTCGCGCGCGCTGCTCGACTTCGCGGTGAACCACACGCGCGAGCTCGGACGCCGCCTGCTGCGGCTCGACTGCGAGGCCGGCCGCCCGCGGTTGCGCGCGATCTACGAGCGCTACGGCTTCGCGCATCACAGCGACCGCCGCGTCGGGCTGTATCGGATCGCGCGCTACGAGCTGCCCGTCGCGCGCTCGGACTGAGCGATCTCGTGCTCGTTCGCGAGCGTCTCCGCCTCCGCGAGCCAGCGCGCGTCGAGCTTCGCGGGAACGAGCTCCGCCTCGCGCGAGAGCGCGCGCTGCAGCGCGGCCACCACGTCCTCGCGCGTGACTCCGGGCAGCTCGTCCTCGACGGCGCCCGCGGTCGCCGGGTCCCACGCGACACCCATCGCGGCGTAAACCGGCACGAGCGCGTCGCGCACGCGCGCGGAGTCGCGCACGACGATCACGCCGCCGACGTGCGCCGCGCCCTTCACGAGCCGCTGGCCGACGCCCATCAGCTTGCGCGCGCCGCGCGCGTTCACGCTGTGGTCGCCGGGGCAATACTCGCCCGGCACCGCGCCGACCCGCGCATCGAGCCCCAATGACCCGAGCGCGCGCACGACGGCATGCGCGATCCAGTCGAAGCGCTTCGCGATCGAGCCGCGCGGCTCGGGGTCGGGGATGCACCACGCGAACGCGATCGTCTCTTCATGGAACACCGCGGCGCGGCCGCCGGCGAGGCGCAGCACCGCGTCCCAACCGCCGGCACGCGCGGCGGCGACGGCCTCGCGGAAGCCGGGGCGCGCGCGATCGAGCACCGAGAACGCCACCACGTCCGGCGGCCGATGCAACCGCAGCGACTCGCGCGCCTCGCCGCGCGCCGCCGCGTGGAGCAGCGCGCGCGAGACCGCCGTGTCGTACGCCGCGCGCTCCGCGAACGACTCGGTGTAGAGAACGATCTCCCGCGCCACGCCTCGCAGAGTAAGTCACCGCCCCGCGAAGCCCCCGAAGTTGGCCAAACGGGGGTCAGACCCCGTTTGGCCGTTTCCAGCGCGATACCGTCGTGCGCCTTTGCCGCATCGAGAGGGGAGAGCGCCGATGGGACCGCTGGAAGGGATTCGCGTCGTCGAGCTCGGGGTGTGGATCGCGGGGCCGGCGGCGGGCGGGATCCTCGCGGACTGGGGCGCGGACGTCGTGAAGATCGAGCCGCCGGGCGTCGGCGACCCCGCGCGGCTGTTCCAGCAGATGTTGGGCGCGGACCTGCCGTTCAATCCGCCGTTCGAGATGGACAACCGCAGCAAGCGCTCGATCGGCGTCGATCTCGCGAAGCCGGCGGGCCGCACGCTCGCCGGCGAGCTGATCGCGCGCGCCGACGTGTTCGTGACGAACGTACGCCCCGCCGCGCTCGCGCGGCTCGGGCTCGACGCCGAGACGCTGCTCGCGCGCCATCCGCGGCTCGTCTACGGACTGATTACGGGATACGGCACCGAGGGCGCGGAGAAAGACAAGGCCGCCTACGACATCGCCGGCTTCTGGGCGCGCTCCGGCATCGCCCACATGCTGACGCAGCCCGGCTCGCATCCGCCGTTCCAGCGCGGCGGCATGGGCGATCACGGCACGGGCATGGTGCTCGCCGGCGCGATCAGCGCGGCGCTCGTCGCGCGCGCACGCACCGGCCGGGGCCAGCTCGTCTCGACGTCGCTCTATCGCCAGGGCCTCTACACGCTCTCGTTCGATCTCGCGACCGCGCTGCGGCTCGGCACCGGCCTCGCGGTCGCGCGCCGCGCGTCGATGGGCAACCCGTGCATCAACAACTATCGAGCGAAGGACGGCAAGTGGTTCTGGGTGGTCGGGCTCGAGGCGGATCGCCATTGGCCGCCGCTGTGCCGCGCAGTGAGCCGTCCAGAGTGGATCGATGATGCGCGCTTCGCGGCTCCGCGCGACCGCGCGAAGAACGCCGCAGCGCTGATCGCGCTGCTCGATGCCGCGTTCGCGGAGAAGACGCGCGCGGAATGGGCGCAGATCTTCGACGCGATCCCCGACATGTGGTGGGCGCCGGTGCAGGATCTCGAAGAAGTGATCGCGGATCCGCAAGCGCGCGCCGCCGGCGGCTGGTGCGAAGTCCCCGACGAAGGAACCACCGCGACGTTCCCCGCGACGCCCGCCGACTTCGCGGGCACGCCCTGGGCGCCGCGCTGGATGGCGCCTGCGCGCGGCCAGCATGGCGACGAAGTGCTGCGCGAGCTCGGGAAGAGCGACGCCGAGATCGCGTCGCTGCGCACGAGCGGCGCGGTCGCCTGACGCGAGGCGTGCGGAAGCGACCGCGGCCGCACGCAGTCGAGTCGGCGTCTCGACAACGCGAAGTGCGTGACCTCTCGAACGGGAGCTGTGTCACAGCTTGGTTGTGCGTGTGCGCACACTTCCGCACGCGCGCGAAAAAAATCATCGGCGACACGCGCGACGCGTGAGTGCGCTCACTTCGCCGCGCGCCTCTCCGTGCGAAGCTGCTGACCGACTTATTACTGTCGGGGGTGGCGATGCTCGGGTGTCTCAGGCTTCGTGTGTTCGCGTTCTCGGCCTTCGCGCTGATGGTCTCGGCTCCGGCTCTCGCGGTCGACGTGACAGGGACTTCCGTGCAGCTCAGCTGGAGCGCGGCGAGCGGCCCGGTGAGTGGCTACGCGGTGCAGGTCTCGCGCGCGGGCGGCGCGTACCGCGAGGAGGCGCGCGTCGCGAGCGCCTCGGTGCGAGTGACGGGCAGCGTCGGCGAGACGCTGCAGGTACGCGTGGCCGCCTACGACGCGCTCGACCAATCCGGCCCGCTCTCACCGCTGTCCGATCCGATCCGCTTCATCTCCGCGCCCACGCCCACGCCGACCGTCGACCTGCGCGCCGACCTCGACGGCAACGGGCGCGCCGATTCGCTCGCGTTCGACACCGCGAGCGGTGCGCTCGCGGCGTCGCTGCTCGCGACGGACGGCACGCGCCGTTGGGTGACGATCGGCGCGCCGCGCGATTCGGCGATGCGCCCGGCCGGCTTCGGCGACATGGACGGCGACGGGCGCGCAGACGTGCTCTGGCGCAACGCGTCCACGGGCACGAACGAAGTCTGGCTCATGCGCGGCCTCACCTACTCCGTGATCCCGCTGCCTTCGCGAGCGGTGCGTTACCGCGTCGCCGCGTTCCGCGACTTCTCGGGTGACGGCCGCGCGGACGTGCTCTTCCACGATCGCGCGACAGGCGAGAGCGCAGCTTGGGTGCTCGGCCCTTCGGGCTGGGTGAGCTCGCTCGCGGTCCCCGGCGCTCCCACCGGCACGCGTCTGGTCGCGGTCGGCGACGTCGACGGCGACCGCTCGCCCGACTTCATCTGGAGCAACTCGACGACGCGCGCGCTCGACGCATGGCTGCTCCGCGGCGTCACTCCGCGCGCGGTTGTGTCACTCGGCACCGGCCCTGTCGGCGCGAGCATCAGCGGCGTCGGCGACTTCGACGGCAACGGGATCGACGATCTGGCATGGCAGCGAACCACCGCGAGCGCGACCGTGATCGACGTCTGGTTCCTCGCTGGCGCGAACGCACCGAGAATCGGAACTGCCTGGTCGCTCGCTGCGGGAACGGTGCTGCGCGGGATCGCCGATCTCGCCTCGAACCAGCGAGATCAGCTCGTCGTCGGCGACACGACCCGGCTCACCGGGGTGACCGTCTCGCCAGTCCGCCCGAGCACCCGCTCGACGAGCTGGACCACTCAGTCCGCCGTGCTCACCGGCGTGCCGATCTCGAGCTGGAGGTTCCTCGCGCTCGAGTGACCGCAAGCGCCGCTGCGGCGCTCAGCGCCAGACGATCCCGCGGCCGCGATCGGTCACGCGACCGATCGCGGCCGCGTGCACGTCGCCACCTTCGTGCAGCGCCGCGAGCGCGGCGGGCGCGTCGTCCGGCGCGACCGCGAACAAGAGGCCGCCCGAGGTCTGCGGATCGCACGCGAGCGCGTGCGCGAGCGCATCGCCGCCGGTGAATGGCGGCGCTGCCTCCGCGTTCGGCGGAGCGGCGGTGCTGCGCACGCCGCGCGCGAGCAGCGCGCGCGCACCGGGCAACGCGGGCAGCGCGCGCGCGTCGAGCTCGGCGGCAAGGCCGCTCGCGACGAGCATCTCGCCGAGGTGGCCGGCGAGCCCGAAGCCCGAGACATCGGTCGCGGCGCGCGCGAACCGCCGCGCGACCGCGCCGGCGCGATCGTTCGCGCGCAGCATCGCCGCATGCGCGGCGCGGACCCACGCGCCGCGCGCGAGCGCGCGCATGTCGGCAGCCAGCACGACGCCGGTGCCGAGCGGCTTCGTCAGCACGAGCACGTCTCCTGGCGCGAGGGCCGCCTTCGTGAGCGGCGCATCCCCCGGCGCGAGATCGCCGAGCACCGCGAGCCCGATCGTCAGCTCGGAGCCGAGCATCGAGTGCCCGCCGACGAGCGAGACGCCGAGCGGATCGAGCGCGGCGCGCACGCCGGCGAGCGCGCCTTGCAGCGCCGCCTCGTCGTCCTCGACGGCCGTCACCCAGCAGAGCGCGTGCCGCGCTACGCCGCCCTTCGCGTAGATGTCCGAGAGCGCGTTCACCGCGGCGACGCGGCCGACCAGCCATGCGTCGTCGCTGAATGCGCGGAAGCCGTCGGCGCTCGCGATCCAGACGTCGCCGCGCGGGCTGCGCAGCGCAGCGGCGTCGTCGCGCGCGTCCAATCCGAGCACGACGCGCGGGTCCGGCGCGGCGGCCGGCAGCGCCGCGAGCGCGTCCGCGAGCGCGCGCGGCGACACCTTCGCCGCGCAGCCGCCGCAGCGCATCGCCGCGTCTTCGGGCAGCGGCGGGAACGCCGTGCTCGGCGCGCCGTCTTCCCCCAACACCTGGAAGCGCCGCACGAAGCGGCGATCGATCTCGTCCTTCAGCCGGAACGCGAGCCGGCCTTTCGCGGCGAGACCCCACTTCGCGCCGAGCGCGCGCCGCTCGCCGAGATTGAGCAGCGTCAGGAAATCGCGCTGGGGCCGATAGCGGCGCAGCGGCCCGCCGCCGCTGAGCGCTGAGCGAACGTTCTCTGCGAGCGCGGGACCCTGGCGCACCGCGTAGACGCCGGCCTTCGGAAGCCACGGCGCGCGTGCGAGCGACGCGCAGTCGCCCGCCGCGAACAGCGTGTCGTAACCCTCGACCTGCAGCGTCTCCCGCACCCGCACGAAGCCGGCGTCGTCCTTCGGCAGCGCGCTCTTCGCGATCAGCGCGACCGGCGCGGCGCCCGACGCCCAGATCGCGAGGTCGCACGCGAGCGGCGCGCCCCCGTCGAGCTCGATCGCACCCTCGAGCACGCGCAGCACGCGCGCGCCGGTCCGCACGCCGACGCCGCGCGCGCTCAGCTCGCTGAGCGCATGCGCGCGCAGCGATCGCCACGCGCCGGGCAGAATCTCCGCGACGTCGGTTGCGAGCGTCAGCTCGGCGCGCGTGCCGCGCGCGCGCAGCCGCGCCTCGACGCACAGCGCGAGCTCGACGCCTGCCGCGCCGCCGCCGACGACGACGAGGCGCAGCGTGGAGACCTCGCCGTACGCGTGCGCGCTCGCGCGCGCGAGTGCGGCATCGAGGCGGTCGACGAAGTCGCGGATCGGGCGCGTCGCGAGCGCGTGCTCGGCGACGCCCGGCAGCTCGAGGCCGCGCACGCCGCTGCCGACGTCGAGGCTCGCCACGTCGTAGGCGAGCGC
>Ga0187894_10007092_pt1 | contig 10720 bp, 9 predicted proteins | sample GBC1701081metaG_FD_136650 | JGI IMG/M metagenome (GOLD analysis project Ga0187894, IMG submission 136650) | White microbial mat communities from a lava cave in the Kipuka Kanohina Cave System on the Island of Hawaii, USA - GBC170108-1 metaG ... | reverse complement strand
CCGAAGCAGCCGCCGTGCACCAGGGCGATGGTCGGTACCGGGCTGGCATCCAGGCGCCGGATGGCCTCGGCCGTGGCCCGCGACACGTCCACGTTCTCGGCGTCGGGCTGGGCCGCGACGCTCTGGATCCAGGCCAGGTCGGCGCCGGCCTGGAAGTGCTTGCCGTTGCCGCGCAGCACCACGACGCGCAAGCCGGCGTGCTGCTGCAGCGCGTCCATGGCCGCGTGCAGGCCGTCGATCATGGCGCCGTCATAGGCGTTGTTCACGTGCGGCCGGTTCAGCACCACCGTTGCCACGCCGCGCGCATCGACCGACCACAACACGGGTTTCTCGCCGGCACTCATCATTCCCTCATGGCAGTCTGTTTTCGATCACGATGAACCACGGCCGCTCGATCGTGCGCAGCGGACGGCCGCTGGCGTCGGTCGGCAACAGTGACTTCGATGCCGTGTCCTGCACGTTGCCGCCGATGGCGCTCAAGGTGCGTCGCCGCAGGTCGACGGCGACGACGATATCGCAGTGGCCGAACTCCATGTCATCCAGCGCCGCGTCCCAGTTGGCCTGGGCGCGCGGGCCACTGGGCAGGAAGACGACGCGCAGCACAGCGTCGCTGTCGCGCCGGCGCGTGGCGCAGATCAGATCGCCCGGTTGCGGCGCGCGGGTCTCCAGCGGATGCGGCACGAACAGCGGCATTTCATGCCGGTCGGGCGCCGCCGCATAGGCGCGATAGCGATGGAGGATGTCCTTGAGGTAGGCCGAGTGCAGAGGATCGAAACGGAAATCGCGCGACTGCACGCCGGCGTTGCGCAGTGCCGACGAGATGAAGACGGCCGACCAGGCATTGGTGCAGGTCGGCGGCGTCGACGGGTCGCGGCGCGATGATCCCAGCTCCGAGCGGTCCGGCGTTCCCGTGACGGGTGCCCAGTAGGCGGTACGGAGATGGTCGCACAGCCGTTGTTCTGGCGTTACGCCAGGCCAATGCGGTGGCTCCGGTGGTCCGACGCGACGCAAGTCGACGATGTGGCCGCGGCGGCCATTGCCGAAAAATTTCCATTCATTGTCGAGCCAGGCCAGCAGCGCCTGGCGTGCTCCCGGCGCGTAACGCTCGCGCGCGTCACCGGTTTCCGGTGGTGGCGCAGGCGGTGGTGTCGTGGCGCAGGCTGCCAGCAGCAGCGTGATGACCAGAAGGGCGTATGTCGGCAGACGGCTCATGTTTTACCGGGCGACCGTAGCATGATGCCCGAGCACCACGGCTTGCGAAAACAGGGTGCGGCATTGCATCCCTGGCGCGCCTACGTCATCGTGCGCGCCACCGCGACAGCGGATCACGGGAGCGCCGCCAAGAGCGCTCCAGGGAGGTGGCGTATGCGTTTGTCGCGGACAACGTTGCTGGCGTTCGTGTTGCAGGCGGTGCCGATCGCCGGGCTTGGTCTGCCGATCGTGGTCTACCTGCCGCCTTTCTATGCCGACGAGATGGGGCTGGGCCTGGCCGCTGTCGGCTGGATTTTCATGATCACCCGCTTCTTCGACGTTGCGATCGATCCGGCATTCGGCCTGCTGGCCGACCGCCACGGCACACGCTTCGGCCGGCGCAAGCCCTGGATCGCGCTCGCTTTGCCCATCCTGATGCTCAGCGTCTGGATGATCTTCGCGCCCGCCGGCAAGGTCAGTGATTCCTATCTGCTGATCTGGCTGCTGGTGATGTATGTCGGCTGGACCTTCGCCACCATCTCGATCCTGGCGTGGAGCGCCGAGCTGGCTACCGACTATGATGCGCGCACGCGCATCCAGGGTGCCTACCAGGCGGCACTGATGGTGGGCTTGATCACCGTGCTGGTGATTCCCGCTGCTTTCGAGCTGATGGGAGCCTCGGCCCTGCGCGACAAGATGCGTGGCATCGGCTGGTTCATCGTCGTGCTGCTGCCCGTCACCTTCGTGGCGGCGCTGGCCTGGGTGCCGGAGACCAAGGTCGTCGAGCGGCCTGAGGCGCATTGGCGTGACGTGGTCGCGGCCCTGGTCGGCAGCCGACCGTTGCGTCGCCTGCTGGCGGCTGACCTGATGGTGGGCCTGTCCAGCGGCGTATCAGGCTCGCTGATCGTGTTCATCGCGCGCGACGCGTTTGCACTGGGTGATCGCTCGGGCGTGCTGATGCTGGCGTACTTCGTGGTCGGCTGCCTCGCCATCCCGTTCTGGATCTGGCTCAGCCGCAAAGCCGAGAAGCATACGGCACTGATCTGGGCGCAGATCTATTCCCTTGTCCTGCTGCCGGTGTTCCTGGTGGCGCCGCCGGGCAACTTCTGGAGCGCGCTGGTGATGATCGCGCTGTTCGGCCTGCCTTATGCGTCGCACCGCTTCCTGATGAAAGCGATGATGGCCGACATCACCGATGATGACCAGGTGCGGACCGGACGCATGCAGGCCGGCGTTTATTTCGGCCTGCTGGCCATGACCGAGAAGATCGGCTTGGCGCTGGCGGTCGGCATAACCTATCCACTGCTGGAATGGATCGGGTTTCGCACCGGCACCCGGAACGACGCGGCCGCGCTGCATGGCCTGGTGCTGCTGTTTGTCCTGCTGCCGGCAGCCCTGCATGTGCTGGCAGCGTTCGCTCTGTGGCGCTTCCCGCTGGGCCGTACGGCGCAACGCGACCTGCGACGGCAGATTGACACGTCAACGCAGTCCGCCGAGTGAGCGGGGCGCTGTGCATTCAGGTATCGCGACGATAGACTCCGTCGGCCTCAACCCAGTGCAGCGCGTCGCGGTGTTCGTTCAGCCAGGCGCGCAAGGCCGTTTGTTCGGCCGAGCCAGCCAGCCAACGTCTGGTGTCTGTCAGGGTTGCAGGCAACGGCAGGGCGGTGGCAAGAGCGTAGACGGGCAGCACCAGACAGCTTCCCGCGCCATGATCCAGCTTGATCATCTGGGCTGGCAGATGATCGAGAATGACATCGGCGGCTGTCAGCTCGCCACAGAGCAAACGCCCGGCGGCGAGCAGCGATACGGTCATGGGATCGGATTCGGCGGCCCATTGCTGCGACAGTCGTGCGACATGACGACGGAACGCCTCGAAGATGTCGACGTCGGCGGCGGGCGCGAAATAGCCTGGAGCCTGCGGACTGTTGCCGCCGAGGCATTCGAGCGCACGCAGGCGCTGCAATCCGAGGGGTAGAAATCGGGCCGTTCTGTCCATATCGATGCCGCCTATCGTCCCGGCACCAGCAAGCCGCTTTCGTTGACCATGAGCGGTGCCACGCGCTGTGCGGGGATCACGCGCACGATGCTGCCAGCCGGTACCTGATTCAAGATGACGAACTCGTTCTCCAATTGCAGGCCCTGCCACCCCAGCGGGGGGATGGCCATGCTGCGCGGCATGCGGATCAGGTAGATCACGCCCTCATCGCCGAAATTCGCGGCGATGCCCGGTATGCTGGTGGTGGGGATGCCGACCGAACCGAGCGGCAGCCCTGCCAAGCCTTCCGGAGCGGCGAAGGGCGGGATCGGTTGCGTATGCCAACGCGCCGTGTAGCCGGCGATTTCCGCGTCGCTCAGGCCGAGCGTTCGCATGCGCGCAACCAGTTCCTGTGACGCTGCGACTCCCTCTTGTCGCGCCAGTGGGCTCAGGATCTGACCGGTGGCGATGTCCTGGCCGCGGTACAATACGATAACGCCTCGACGGTTGAGCCACCATTGCGAAACCTTCCCGGCCATGCCGCGCGCTGACAGGATTTGCTGGGCTTCGACCGCAGTCAATGGCGCCTGCGCTGCACGTTCGGCCAGCACCCGCGTGAGGGCGATGTCCGACTGGCTCACGCCGTACGTGGCCAAACGGTCCAGGCCGTAGGTCCCGGCGCGTCCGATCAGGCGGAAGCCGCCAGGGACGACAAAGCCGATGACGGCGCCCGTCGTGGCATCGAACAGGTACATCAGCGGCGGCGAGGCTTGGCCGCGGACAACGTCGCTGGTCGCGCGCAGGCTGACATTCGTAGCGGCGCCGGCCAGTGCCATTCTCCCGAGAAAACCCAAGCCCAGCCGGGCACCGATGCCAATGGCGCCGGCGGGAACGACGAACAGGCACAGGGCCTCGGCGATGATCTGTCCCGGCGAAGGACCGGGCACCGGCGTGTCGCGTGGCCCGGGTGCGTTGGCAACGCCGGGACGCAGCAACACGTACAGACCGACGCCGATGGCGACGAACCATATCAGCGGATGAATGCGCTGCGGGTCGGCGCCATGGCGGGCGGGCCGTGCGACGGGCAATGCGCTGATGGCGTCAGCCTCGTGCTCGATCACAGCCGACGTGGCGACGCGGCCGGTGCGTGACGCGAGCTGTACCTGGGCGAGATGAACGAGTTCGTGGCGCAGAACCGCGTCGAGATGCGCCGGTGAATCGTCGGCAACAAAAACGCGAGCGCCATACACGAAGCCGGCGGCGCCCAACCATTGGGCCGCGCGCTGTGCGGCAGTGTCCCGGTGAAGCCAGAACTGTTGCGGCAATTGCGCGTCAAGGCCGCCAAGCCACCGCCGTAGGTCGGGCGTGAGATTGGCGCGCCCGTCGACGCCGCGCGATTGCGTCAGCAACGCCTCGAATACGTTCGGCTGCGTCAACTGCGCGGCGGCCCCGCCGGGATTGTACATTTCTGATTTCCAAAGTGGCGAACCGGAATGTGCAATTTCAACCATGAATATGGCAGGCGATTGACAGCGCCGCTCACATCTCCCACGGCGGCGGATCGAACTTGGACGAAAGGAAATCGACGAATGCCGTCACCTTCGGCGGCAGCAGGCGGCGGTGCGGATAGACGGCGTGGATCGGAACGGTGTCATCGGGCGTGAACGGCGTCAGGACCTGCTTGAGACGGCCTTCGCGAATCGCCTTGGCAACGGTGAGGCGGGTGAGGCGCACGACGCCGACACCGGCCTCGGCGAGGTGAAAGAGCATGTCACCGTCGTCGGCGCGGCAGTTGCCGCGGACCTGGATCTCGCGCAGATCGCCGTCGATGACGAAGGGCCAGCGGTTCATGTACATGCGGTCGCGGAAGCCCAGGCAATTGTGGCCGGCCAGATCGTTGGGATGCGCCGGTTCCCCATGCCGGGCGAGATAGCTGGGCGCTGCCACCACGACGCGGTGATCTTCACCGATCTTGCGTGCCACGAAACTGGAATCGGCCAGCACCCCGATGCGGAAGGCAACGTCGAAGCCTTCCTGCACCAGGTCCACGACCCGGTCGGTAAACGACAGGTCGAGCTCGATGCCGGGATGCAGCTTCAGGAACTCCGGCACCAGCGGCAGGATCTGGTGTGAGCCGAATGCCAGCGACGTCGTGACCTTGAGCAGCCCACGCGCCTCGCCGCCGCGCTGGCCGATGGCGGCCTCGGCCGCTTCGACGTCACCGATGATGCGCGCCGCGTCGCGATAGAACGCCTCGCCGGCCTCGGTCAGCGCCAGCTTGCGGGTCGTGCGGTTGAACAGGCGTACGCCCAGCCGTTCTTCCAGGCGTGTGATCAGCTTGCTGATCGCCGACGGCGTCAGGCCAAGTTGCGGCGCGGCGGCCGAGAAGCCGTTGGCTTCGACCACCTTCACGAACGCCGTCATGTCGCCGATCCGGTCCATTTCCGCTGATTATTGACGGGAATTCACAACGGCCCTGATCTTGACGTCTATTCCGCACGAATCAATGCTGAATAACAAACTTACCAACGATGGGACAGGCACGCGGTCCCTAAACCACGCCGTTCTCTCGCAGCTGGGTGATTTCGGTCTCTGCATATCCGAGCGCGCGCAGGATCTCCGGGCCGTGCGCGCCCAGATCAGGCCAGCAGGTGTTGATGCGCCCGGGCTCGTCGCGGAACTTGATGGGGATGCCGAGGTGCTTCAGGCCGCGATCGTCGGTCACCACCATCCGGCGGTGCGCCACGTGCGGATCGCCAATTGCCTCGACCATATCCCTGACCGGCGAGAAGCAGATGTCACGGCCAGTGAACCAATCCTGCCATTCGGCCAGGGTCTTCTGGCGGAACGTCGCGCGCAGAAAATCGCGGACCGGATCCTCGACCGGGCCGGGACCCTGTTGGCATAGCGCCACCAGCTCGGGCCGGCCGAGATCGGTCAGCAGGTTGCGGGTGAATTTCAGCTCCGAGCCACCCAGCACGAGATGGCGGCCATCCCGCGTCTCGTAGATGTTGTACATCGCGTGTCCGCCCCACGTGCGCTCGTGGCGCGGGTTGGGCATGCGGTTCTCGCCGAACACCGGGCCCATCACATTGGGCATCCAGGCCAGCAGCGTGTCCATCATGGCGATGTCGATGTAGTCGCCGCGACCGGTCTGCGTGCGTCGCAGCAGCGTCATCAGGATGCCGTTGAGCGCCATCAGCGAGGCGGTGGCGTCGGCCGCCGGCACGGCCGGCATGGCGGGCGTGCCGTCCGATCCGAGGTTGGCGGCCAGCAGGCCGACTTCGGCCTGGATGCCGAGATCGTGCGTGGGCCGGTCGCGCGACGGGCCGTCCTGGCCGTAGGCTGAGATCGAGCAGTAGACCACGCGCGGCGCCCGGATCTTCACCGCGTCGTAGCCGACACCCAGCCGGTCGACCACGCCGGGACGGAACGACTCGACGATCACATCGGCGCGTTCGGCCAGCTGCATGAAGATCTCGATCGCCGCGCGCTGCTTGAGGTCGAGCACCAGGCTGCGTTTGCCGCGCTGCGTGTTGCGGAAATAGACAGTGCTGCCGGCTTCGCGCACGCCGATCTGTCGCGTCGGCTCGCCGGTCGGCGGTTCGATGCGAATCACGTCGGCGCCGTGATCGGCCATCATCGTCGTCAGGTGCGGGCCGGGCAGGAACGAGGACAGATCCAGGACCTTGATGCCGTCGAGCTTCATGGGATCAAACCGGATTCCGTTCGATGAGTTGCCGCGCAATGATCAGCCGCTGGATCTCGTTGGTGCCTTCGCCGATGCACAGCAGCGGCGCGTCGCGGTAGTAGCGCTCGACGTCCATCTCCTTGGAATAGCCATAGGCGCCGTGGATGCGCAGCGCCTCGGTGGCGTTCTCGAGTGCCGCCTCGGTGGCGAACAGCTTGGCCATGCCGGCTTCCATGTCGCAGCGCCGGCCCTCGTCGTAGGCCTTGGCCGCCTGCTCGACCAGCAGCCGCGCCGCCTCGACGCGCGTGGCCATGTCGGCGAGCTTCAGCGCGATCGCCTGGTGCTGGTGGATCGGCTTGCCCATGGTCTTGCGGATCTGGGTGTAGCCGGTGGCCGCCTTCAGCGCCGCGGTGGCGACGCCGACGCCGCGCGCCGCGACGTTGATGCGGCCCAGCTCCAGGCCGCCCGCCGTGTGCACGAAGCCCTTGCCCTCGACCTCGCCGATCAGGTTGGCGGCCGGCACGCGGTAGTCCTGGAAGATCAGTTCGGCCGAATCGATGCCCTTGTAGCCCAGCTTCTCGAGCTTGCGGCTGACGGTGAAGCCCGGCCCTTTCTCGGCCAGGAACATCGACAGGCCCTTGTGCCGCGGCTCGACGTCTTCGGTCTTCACCAGGATCGCCACGCAGTGGCCGTGGATGCCGTTGGAGATCCAGGTCTTGGTGCCGTTGATCACATAGTGGTCGCCGTCGCGTACGGCGCGCGTGCGGATCGCCTGCAGGTCGGTGCCGCAGTCGGGTTCGGTCAGCGCCAGTCCACCGCGCATCTCGCCGCTGGCGAATTTCGGCAGGAAGCGGTTCTTCTGCGCCTCGGTGCCGAAGCGCTGCAGGGCCGACGCCATGATCAGGTGCGAGTTGAAGATGCCCGACAGGGACATCCAGACCTCGGCGACCTCGGTCACGATCTTGGAATAGGTCGACGCCCCCAGGCCCAGCCCGCCATACGCGCGGCGGATGGTGGCGCCGAACAAGCCCAGCGCGGTCATTTGCGCGACCATGTCAGCGGGCCAGACGTCGTCGTGCTCGAGTTGGCGTGCGTAAGGCTTCACGTCACGTGTCAGCCACTTGCGCACGGAGTCGAGGATCTGCGCTTCCTCCTCCGGTGTCACAATCTCGTTGTCGAGTCGCTCTATTGCTTGGGTCATGTCAGCGCTCATAGGCCGTCAGGGTTCGGCAAGCCCACCATGAGGCGGATCAATAATTCGCCTTGTCGTCGACGGCGTGGCCGCGTTTGGGAATTAGCATCTGGCGAGTGAATTCCATCACGCGCTTGCCGTCCTGTTTGTGGGCGACAGTTTTCACCGTGACGATGCCCGCTGTCGGCCGTGACTGCGACTCGCGCTTGGCCAGCACCTCGCTTTCGGCATAGAGCGTGTCGCCGTTGAAGACGGGCGCCGGCATCTTGATGTCGGTCCAGCCGAGGTTGGCGATGGTTTTCTGGCTGACGTCCGACACCGACATGCCGGCGACGATCGACAACGTCAGGCACGAGTTCACGATCGGCTGGCCGAACTCGCTGTGTTTGGCATACTCCTTGTCGAAATGCAGCGGATGCTGATTCATGGTCAGCAAGGTGAACCAGGTGTTGTCAGCTTCGGAGATCGTGCGGCCAGGCCGGTGCTCGTAGATGTCACCGACCTCGAAATCCTCGTAATAGCGCCCGTAGGATTCGCGGGTACGCCGCGCGCCCACAGGCCGCGCCGTCGCGACCATGCGTTCCTCCATCCTATATAGTGGTGATTACGGCATCGGGTCGCGGCGAACGCAAGCAGCCCGGGTCCGCCTGTCGAGAGGAGTTTCATGATTGCCGTCGAGTTGGCCATCGTCATGGTCCTGATCATCATCAACGGGCTGTTGTCGATGTCGGAAATGGCCGTTGTGTCGTCGCGGCGCGCCCGGCTGAAGCCGCTGGCCGACCGCGGCAGCCGCGGTGCGCGCCAGGCGCTTGCCTTGGCGGATGCGCCGGGCCGCTTCCTGTCGACGGTGCAGATCGGCATCACGCTGATCGGCGTCCTGGCCGGCGCCTTCAGCGGCGCCAACCTGTCGGACAAGTTGGCGGACGTTCTCACGGACTACGGTATGCCGGTCAAAACGGCCGACAACGTCGCGCTGGGCCTGGTGGTGGCCGCCATCACCTACCTGTCGCTCATCATCGGCGAACTGGTGCCCAAGCAGCTTGCGCTGCGTTCACCCGAGCGGATCGCCGCTGGCGTCGCCGGGCCGATGGCCATCGTGTCGAAGATCGCGACGCCGGCCGTGGTGCTGCTCGACTGGTCATCGGCCGCCGTGCTGCGGCTTTTCGGTCGCGCCGGTGAACGCCAGCACGTCACCCAGGAAGAAATCCGCGCCATGATCGCCGAAGCGGAGACGGCGGGCACTGTCGATCCTGACGAGCGTCGCATGCTGGCCGGCGTCATGCGGCTGGCTGATATCTCGGTGCGCGCCATCATGACGCCGCAGATCGATATCGAGTGGATCGACATGGCGGCGCCGGATACGGACCTCATTCAGGCGATCCGGGCATCCAAGCGGTCGCGCCTGCTCGTCTGCGAGGACAACCCCGACAACGTCGTCGGGGTCCTGCATGTGCGCGACTTCCTGCTCGATCGCCTGGATGGCGGCACGGCGCCGATCCGCGACATGCTGCGCCAGCCCATCCTGCTGCCCGATACGTTGGATGCGCTCGACGCCCTCGACCGCCTGCATGGAGCCGATGAAGCGCTGGGGCTGGTGATCGACGAATATGGCCACTGCGAGGGTGTCGTGACCCCGGCCGACGCGCGGCGCGCCGTCCGCGGCGGTGCCGTGTCGGTGACGGGACAGGACGACCCCAAGGTGGTGGCGCGGGCTGACGGGTCCTGGCTGGTCAGCGGTGCGCTGGCGGTCGAGGTGCTCGAGGATACGCTGGGCGTGCCGCTGCCCAAGGATCGCGACTATCACACGGTCGCCGGCCTGATCCTGCATGAGATGCGGCGTATCCCGGCGGTGGCGGAATCCATCGTGATCGACGGTTGGCGCCTGGAGGTCGTCGACATGGACGGCCGCCGGATCGACCAGGTGCTGGTCGCGAAGGTAGACTGATAAAAACACGAAGGGCGGCCTAAGGCCGCCCTTCGATGCAATTTGGTGGCGAGGCCGGCTTAGGCGGCCTGCTTCAGGATGGTGTTCAGCACACCCTGCAGTTTCTGCGTAGCCGTGTCCTTGTCGATACGCTCGACAGCCGCCAGCTCACGCGCCAGACGGTCCAGCGCCGCCTCGTAGATCTGGCGCTCGCTGTAGGACTGGTCAGGCTGGCCGGCATTGCGGTGCAGGTCGCGCACGACCTCGGCAATCGACACCGGGTCACCCGAGTTGATCTTGGCCTCGTACTCCTGCGCGCGGCGGTTCCACATCGCGCGGCTGACGCGCGAGCGGCCCTTCAGCGTCGTGAGCGCGCTGTCCATGATCTTGCGGGAGCTCAGCTTGCGCAGGCCGGAAATCTTGGCCTTGGCGACGGGTACCCGCAGCGTCATGCGATCCTGTTCAAACGAAATCACGAACAGATCGAGCTTGTGGCCGGCGATCTGACGCGCCTCGATATCGACCACACGGCCAACGCCATGGGTCGGATAGACGACGAAATCGCCCTTGTCGAACACCAGCTCCGACGCCTTCGGCTCGGGGGCCTTGGCGACGACGGGAGCCGGCTTGGCTGCCGGGGGCTTGCTTGCTGCCAACTTCACGGCGGGGGACTTGCTGCTCTTCATCTCACTCTTCGCTTTGGTTTCAGTTGTCTTACTGCGGGCGTCGTTCTTCCCTCGCGCCACT
>Ga0187894_10007091_pt1 | contig 10723 bp, 9 predicted proteins | sample GBC1701081metaG_FD_136650 | JGI IMG/M metagenome (GOLD analysis project Ga0187894, IMG submission 136650) | White microbial mat communities from a lava cave in the Kipuka Kanohina Cave System on the Island of Hawaii, USA - GBC170108-1 metaG ... | reverse complement strand
AGGGGTGCAGCCCAAGAATCCCCTTGCTTTAGCTAGGGGAGTGTCAACGAAGGGCTTCATCGTCCAAGCAAGAATTTATTGAGAAAAGCTGCGACAAAATCTGCCGTCATTGAAGCCTTGAGAGATGATTACGGCTTTACGCATTTCTCTTGTCACGGTTTTTACAATCAAGCAAATCCGTTTGAATCAGGACTCGTAATGTCTGATGAAGTGATAAAGTTGAGCGGGATAATCAACAGCAATTTGCAAAGCAACTGGCTGACGACGCTTTCGGCTTGCGAAACGGGAATGGTTGATTTCGGGTCGCCAACCGATGAACATTTCGGCTCACCGCTTGGTTTTATCTTTGCCGGAAGTCCGAGCGTGTGGGCTTCGCTGTGGTCGGTCAGCGATATGGCAACCTCCGAATTGATGAAAATGGCTTACGAAAATCTCGGCAAAGAAGAATATAGAGACAACAAACCCGAAGCCTTGAGACAAACACAATTATCAATGCTTAATGACGATGACTCCGCCCATCCGTTTAACTGGGCGGGCTTTCAACATTTCGGAGTTTAGATAACATCGCTGACAACGGTATCTGGGATGAAAAATGCTGTGCGTGAGGCTGCGTGTACCGGCAAGCGTGTGCTGATTGATGTTGGCGGCGAGTGGTGTATAAGGCAAATTGTTGCATTCGCAGGATACGAGCGTATTAGAGGAAGGCAAGAGTTACAATCTGGAAAAGCTGTCCTCTTTTTTGAAAACCTGGGCTTCGCAGAAATAACTGTAGCGGAGATTGCAGCCTGCTTTCCGCCTGATGCCGCTAACGGACTGTGCTAACCAGAAACGGCATAGGGTTCTGTCAACAGGCAGCGAATTTCGAGCGGCAGGAATCATAATAAGTTACAGAAATTGATTGAGAATAGATTCTCCCGGAACTACAATCTTATATTTGCAGTATCTCTGTTTTCAGATTACCTGATATTTCATGTTTGAGGATTTTACAATGAGATTAAAACAACTATACAGCGCCTTATTGGTGGCGCTCTTTTCCACTTCCGGCGTCAGCACGGCTCTTGCCGATGAGGGGATGTGGACATTTAACAATGTGCCGAAAGCCGAAATTAAGAAACGCTACGGCTTTGATGTCACCGATAACTGGTTGAAAAAAGTTCAACTCGCTTCCGTGCGCTTTAATAGCGGCGGTTCCGGCTCGTTCGTGTCGCCGGATGGACTGGTCTTGACCAATCACCACGTCGCTTCGGAAACGCTGCAAAAAATCAGCACCCCGGAACGCGACTTTATTAAAACCGGCTTTTATGCCGAAAGCCGCGATAAAGAGCTTAAAGCTCCTGACCTTGAATTGAATGTCCTGATGAGCATTGAAGACGTAACCGCACAGGTTAATGGCGCGGTAAAACCGGAAATGTCGCTGGCAGATGCCAATGCAGCGCGGCGTGCTGAAATCAGCAAAATCGAAAAAGAATCGCTCGAAGCGAGCGGGCTTCGCAGCGATGTTGTCACCCTCTATCAAGGCGGGCAGTACAACCTCTATCGCTATAAAAAGTATACTGATGTGCGACTGGTCTTTGCGCCGGAATTTGACATCGCCTTTTTCGGCGGCGACCCCGACAACTTCACCTTTCCGCGTTATAACCTCGATATGACGCTTTTCCGCGTCTATGAAAACGACAAGCCGGTTAAGGTGGAAAACTATTTCCGCTGGGCGGCGGCGGGCGCGAAAGATAAGGAACTGGTCTTTACCTCTGGCAATCCCGGTTCGACTTCGCGTTTGAACACTTACGCGCATTTGGAGTATCGCCGCGATGCCAGTCTGCCGTTTAGTATCAAGTTGCTTGAATCGCAGCATCAAGCCTTGAAACAGTACAGCGCCAAAGGCGACGAACAGGCACGTCGCGCTCAGGATGATTTTTTCAGCATCGAAAACAGCCTGAAAGCAATTAAGGGGCAACTCGGCGGTTTACGTGATAAGACGATTATGGCGAAGAAACGGCAACAGGAAGAGCAACTGCGCCGCCAACTTGCCGCCAACCCGAAAATGAAGAAAGAGTATGCCGATGCGTGGGAGCAGATTGCCAAAGGCAGAAAATCATTGGTTGCTTATTTCCGCGAATTTAGTCTCATAGAAAACGGTGCGGGCTTTAGTTCTACTCTCTTTGGTATTGCCAAAACTTTGGTGAGACTTGCATCGGAGAGCAATAAACCGAATGCCGAACGGCTGCCGGAATACACGGATGCCCGCCGCGAATCGCTTGAACTTGGTCTTTATTCGCCGGCGCCGATTTATGACGACTTAGAGAAGATTACGCTGGCAACTTCACTCGCTTTTATGCGTGATGAACTCGGCGCAACTCACGAAATCGTCAAGAAAGTTCTCGCCGGAAAAACTCCCGAAGCGCGTGCCGCCGAACTGATTGATGGGGCGAAATTGAAGGATATTGCTTTTCGTAAAGAACTGGCGGCAGGCGGCAGGAAAGCGATTGAAACCGCCAACGACCCGCTGATTCAGCTTGCTCTGATGCTTGACGAAACCGGACGCAGCTTGCGGAAGAAGTACGAAACGGAAGTGTTAAGCAACGAACGCGCCAATTACGCGAAGATTTCCAGAGCGCGTTACGAATTGGAAGGCACGAAACTCTACCCGGATGCGACCTTTACGCTCCGCCTCTCGCATGGCGCAGTAAAAGGCTACACCGAGAACGGCAAGTTTGTGCCGCCGTTTACGACTATCGGCGGCGTCTTCCAACGCGCCGATAAGTTTGGTAACAAAGCGCCGTACAAGCTGCCGGAAAGCTGGACTTCGCGGCGGCAGAAACTCGATGCGAAAGCGCCGTTCAATTTCGTTTCGACCAATGACATCATCGGCGGCAATTCCGGCTCGCCGGTTATCAATAAGAATGCCGAACTGGTGGGCTTGATTTTTGACGGCAACATTCAATCCCTGATTGGCGATTTCGTTTACGATGAAATGCAGAATCGCGCCGTCTCGGTAGATGTACGCGCTATGCTCTATGCGTTGAAGCACATCTACAGCGCGAATAAACTTGTGGAGGAGTTGACGGCTCCCGAAAAGCCCTAACTCATCACTTTTTACAGGAGGAAATGTAAAAGCAAAGGCGACAAATTCTTACATTTGTCGCCTTTGCTTTTGACCATCCAAAAATCACCTCTAAGCCTGTGGCATCGCCTCTTCAATTCGGCTTTTTACTGTTGCCACAATCGCATCTATCGCAACATCTTCTTTCTGACGAGAAGTGCGGCTTAGTAATTCAACATTACCTTCTTTAACCTTTTTGCCGATGGTGATGCGGCACGGGATGCCAATTAAATCGGCGTCGTTGAACTTCACTCCGGCGCGTTCGTCACGGTCATCCAACAGCACTTCAATGCCCGACGCTTCCAATTCGTTTGTAAGTCGTTCTGCTACGCTCATCAACTCTGCGTCTCTGGCATTGATCGGCGTAATGACAACATGAAACGGCGCAATCGCGGGCGACCAGATGATGCCCGCTTCATCGTGATAGAGTTCAACTGCCGAAACCATGACGCGCTCAACGCCGATGCCGTAGCTGCCCATGACAATTGGCACATTTTTTCCATCGGCGGTCAGGACGCTGGCATTCATCGTTTCGGAATAGCGTGTGCCGAGTTTGAAGATATGCCCAATCTCAACCGCTTTGAATACATCAATTGATGCATCGCACTTGCTACACTGTTCACCGGCATTGACGGTGCGAAGGCTCGTCCATTTATCAACTTGAATGTCACGCTCCACACTTACGCCGCGTAAATGATGGTCATCTTTGTTTGCCCCGGTGGTCATATTACGCCGATTTTGCAAGGCTTCATCAGCGACAATTCGGGTAATGAATTTATGCGTCGCTTTGGTTACACCGACTGCGCCGAGCGAGCCAGCCGACGCGCCCAAGGCTTCGCGTATCTCTTCCGGGTGTGCTGGACGAATTTCGGTTGCTCCGGTAGCCTCTCCCAACTTCGTTTCATTCAATTCATGGTCGCCGCGCATCAGTACCAATGCAATTTTGCCGTCGAGAACGTAGACCAGCGTTTTCAACTGCCGGTCAGCCGCCGCGCCGCCGGGAAAGGTTACAAGGTCTTCGATGGTGCGAACTCCGGGTGTCGGAAATTCTTCGACTTCGTGAACTTCCGTGCCGTCGTCAATCGTATCAAGCCTCGAAGTTGCTTTTTCGATATTTGCCGAATAGCCGCAGGCTTCGCAGACCACGATGCGATCTTCGCCCGCTTCAGTGCGTACCATAAATTCGGTTGATTTGCTGCCGCCCATTGCGCCGGAACTGGCTTCAACAGGGGTGAACTTCAAGCCGCAGCGATTGAAGATTCGCACATAAGCGTCGTGTTGATCCTGAAAGGCTTTGTCCAAGCCGTCAAAATCCACATCGAAAGAATAGGCGTCTTTCATGGTAAATTCGCGCACTCGCAAGAGTCCCGATTTCGGGCGGGCTTCGTCGCGGAATTTGGTCTGAATCTGATACCAGACCTGCGGCAAATCGCGGTAGGAGCGCAAGGCATTGCGGGCGATGACCGTGAAAATCTCTTCATGCGTCATGCCTAAACCCATCTCCGCGCCTTTGCGGTCTTTGAGGCGAAACATATTGTCTCCCATGATTTCCCAGCGCCCCGATTCTTTCCAGACCTCAGCCGGATGAATCGCCGGCAGCAGAAATTCCTGCCCGCCGATGCGGTTCATCTCTTCGCGGATAATCTGCATAACTTTGAGCCGCACTCGATGAGCAAGCGGCAGAAGCGAATAAACGCCCGCCGTCAGTTGACGAATGTAGCCGGCGCGAACCAGCAAACGATGGCTGACGACTTCGGCATCCGCAGGGTCTTCGCGCAACGTCGGTATAAATAGATTCGACCATTTCATTGATAAAAAATCTCCCCGTAAAAACATTGAGCAAGCCACAGCTTGCTCGTAAAGCAAAAGCAGAATCAAAGAAACTAACAACCTACAGGCAAGAGCGTCAAGCAACAAGGCTTTTCGTTTTGGAGTGCGGGGACTGGTCACCGCTGTTGCTTTGAACACCAAAGCGGTGACCAGTCCCCGCACTCCAAAATGGATTCGCCGTTACATCATCGGCTCGCGGCGTGTATGATTCATAAAGACGAAAACAGCAAACGATTAGCAGAAAAGGAATGAGCGAATGTCACAATCAAGAATTGCAGCATTTGAAGAGATGCTGCAAGAACAGCCTGATGAAGCGATGATCTGGTACGGGCTGGCAATGGAATATTCAAAGTTAGAAGAATGGAGCAAAACAGCAAACGCGCTTCGCAATGTGATTCGTTGTAACCCGGATTACACCGCAGCGTATCAGATGTTAGGCACAGCTTTGCAAAATCTCGGCGAAACGGAAGAAGCGCGGCGCATCTGGACGGCAGGCATCGAAACGGCGACGCGCACCGGAGCATGGAAAGCTCGCGGGCATATGGAAGGCTTATTGGCGCAGACCGTCAGCGACAAGGATACCGGCTTTTGTTCCTGATGGTTCGCTACGGTTTGACTAAAATAGAACAGGTGATTACTGATTGGCGATGGGGTGAAGAGATGATGAAGAGATTTTCTGTAGTCTTGTTGTTGATGCTGTTAGCGGTTACTGCAATTGCCCGGAATAATCAACCGATGGCGGGGCGCAAATCGCTTGCTGAACGGCTTGGCTTCAAAGCGACAGACAAAATTTTAATCGTCAATTGTGATGATGTTGGCAACAGCCATGCTGCCAATTCGGCGGTGATTGATGCCATGACCAATGGCTTGGTGACTTCGGCAACGATCATGGTTCCGTGTCCCTGGTTCCCGGAGATTGCCGCTTATGCCAAAGCTAACCCGAACGCCGATTTCGGGCTGCACCTGACGCATACCGCCGAATGGAAGGGCTACAAATGGGGTCCCGTTGCCAGCAAATCAGATGTGCCGGGACTGGTTGACGCGCAAGGTTATCTCTATCCCGATATTTTTCAGGTCTATAAAACCGCCACACCGGAACAGGCGTACATCGAAGCCAAAGCGCAGATAAAAAAAGCTCTCGCCGCCGGTATTGATGTGACCCATCTCGATTCACACATGGGAGCGTTGCAGTACAATGAAGCCTATTTTCAGGTCTATCGCCGTTTAGCCAACGAGTTTAATTTGCCAATTCGCATGGGGTCGCAAGAGATTCTGGCGGCGCAGGGCGGCGGACATCAACGCGGGCAACTCGATGCTGATGGCGTTATCTACCCCGATTATCTGATTCACGGCGGGCGCAATAAGGGCGAGACAATTCAGGACTATTGGAAACGGATGTTGAGCAATTTGAAACCGGGCGTCACCGAACTTTACATTCACGCTGCACAGGCGGGCGACGAGATTAAGCACATCACCAACTCGTGGCAGGAGCGCAACGGAGAGTATGAACTGTTTACCCGCGACCCGGAGATTCGCCGCTTGCTCGAATCGCAGAATGTCAACCGCATCGGTTTCCGCGCCTTGCGCGAGTTGCAGCATAAAGAACGCGCTGCAAAGAAACCGGCAGCCGGATGACCGCGCCTCTTATTGCGGGCGCTTTTCTTTTGCGTACATTTATGGTACTGTGATGATGGCGATTGCGCCGAGTATGGAAGCAGCTTAATCTGAGCCGTTGTTTGAGAAATGGCAGCGATGCTAAAAGGTGACAGGTGACAGGATAGACAAAGCGCGGAGCAGAAGTGGTGGTTGAAAAAAATAGCGCCAATACAAAAAGGAAAAATGGCAGCGATGTTATGCAAGACACAAAGCAACCCTAAGTCGTCCGGTAATGGTGATGGCAAAGCATTTACCGAAAAAACGCGCAGATGCACAAAGGAAAAGGGCACAGATGCAGAAACCGTGTGCAGTGTTTTATGCAGTGTCTCGTGCAGTGTTAAGTGTAGAGATGAAAAATGGCAGCGATGCAGAAATCGGTGCAGAAATGAGATAAAAAATCGCCAAAGCTGTTTAGTGTGTTAATTCTGTATTGAAATGATGCATAAATGGTACAGGTTAAGAAAAAAGCGCCGTTGCTAATGACCGAACGGAGAAAAATGGCACAGATGCGGTCTTTTGCACTTGACCAGAAAAATTTTTGCGCCAATACAATTCAATGTGCAGAAAAGGTAATTGAGTAACGGCAATACGAAGCGGAACTGAAACAGGGAAAAATCGCCAATGCCATTCAATGTACAGGGAAAAGTAAAAATGGCACAGATGCAACTTCAGGTGCGACGCCGTAGCGGAAATTTTGCGCCGATGCAGGTGAAATGTTATTGAAGAGACATTGCCACAGGTTACTATAAGACTTCGCTCATTTGTGAATCCTGTTAATCCTGTCAAAAAGAAATATGAAATCCCGGTCAATTCACTTGAGGAGAAAGGCTTTATCAATCCGGCAAAGAAGACCTCTGCGTTCAGGCAGAGGATGAATTTGCCATCGCCGCAAGGCGATTAGGGCTTTCGATACAAGCCAAATTCTGCTATACTTAGAGCCATAAAAACAGTTCTTTGACACTCTAAACAGGCAGTTCCGTTGAGAAGTTCAACGGGTAAAATTTAGAACGCCTAACGACCAACGCGATAACCAAGCAAGTTGGTCGGACAGAGATGTAAGGGCTACTCGGAGCCTTGAAAAAACAGAGAGCATTCGTGTTCTCCTACTCAGTCGGGCGCTGAGAAAGTTACGCCCTTGAGTTATGCATCCCACAGGGGTGCAGCAAGGGAATCCCCTTTCTTTAGGAAGGGGAGTGTCAAGAAGCAGATGAAAGTTACCCTGCGGCTCTTACTCGTAGTCGCATTTTTCAGTTTATCGCATCAGGCATTGGCACAGGCGCAGGCACAAGCGCCGACTGCTGAGGAAGTCAAAGCCAGTTATACCAAGAAAGAAGTGCAGATACCGATGCGCGATGGCGTCAAACTCTTCACTTCGATCTATATGCCGAAAGAGCAGTCGCAGAAGTACCCGTTTCTGATGTCCCGCACACCGTACAGCGTCGGACCCTATGGCGCAGAGGCGTTCAAAAACTCGCTCGGTCCGTCGCCGCTCTTTCAGAAAGAGGGCTATATCTTCGTCTATCAGGATGTGCGCGGGCGTTATATGTCGGAAGGCGATTTCAAATGGATGACGCCTTACAAACCGAAGAAATCGGGCGCGACCGATGTAGACGAATCCACCGATACATGGGACACCATCGAATGGTTGCTCAAAAATGTGCCGAACAATAACGGGCGCATCGGCGTCTGGGGTATCTCCTTTCCCGGTCACTACACGGCGCAGACCATGATTGACGCGCATCCGGCGCTCAGAGCCGCTTCGCCGCAAGCGCCAATGGCGGATAATTATCTCGGTGACGATATGCACCACAACGGCGCATTCTTTTTGCCCCACGCTTTCAACTTCATTTCGAGCTTTGGTAAACCACGCAAAGGTCCGACAACTCAAGGACAACCCGGCATCCGGCACGGTATGCCCGACGGCTATAAATTTTTCTTGGAGATGGGGTCGCTTGCCAATGCCAACATCAAATACTTCAACAATGAAATCAAAATCTGGAATGAGTGGATGCAGCACGGCAATTATGACGAATACTGGCAGGCGCAGAATGTCCCGCAGCATTTGAAGAATGTCAAACCATCGGTTGCCGTAATGACGGTTGGCGGTTGGTTCGACGCCGAAGATTTACCGGGACCGTTGAATATCTATGCCGCCGTCGAAAAGCACAATCCGAAGACCTACAATACATTGGTCATGGGACCTTGGGCGCATGGCGGTTGGGCGCGAGGCGAAGGTAGCGGGCTTGGCAATGTGCGCTTCGACTCAAAGACTTCAGAGTTCTACCGCGAGAATATCGAACTGCCATTCTTCAATCACTTTTTGAAGGATAAAGGCGACAATAAATTGCCCGAAGCCTATATGTTCAACACCGGGGCGAACAAATGGTGGACATTGGCGGAGTGGCCCCCGAAGAATGTTGAAGCGAAGAATTTTTACCTCGACCCGAACGGCAAGCTGCCTACGCTTGCGCCAACGGCGAAAGACTATTTCGCGGAATACATCAGCGATCCGGCGAAGCCAGTGCCGTTTATCAATTATATCTCAATCGGTATGACCCGTGAATATATGACCGACGATCAACGTCACGCCGCGACTCGTCCCGATGTGATGGTCTATCAAACCGAACCAATGACGGAAGATATGACGATGGCGGGACCAATCAAAGTCAGTCTCGATGTATCAACCACTGGCACGGACTCCGATTTCGTCGTGAAAGTGATTGATGTCTACCCGGACAATGCGCCGGACAATCAACCGAATCCGACGGGCATGAGAATGGGCGGCTATCAGATGTTGGTGCGCGGCGAGCCGTTCCGCGCCAAGTTCCGCAACAGCTTTGTGAAGCCGGAAGCGATGACCCCGGGAAAGAAGACGCGCATCGAATTTGAGATGCCGGATGTCTTTCATACGTGGCAGAAAGGGCATCGCCTGATGGTGCAGGTGCAGAGCAGTTGGTTCCCGTTAGTGGACAGAAATCCGCAGAAATTTGTTGACATCTACAATGCTAAAGACTCGGATTTCCAGAAAGCCACCCAGCGCGTCTACGGCTCATCATTCATCACCTTACGATTGATGAAAGCCTCGGAAATCAGCAGACAATAGCTGGTAAGGAAGAAGTCTCGAACCGAATAGACTGTTTTAACCAGCTTTCCTGTAGCATTACATCTGCGGAAAGCTGGTTATTCATTGCAGGTCAGCAGCACTTGGAGGAAATTATGGGCTATGCAAATGTCTTTTGGATTAACGAAGAACCAATAAGGGCATACTTAAATGCCAATGGCAAAGACGACAATATTATAGAGTTATTGGGTGAGGCTGTTTTGAGTTTAACCTGTAGTGATTCATTTCAGGATTGGGGGAATTCACCATCTGTTGGATTATTGAATAAACCATCTGTGATTTCAAGTGTCGGCTCATTTCATTCTACTGATTTTTTGTTGCTTATATGGACAGGAGCTAAACTTATTAAATTTCCAAACTTAGAGTTGAATGATTATCTGTGTCTCGAAAAACTCGATCAATTATCCACTTCCGACAATTATCTTTCACCTTTAAGCTCCAAACAAAGGCAATCTGAGGTTGATTTATACAATCATTTAGCTGAATACACTCGCTCAAACTTATTAGAGTCCAGTGGAAAATTCAGCATTTATTGGATGTATGAGGACTTTTCAAGAGATTACATAAAAGTCCCTAAAGAGCAACGCCCGAATAAAGAGGTAGGCGAAGCGGTTTTTCAACTTATGCTGGATACTTGGAATAGATCCGTATCTATTCGTAATGCCGGAAACCCTTTGTCAAAAGTAGGGTCTTATCTTGAATCGGAGTTTGGTGTATTTATTTGGTCTTTGAATTGTCTGAGAAAACTATCTGATATAGACAATGAGGAACGAGAAAAAATTATTGAATGGTTAAGTAGAGAGTAAATCTTAATCTGAATAATAGGTAATTCAGAATGACAAAAACTCGTTCGCTTCATCGTCTGCTGGGTATTGTGATGTTGCTGCCGTTTTTCGGCTGGGCGGTGACTGGCGCAATCTTCTTTTTGAAACCGGGTTATGCAGGCGCTTATGACATTCTGCAAGTGAAGACTTATCCGCTCAACGGACAGACGCAGATTACCGCAGACCCGACGT
>Ga0187894_10007090_pt1 | contig 10725 bp, 4 predicted proteins | sample GBC1701081metaG_FD_136650 | JGI IMG/M metagenome (GOLD analysis project Ga0187894, IMG submission 136650) | White microbial mat communities from a lava cave in the Kipuka Kanohina Cave System on the Island of Hawaii, USA - GBC170108-1 metaG ... | reverse complement strand
TCACGGAGCAGCTCGACTCGCTCGATTTCGACAAGGCCCCGCCGTACCTCGTCAACGGCCTGAAGCGCGAACAGCTGATCGCGCTCAATTCGACCCTGCTTCACGAGCTGTACTTCGCCAGCATGGCGTTCGGCGATGGGCGGCCGACCGAGATGCTCGCGCAGGTCCTCGCGCGCGACTTCGGATCGGTGGACCGGTGGCGCAGCGAGTTCGTCGCGATGGCGAAGGGCCTGGCCGGCGGCTCGGGTTGGGTGTTGCTCGTCTACGTGCCGCGCGATCGCCGGCTGATCAATCAGTACGCGGGCGATCACGGCCAGACCACGGCCGGAGCCGTCCCGATCCTGGCGCTCGACATGTACGAGCACGCCTATCACATCGACTTCGGCGCCAACGCCACCGCGTACATCGACGCGTTCCACCGGAACATCGACTGGGCCTCGACCCAGACCCGCTACGAGGATGCGGTGAAGGTCGATGGCCCTCGGCCCCTCGTCCAGAAGGAGTTCGGCGATCTGCCGGGCGTTGCAGTCGAAGAGGTCAAGGCGATGCTGGACTCCGGCGAGCGCGTCCAGATCATCGACGCGCGGCCGAGGTCGTACATCTCGCGCCAGCAGGACGTCATGGACGGCGCCGTCTGGCGCGATCCCGAGCGCATCGAGAGCTGGATCGGGGAGCTGTCGAAGGCGGACCCCGTCGTGGTGTTCTGCGCGTACGGATTCCACGTCGGCTGCAAGACGGCGATTGCCCTCCGCGACGCCGGATTCGACGCGAAGTACATGAAGGGCGGCCACTCGGCGTGGAAGGCGATCGGAGGGCAGTTGAAGCTGTACACGTAGCGGCGTGCTGGCGCTCGCGTCGCGGGTGGGCGCTGCGTGAGATTCAGGGACCCGCCCTCCGCCCCGGAATCGCGTGGGCGGAGGGCGGGTCTTGACACCGGACGACTCTGACCGGACGGTCTCCTACATGAAGTGTCCCCGCTGCCAGGAGGACAACCTGCTCCTCGCGAGTGTCTGTGCTCGTTGCGGGGCACGTCTGGCACTCGCGTGTGGTTCCTGTGGAAACGCGCTCCCGGAAGATGCCCGGTTCTGCCCGCGGTGCGGTCAGCCGGTCGCCGCCGTCCCGGCATCCGCGGTTCATTCACCCGCTCCAGATGCGTACACGCCCAGGCATCTTGCCGAGAGGATCCTGAGCTCCAGAGCTGCCCTCGAGGGCGAACGCAAGCAGGTGACGGTCCTCTTCGCGGATCTCCAGGGCTCGATGGAGTTGCTGGCCGACCGCGACCCGGAGGAGGCGCGCAAGCTCCTGGACCCGGTCGTCGAGCGGATGATGGAGGCGGTCCACCGGTACGACGGAACGGTGAACCAGGTGATGGGCGACGGCATCATGGCGCTGTTCGGGGCGCCCGTCGCCCACGAGGACCACGCCGTGCGCGCCTGCTATGCGGCGTTGCGCATGCAGGAACTGGTGAAAGCCTACGCCGAGCAGGCGTTCCGCGCCCGCGGCATCACGGTGAGGATCCGGGTCGGGCTGAACTCGGGAGACGTCCTGGTTCGTTCCATCCGTTCGGACCTGCGCATGGACTACACGGCGGTTGGCCAGACCACTCACCTGGCGGCCCGGATGGAACAGCTGGCACCGCCGGGCGCCATCTGGATCACCGCCGACACCCTTCGACTGGTGGAGACGTTCGTGCGGGTTCAGGCGCTGGGTCCCGTGCCGGTCCGTGGCCTCGACGCGCCCGTCGAGGTCTACGAAGTGGTCGCTGTCGGCCTGGCGCGAACCCGATTTCAGGCCGCGGCTGTCCGGGGCCTGACCCGCTTCGTCGGACGCGATGCCGAGATGGAGCAGCTCCGATCGGCGCTCGAAGACGCGCGAGGTGGCCACGGCCGGGTCGTGGCCGTCGTGGGCGAGCCAGGCGTGGGCAAGTCCCGCCTGTTCCACGAACTGATCCATAGTCATCGGATCGTCGGATGTCGAATCCTCCAGGCCAGCGCGCTCTCGTACGGGGGAGCCGTCGGCTACCTGCCCGTGGTCGATCTCCTGAAGGCCTATTTCGGGATCGACGAGCGTGACGACGTCCGCGCGATTCGTGCCAAGGCCACCGGACACCTGCTCACCCTGGACGAGGCGCTGAATGATGTGCAGGGTCCCGTGCTCTGGCTTCTCGATGCCCTGCCCGAGGAGGACGGTCTCTGGCACCTCGAGCCGCCCGAGCGCCGCCAGCGCACGCTCGACGCCGTGAGGCGCTTGCTCGTCCGCGAGAGTCGGGTGCAGCCGCTGGTGCTCGTGTTCGAAGACCTTCACTGGATCGACGGGCAGACGCAGGCCCTGCTCGATGCCCTGGGGGAGAGCGTGCCGGCCGCGTCCATGTTGCTCCTCGTGAACTACCGCCCCGAGTACAGCCATTGCTGGACCGAGCATGCCCAGTACCGACAGCTCAGGATCGAGGCCTTGGCGCCCGCGACGGCCGAGGAGCTGTTGCAGGAATTGGTCGGCGGCGACCCAGCGCTTTCCCCGCTCAAACGCCTGCTGATCGAGCGGGCCGACGGCAATCCGTTCTTCCTCGAGGAAAGTGTCCGGATGCTCGTGGAAACCGGCGTGCTCACCGGCCAGCTCGGCGCCTATCGCGCGACCAAGGATGTACATGCAATCCAGGTCCCGATGACCGTGCAGGCCCTGCTGGCTGGGCGGATCGACCGTCTGCCGGCGACGGAGAAGCGACTGCTGCAGGCGGCCTCCGTGATCAGGAAGGACGTGCCGCTGGCGCTGCTCCAGGCGATCGTCGGCGATGACGAGAAGGATGTCCATCAAGGCCTCGCGCACCTCGAGGCGGCCGAGCTCCTCTACGAGGCCCGCCTGTTCCCCGAGCTGGAGTACTCCTTCAAGCACGCGCTGACGCACGAGGTGGCCTACGCAAGCCTCGTACAGGAGCGGCGGATGGCGCTGCACCGGCGCATCCTGGAAGCGCTGGAGCGTCGCCTGGCCGACCAGCCGAATGAAGAGCCGGAGCGTCTCGCTCGCCACGCGGTGGGCGCCGAATCGTGGGACAAGGCGGCGCGGTACCTCCGCCAGGCGGCCCAACGGGCAATCGCCCGATCGTCGTTTGTGACGGCGGCCGGGCTGCTCCGGGACGCGCTGCAAGTCCTGTCGCGGCAATCCGAGACGCCCGAGACCCTGGCGCAGGCCATCGACGCACGGCTCGAGTTGCGGGCCGCGCTGATCCCGCTCGGGCAATACCAGGACGTGCTGGCGCTGATGCGCGAGGCCGAGGCGCTGGCGACGAGACTCGGCGATCGGCCACGGCTCGGGCGGGTCCTCGCCGATATCTGCGCGCGGCTCAGGAACGTCGCCGGCGATCACCGTCAAGCGATCGACGTCGGCCGCCAGGCGCTCGCGATCGCCGCGGAGACCAGCGATCGCGAACTCGAGCTCGAGGCCCAGTACCGCTCGGGCCAGGCGTACTTCGCCATGGGCGAGTACCGGCATGCCCTGGACTTGCTGTCCCGCTGCGCGGAGGCAGCGCGCGCAGGCCCGCAGGTCTCGCCGCTCCTCGTGTCGTGGTCACACACGTGGCTCGCCCTGACGCTCTCGAGCCTTGGACGATTCGTCGATGCGAGGGCGCACGCGGAACATGCCCTGCGGATCGCGAAGGGCGCCAACCATGCGTTCAGCATCGCCGAAGCGCTGACTGGTATCGGCAGCGTGTTACTCACGCAGGGAGAGCTCGACCCGGCCATCGAGGCGCTCGACCGCGCGCGCATGCTCATCTGCGCGTCGAATCTCCGGTCCTGGGCAGCGGTGGCGCGCCTCGGATACGCGTACGTGCTCTCCGCGCGCTCGCGCGAGGCTCGTGAGCTGCTCGAGGAGGTGACACGGCACTCGACCACGTTCAGCTCGCTTGGCGTGGGACGCGCGATGCAGCTGGCCTGGCTCGGTGAGGCGTACCTGCTCGACGGTCAGCCCGACGAAGCGATGAACCATGCGCAGCAGGCCATGTCCCTGGCCCAACGGCACCAGGAGCGCGGTCACGAGGCGTGGTGCCTCCGCCTGCTCGGCGCCATCGCGTCCCGGCGGGATGTTCCTGTTGAGGTCGAGCGGGCGGAGGTCCACTACCGCGAAGCCCTGGCCGTCGCCGACGCGCTCGGGATGCGACCGCTCGAGGCCCACTGCCACGCAGATCTGGGCCAGTTGTTGCGGCGAGCTGGGCGACACGACGAAGCCCGACGGCATCTCCGTACGGCGAGCGCCATGTATCGCGAGATGAACATGCGCGCGGGGATGGACCGGGCCGCTCTGGAAGAGCCGGCGGAATGATTCCGCCGCGGTGAAGTCGCGGCCAACGCGGGCCATCCGGCGGGGGCCGTGACTCCGTAGGCACTGCCATGAGGGCGGACGGCCGGCCACGTCGGCGCCATCGGTGTCCCTGCTAGACATGGTCGGCATCCGCCCGGAACCGCCAGGCAGGCGCGCTCTCGGTCAAGAGGACCCGACCGATCTGGACTTGCTCGGCCGGATGCGGCTCGGCGACGAATCGGCTCTCGAAGCCCTGTACAAGCGGTACGGCGGCCTCGTGTACACGCTCGCGATGCGCATCGTCGGAGATCCGGAATTGGCGCGCGAGGTCCTGCAGGATACGTTCATCCGCGCGTGGGACGGCCGCGACACGTACGATCCGGCTCGAGGACGGGTGGCGTGGTGGTTGATGGGCATCGCGCGCCATCGGGCCGTGGATCTCTTGCGGAGCCGGCCCCATCAAGCCCGGCTGCGTGAGCAGGCGCGGACGCCAGCCGCACCGCGAGCGACCGGACGCGCGGGCACGGAAGACCTCGGGGATGCGGTCGCCCTGCGCAGCGCAGTGGTGACGGCCCTCCAGGCCCTCCCAGCTGCGCAGCGCAAGGCCATCGAGCTGGCGTACTACGGCGGGCGCACGCAGGTGGAGGTGGCGCAGGAGCTCGGCGAACCGTTGGGGACCATCAAAGGCCGGACGCGCGAGGCGATGGACCGGCTTCGGGCACTGCTCCGGCCGCTGATCGAGCCGAGGGCGGAAGGGCCGCAATCGCCGTGACTGACGAGCACGGCCGCTTGATCGAGGATCTGGCCGCGTACGCGCTCGAGGCGCTCGAGGAACACGAGCGCGCGCGCGTGGATGCTCATCTCGCGTCGTGCGCGACGTGTCCCGATCTGTTGGCGCAGTATCGCGATGTCGTCGGGGCACTGCCGAGCGGTCTGGATCCCGCTGTGCCGCCCCCCGCGGCATGGGCCGCGGTCCGGGCCGCAGCGCACCGACCAGCGGAGCGAGCACCACACGCGCGCCGGCCGCTGGAGGCGCCGAGATGGTTGCGGCTGGCAATGCGACCGGCGATAGCGGCGGTGGTCGTCGGGCTCGTGATCTGGAACGTGACGCTTCAGCGTGAGCTGGCGCGCCGGGCACCCGGTCCGGCGCCGGGGCCGGAGGTGGAAGCGCTGTCGCGACGGCCAGGCCAGGTCGTCATCCTCAAGGGAAGCGGCGTGCCGGGTGCGAATGCACGGCTGTTCGTCGCGTCGGACGGAGGACAAGGCCATCTGGCGATCAGCGGTCTCCAACCGCTACCGCGAACGCGCACGTACCAGCTCTGGTTCGTTCGGCCCGATGCGACCGCAAAAAGCGGCGCGACGTTCGACGTCGACCGCAGCGGCCGCGCGTGGGTGTCTGTTGACGTGCCGGGGCCGGTGTCCGACGTGCGAGCCATCATGGTGACCGAAGAGCCCGCTCCTCGCAGCGACAGGCCGACCGGCACACCGCTCGCGGAAGCAACAACCGTTCCGTGATGCGCTCGCCCGCGCGAATACCTTCTCTATCGTGTGGCCCCACCTGGCGGCGCACGCTGAAGGTTCGCTGGACGCTCGGACCTGCGAGATCCTCGACTATCGTCGGTAGTCGCAGTACGCTAATCCCGGTAGACCGGCAGGACGACTCCGACCCACAGCGCCGCTGCGGCGGCTCCCGGAGGGCTGTGACCCGAGCGGAGCGGAACCGCACGCTCTGGTGCGGAACGGAACGACTCGAATGGCACAGTCGTCGCGTTGGGATAGCATCCTCATTGCGCTGCTCACCTCGAGCGTGTACGTGATCGTCGCGGCGTGCGGCCCGGTGGGACACTTGAAGGAGCCCTCAGCGGACGGACCGCGGATCTCCTCGCTCCGCTTCGTTCCTGACCGCACCACCGAAGGTTGCGCTGCGGTCCTTCGATTCCACTTCGACTCTCCCGCCGGGCGAGGCAGCCAGGCGTGGACGCTCATTCCCGCTCGCGTCCGGCCCGGCCCAGGCGAGAAGGTGCCAGCTCGGGCTGGGCCGCTGGACGGGAAGCCGTCCGGAGACGTTGCGATTTCTCTGTCGTTCCCGTTTTCGGGGACGTACCGTTATCACTTGCAGGTCGAGGATCAGGCAGGCGGATGGAGCAATGTCCTGGATGCCGAGATCCTCGTCCTACGGCGTCCTCGGCACACGCCACCGTCCTGCCCGTGACGATTCAGAGCCGGCATGCGGGAGGCCGGGCATCCGGTCGACTCACCCGATCCGCCGTTGTCCGCCGGTCAACCGGCCCGTCTCTACCGCGATACGACCGCTGCGCCGATCGCGGGTCGTTCCTCCGCTCGCCGCGCCGCGGTTCGGCCGTACTTCAGGTACAGCGCCGGCATCACGATCATGTTGAGCGTCGTTGAACTCACGATCCCGCCGAGGATCACCACGGCCATGGGCTCCTGGATCTCCTTGCCCGGCGCGCCGGCGCCGATCGCCAGCGGGATCAGCCCGATGCCGGTCACGAGCGCGGTCATCAGAATCGGACTTAGCCGCTCCATCGACCCTTGGACGATTGCGTCGCGAAATCCAACGCCCTCCTCGTCCATGAGATGCCGGTAGTGCGTGATCAGCATGATGCCGTTGCGCGTGGCGATGCCGAACAGCGTGATGAAGCCGATCAGCGAGGCGATCGACAGCGTGCCGCCCGTCAGCAGCACCATGGCGACACCGCCGATCAGCGCGAGCGGCAGGTTGGCCATGACCAGCGCGGCCAGCCGCGCCGACCGGAGCGCCAGGTACAGGAGGACGAAGATGCCGCCGATCGCCACGGCGGAGAGAATCGCGATCTGACGCGTTGCTCGCTCCTGTGCCTCGAACTGGCCGCCGTACTGGACGAAATAGCCCTGAGGCAGCGCGACCCGCGTGGCGATCGCCTGCCGCACATCGCCGATCACGCTGCCGAGATCCCGGCCCGAGACATTCGACTGGACGATGATCCGCCGCTGGACGTTCTCCCGGTTGATGGTGTTCGGCCCGGCGTCGAGCCGCACCTCCGCGACCTGGCCAAGCGGGACGCGCGCACCACTGGGCGTGTCGATCAGCGTCCGGCGTATGGTCTCCACCGATTCACGAGCGGTGTCATCGAGCCGCACCAGCACGGCGTAGCTGCGCTGTTCCTGCAGGACCTGGGAGACGACATGCCCGCCGAACGCGAGCTCGACCGTCTCGACCAGATCGTCGGCGCGGAGACCCACCGCCGCGGCCGCGCGCCGGTCGAGGTTGATCTGCACCTGCGGGACCCCGACCTGCGGCTCGACGAGCAGATCCACGATCCCGGGGATCGCCGCCATCGCGTCCCGGATCTCGCCGGCCTTCGTGCGAAGCACGCCCAGATCTGGCCCGAACAGTTTGACGGCGATCTGGGCTCGCGTGCCGGAGAGCAGGTGATCGATGCGGTGGGAAATCGGCTGGCCGATCTCCACGTCTACGCCGGCCAGCTGGGCGACGTTCTGTCGAATCTCCTCCAGGACAGCGGCGTACGGGCGGCTGCCATCGCGCAGAACGACTTCGAGTTCGCTCGCGTTCACGCCGGCGGCGTGCTCGTCCTGCTCGGCCCGGCCGGTGCGCCGCGTCGTCGAGACCACCTCGGGCGTCTGGCGGAGGATCCGCTCGATGGCGACACCGATCCGGTTGGACTCGGCCAGCGAGGTCCCGGGGGGCAGCGTCGCATTGATGTTGAGGGTGCCCTCGTTGAACGGCGGCAGGAACTCCCGGCCCATGAACGGCACCGCGCCCAGGGCGAGCACCAGGGCGGCGATGCCGGCGAGGATGACAGGCCCGGGGTGGCGCAGCGCCCATTCGAGCGGACGCGCGTAGCGACGCTTGAGCCACGCCACGACGAACGAATCGCGCTCGTCTCGCATGGCCCGGGCGCGCGGCAACAGATAGAAGCAGAGCACCGGCGTGACGAGCAGGGCGACCAGCAGCGAGGCGACGATCGAGACGATGTAGGCGACGGCCAGCGGCGCGAACATCCGGCCCTCGAACCCGGTCAGACTGAACAGCGGCAGGAAAACGAGGACGATGATGAGCGTGGCGAACGTGATGGAATGGCGCACCTCGCTGGCCGCGCGGAAGATCACCGTCGCGCTCGGCTCCGGCGTCGGCCGCTGCGCGTTCTGGCGGAGCCGACGGAACACGTTCTCCACATCGACGATGGCATCGTCCACGAGCTGGCCGATCGCCATGGCGAGGCCGCCGAGCGTCATCGTATTGATCCCGATGCCGAGCCACTCCATGACGAGGACCGCCGCGACGAGCGATAGCGGGATCGCCGTGAGGCTGATGAACGTCGTGCGGAAGTTCCACAGGAACAGGAACAGCACGACGGTCACCATGACGCCGCCCTCGACCAGCGCCGCCTTGACGTTGCCAATCGCGCGCCGGATGAAGTCCGCCTGGCGAAACGCGCTCGTGTCGATGCGAACGTCCGGCGGGAGGCTGGGGCGCAGGCTCGCGAGCGTCTCCTCCACCCGGCGCGTCACGTCCAGCGTGTTCGCCTGCGGCTGCTTCTGGATGGTGGCCACGACCGCCGGGATCGCATTGAAGCTCCCGTCGCCGCGCTTGTGGGCGGCGCCGATGCGCACCGTGGCGACATGCTTCACGAGGACAGGCGCGCCGTTGCGCACCGTGACGACGGCCTCGGCGAGATCCTCGGCACCGTAGACCCGCGCGCGGCCGCGGATCAAGAACTCCTCGTTCGGCCGCTCGAGGAACCCACCGCCCGCCGCGGCATTGGCCGCCGTCACGGCCCTGGCCACCTCGCCCAGCGTCAAACCGAGATGGGCCAGCCGAGTGGGGTCGACCAGCACCTGGAACTCGCGCACCTCGCCGCCGACGAGGCTCACCTGCGACACGCCCGCAAGGCCGAGCAGCCGCGGGCGCACGACCCAGTCGGCCAGCGACCGCAGCTCCATCGGGGAGGTGCGCGAGCTCGTCATCGAGATCAGCATGATCTCGCCCATCGTGGAGGAGATTGGCCCGAGGGTGGGTGGCGCCAGGCCGGCGGGCAGACGCACTTGCTGCAGCTTCTCGGTCACGAGCTGGCGGGCGCGGTAGATGTCCGTGCCGAACTCGAACTCGACGAACACGATCGAGATCCCGATGGCGGAGTTCGAGCGGACGCGGAAGACGCCGGTCGTGCCGTTCATCGCGGACTCGATCGGCAGGGTGACGAGCGCCTCCACTTCCTCCGGCGCCAGGCCGTGCGTCTCGGTCAGCACGGTGACGGTCGGCGCTGTGAGATCCGGGAAGACGTCGATCGGCGCACGGATGGTCGCCAGGCCGCCCCAGATCAGGAGGATGGCGGCACCGACCAGTACGAGGAGCTGGTTGCGGAGCGCCCAGGCGATCGCGGCGTTCAGCATCGACGGCTCACGTCTCGTGCGTGTGCACGCCGGGCGCCGATGGCCGCAGCTCGTGCTGGCGGAGCTGCCATGCGCCCTGGGTCACGACGCGCTCGCCCGCCTGGAGCCCGCGGAGCACCGCGACGCGATTGCCGTACTCGTCGCCGAGCGCGACCTCCCGCCGCTCGAACTCCTCGCCGGAGCGCAGGACGTACACGAACCGTCTGCCCTCGGACTCCACCACCGCCTGTTTGGGGATCATCAGCACGTCGACCCGCTCGCCGGCGTCCAGGCGCACGTTCGCCTGCTGGCCGATCCGGAGTGGGCGCTCGCGGTTCGGCACCTCGAAGACCAGCGTGGCGGCGCGCGAGTCCCGCTGGATCACGGCGCCGAGGTCGATCGCCCGGCCCGCGAACTCACGGCCCGGGGCGGCCGGCGTGCTGAACACGGCGCGGGGCGCGGAGCCGAGCCGCGCCAGGTCCTGTTCGAAGATCGGCACCTCGACCCACACGGTATCGAGGTTCACGAGCTCCAGGACGGCTTCGCCCGGCGCGACCGACTCCCCGGGCGCCTTGGTGACGCGGGTCACCGTGCCCGCGATCGGAGCCACCACGGTGTACGTCAACGGAGAACTGGGCGCTGCAACCTGCGTGTTCCGCAACGCCTCTCGTTGCACCACCGCCGCCGCGTGCAAGGTCTCGGCGGTCCGGTAGTCGGTCTCGGCCGTCTCGACCTGTCGCCGGGAGTACGCCTTTCGGTCGTACAGGCGCTGCGCCCGCTCGTACTCGACGCGGGCGTGCTGGAGCCGCAGCTCCGCCTCGCGCACTGCCTCAGTCAGCCGCCGGCGCTCCGCCTCGAGCCGGGTCCGCTCGATCTCCAGCTGCGCCTGGCCGGCCGCGATCTGCGCGGCCTCCGATGCGGTCGGCGTCTGGCGTACGACGGCCAGGCTCTGCCCTTTCGCGACCGCCTGGCCGACGCGTGGCAGCGCGCTGCCCTCGATGAGGCCGGCGACCGGGGGCGCCACAACGGCATGGTGGC
>Ga0187894_10007089_pt1 | contig 10729 bp, 8 predicted proteins | sample GBC1701081metaG_FD_136650 | JGI IMG/M metagenome (GOLD analysis project Ga0187894, IMG submission 136650) | White microbial mat communities from a lava cave in the Kipuka Kanohina Cave System on the Island of Hawaii, USA - GBC170108-1 metaG ... | reverse complement strand
TCACAACACGCCGTTACACAATGTCACCGCCGCAATCGTCTTCAACGCCGCCGCCAGCGATGTCCGCCTGACGATGGTTGCCGGACGCGAATTGTACCGGGCGGGTGAGATTACCTCTTTCAGCGAAGCGGAAGTTGCCGCCTCAGTAAACCACCTTATGGTAAAGATGGGCTAAACTTTGCCGCATCGTTTTTGGTCGCAAATTATCTTTTATTTTTTGTACTATTATGTTACTGTAACGGTGTGGCATAACAACAGGAGAGGTGTGTTCGTCCGACGCAGGTTGCAAAAGCAGCGTTCAGGAGTTGGCAAGATTGGCGTGACAGAAAACCCGTTGCAGAAAAAATTGCGCCAATGCAAAAATGGCAGCGATGCAATCTGTTATGCAGAGGCAACCGTAAGTCGTTCGGTACTGTTGATGGTAAAGCATTTAACGAAAAAACGCGCAGCTACGCAAAAAAAATGACGCCGATACAGAAACGACAGCCGGTTACTGGGAGCGCGGACGTCCACGTCCGCATGGTTTGGGAAGCGAAGACTTGCGCGGAGACGTAAAGATTCGCCACTTCAAGCCATGCGGACGTGGACGTCCGCGCTCCCAGTAAGGAAGGTCGTGGGGAACTCAGGATGGCATAGATGCAGAAAGAAAAAAATAGCGCCAATAGAAAAGCAGAGTTAGTGAGTCAAAATGACACTTATATTGTTACATTTTGACTCAAAGCGGTACGATTTTGATCTTGTGAGGTACAAAAAAAGCGCCCATGCAGAAACCGGTGCAGAAATCACGCGAGAAAATGGCAGCGATGCAATTGTGAGGCTACCGGCGCTGAAAAAGTTGGCAATCAGGGAGGTGAGGAAAAGCCTGTTGCCTGAGCCGCAGAAACCTTTTATCTCCGGCGTTGCCTGACATATAATCAAACCGATTTCGCTGCACCACTTTTGTTGCCCGGAGGGTTTGCAGATGGCTGAACCGAGAAGCCCAAAATCAATTGAAGAACTCCTCGCCGAAGCCGAAGAGACGATTACCGGCATCGTCCGCAAAAAATTTCGCGTCTCGCTCTCTCAGACTGACGGCAGGCGCGAAAACGAAGCGGCGCTCGATCTCTGTCAGGAAGTCCGCCTTTTGCTGGTCGAAAAACTGATACAGGCAGACAATGAGCCGATTCGCAATGTCCGCGATTATGCCGCCGTTCTCACCTATCACCGTTGCGCTCAACATCGCCGCGCCGCCAATCCCGCATGGCATAGCCTGAAAAACAGCGTCCGCTACTTTCTCGAAAACCTTCCGGGTTATGCTGTCTGGAACAACGACGAGGGCGAACTCTTCTGCGGCTTCGTTTCTCAGAAAAATCGCCGCAAATCGCCACAGGCAAACGCCCGACTCGAAGAGCTTTACGCGCAGACGCGCCGCCTGTTGCCTGATGCCATAACCGGCAAGGCGCTGGAAACCCTCAAACGGCGCGATTGGGAAGTGTTATTTGACACGATTTTCAAACATCTGGAATCGCCCGTCGAACTGGATGAAGCGGTCAGCCTGATTGCCGAACTTTTCGGCGTAAAAGAGATGCGACAAGCGGACGATTTGCGTTACCGGGAAGAGAACGAACCACCGCCGCTAACGCCCGATGACAAGCCAACGCCGGAAATGCTGGAGATGCAACGCCAGTTTCTGCGACGATTGTGGGAAGAAATCTGCCAGTTGCGCCCCAATCAACGCCTCGCTTACTTGTTGAATTTCCGTGACGGGGATGGTGACGTGCAACTCTTCATCTATCACGGCGTGACCTCGAAAGAACAGCTAGGCGCAGCATTAAACCTTTCCGATGAGCAATTTGCGAGACTTTGGGAAGCCTTGCCGCTAAGCGCCGAAGAACAGGCGCGGCTGCGCTCGCTCAATCATTACAACGACAAATTTGCGGCGTTGTTTGTCTACATCCCGCTCGAAGATTTGGTAATTGCCAAGGTCATCGGCGGCGAACGCCAGCAGGTGATTAACCTCCGCCGACTGGCGCGTGACCGGCTGGCGCGACAACTGGCAGACTTTCGGTAGGAGTAAAAAGGTAAAAGTGAGCCGATAAAAGCGGCAAGGCAGAGGTTTTGAGAATTATTTTTACGGCAAGGTAATATCGCCCGCGTTTTGGCGACGTTTGAGTACGGAGACAAAAATTCTGCTGTAAAGTCAATCAAAGGTATGAGTTATGTCAGAGAACCGGAGCAATCAAGAGAATGAGGAGCGGCTGCATTCAGCATTCGTCGCACTAAAGCGAAATTTGCAAAGTCAGCCACGGGCGCGACCCGCCCCGCCCGATTATGAATTGATGCAGGCGTATGTCAACAATACGGCTTCCGCCCTTGACCGCGAAATCATCGAAAGCTATGCCGAATTGCACCCGCAGTTCGCTAAAGAACTCAGCGATTTACAAGCGTTCGCAGCGATGATGCAGGAAGAGGAAGTAGCGGAAAAACCGCCGGACAAAGAGCCTTCGTGGTGGGCGCGATGGGTTCCTATGGCAAGCGGCTGGCGGCTCTCGGGCGCAAGCCTCGCTTTACGGGCTGGCATTAACGCCGCTGTACTCCTGCTTGTCGGCGTTTCGGCGTTCGTCGCGTGGCAGTTGAGTCGCATCAATACCTCGCCCGAAATAGCGAAGATAGACTACGCGCCGCCTATGCCAGCGAACCCGCCGGTTCCGCAGACCGGCAATAGTAATGTCGCGCCGCCGACACCAGAGACGCTGCCGCAGCCGGAAACTTCAACCACTCTAATAGCCGTCCATGTCTTTTTGGGTTCAAAAGGCGGCAAGTCAAAGGCATTGGCGATTGGGCAGGATACGCAAACGGTACGACTGCTTGCCGAATTACCCGACGCGGACGCTGCCGGCAAGCGATTCCGGGCAACACTGGTGACGCCAGACAACGAATATCAGAACCTCGGCGAAGTAAGAGCCGGAAAAGCGAGCATCGTCGTCAATGTGCCTGCTCGCCGGTTCTCCGTCTCCGGCACGTATGCGTTGAAGCTGAAAGCCGTTCCGCCAAGCGAAGATGATGTCGAGCCTAAGTATCCGTTTACGGTAAAGAAACCGTAAGTTAGTCCGTAGTTTTTGGTTCATATCTTGTAGACACAGTGTAAGACCAGAATGCAAGTAAACTACGGATTATTCTATTATGGACTAGGCGCTACGGACTAAACTATGAAGAAATATCTCTACCAACAAAGCCTCATTCTGTTGCTGGTCAGTTTTGGCAATGTAGTGATGGCTTTGCCGCAGACCCAACGGCAGCAGAACAGACAAGCAGCGCCACAGCGCCGTGCCGGGATAACGGAAGCGGACAATGCCGCCAATTTCCAGAATGCTCCCGGTGTCGCTGTCAATCGCCCGCAATTACAGGTACAGACGGGTCACGCCAGTGGCATTAATGCCGTCGCTTTTTCACCTGACGGACAATTCGTTGTCACGGGCGCGAATAATGGTCTTGCCTTTCTCTGGTCAACCGAAACCGGCGCAGAAGTGCATCGCTTCGTCGGGCATGAGTTTAAGGTCGAAGCAGTTGCCATCTCGCCAAAGACCGGGCGCTTTGTGGCAACCGGCAGCATAGACAACTCAACCCGCATTTGGGATTTAGCGACAGCAAAACAATTGCTGGTTTTCAATGGACATAACTCCGTCGTTTATGGTGTGGCTTTCTCGCTGGACGAACGCCTGGTGCTGACTGGCAGCGCCGATAATACCGCGCAACTGTGGGAACGCGAAACCGGCAAGGTTGTAAAGAATTTTCCGCATCCCAATACGGTTACTTCAGTCGCCTTTGCTCCTGACGGGCAGCACATCGTTACCGGCTGTAAAGATGGCATTGTGCGTTTGTGGAATCTATCAACAACGGGTGAGCCACAACTCTTCAAAAATCCGCGTGGCGAGGTCACAGCCGTCGCCCTCTCTGCGGATGGTCATAGTCTTGCCGTAGGCGGCGATGCCGGCGCGGTCTGCATCTGGAAGAGCAAGTCAGACGCAACGCCGCTGGAATTGCCGGGACATACGGCAATGACGAATTTCAAGGTCAATTCTGTTGCCTTCTCACCGGATGATAAACGTCTGCTGTCAGCTTCGTGGGACGGCACGGCGCGAGTATGGGACGCTGCAAGCGGCAGAGAGATACGCCGCATCAGCCATCAACAAAACAAAGATGGGACAACGGTTGGCAATTATACGGTTGCCGCGTTTTCGCCTGATGGTCGTCGGATACTAACCGGCGGCTGGGATTACCGGGCGGTGTTGTGGGACGCCGGGAGCGGGCAGGAATTGCGGCGGTTTCAAGGTAATGCGTTTCGCGCCGAGCAATCGGTCATCTCACCTGATGGGCGCTGGATGGCGGTGGATATAAACGGCGGTTATGTTGTCTTGTGGGATTTAACCACCGGGCGGCAGATGCGTTGGGCTGCTGACGATGGCAAGAAGAGGATAGTTCTCGGCAAAGACACATCATTCGGCTATAACCGTTCACTGGCGTTTGCCTTTACCGCCGACAACCGCTATCTGGCGCTTGCTGCCAATACAACAGTACAACTATGGGATGTCTATAAGGGGCAAGCGGTACAGGAATTTCCTAAACTTCACACCGACGGTATCACCTCTATTGCTTTTTCGCCGGACGGCAGCTTCTTCGTCACCGGCAGTTGGGACAAGACGGCAAAAATCTGGAACCGCGAAACCGGCGCAGCCTTAACGCCGCCGTTAGAGCAGAAATATCCGGTTCACGCGGTTGCCGTCTCTCCCGACAGCCGACATGTGCTAACTGGCAACGGCGACGACAGCGTTACGGCGATGTTCGGAAGCGCCAAATTGAACGAAGAGCCGCCCTGTGAAGCGATTTTATGGGATGCGACAACCGGCAATCAGGTGCGAAAATTCTATCATCCCTTCGGTATTCGCACCGATAGAATCAAGACTTCCGAGAGCGGCGAAAAGTCGGAGCAGGAGTCTATTAAGACGACGCTCGCCGCCTTTGATGTGATAAAGGGCAAGGTTACGGCAGTCGCTTTTTCGCCGGATGGCAGCCTCGTTGTCACCGGCAATCATAATGGCACGGCGCATTTGTGGAAGACCGCAACCGGCGACGAAGTGCAATACTTTCCCGGTGACTTGCACCTGAAATCATTGGCATTTACGCCCGATGCAAAAAAGCTGATGGTCAGTTATTTCAGCAATCAAGCCAGCATCTTCGACGTTGCCACCGGCACGGAGATTCACGCCCTGCCGCATCCGGCATTTGTGATGGCATCGGCGCTCACGCCTGATGGTCGCTTTGTAATTACGCAAAGCTGGGATAACACCTCGCGGGTCTGGAGCGTGGCGACTGGCAAAGAAGTCTGCCGCTTCATCTCGCTTTACTATGGCGCTTGGGTCGTCGCCACACCCGAAGGGCGATTTGATGCCAACGATCTGGAAGAGATTCGCGGCTTGCACTGGAAAGCCCCGGATGATCCGTTGAATCCGCTGCCCGTAGAAGTCTTTATGCGCGATTACTACGAACCGCGTCTGCTCGCTCGCTTGCTGGAAGGCGAAAAGTTTGCCGCCATCCGTGATGTTTCCCGGCTCAATCGCGCTCAACCGAAGGTTGAAGTGACAAAGATTGAGCCGCGCAAAGATGCGCCCGATCTGGTCAATGTCACTGTTGAAGTCACGAAAGCGACGCACCGCTTACCCGACGGCACGCAGATGCAAAGCGGCGTTTATGACTTGCGACTATTCCGCGACGGGCAACTGATTGCTAGCGAACCGCAAGCGCCGAACGATGAGCAATCAACGAAACAGCACCCGGCTATCAGCGAAACCTTGGCGCAGTGGCAACAGCGTACTCTGGTTGCATTGGAAGCCGGTAATCGCTCTGTTGTCACCTTCAGGAATATCCGTCTGCCGCATAGCAGCGAGAGCGGCGGCGTGATGTTTTCGGCTTATGCGTTTAACGAAGATCGCGTCAAGAGCGTCACGGCATTCACGTTCTATAGATACTATAAAAATGCGGCTTCACCGTTCGCGCCGCTACCGGGACGCGCCTATCTCATCACCATCGGCGTTAATGCCTACGAAAGCGCCGTTAAAGATTTGACCTATGCAGCGAAAGATGCGCGGCGTTTGAACGAGACCTTATTTGCGACGCTGGAAAAGACTAAGAGTTATCCTGAAATTATCCGCGTCTCGCTGATCGCTGATCGGCAGGGCAGCAACCTTACGGAGAAGACGGCAACCCGGGCGAATATCCGCGCCGTTCTCCGCTTGCTGGCGGGTAAGCCAGTCGCCCCGGAAGTGATGCGAACTTTTCCCGACGCCGCAAAGTTGCAGGGTAAAGCGGCGCGACCGGAAGACCTGATAATCATTTCGTTCTCCGGTCACGGCGAAGTAGACCGGCGCGGCAACTTCTATCTGCTGCCCTATGACATCGGCAGAGGACATGGCGAAGAGGTCACGGACAGGCTGCTGGCGAGCAGCATTTCAAGCCTTGCATTGTCCGAGTGGATGAAAGAGATTGACGCCGGCGAAATGGTGATGATTGTGGATGCTTGTCACTCGGCGGCGGCAGTAAAGAGCGACGCTTTCAAACCGGGTCCGATGGGCAGTCGCGGGCTTGGGCAACTGGCTTTCGATAAAAAGATAAAAATACTGGCAGCAACACAACCGGAACAGAAAGCGTCGGAACGCGGCGGTTCGCGGCTCATCAAAGCCTTGCTGACTGATGGGCTGGACGGGCGCAAAGCAGACAGCAATACAAACGGCGAAATCACCTTGCAGGAGTGGCTCGAATACGCGGTTCGCCGCGTCCCGGAAATCTACAACAGCGCTGGAACAGGGAACGCCACGTCGGATTGGAAAAGCGATGGTAAACGAGCGAATCAAACGCAAGGATACCGGGGCGAAAAGCCGCAAATGCCCGCGCTCTTCGATTTTCCCAATTCGGTTCGCACCTCGCCACAAAGCGTCGTTCTGGTCAGGCGAAATAGTTAATATGCAAGCGAGTTTACAACTCTAAATCTGCCTTAGCGTTCGCCAAAAAACCACCGGCGTTTCATGGGCGGGCGGCGCTCTAAGCCGAACTGTTCAATGGCGTATTTCTGGATATGCGACATCGCTTCTTCGACAGAATCGGTGGTCAGCAACAAGTTCAAATCGGTATCGGAGATGGTCTTGGCGGCAACCATCTGCTGCAAAAACTCGATGAGCGGTTGCCAGTAGGTCATGCCCATGAGAACGATAGGAAAGCTCTCAATCTTTTTTGTTTGAATCAAGGTCAGAGCTTCAAACATCTCATCCATGGTGCCGAGTCCGCCGGGCAGGACGATGAAGCCGTAAGAGTATTTCATCAGCAAGACTTTACGGACAAAAAAGTAGCGGATATTGACCCAGTGATCGAGGTACGGATTGGGCTTCTGTTCAAACGGCAGACGGATGTTGCAGCCGACGGATGCGCCGCCCGCCTCTCGCGCTCCGCGATTCGCCGCTTCCATAATGCCGGGACCGCCGCCGGTCATCACGGTAAAGCCGATGTCGGTAAGCGCCCCGCCGACCTGTCGCGCCAGTTCGTAGTAAGGATGCTCTTCGGTGAACCGCGCCGAACCGAAGACCGTCACACACGGACCGACAAAGTGCAGGACGCGGAAGCCTTTAAGAAACTCCCAGACGATACGCGACAAAAAGCCGAGTTCTGATTGCCGCGAATGCGGTCCTTGCAGGAAATACCGTTCGCTGGCGCGTTTATCTTTAGGGGAAATTGGTGTTTGCACGACCTCTTTGATTTCTGAATCCATCGTTGCCTCTGGTGAAAATGAGTAGCTATCGCAAAGCATAGTAAAGCGCGAAACCGACAGGCGCAAATTCAGATAGGGCGTTGTTATCAGAGCGAATTCTGTGCAACTTTCCCGGTTCCGGTCATTCCTCTATTGGAGTCGGCTAAACAACAGATAAAAGCCCGCGCCGGAATGAATGCCGATAACGCCAATGCGGAGGATTGGATATGCGACACCTTGCCAGCGCCTTGTTTTTGCTTGTGCTGTTCTGCGTCGCTTCGGCGCAGGAGAAAGAGAAATGGCAACGCCTGTACACCTTTGATACGTCGGTAATAGACATAGATAAAGCGAATGTCGTCTTTAATACCAAAGGAACCGGGCGCGTTCGCTTTCGCATCTCGTTATCGAAATCGGCGACTGTACCGGGCGAGCCTACGCTGACCTATAAACGCATCATTCAAACGATGGAATACAACTGCACGGAAGGACTGTATCGCGTCTTTGACATCACACGCTATGACGGTAAAGGCGAGGTCGTTCAGGCGGAGAAAATCGGCGGTAATGGCGAATGGAAATCGGTCTATTCCGCCAGCCTGACGGAACGGCTTTATGAAGCAGCCTGTCGGCTAATCCGCGAGAAACGCCACGACCCTTGAGATGCTGCTCAGAAAGCCTCTTGAAAGACAACCATTTGCACACCAGCCATAAATAGTGGTTTGATATTGCCGCTAATGGCTATGCGATACGAAGACTTTGAATTTAAGATTCCCGTCGAAAGCGAGGATTATGCCGTGTGTTCCGATTATGTGATTGCTGCTGTGGAAACCATCATTCAGGCAGCTATTGATAGCAGCAATAATAAGATTTTTATCCATACCAATCTCAAGCGCGGCTTGCCAATGGAAAATATCAATAAAGTCGCCGGTCCTTTCGTTGAGGCATGGGCTTACGAAACCTTTTATGAGGTACTGGAAGACAAGCGTAATCAGTATCAGTTAATCAATGTTGAAGCGCAGGAGCGACTTTACAAAGCCGATATTATTCTGCAATTCAAAAAGCAAAGAAAGACCGAATCCGGCATTACGGCAGAGGTTGATGTCAAAGCAACAGCCGAAGATATTGCCGGCAGCGGCAAATCCCCCAATATCACCTCATTTAGTCGCATCAGAACCGCTTATGTCACAGACGGAGACTATCTTTTTGTTATTCTGTCTTTGAAACACAAGGTATACTCCATGCGCGACCCCGCGACGGGAATGATGAATGGCATCATGGAGGTCGTCGCCCATAACGCTTATGACCTGAAATTTCTATCGTCAAAAGACCTGAGTTATAATCCGGCGCTGGGAACCGGGCAAATACAGATTCGGGATATTCATTATGTGACGATGGAAAGAAGAACGACATGGGAATTTGTTCAGCTTCTGGATAGAAAGTATCTCAGTTCCGCCAAACGAAGTATTGAGCAATGGTACACTCTGGCTGTCAAACATGGGTGGATAAAAATTGATGAATAAGATCGAAGTCATAAACGGCGATGCGCTACAGGAGTTGGCAAACCTATCGTCAGAATCTGTGGATGTGATGATTGCCGATCCGCCGTACAATCTCGGCAAAGATTATGGCAATGATTCAGACCGCAGAGAGTTTACCGACTATCTGCAATTTTCGGAGAAATGGCTGGCTCAGGCGCACCGCATCCTCAAATCGTCAGGCACAATCTATGTCTTTATGGGCGTGCGCTTTATTTCGCATATCTACCAGATGCTTGAAGACGGGTTGAAGATGCACTTCACGAACTGGATTTGCTGGCACTACACGCAGGGCTTAGGTAAAAAACGCGGGTTTTCGCCGCGCCACGACGATATATTGATGTTCACGAAATCGCAGAATTATACTTTTAATCTTGATGCCGTAAGAATTCCGCAGAAATACTACCGCGAGAGAAATAATATGCGCGGGGCGAATCCCGGTGACGTATGGCAGTTTTCGCATATTCATTACTGTAACGAGAATCGCCAGCCGCATCCGACGCAAAAACCGGAAGGGTTGATTGAAAGAATGGTTCTCGCTTCATCCAATCCGGGAGATGTAGTCGTAGACCCGTTTGCCGGCAGCGGCACTACGCTGCGTGTCTGCCAGCAGCTAAATCGCCATTGCCTCGGCATAGAAATCAACAGCGACTACGCAAAAATGATAGATGAGAGGTTGGCGGCACCTTTTAAGGGTTTCGATAGCATTGACCCAAGAATGGAGCGTGTGCCTTTAGACTTACGCCGGGAAGAGATACGCCGAGAATACCTACAGAACCACGAAAACTGGTTTTTGATCAATCACCAGAACGCCCTAGAGGATTTCAGAAATAAAGTTGAAATGTTGTATGGCAAAAAGAAGAGCCTTGAAAATTATAAGCTATTTCAGGATGAAATCTGGTTTGATGAATAAAAGCATCCGTAGCAAGGAGAGACTGCGCCTGATGAGAAGAAAACAGAGTCCATCGTTTGCCTATTCATTGTTTGCTATTTGGGTAATTGTTGCATTTGCAGGGTAGTGGGTCAATCCGGTGAGGCAAGCCAAGTTATAGCAATGTAGAAACAACCACTTACATATTTCGTACCTCACCGGATTGACCCACTACCCATTTGCAGAAATGTCGCAAGCCGTTTACGCGCAAACTGCGCCGCTTTCGGCGCATCAGCAGATGACGCGGGAGATTTTTCAGCAACTCATCGAAATCAATACCACCGATTCCGTCGGCAACACCACCACTGCTGCCGAAGCGATGGCGGCGCGACTCAAAGCCGCCGGATTTCCTGCCGACGACATCAAGGTACTGGGACCAAATCCGCGCAAAGGCAATCTCGTTTTTCGCTATCGCGGCACCGGGACGCGCAAACCGCTTCTCTTGCTGGCGCATCTCGACGTTGTGGAAGCCTTGCGCGAAGACTGGTCTTT
>Ga0187894_10007088_pt1 | contig 10730 bp, 10 predicted proteins | sample GBC1701081metaG_FD_136650 | JGI IMG/M metagenome (GOLD analysis project Ga0187894, IMG submission 136650) | White microbial mat communities from a lava cave in the Kipuka Kanohina Cave System on the Island of Hawaii, USA - GBC170108-1 metaG ... | reverse complement strand
TGTGGTGCAGATGAGCTCGCCGTAAAAGGTGGAAGCCAAGTCTTTTGTGTGCCGTATGAGGCATCTGGCGCAGTAGTTACAAAGGCTACAGTCAGCAGTGCTACAACTTCGCTTGTACTGATGATCGATGCACAAAGCGATGGTTCTATCTCCCTGATGATTCCAAGAAACGTCTTGGATTCCACATCAGACGACGGAGACAGCGACTTTATCGTCCTAGTTGACGGTGAAGAGGCCGACTTTGAGGAGATAGAAAGTGATGATGAAACAAGAACACTTGACATCACATTCTCGGAAGGATCTTCACAGATCGAGATAATCGGTACTTATGCAGTTCCAGAATTTGGCACGATGGCAGCAATAATTCTAGCAGTCGCAATTGTATCAATAATTGCGGTTTCTGCCAGAACAAGACTTAGCATCTTACCAAGATACTAAGGTCAACTACTTTTTTCATTTTTTAGTACAATTTCCTAGAAAAGGAAATATATGATTATTCCAAAGTTTTAATGTGAACCATTTCATAATACTTCTAGTCTTTTTTGTTTTCGCGTTTGTAACAGCAGCACATGCACAAACAACTGAATGCAAACAAGTCTGTGTTTCAAAGCAGTTTTACAAACAAGGAGATGTTGTCATAATTTCTGGAAAGTTGGATACAGTACTAGCAGACACTCCGCTCATCATCCAGATTTTAAAAGACAGTAACCGCGTCCACATAGCACAAGTTGATGTCTCGCAGGACGGTAGCTATACTTACACACTGATTGCAGACGGCCCTTACTTTAAGACGAATGGGAAATATACCGTCCAGGCCGCGTATGGGGTTTCGGGCAGCGTATACGAGACCAGCTTTGATTTTCAGACATCTGAGTCATCTACCAAGACCGAAAGTCTCTTTGAGGTAAACGCAGGCGACTACGGTACGTTTGATGTGCCATATACCATAAAGGGTGGCACCGTAAAGAACATCATAGTCGACCAATCCATCCTAGGCCTGATTGTGACAATTCAGGCAGACAGTGATGGATCCATCACACTTGACCTTGGGAGAAAATGGATTGATGCAAAAAAATATGATGGAACCGATGACACGTTCATAATACTAATTGATAGCAACGAAGTCCCGTACCAAGAGTCTTCTCTCAGTCCTGACTCAAGACTAGTCACAATACAGTTTGAGAAGGGAGACTCAGATATCGAAATAATTGGAACCATGGTAATTCCAGAGTTCGGCCCAGTTGTGATCACAGTACTTGTAGTGGCCATATTTTCAGTCATGATAGCTACAAAACGCACTGCGCTAAGAATCAGTTAGCAAATCCGTACTTTGCCTTGAATGGTGAAACACTGCGCAGCTCGGCCACCACTTTTTTTAGCACAGTGACTGTTTTTTCAATTTCTTCAATGTTGTTTGTCAGTCCCACTGTCAGTCTCAGGGAGCCAGTTATCTGCTCGTGTGCAAACCCCATGGCAGCCAAGACATGTGATGCCTTTTGCGTCTTTACAGAACATGCAGAACCAGTAGACGCCGCAATCCCGTGTTCATCAAGCTTTATGATGAGATCCTCGCCGTTTACGCCAAGAAATGTAAAGTGGGCGTTGTTTGGGAGGCGATTTGCCCTATGTCCGTTTATTGTGACATGCGATATTTCCGAGACGTTCTGGATTAGCGTGTCACGCAGGTTTTTGAGATGAATGAAATTGGAGTCAAGGTTTTCTTTTGCGAGCTGGCATGCCTTGCCAAAGCCTACAATATTTGCCACGTTTTCGGTTCCAGAGCGTAGTCCGTTTTCCTGTCCTCCCCCAAGCACGAATGGCGCGATTTTCACGCCGTTTCTGATGTAGAGCGCTCCAACTCCCTTTGGGCCGTGTATTTTGTGCGATGAGATTGACATCAGATCGACTCCAAGATCACTTACCTTTATCGGGATTTTGCCTACTGCCTGTACCGCGTCGGTATGAAACAAGACATGGTGCTGCTTGCAGACTTGCGCGATTTCCTGTATTGGCTGAATCGTGCCGACCTCGTTATTTGCATACATCACACTAACAAGCCCGGTCTCGTTTGTGATTACAGATTTTAGTTTTTCAATATCAACTGTTCCAGACGAATCAACTGGCAGGTATATGATTTTGTGGCCTTCCGACTCGAGTTTTTTGCACGGCTCTAGCACCGCATCATGTTCTATGGACGAGGTTATCAGCGTCGCGTTTTTTCCCAGTGTGCCAAAGAGTGCCGTATTGTTTGATTCGGTGCCCCCTGACGTAAAGAGAATTTCACTTGGCTGCGCACCAATCAGATCCGCTATTCTTTTTCTCGCAGTTTCCACTGCTTTTGTAGCGAGTCTTCCAAATCTGTGAATCGATGACGGGTTACCAAAGTTTTCTTTCAGATACGGAAGCATTTCCTGCAGAACTTCGTCTGCCATTTGGGTAGACGCTGCATTATCAAGATAGATCAATCTGCAATCACGTTTAGCCTTCCCTGCTTGTATCCTTCTTTGTCAATGGTCATGGAATTAAACCCGATTGACCTTAGCTTTGTATCAAGAATAGTGAGTTTTGATTCGTCTAACAAGTGCAGCTCATCTACACCCACCTCGATTTTTGCCGCGCCGTTTATGTCACGGACTCTGACTTGTCTTGCGCCAAACATCTGCTTTACAAACATCTCACCTATCTCTATTCTGGCAAGCCTTTCTGCAGTTACGCGCTGGCCCCACGGGATCCTTGAGGCAAGGCACGCGTTTGACGGTCTGTCAAATACAGAGAGCCCTACATCCCTTGCTGCATCACGTACGTCTTTTTTTGTGAACCCTACCTCGAATAGCGGGCTTCGGATGCCGTGATTTTGCAGTGCCGTAATCCCAGGCCTATAGTCACCAAGGTCGTCAAGATTTGTCCCGTCCACAATCAGCTCGAACTTTTTTTCTTGTGCTATTCTAAGCAGGTGCTCTGATAGCTCTGTCCTGCAATGAAAGCACCTGTTCTTGTCATTTTTTACAAAATCCTCATTTGTCAACTCGTCGTATTCTACGATGAGTTGTTTTATCCCAATTTCCCTGCAGATTTTTTTTGCGGACTCGAGCTCTTCTTGTGCCAGGGTCTTGTAGTCTGCAGTAACTGCCAGTGCGGAATTACCAAGTTTTGTGTATGCCGCATATGCTACTAGTGCACTGTCCACCCCGCCAGACAACGCGATGATCACTTTCTTGTCAGAAAACCAGTCCTTTAGCTGCTCTAGTTTGGTCATTTTATCTGGCTTTTCACTTGAGCTTTGATTAATTCTTCGGTCTGCCTGAACGTCATGGACAGTCGTTCCGCTATTGATCTGATGTCTTCGTATTCCACTTTGAATTGTTTTGATTGTGTCACCTTGCAGCGCACCGTAAAGTCCTTGTTGTGTATTCTCACTTTCATTGTGAGAGTTTTTCTTGGGACTACAAATCTGTCAGATGATCTTACCCGTACCCCAAGCGTTCCGGTTTCCGACATCAGGACGTCAAGAATCGTATTTACAGAGTCAGAGCTGCATATTACCGATATTATGTGGCTTGGCCTTCCCTTTTTTGTCATGATTGGGATTATGGAGACGTCCTTTGCCCCGGCTGCCATCACTCTGTCAACTACATGTGCCAAGACTTCGCCAGATACATCGTCTACGTTTGTCTCAAGAATGCTGACAGAGTCCGACTGAATGCTTGATGACGACTTGCCGTGGACTAGTTTCAGTACGTTTGAGAATCCTTCAAAGTTTTTTTGGCCAGCTCCATATCCAACGCCATCTACACTCATCGTCGGATAGAACGTTGCGCATTTGTCTGCCAGATTTACGAGCATGCTTGCGCCAGTTGGCGTCGTAAGCTCGTCATCTGCGTTGCTTCCATGAATCAATATATTTGATTTTTCGAATATCCCAAGTATTGCGCCTGCCGGATTCGATACTGTTCCGTGCGAAAAACTCACTGTGCCATTTCCTACTGCTACTGGCATCGTGATGATTTCATCGTCAAAACATTTGAGGTCATCTAGCGCTATTGCAGTTCCTACAATATCAATTACCGTATCAATGCTTGCCGCCTCGTGAAAGTGGACAGAGTCTTTTTGGACACCGTGTATTTTTGACTCTGCAAGAATCAGCGTCTCTATACTCTTTTTTGCAAACTCACTTGCATTTTCTGAGATCCCAGCTTTTTGCACAGTCTTTGAGATACAGCCTTGTATCTCGACTCCCTTTCGTTCGTGGTGGTGTTCGTCTAGCTCGAGGACGAGAGTGATTGCGTTTATTCCATGCTTGTCCACTTTTCTAAAATCAATTTTTTTTATCGAAGACCCGCGCAGATAATTTTGCGACGCACTAACGCCATCGATTATTTTTGATTTTTTTGCCCCAAGATGCACCAGTGACGAGAGCATCATATCACCGGAGATTCCGGCAATCTGCGGATCTACTACCAAAACCATGCAAGTGCAACGGTGAAAAATGCATATAAATTGTAACATCGCAGATGTGTTTCTTTTTTCTCAGGCCCTGCAATAGATTTAATTATTGAGCTAAAAGAGTGCCAAAATATGATTACAATTATCGGTTCCGGAAAAGTTGGCGGAGACGCAGCTCTCTTTTCTGCCTTGAAAAAAATCGATAACGAGATTTTGCTTTTAGATGTGGTGAAAGGACTGCCGCAGGGCGAGGCAATGGACATAAATCACATGCTCTCAGAGCAGGGAATTGACGTCAATGTCCATGGCTCTAATGATTATTCTGATATGAAGGGATCAAATGTTGTAGTGGTAGTAGCAGGCTCCGGAAGAAAGCCCGGCATGACTAGAATGGATCTTTTGAAAATAAACGCTGGAATAGTAAAGGATGTTGTGGAAAATATCAAAAAGTACGCAAAAGACTCCATCATAGTTCCAGTAACAAACCCACTTGACCCAATGGTGCACATTACCTACAAGACGTCTGGTTTTGACAGAAGCAGGATTATTGGAATGGGAAACATGCTTGATCTTTCAAGATTTGTCCAGTTCATTCACGAAGCAACTGGTCACTCGCGTGACTCTATTCGCGGATTGGTAGTAGGAGAGCACGGCGAAAACATGTTGCCACTCCCACGGTTCTCGACAGTGTCCGGAATTCCACTCACGGACATTTTGCCAAAAGAAAAGCTCGACCAGCTGGTATCAGACACAAGACAGGTAGCGGCCAAGGTAATTGAGCTCAAGGGCGCGACAGTGCATGCGCCTGGAAACGCGATCTCTACCATCATCGAGGCAATACTCAGGGACCGGAAAAAAGTCATCCCTGTAGCAACACCGCTTGACGGCGAGTATGGCCACTCTAATGTTTCAATCGGTGTGCCAGCAGTAATAGGCAGAAACGGGGTTGAGAAAATAATAGAGCTTGACTTTGATTCCCAAGAAAAAGAATGGTTCAACAGGGGAATAGAGAGCGTCAAATCCGCACTTGCCGGAATCTGATCAGTTTTTTATCCAGACAGGCTACACATAAAACGTTGGACACGCTCGATGTTTTGAAATCCCTAAAAAATGGAAAGATAAGTGTCTCAAAGGCAAAAAAGCTTCTAGCTCTTTACTCCATTGAGAAAATCGAAAATTTCGCGCAAATAGACATTGGACGGAGATACAGAAGAGGGATACCGGAGGTGATTTTTGCCGAAAGGAAGAACGTTGGCGAGACCAAGAAAATAGTGCAAAAAGTACTTGCAAAATCAGACTCTATTCTGGTATCCAGAATACCAAAAAAGGATTATTCCGGCATGGTTGCCTTTGCAAAAAAGAACCGATTCAAAATGCGGAACGGCAAGAACACGACCACTTTACTTTTGTACAAAAAACAGATCAAAGATTCTGGTGGAAAGATAGGCATAGTCACGGCTGGCACGTCTGACATTGGCGTTGCAGAGGAGGCCAGACTGGCCTGTGAGGCGATGAACTGCACTTGTGTTTGTAGCTACGACGTCGGAATCGCAGGATTGCACAGGATATTTCCAATCATAAAAAAATTCATGCAAGAAAATGTCGACGTCATAATAGTAGCTGCCGGAATGGAAGGAGCGCTGGCGTCAGTAGTTGCCTCATTAGTTGACGTGCCAGTGATCGGCCTGCCGACATCCGTAGGGTATGGTTATGGTGAAAAGGGGGTCGCGGCCCTTGCATCAATGTTGCAAAGCTGCTCACTTGGCCTGTCTGTCGTGAACATAGACAACGGAATTGGTGCGGGCGCGGTTGCGGCAAGCATTGCAAACAAGTCTAGACGCCGATAATTCCTAGATTGTCAAGTTCGGTTCCAATACCAAACCCCAATAGTGCAATTCCAGTGCCAAGTCCTGCCATCTCGAGTCCACCCTTGATGATGTTGGTCTTTGCTAGTTTTGACTTTACTGCTCCCACTGCAAATGACGCACTAAGACTTGTTGCGACTGCGACCCCAAGTGGAATGTATCCGTGTGAAAAGAAGAACGGGATTATAGGCAGTATTCCTCCAACTAGGAACGCGCCAAACATCCTAAACGCACTTTTTAGAGGATTTCCCAGAACCTCGATGTTTAGTTTGAGCTCTTCTGTAAGCATTGTGTCAAGCCAGACTTTTTTGTCAGACGTTATCTTGTTTACAATCATTTCCAGATCGTTTCCTGAGAATCCCTTTGCCTTGTAAATCTCCTCAATTTCCTGCCGCTCAATTTCTGGCTTGTTTTCGATTTCCCATTCTTCCCTTGCAATCTCTGATTTGAGCAGCTCGCGTTGCGCCTTTACTGCCAGATAGTTCTGTACTGCCATTGCTTTTGCGCCAGTAAACATTCCAACCAGGGCCGCGAGAATTATTATGTTTGATGAGACCTCGGCTCCAGCTACTCCTGCCGCGATTCCAAGAGACGTGTTTATTCCGTCCCCGAAACCAAAAACAAAGTCGCGGATTCCGCTTGACTCTGAGAGGTGCGGCTCAATGTGCCTAGGCTCTGCTACTTCTGCCACCAATTAGACTAGTCCTTATCGTAATTTAAGTTTGAAAAAGTCAGTCAGAAAATATTTTATACCATATCACAAGTCTTAACGTAGTTGGCGGGCAAAAGGATAGTTCTTACTGCAGACCGCAGTTTGATGACAAATTATCGCGGTAATTTTCTTTATGGGTTCATAGCATGCGGCCCGTACGAGCTCTTGCCTGAATGGGTGTTCGACAAGGTATTCTGCCCAGCAGTCGAGACAGATCCAGTCACTGGAGAAGCAAAAGTGGCCCAAGTCGGACTCCGAAGGGTGGAAAGTGCGCTACTACAGGGATACAAAAGAGACGAGGTCTTTGTTGCGAACCCAGACTATTTGGCAAAATCAATCGGACCTGACACCAAAGTAGTCGGGATAAATGTAATGGATCCACTAGGAATGGCGCCGGTAACTACCACCATGTCGCCTGAGAAATTATCGTATGTGGCAATGAAATTCAAACGAATGTGCGCAGACATTATTCAGCTCAAGAAAAAATATGACTTTCAGGTCGTAGTAGGTGGAAACGGGGCATGGGAGCTTGCAAAAACAGACAGAATGAAAATTCATGGGATTGACACAGTTGTAGTTGGAGAAGCAGACGAGCTGGCACTTGATCTTTTCAAGGACTTGGAAAGGGGTGACGCTCCTGAGCTCATGCACTGTTTTGTCAAAAACATACAGAATATTCCAATTATTGAGGGGCCAACCGTAAACTCGCTAATTGAGGCCATGCGCGGATGCGGAAGGGGCTGCGACTTTTGCGACGTAAACAAAAGATCCAAAAAAGACCTTCCGCTTGAGAGGCTCCAGCACGAGGCAAAGATAAACTTGGACTATGGGTTTGATTCAATCTGGCTTCACTCAGATGAGATGCTCCTCTATGGATGCGAGAACAAGGACTTTCAGCCAAACCGCGACGCAATCACCGAACTGTGGCGCGGCCTAAAGTCAATGGGGGCAAACTTTGTAGGAACCACACATATGACATTTTCCGCAGTTGCAGCAGATCCTGAGCTCCTAAAGCAAATGTCGGAGATAAACAACATGCACACCACTGGAAGATGGCTTGCGACAAACCTCGGAATAGAGACAGTTGCGCCAAGAATGGTCAAAAAACATCTTGGTGTAAAGACAAAACCCTTCTCAACTGACGAATGGGGATGGGTCGTACGCGAAGGCGCCAGAGTCATGAACGAAAACCACTGGTTCCCGGCAGCCACTCTGATCATAGGTTGGCCAGACGAAACCCCGGATGAAACCCAGTATACCATTGACCTAATCGAGGACTTTAGAAAGACAGGCTTTAGGGGACTGGTTGCGCCGCTTTTGTATCAGGACTTTTCTGAAAAGAACTCGATGCATTTTGGAAACCTTAACGAGGCCCAGTTCACGCTGTTCTGGAGATGCTGGGAGAACAACATGCGCGTCATTAATGATATCGTGCCAATAATACTTAGAAACAAGACGTATGGCCCCCCAATGAAAATTTTCATGTATGGCCTGATCAAGGCAGGAACCTGGGCAATCATGAGGTATCTGCGCGGCCTATGCAAGGATCTGTTCAATGGCAAGATGCCAGAAGATATTGTGGAAAAATACGCAAGAAGCAGATCCGTTGCTGCCCCAACATACACCAGATAGATTATAGTTCCTTTATTGCCTCGTCTGCAAGGGTGTTTCTTTTTGGCGTGATCACGATAAAGTAGGTCTTGTCTGCTCTTTCTATCGCGTTTACCTTTCGATACGAGTTCGCGTTTATGTCAAATTCCAGAATTCTCCCGTCAAGTGTTGCCTTTGTGTATATCATCAAGTAGACGTCGTCGTTGCTGTGAGTGAGTGGGATAAACGCAAAGACGTAGCCCTTGTAGTAGTTTATCGGCATCGTGTTTTTCATCGGCGGCATTACTGCTGCCATGTATGAAAAAACGTCGGTTATGGAATCAAACTCTTCGTACTCGACGTGCATGGAATTTGTCTGGTAAAAGAGGATATAATCTTAGAGGTGTTTTTTGATTAGGCCTCTGACTTTGACTAGTACCAGTGCTGGTACGACAAAGTACATGCCGATGTTTAGCAGTATTATTCCGATGCCATACCCTAGCATGTCTTGCTCAGAGTCGATGTTGACGTAGTTGAGTATCGACAGAGTCGATAGCATTGGAGTGATTGCAGTCTTTACTACTTCCTTGAATACTGGATTTTGTCTCTCCCAGTCGGCCACTGTCGGGCTGAAAGAGTAATAGATTGCATTGAATGTGCTCATGAATGCGGTTCCGGAGCTGGTACCAAAGACGACGTTGTCTCTAACTTCTCTGAGTAGTTGTACTTGTGGTGCCAATTCAGAACCAAATGCCGCTGTTGCTATTAGGCATCCAAATCCACCTGATGGTTTTTTGTCTGGAACACAGATTCCGTTCTCGGCGTGCGTTCCTGCGCCGCATATTGGTCCTTTGTCTGTCGGTTCTGGTGGAATGCATTGACCATTAACTAAAGTTTCCCCTGGTTGACATTCTACTCCTGCTATCACACATGTTCCGGTCACTGGGTCAAGCACGGTCCCTGCTCCGCACTTTGGCTCTTCAGTAAATGGAACACACTGGTTGTTCTTGAGTATCTCGCCTTCTCCGCATGTCGGTGGTGGTGGTGGCGGTGGGACATCAATGTCGCTACTACCGGTACCGCCATTGTAAAAGAACTTGGTTTCTGCCTTTTGAGGGCCGTAGTTAGCTATGATTTTGTAATCTCCCTTTTTCTGCCAAAGTGGCCCGCTCACGACGAAATTGCCCTCAAAGGTGCCATCAAGTTGCGGTGTGATTTGTTTTACCTGGACAATGTTGCTCGAGGTGCCGTTGACAAGCGGTCCTATTACTCTAATTGTGATATCCTGAAGGTTATTTTCTACCAGTGTCTTTACTTTGCCGCTAAAGACGACTACGTCGCCCTGATCAAACAGAGGAAGCTCGGTTTTGATTGAAAGCGGGGGAATTTGGCCGGAATCTTGTGCATAAACACCTGTAAGACCCACTGACAAAACAATAAGCGATAAAAATACTAGTACTGTGCTTCCAGCTCCTCTCATTTCTAGGCACATACAACAGTTCAGGGTATTTATGTATTCTATAAAAGAAAAATTGACTCGATTATGCCTTTCTTGAACCTTTTTTGACCACATAATTCCAACCGATTTTTTTCAGATTTGTTTTATTTTTTGCCGATTTTTTGATTAACGGTAAATGAGATCTTGGCTGGATCGTATTTTTGGTAGGTTACATCAACAGAATAGCTGCCAGTAGGCGAGTTATGCTTTATTGTGAGAATGGTTTTGTAGCTTCCCTGTTTTGTGGCAAACGCGTAAAACGTATTTTTCTTGCCCTTTGGATCTGTCAGATCGAACTTGATCTTGGTTCCAGACTTGTAGTTCGGCACCTTGCCTGTCAGCGTTATGTCTTTTGTTTTTCCGTTGTCTGGCAGTGTAAGCGACTTTGAGCTAATCTTTGCTGTGATTTGTCCCATAGCTGAACTTGTCTGTGGAGTAGCTTTTGCAGGTGTGCTAGACGGTGCACTTGGTTTTGAGACGGTTTGGGCCTTGGATAGACTGAAAGTGTTTTGTTGGCCTGATGAATCCCTAAAGTCGTGATATTTTAGATCAATGATTCCTCCTGCTGGCGAGATTAGCTTTGTTCCGTCCTTGCTGCATATTTGTGACGGCATCTTGAAGA
>Ga0187894_10007087_pt1 | contig 10730 bp, 4 predicted proteins | sample GBC1701081metaG_FD_136650 | JGI IMG/M metagenome (GOLD analysis project Ga0187894, IMG submission 136650) | White microbial mat communities from a lava cave in the Kipuka Kanohina Cave System on the Island of Hawaii, USA - GBC170108-1 metaG ... | reverse complement strand
CATTACTATCGAGGTTGAGTTGTTCGGCAATACTGGCATTTACATCAGTGATTTGAACTCCCAGCAACCCTCGTTGCACTTTTCCGAATTCCAATAAATCATCCATTACCTTTTTCACCAAGCTTACCGGAATAGCAAATGAGTATCCCGAATATGCGCCCGTGGCAGTAGCGATCGCAGAATTAATTCCGATCAGCTCTCCTTTTAAATTCACCAGAGCGCCTCCGCTGTTTCCTACATTTACGGCTGCATCGGTTTGAATAAACGATTCAACTCCCAGCCCGCTCTTGGCTGCCAGAATACCAATGTTACGTGCCTTCGCGCTTACAATGCCAGCTGTTACCGTAGAGTTCAAATTAAATGGATTGCCTACAGCCAATACCCATTCGCCTAATTTAACTTCATCGGAGTTACCATAGCGTAAGAAAGGAAGGTTCTTTGCCTTTATTTTCAGTAACGCTAAATCGGTGGTAGGATCGGTACCCATTACTTTAGCAAAGAAGCGTTGATTATTATCCAACACAATTTCAATATTGGTGGCTTCTTCTATTACGTGGTTATTGGTTACAATGTATCCATCGTCAGAAATGATGACGCCTGATCCTGAAGAGTGCTCCTCAGGACGAAAGGCCATCTCCAATGGGTTTAAACTAAACGAGCCTGATCCATAAGACGCGCGAATGTGAACCACACTGGCTACTACATCGTGTGCGGGTGTGAGAAAGTTCATTTCTTTCGGAACACGGTAACTGGAATCGGTGTAACCGGTAAGAATAAGATTTTGTCTTCCCTCAATTGACTGGTAAGGGGTCACTGAAAAATCGAGGTAGCGGACCGTAAAAATGGAGCCAACAATGCCTCCGATAAACGCCACCAAAAAAATAACCAAGGTTAAAATGATCGTTCGCTTCATATCACAACTATTCCATTTAGAAAGTTAACGTTATTTGCCCTCACCCCCAACCCCTCTCCCGGGGGAGAGGGGCGGAAGATGATGGAAATAAAAAACCCTGGCGCTACCGCCAGGGTCACTCCTCAACCGAACCTGCCTGCCGGCAGGGTTTAGCTTTAATTTACCTGAATGGTGGTTTTCAATGTTTTCTTTTCGTCCTTTGGAATGGTTACTTCCAAAATGCCATTCACATATTTCGCACTGATTTTACTCGCATCTGCATTTTCAGGCAAAGAGAATGAACGGCTGAATGTTCCATGCTGGGTTTCCGCAGCGTGGAAATTATTTTCTTTCTTTTCACGGGTAAGTTTACGCTCACCACTGATGGTTAAGAAGTTGTCTTTCAGATCGATTTTAAAATCGTCTTTGTTCATGCCCGGAACCGCCACGTAAATTTCAAATGCCTTGTCTTCTTCCATGATATCCACACGCGGAACGAAAGAATAAGCCGATCCACCACTGCGGGCAAGTGAATCGTTAAAAAAACGATCAATCAAATTACTGAATGACGTTGGCGCATAATTGTTAAGCGCAGAATTATACCGTATCAGACTCATACTTTTTAATTTTTTGGTTAAACATGATTTTTAATTCCTGTTTAACCTCTTCAGGAAAAAGTATGCCGATGGATTTTTTAAGTCATTATGACTTATTTTTCAATTAAAATTATAGATTTTAAAGACAGAGTGGCAGAAAAACGAGTTTTAATCGAGTTCTGAAATTTGAGATCCCGGCCTGCCTACCGGACAGGGTCGGGAATTAGAAGACTTATTTTTTACTCGCACCTGAGTTTCGTTCTATAAAACGATCGTAACTCTCCTTGAATTCTTCGTGTTTGAATTTTCCGTTTACTGGTTTTTCCGTGCCTGTTTCTGCCTGATTTACCAATTCAAAATAAGCTTGTGGAAATTCATCTGAATACATTTTAGGAAGAACGCCAATCTTTGTGAATCCCATGTATGCTGTAAAAAGCAGGAAAAGTATAATCAATAGTACGGAGCAATCTTTGAATCGAGCAACAAATGAAAAAGCCGAAACCTTTTCGTTGCCCACCATAATTTCCTTTTTTATCAAACTCATTAAAATGAAAGCAAGGATTAGCGCAAAAGCTGCACCGCCTGCCGGCTCAGACAACGAAGGAATAAATGCAACCGTGATCATGGATACAATATAGAGTATGATGCTTGCCTGAAATAAAAGTACTAACCATGCCATCATTTTGCTTGTATGCCGATCCAATCTATAGGTTCTCATTAATTTTCGTACGTAAATGAGAACGAGCAATAAACCAGCGCCCCCAAAAAAAAACTCCACAAATGGAAACCGTATATAAAAAACCCGTAATGCAAGAATTGCAGATAATAAAAACAAACTGAACAATTCAATTACACCACTCATATCTTTACTTTCATCCTTTTTAGTAAAGGAAGAAACCAATTGAATAAGAAACAATAAACTAAACGCAACAGCTACCAATCCAAGAACTTTTACACCGTAATCGTTTTGAGCCATAGATGCGAAAGCCCCCGTTATGAGAAGAACGAATAATAAATAATAATAAGTAGCGTACTTGTTCATTTAATTTGGAAGATAAAATATGTAGTTTAAATCATGTGTAAGGTACTGATCCATTGAGGCCCATTTTTTTCTTCCTTCTTCGCCTTCCTTTTTTCGACTGGCCTGCCAAATAATTACATCACAGGCAATTAAATCCTGACTCTCTGTTAATGTTGAAGGGATTGAGGAAAATGCGCGATAAAAATTGCCTTCTTCAGCCACCCCGTATACTTTACAGAATGCGCCATCAAACTTATTATCTTCTATTATTTCTTTCAAAAAATTATCGGATAACTGATTCATCTGTATCCCACCAATCCGTGACAGCAGCAGAATTAAGTTAAACCGAAAGTCGATTGCCCGATTTGCTCCAAAATTAAATTGTGAAAAATCAACATCTCTTGATTTGGCAAATACAGAATCAATGTATACAAAAGCCATTGGATCCGTCTGACTCATATAGACTTTTTCAGCCATGAAAATGTAAGCATATGCCTTCTCGTGTTGCTTCTCAAATCTTTCCGCCAGTAGTGTAGCCTCCTTGTACTTTCCTGTATTTGCCAGGTTCACGCACAATTCTTTCATCTGATTCAGAAAGAAAGTCTTTTCAAGGTATTCATATTTGTCTCGCGAAGCAGAGAAGTTCTTTTTATCAAAAGCATCATAATACTTCAAACCTGATTGCACATCATTTTTTTCAAATGCCCGGTTTGCGAGCATCAGAAAAATCAAATTCCGATCAAAAGTTTTACCGGCAGGATGCGTGTCGGCCAGTTTCAGGATTCGAACAAGAATTTCGTCTGATACGGGATACCTGTTACGGAATGTCTGAGAACCAATAAACGGTTCCACTTCATATGCCTTAGCAAGCCAGAAGTGAATAAAATTTAAATCTTCACTGGTTGAATAAAATTCGGTAAAGAGATTTCTCTTATCAATATAGTTAAAGAACAAATCGGAATGATAGGTGTTGCTAAACCAGCCTTCCATATAATCCGGATAGGTAAACAAATGCTTACGCTTATAACTTCTAGTTCGTACACCATCCGAGTAATATGGAATGGTTATCGATACGCGCTCTTCCAGATAATCCTTGCTTACAAGTCTGTAGTGGTTAACTGCCTGCTCTAATAAAGTTTCCAAATAGCCCATATCCGCATTTATTCTGCGATCGAAATGATACTTATGCGTAAACATGGCCCTGCGTTTCTTATTAATAGCCAACAGGTAATTTCGTTGCGATGCATCAGGAATAGCTGAAATAATTTTTTCATAATCCTCGGCCAATGCATTGAATACCTCACGCTTTGCCATATACAAGTTGGGAAAAAGGTAGCCCTGATAGGAGCGGAGAATATCTTTCTGAATATTCACCTGATACAGTGAACTCATATACCCTGAACGAATAACGGCATTCCGGTAAATGGTTAGGGGAACATTTGTGGGGTAGTTTGCACCTAACCAGCTTACCATGGGGCCAACTTTTTCACGGTGGCCAAACTGATATAGCGTACCGAGTATGTGTGTATAATTATTGAACAGGCTTCCGGTAAAGTAATCGTTCTGCCCTGACTCCCGAATTCTCTCAAAACATAGAATAACCTTTTCAACATTGCCCACTGCTGCGTATAGTGAGGCAAGTGTATGATACCCGCCATTATAATCATTCGGTGATCTTCCATTTATTTCGTAACTGCCTTTGGGGTAAAATACTTCAAATGAACCCTGAGCCGCAGTCCCCTCGAATGGAGAAATTAACCCCAAAATACTGTTTACCTTATCATCCGAAACATCTCCAAACGTAAGCCACTGCTGGATACTGTAATTGATTTCAAGTGGTAATGTGGCTTGTATCATTTCTTTTTTACTAAAGAAAACACTCGCCAGGTTATAGCCTTCAGTACTTAATTCACGAAGCAATCGATGATGCGCATCAGATGGGTTATAATAATCATCATACGTTAAAAGTATTGTAAACCTGTTCAGTTCCTGTATTAAAAACGAATGATCCCTTCCCTGTTTGAACATCTGGCTGAAATTATTTTGAATCAGTTCTATCAGGTCATTTTTTACAGCACTGCTGTCATTTTTATTAAAAAGCAACAACCGTTTGTAGGTACCAATAGCAAGACTTAATCTCGTCTTCAACTCTAGCCCTGACAAATAGGGAACCAGCGATCCGCTTTTGTATCTTTCTTCAAGTAATAGGTGCTCAGCCTTAAAATCATTCTCAACCTCCTTACTCTTCATCAATTCAAAAGCCTGATTTCTGACACTCTCAATTACTTTATCATTTTGCTTCTGCTCAGCATTGTACCAGTAGAATCCACTGAGCACGAGCATGAGTATAATACTCATGGCTGCTGCAATGCGAAAAGGACCATACCGAATAAAAGCACGGGTGACCAGAACTTTTCGAGCACTGTCTTTTAAAAATCGGTCGATGTCCCTCAGAACTTCGTTGGCATCATCCACTGCCTTCTCAGGACTCAGTTGTATAGCAGCATATCGCTTTATCCATCCTGCATTGGGTTTACATTGATTATACCAATTTTCAAAATATGTAAGAGCTCCAATGGGCAACAAGTAGCCACTGCTTCGGCCACTTTGCTTCCAACGATCAAGTTGCTTTTTGAAATCGAGATACGTGGAATAAAATTCAAACTCCTGATTGGCCCATGTATTCAGCTTATTCCAATTCCGAATAAGACTTTCGTGGGTAATATCGAGCACCGTGCTCGGAGAAAGTCCATGTGTTGAAGGGTCTTCAGTTTTAAAAGGACGAATAAACGAGTTACCTTCTTCGCGGTAAACAGAAAGAACCTCGGCTACAACTTCATGTGTGGATCCGGGTTCGTTAATAATTCTTGTAATTTCCTCCAGACTCATCCGGTTACGCACCGCCCGACTGTTGTCGATTTTTGTCAAACAACTAAAAGTCAATGCAACTATACGCTTCGTTGCTTGTTGGGCGATCGGCTTTTCCGGATATCGTTTATTGTAATACTCGCAAACTGTTTCATACAGCAGGTTAGCATGAATCTCAACTACTTTATTCAACCCGGTATCATGATAATATGCTCGTTGATGTTCCGGTAGAACTTTAAACCACGCCACAAACTTTTGCTGATCTTCATCAGGAAGCTCATTGGCAGGCATACCTCCTACTTTTGCATAGTGTAGCAGATCCATTTCCTCCCGACCGTGATCAGCAGCCAGCCATATCTGGCTTAATGAATGCTGAAGGATAGGCAACTGATCAACACCTTCTGAAATATCAAAAACAAGGCGCTCAATTAAGCGTTGTGAAATGCGGTTACCGCTTAAAATAGCAGGCTCTTCAATAACCTGCTTCAGGTCTTTTCTTTTTAGACGTGGAACAAAAAACTGAGAGAATCCAATGTATTCAGGCAAGCCTCGAAAAGCCGAACATTGCCCGATATAATCGGAACGCATCGTGCATACTACGTACACCGGCAAATTCCGTTTGATGGCAATGCGGGCTGTTTCTAAAATCAAATTCACCACAACCTGGGAATCTTGTGAGGGGGTCTCGTTAAAAAAATTCTCCGGATTGGTAAAGAATTCTTCAAACTGATCCACCAATATCATCAGGTTGGCAGCCTTTCTCTTTTTGTTTTTCTTATCAACTTCTGGTAACTCTTTCCATTGTAAATCTTCCTCATCGGAATAAAATTCGGAATTTGTATACAAATCAATGAGCGAAGAGAACCCACGTCTGAGTTCGGTTTCCACAGTGGCCGGTTCGGTATTAAATTTTTCGGCCAGCGATTTAGCCATATTCGCAACCGGATTTCGTTCCGGACGAAAATCAGCCACTACCCAATTGGTGTACTTAGCTTTGAAGAAACCAGCCCGCGCATTCGGAATAAGGCCCGCATAAATTAAAGACGACTTTCCTTCGCCTGATGCACCTGTTAGCATCAAAAATTTATTTCTTTCCAACAAAGCAGTTATCTGATCTACTTGAGAGTCGCGACCCTTAAAATAAAGGCTCTCTTCTTCAGTAAATGACCGAAGGCCTGTGTATGGACAGATCGTTTGCGGGTCAATCATTTAATCGTCTTCATTTATATAGGGCAGAAACCTGCGGGCGAAAATAAGTTCGTTCTCCTTGAAAGCCTTCCATTCAGATTTTAACGCTTTTGTTAAGTGAAATCCTTCAACCGAAAGCTGAAGAAACCCTGACTGATCTCCACTGGATACCAGCACCGGAGCCTGTTGCTGAGCTTTATATAAGTTTCCGTTAAAGGCGTAAGCTTTACTGAACCTAAATACTGCTTCAAACTTATTAAAGGAATTTTTTATTGTTCGATATGCCTCATCCGAATTTTTTTCCGGATCTAAAAACATTAAAGCCATCGCAACCTGATGTCGGTTGGGCTGAAAATCGGCAGGGTTTTCAATACGATTCATTTCTGCTTGGGCAGAATCTAACAACCTCTTGGCTACTTTCGTTGACCTTTTGTTTAAAGAGACCTCCTGGCTGGCATATGCATACAAGGTGGAGCGATTGACATCTTTTTTAAAGATGCTTACTAATTGGTGAGCCTGTTCAAATTCTCCGTGAGTTGAGAGGTGGGCAATCGCTTTTCCTACCAATTCCAATGAATATGAATTAACAAAATCGAAATTTGTGTACCGGAAGGCGTTCAAAAGTTTTTCCGGCTGTATTTTTTTCCAATACGAAATTCCTTTTGTACTATCCCCAAGCGCAAATGCATTTTGCCCGAGATGCATGTAAAGAATATTTATATCGATCACCTTGCTGGCATTTCGTTCTTCCATTTTAGCAGCCAGTTTCGCCAGAATATCCTGAGGTATGGGGTCCTTCATTGTAAAGTCACGTGAAGACATATTCATATGGTAGTCAAGCAGCCAGAGCTCAAAAAATTTCAACTCATCATCTTCTTTATATAGTTCATCAAATACCTTGTTTTCTAAAATATAATTAATGAATGAGCCGGAATACGCAAAATAAACAAGTGTTCGGGGTTCAAACGGGTGGAATGTTACCTGATAATCAGGAAAAAGGAAAAGAAATTTTGTTGACAAATCGAGTTCATCTGTTCCTGTTCCCGTTACGGTGCGAATTCTTTCCAGGTATTCTTTAGAAACCAACTGATAATAAGCCACAGCATTTTTGTAGTTATCATAAACTCCCTCACCAGCTTCCTGCCCCCTAATCTCTCTCCGATAAGAATTTGTAATTCCTTCATTTTTATAAACAACTGCCAGGTTGAAGTTCCGTTCATCCGCATCTTTTATTTTCAAAATTTCACTCTTTAACTTCTCATAGAAAAAAGAGAGTGCGGCATCACTAGAAAGCCTGACGTTCAAATTGTTAAATTCCTGTCCGCCACCGCCTGCATAAAAATTGGTATTGCCCGAAACTTCATAATCAATTAACGACCATGAAACGAAGCGATAGTAAAAATCGACAGGGTTTGTTCCCTTCCGCAAACAATATCCACCTACAAAATCATCCAGCACAGATTCCTTTCCATTGGTGTAAAAGACCATGGCAATGTTTGAAGCATTCTCCACATAAGAGCTATAATCATTCAAATAAAAATTCTCCTTGTAGTAGAGCAAAGTGTCTATGCATTTCAATGCAGCTTGAGAATTACCGGAGGCAGCGTATAAATATGCAAGATCCTGGTATAATCCATTGAATCGGAGTCCATAAGTAAATCCACCCCGAACTAATAAATTATCACGGGCAAAATTTTTCCTTACCCAAGCTGAAGGGTTTGAATTTTCAAAAGGAGAAATAATTTTCAGAAGTTGGGCAATCTCTTTTTCAGAATAAATTTTGTGGTTGATGCCATTCTCCAATGCCAGCGATAAAAATTGTATATCTTCAAAATCCTCAGGTTGCTTTTGAAATACATGCATGGCCCATCGTGCCGAACGTCTGGCGTTTCTGTTCACCAGTGTTTCAATTGCCTGATCACCGCTGTATAAATAGGCAATTCCAGCGGTTACTCTGAAGTCACTGATAAGTTTAAGTTTTTCTGAAAGTTCTTTTGAATTGTTCTCAGGCATGACCATAGCCTCCAACAGACTGTCAGCTATACTCAGGCTTTGAAGGATTTCGTTTTTTGGCTCATGCCTGCCCTGCAATACTAGTTGCGTGGCAATACCCGTTACGACTCGAATTTTTTGATGTGGATCTTCTATTGCTTCAACTACTTCCGTGATTGCTAAGTTTCCAAGAATAAGTTGTTCATTTATCACAGGCACCGCAAACTCAAGACTCATCTTCTTAATGTTGGCTAATTCAAAGGTTTGTTTCTTTATGGTTGCCAACACATACTCGTTTTGCTGTCGAAAATAATTTCTGACAGCAAAGGAGCTGAGCACGAGTATCGCAAGAATACCGAGCACCGCTGCAATACGTTTTGGCCCGTAACGCATGATCGTACGGGTTACAGTATGTTTTCTTGCACTGTTCTTTAGAAACTCCTGCGCATTGGCAAGAATAATCTTAGACCTCTTAAGCTTTTTCTCTTGAACAATGTCTTCAGGCAAATAGCGGGCAATCCAATAAGCATTCGGTTTAACTCTATTGTACCAATTCTCAAAATAGGTGAGTTGGCCAATGGAGAGCAGGAAACCGTTTGATTTTGTACTCTTCACCCAGCGGCTTAATTGTTGTTCAAAATCAAGTGAAACCGAATAATTATCAAACTCTTCTTTCGCCCATTGTTCCAGGTACTCCCAATTACGAATTAAGCTCTCATGTGTAATATCCAAAACAGCATCCTCACCCAGTTTGCCCGACTCAGGGTCTTCTGTAATAAACGGGCGAATAAAAGTATTACCTGGTTCGCGAAAAATATTCAACACCCAGCCAACCGTAGTTACATCTACATCTTTCCGGTTCAGGATATTATATATTTCCTTCAACGTCATTCGGTTACGTACCGCACGGCTCTGATCAATTTTTGTGAGGCAGGTAAATGTTGTTTTTATGATTTCTTTAGCAGTTTCATCTAAAAGCGTCTTTCCTGTTTTATTCCGATAACTTTCTGCTGCCGATTCGTATAACTTATTGGCATGCGTATCCAATACATTTTGAAGGTTAGCCTCCTGATAGAACTGTTTGATTTTCTCCGGCAGCTTTGCAAACCATTTTGTAAACCTGGGAACCTGGTCATCCGGTAACTCTGGTGAGGGCATCCCTCCCACCATCGCATAGTGGATCAGGTCCATTTCGTCATGACCCTGATTGGCAGCATGCCAGATTTGATTCAAGGCATGTTGTAATATCGGTAGTTGATCAACACCTTCTGCGATATCATGGATAAGTCGTTCCGTTAAGCGTCTGGAGATTTTGTTTCCATTTAAGACAGCAGGCTCTTCAATGACAAGTTGTAATTGAGAACGGTTGAGCCTCGGAACGAAAAATTGAGAGAACCCGATGTATTCAGGCAACGAACGAAACGCTGCGCACTGCCCGATGTAATCGGAACGCATCGTAAATACAATATAAATTGGCAGGTCTTCTTCCAACGCGATTCGCGCGGTTTCCAACAATACATTGAGTACCAGGTTAGAATCCCGAGATGGAACACCATGATGGTAGTTTTCAGGATTCGTAAAGAATTCCTCAAACTGATCGACAATGATAATCAGGTTTGAGGCGCTTCGCTTGAGCGCAGCACGCTGCTGTTCATCTGCCTGTTGCCATGTAACGGAGTCAACATCGATAAAACATTTTGAATTTTTGTATAAATCAACCAGTGCCGAAAATCCATGTTGCAATTCCGCTTCCACCGTTTGTGAATTCGCAATGCCCAACTGCTTAGCAACCGACCGGCAAAGATTTTTAAACGGAGCTCGTTCAGGCCGAAAATCTGCTACACTCCATTGTGTATATTTTGATTTTAAAAAACCTGCCCTGGCATTGGGTACAATACCTGCATACACCAATGATGATTTACCATCGCCCGAGGCACCCGTTAGCATTAAAAACTTATTGCGTTGAAGTTGTTCGGTTGCCTGTTCAATGTGTTCTTCGCGTCCCTTAAAATATAAAGACTCGTCCTCTGTGAAAGAGCGCAAACCAGTGTACGGGCATATCTGATATTCTTCAAACATGTAATCTCATTTTTGAATGATGATTGAAGATTGCTGATTTTTGAAGTAGTCTGTCATCCTTTATAAAAGATTTCTATTTTTAGAATTCTCCTGT
>Ga0187894_10007086_pt1 | contig 10731 bp, 10 predicted proteins | sample GBC1701081metaG_FD_136650 | JGI IMG/M metagenome (GOLD analysis project Ga0187894, IMG submission 136650) | White microbial mat communities from a lava cave in the Kipuka Kanohina Cave System on the Island of Hawaii, USA - GBC170108-1 metaG ... | reverse complement strand
TCCTGAACGCGGCCTCGTTCTCGTCTTCCTTCTTTCGCTTGCTTGAGCGCTTTGGCATGGCCTGACTATGCCCGCGAGGTCCGCGCAGGTCAAGTCAGCGGCAATTCAAAGGGACCCACTACCCAGATTTCAGATTTGTAATTTCAGACTGCGAGGCTTCTGGCATAGGTCGCGTCAGGTCGGGGCACGGGCGCGGGCGCGTTGAGCGGCGAGGGCGCGCTTGACAGCGCGCTTGAGTTCAATGCCGCGGAGGCGGCGCGGCCGAATTTCGGGCGTGGCAGGTGACCGATCAAGCGAGTCATCCAAGTGCCCGGAGGGCACGCGAACGTTGCCGGGGACTTCAGTCCCCGGTGGCGTGGCCTTTATGAATATCTCAGCACCCGGAGGGTGCGTGAGGGGTGCGAATGCAGAATCGCACTCAAATTCGAGTGGTGACGCGGAGCCTGGTTCTTCGGACCCGTGCGAGGGTTGAGAATCCTCAGTCGGAGAATCCTCATGTGTCGCCGACGCCCGGCGGCTCTGCCGGGGCAAACGACGGTTCGTTCCGCCGGAATTGCCCGGCTTGTAGCGCAGCATCGCGCTCGCGGCGAGGCGCGTGTTCTCGCGGTCGCGGTGCGTGTCGATCGCGCAGGTCGTGACGAGAGTTTGGAGGGCCAGCAGAGCCTGGGCACGGCTGGCGGAGGCGATGACATCGGCGCGCAGGGCGGACAGCGCCTTGAGTTGCTCGAGCATCGCGGCGACATCGGAGCGCGCCGTGAACTTCAGCAGTTCGGCGACGGTGAGACTGAGCGAGGCGGCGAGTTCGGGGAGGGAGGATGGGGTGTCGAGGAAGAGGGAGAGAAGGTGGTTGAGGAGGGAGGAAGGCACGGAGGCACTGAGGCACGAAGGCACGGAGGGTTCAGAGCACAGTTCTGACGTCGAACACGCTGCCCGACCAGAGGGACCCGGAGCATGAGGGATGCACTCTTCCACGGGCACGCCGTGGAAGGTCAGGCGGAGAAGACGCGGGCCGGGGCTCGCATGGGTTCCGTTGGATTGCGTAGCGGCGTTCATGGCGAGGCAACGATGACGTGCTTCGCCTGTTAATCAAGCGGAAAAAGCGCATGTACGTCAACTTTGCGCACAGGAGAGGTAGATGCGCTTCAGATTGTCCGTCCAGGACTCCGCGACGCGCGATTGCGGTTGCGTGAGTTATGGCGGTGTGATCGCCGCGCGAACCTTGCGCGCCTCATCCGCGCGACCGGCCTGCTCAAGCCGATCCGCCAATTCCTCGCCGACCATGCACCAAGTTGAGGCCTCCCAAGCGGGAGTGGGCCAGGAGCGAGCCGGTTGTTTCACACGCTCCCACACACCAATGTAGAGCGGGATGATCTCGGAACCGCGACCGGCAGCACCAAGAGCGCTGGCCATTTTCTCAAGAGACGCCACGACTCCATCGGACCAGAGTGGATTGCGCTCTGCCACCTGGGCGTAGCTTCGCAACGCGCGATCCGTGTCACCCTGCTTCTCCCACAATTCGCCTTGGGCAAAGCGGGCCCGGGCCGCGAGATCTCCCTGCGTGCCGTACGCCTCCGCCATGCGATCCCACAGACGGCTCTGTTCCCCGGGGTTGTTCACGGTCATGACCATCGGGACGAGTAAGTTCCACGAAAACACAGGCTGCTCACGCCCACACAGGCGCGCGATCAGGTCAGCCCACTGGCGCTTTTCCTCGAGTGTCATTCGACCATCTCGCGCCAGCACACGCACTGGCTCCCAAACACTTGGAATCGCAGGGCAAGTTCGAGCCGCCGCATCGGCGAGGGCGAGCGCCTGGGAAGCCGTCGCCGCGCGCGGGGGGCGGTTTGGCGGGCGGAAGCGAGTAACGCGGCCGCCTCCCAGAGATGAAGCCAGGGCATCGGGCGGCGGCGGGTATCCGCCCGGCTCCTTCTCAAGCGCGGCGAGCATCGTCGCTCCCATCGCCAGCGCCATTGCTTTCTCGCGCTCGACCACCGGGTAGTTGAACGCCCAGCCGAGAATCTGGATGTACGAGAAGTCGATGCGTTGTCGGAAGACCGGCCATTCCGCCGTGCCGCGAAGCGATCCGGGCCAGGGCTGGCCACCCACCGAGTAATTCCATTCGATGATCTTGCCTTGTGCGCCGATCGCGGCCACGACTGTGAACTGCTCCGAGTCCCAGAGGTTGACGACGACGGTGGGAATGGCGAGCGCCTTGCCAATCTCGGCGAGCGCGCGGTCCACGATGATTTCGTTGCCTTGATTGCCCGTCTGGACGCGGTGAATCAGGTCTCCGAGCGCGCCGGCTTCGGGCGGGAGGATCGTCGGCGCCTCACCCGCCCTTCTCCGGATCAACATGTAGACGTCCAAGAGCCGACTGCAGCCCGCGTACTGGCGGCGAGCCCACTCCAATTCACTCAGCGGCGATTTCGCGTCGACGACGTTCACCAGGAGCGATGCCGGGACTTCCCTGACATCAAATCTTGCCGGCGCGCCCTTGCGAGTGAAGAACTCGAAGATCTCGTTAGGGGCGACGGTCGCGCCCGTCGCGGGCTCGTCGTGCACAACGCAGATCGCCGAAGCGAGCGCTGCATACTCGTTGAGACGCGACGCGCTCGAACCGGAGGCTACGCGGAGTTGGTTGAGCACGTCGGCCGTTTTCGGCATGGCTTCCGGTCTACGGTCGATGGAGAATGCGAGGCGGGCCGCAAGGTCGGGCGCTTGCCGAAGCAGCGTGGTCAGGGGCTTCAATGCGCTCGCCTCGGCGTTTGCGAGAAGGTCGAGCGCGCCGATGGCGATCGCTGCCTCCCGAAATGCGCCGGCTTCCTTCTCGGGATCGGCATAGGCGATCAGCCAATGCATGAGCGCCCGCGCCTCGACGGTCGCTTCGGCCGGGATGGTCTGACCGAGTTCGACAGCGCTCAGGATCTGGTCGCAACGAACGCGCGCGGGTTCCAGGAGAAGGTCTTTGCGTGTCTGCGCTGGCGCGGCACTCGGGATCGCAACAAGAAGAAACAAAACCGCGACGATTCTCCACCAAGCCAGTCCCATTCGGCCGCCTCCCTCGAGCCCCAGGCTCAGGCATGTCCCAACGCACGCAAGGCTAGCGGGTCAGAAAACTGCCCTTGACAACCTGCAGATATGTGATATGTTTATCACATGTTGCTGATGCCCGGTCCCCGGTCCCTTCCACATTGCCCACTGCCTCATGCCTGATTCACTCGACCTCATCTGGAAAGCCCTCGCCAACGCCGACCGGCGGCGGATCGTGGACATGCTGCGCGAGGGGCCGCTGGCGACCGGCGAGATCGTGCTGGCGTTCCCGGAACTGTCGCGATTCGCCGTGATGCAGCACCTGGGCGTGCTGGAAGAGGCGGGCCTGATCGTCACTCAGAAGGAAGGGCGCATGGTCTACAACCACCTCAACGTCGTGCCGATCCAGCGGATCTACGAGCGCTGGGTCCGCCCTTTTGAGGGCCTTTGGGCCGGCGCTCTGGTCTCGATGAAACGTACGCTGGAGCGCGAGCAGCGGCGCGGCCGCCGCGGCCCGTCGCGCGCCCGTGAGCCGCTGCTTGATCGCCCCCGCGCGCCGCGGAGCGCGCGAACGCAGGAGCCCAGACATGGCTGACAAGGTCTATTCCATCGACATCAATGCCCCGATCGAGCGCGTCTGGCAGGAAGTCACTGCCCCGGGGCGCGTGCAGGTGCACATGTTCGGCTGCGTGCTGGATCGCTGCACGCCCGGGCAGCGCTATCGCTGGCACAGCAAGAACGGCAAGCGCGTGTTCGTCAAGGGCTCGATCGTGGAGGTCTCGCCGCCGAAACCAGGGGCGGGCGCGCGCTTCGTGCAGACCTTCCAGTTCACGACCCTGTCCGACCCGGAATCCCTCGTGACCTGGGACCTTTCGCGGACTGGACCGTCATCGACAAAGATCGTCGTCACGCACTCCAAGCTCGAACCCGGCTCCAAGACAGCCACGCAGATCGATGGCGGCTGGCCGAGCATTCTTTCCACGCTGAAGAGCATCGCCGAAACGGGCAAGGCGCCGCTCGGTAAGCGGATTCAACTGGCCATGATGAACGCGATGTCGTTCGTGCTCCCCAAGTCCACGCTGGCAGTGAACAACCCGGAATAAGCCGCGTCGCGGGCAACCGCGATGCTGAAGGAGATGCCGATGAAGCTCACGCGTATCTTGGTGTCGCTGCTCGCGGGCGTTGTGGCACTCGCGCCCGCCGCTCGCGCCGACTCTGACAAGAAGATCACGGTCGAGCGCGCGATCGCGGCGCCGATCGCCGAAGTCTGGAAGACGTGGACCACGAGCGAAGGGATCACGTCGTTCCTGAGCACGCCGGCGAACATCGAACTGCGGGCGGGCGGGCCGTTCGAGATCTATTTCGCGCCGGATGCCGCGCCGGGCAGCCGCGGCAGCGAGGGCTGCAAAGTCCTTTCCTACCTCCCACAGAAGATGCTCTCGTTCTCGTGGAACGCGCCGCCGACGATCCCGGCGATCCGCAACGGCGAGCGGCAGACCCTCGTCGTGATCACATTCGAGCCTCAGGGGGAGCGTCTCACGCGGGTGCGCCTTGTGCATCACGGCTGGCCGACGGCGGCCGAAGCCGGCGCGCTCGCCGCGGACTGGGACAAGACGTTCGCCTACTTCGAGAAGGCGTGGCCCAACGTGCTGGCCGCGCTGGAGAAGCGGTTTGCGCCCGCGAACGGCTCCGCCAGCGCTGCGCCGGCGGACCCGCAGGACGGATGGGTCTTCGTGCTTCATCTGACGAGCAAGACGCTGCTGGCCGCACCGACCGAAGCGGATCAGGCCACGATGACCGCGCACGTGAAGTACCTCGCCGACCTCACGGCCAGGGGCGTGGTGCTCATCGCCGGACCATCCATCATTCCCGACAAGCCGGAAACCAGCATGGGCGTCATCGTTGTGAACGCGCCGGATGAGGCCGCGGCCCGCGCCTACATGGAGGGTGATCCCCTCGTGAAGTCGGGCGCTGTCACGGCGGAATTGCGCCCGTTCCGCATCGCGTTCCTGCGCGGACGCGACTGAAGACAGGATCTCGCACAGAGACACGGGGCACACAGAGCCAGAGATCCGTTCATCCGACCTCCCGCATCCGACATCCGACATATCTTTCGCCGTCTCACCGATTCACCGCATCACCGTCTCATGAACCCAAGAGAGGAGACTCAGATGACCAACGTGAACCCGATTCCGACTGGTTTCCACACGGTCACGCCGCACCTGGTGATCAAGGGTGCGGCCAAGGCGCTGGACTTCTACAAGAAGGCCTTCGGCGCGAAAGAGAACATGCGCATGCCGATGCCCGATGGGCGCATCATGCACGCCCAGATTCAGATCGGCGATTCGCCGGTCATGATCGCCGATGAGTTTCCCGAGTGGGGTTGCAGCAACAGCCCAGCATCGGTCGGCAACACCACAGTTTGTATCCACATCTATGTGCCCGATGTCGATGCGTTCGTCTCCAAGGCGCAGGGCGCCGGCGCAACGGTCGAGATGCCTGTGCGGGAGATGTTCTGGGGCGACCGCTACGGCAAGCTCAAGGACCCGTTCGGGCACGAGTGGTCCGTGGCGACGCGCGTGAAGAGCCCGACGCCTCAGGAGATGCAGGCCGCGATGGCGAGCATGTGCGGGGGGTGACTTGAGCGCTCCCTCTCAGGTGTCGAGGTGCCAAGGTGTCGAGGTGTCAAGGGTTCCCGAATCGGCGCCCTTGGCACCTTGAAACCTGGACACCTTGACACCTCTTCTTGATCTTCGCCCGACTCATTCACGCTACATTGCTTGATGTGCTGCTCCCCCACACCCGCCCGGCGACGTGGCCGGCGATTGCGCCCTCGCGCTACGCCCACACGATCCGCTGCGACAAGCCGGATGGCTGCCGTGCTGCGCTCATCGGCCTGCCCGATGACACCGGTGTGCGCCTGAACAACGGCCGCCCCGGCGCGGCGTTCGGGCCCGCGGCGCTGCGAGCAGCGCTGGGACGCATGGGAACTTCATTTGACGCCGCGGCGGGTCGTGAGATTCCGGCGCTGCTCTTCGACGCGGGCGACTTCCAGCCCAGAGCCGGGGGCGATGCGCTCGCCCTGGCGGACACGCACCAGCACCTGAGCGAGACCGCGTATCAGTGTCACGCCAGCGGCCTGATCCCGATCTTCGTCGGGGGAGGTCACGATCTTTCATTCCCGACGATCCGCGCCCTTCACCGGCTCGCCGGCGCGCCCCTCGGCGGCATCAATCTCGATGCGCACCTGGATGTGCGCGAGACGATCGGCTCAGGCATGCCGTTCCGGGCTCTGATCGATGGCGGGCACATCGACGCGAGGCGTTTCACCGTGCTGGGCGCGGGCGCCTTCGCCAACGCGCGCCAGCACGTGGCGTGGCTCACCTCGCACGGCGGCTCGATCGTGCCCGTGGAGCGGTGCCGCGCGGACTTCTCCGCATGCCTCTCGCGCGCGTTCGAGGCGGCGGGCGATGGCCCCGCGTTCGTTTCGATCGACCTTGACTCGATCGACGCATCACAGGCTCCGGGTGTGTCGGCGGTCAATCCGATGGGACTGTCGGTGGAGCACGCGGTCGCCGCAGGGCGACGTGCCGGCGCGGACCCGCGCGTGCGCCACTTTGACATCATGGAACTCTCGCCGCCGCACGATGATCCGGCGTGGGATGCGGCGCACTCCCAGCCGGGCCGAACGGCGCGGGTCGCCGCGCTGCTCGTGCTCTCGTTCCTCGCGGGGCTGGCGGAGCGGCCGTCGTGAGCGCGCTGCTGATCCGCGGGGCGCGCGTGTTGACCATGGGGCGAGAGCCCGGCCCGCGTCGCGGCGCGGCGGCGATGAACGACCTTCGCGTCGTGCCGCGAGCGGACGTGCTCGTGCAGGGCGAGCGGATCGCGGCTATCGAGCCCAAAGGGATCGCGACAGTCCCGAAGGGCACGCAAGTCATCGACGCGGAAGGGCGCGTGCTCATGCCCGGCTTCGTCGATGCGCACACGCACGCGCTGTGGGCGGGCGACCGGCTCGACGAATGGGAGATGCGCCGGCGCGGGGCCTCGTACCTCGACATCCTCAAGGCGGGCGGCGGGATCATGTCCACGGTGCGCGCTGTGCGGTCCACCGATGAGGCGTCTCTGGGCGCGCTGCTGCGCGAGCGGCTCGGCGCGATGCTGCGCGAGGGCACGACGACGGTTGAGATCAAGTCGGGCTACGGGCTCAATACCGAGACCGAGCTGAAGATGCTCGGCGTGATCCGCGCGGCGGGCGGTGAGAACTCCCCCACCGTCGTGGCAACGGCGCTCCTGGGACACGCGATCGATTCGGAGAACTCGCGGTTCATCGAAGACACGATCGAACGAACTCTTCCAGCCGTACACAACGAGTTCCCGGGCATTGCGATCGACGCGTTCTGCGAAGAGGGCGCATGGTCGAAGGAGCAGTGCGTGCGCCTGTTCGACGCGGCCCGAGCGCTGGGGCATCCGATCCGAGTGCACGCCGATCAGTTCCACGATCTGGGGATGACGGAGTGGGCGATGGAGCACGACGCGCTGAGCGTGGATCACCTCGAAGCCACGCCGCCGTTGGTGCTTGAGAGGCTGGCCAAGTCGAAGACATTCGGCGTGATGCTGCCGGCGACGGGCTTCCATCTCCTTGATCCGCGCGGTGGCGCCCCGGGCAGCGCTCCGGCGTTCGCCGACGGCCGACGCTTCGTGGACTGCGGCGGCGCCTTGGTGATCGCCACGAATTGCAATCCGGGCTCCGCGCCGTGCTATTCGATGCCGATAGCGATCGCGCTGGCGGTGCGGTTCCTCGGGCTCACGCCGGCGGAGGCGATCACGGCGGCGACCGCAAATCCGGCCGCGCTGCTCGGCTTTTCGGATCGGGGGCGCATCGCCGCCGGGCTTCGGGCGGATCTGATAATGCTCCGCCACAAGGACGAACGGATGCTCGCGTACGAGTTTGGTGCGAGCCCGGTCCAGCTCGTCCTCGTCGCGGGCCGCATTGCTGTCGATTCCTGAAAGGCACCCGAAAATCTGCGTTTTTATTGGACTGCCATCGTGCGTAACGGATAGTCAAGAAGACAGCGCAGGAGGTTTCGATGCACCGAACCATTCGCTCGTTCGTCACGGTTGTCGGGACTGCCGGGGTCCTTGCGTCGGGTCGAAGTGCCCTCGCCGGTGGGTGTTCCTGGTCGATCGGGTCTTACCTCAACGGGTTCGTGCCCGACTTCGACCAGCGGAGGCAGCCGGGGCCGCTCTTCTGGGACGGGATGAATTTCGTGCCGATTCCCGACGGCCTTCCGGGGAACGGGGCGAACTATTGCTCGCCCACGTCGCACGTCAACGTGATGGCATATCTGGCGAATCACGGATTCCCGGCCCTCATGCCGGGGGGATCGGCGGCATCGTGGGGGTCGCAGACCAACTATGAGCGCGTGACGGACGCCATCCAGGAGATGGGCGTCATGATGGAAACGTCCGCCACCTCGGGCACCACCTGCTGCGGCCATTCGGGCTGCGTCGAGTACCTGGAAACGTACACCCCCGGCAAGTTCATCGTCAGCAGCGCGGCCTCGGACGCGTTCGACGCGCCGACCATCGGGGACCTGGCGTTCTGTGCGCTCGCCGGCGGATTCGTGAACCTCATGATCGGGTGGTTTGAGAACACCGGTGTGAACCAATGGCAGAAGACCGGTGGGCACGTCGTCACGATGGTCGGGATCGAAGGTTGGTGCGGCGGTGACCGAAAGGTCAAGATCCGAGACCCCGGCAACGGCAACACCAGCCTCATGGAGCAGTCTGTGTTCGCCACGAACACGTACACGCTCCAGCAGCTGCCGGGCTTCTTCGACTCCGATGGAACGAGCGGGATCGACGTCTACTTCCAACGCACCTACGAGCGCATGCTCGGCTACAACGCCTCCGACGGGCGGATCGGTCTCATCAACGGGTACCGGGTGGTCTTGCCCAAGTACGGCGTGACGCTCGACCCGCCGTCGACACCCGGAGGGCCCGGCGTGACTTTCCTGAACCCGATCCAGCCAACGAACTCGAGCGTCCCCGCGGTGCAGTCGTTCGCCGTCCCGCAGTTTGCGGCAATCTCGGACGTAGCGATCAGCCCCGACGGGTTCGGCGTGCTGTGCATCGGGACAGACGGGGCGGGGGAGCCCGACCCGCGCGTGGTCCGGTTGAACCGGGCGACGGGCGAGACGACCGAGTTCACGATCGGCGGCTCGCCGGTGCAAGCCACGATCAACCGGACGGGCGACCGGTCGTTCTTCGTCGATGAGACCGGGGTGATCCGCGCCACAGAGCCGACGGCGTCGGGGATCATGATCGAAACCATCGTGCCGCCCGCGCCGGCGGCAGCGGCGCAGTACGACGACACTACGGACTCGCTGATTGCGCTCCTTCCAACGATCCGCGAGTTCGTCCACTTCAATCCGAAGGAGTACACGATTGAAAAGCGGACGGTCTGGCCCTCCGCGGTGGCGCTCAACGGCGAACCGTACATGACGGTTTCGCCGTTGGACGGGTCGGTGTGGCTTCGATCACGAAACTCACCGACGATCTACAAGATCGCGTTCGATCGGCTGCTGGGGGCGGTGATCGAAGAGTCGGTGAACCTGCCGGAAACCGTCGGCGACATCGGGATCGACGTTTCGGTGGCGCAGACGCGGGAGCACATCCTGCTGGCGCGACAGACGGGCGTGATTGCGGACTACACAAAGAACACGGCGGGGCAATGGGGGCCAGCGGAGGAGTCGGACTTCGCGGGCCTGCCGGCGCGGGGCAAGTTGCTCGTGGCTCGGTCTCGCGACTGCGGCGTGCCCGAATTGGACGGGCCGAACTCGCTGGACCAATTGCCCGCGGCGAGCAGCCCGCCTGAGTGGGACTGCCCGGGTGATGTCGATCTGGATGGAGATGCGGACTTCCGGGATGTACTCGGGGTGCTCGCCGACTGGGGTAGAACGGATGAGGTCCCGTCGGACGTTGATGGAAACGGGGGCGTGGGCTTCGGTGACGTGCTTGGCGTGCTGGCGAATTGGGGGCCGTGCAGGTGAGCCCCGATGGCCTTCTGGCGGGCTGAGCAGGGCGCTCGACGGCGCAGGTTGCCCGCAGGCACGCGCGATTGCTTCGGACTAGACTCGACGCGCTATGGTCATCGGGGCGATGCTTGCTCAAACCGTGGACCTCCACGGCTACATTCCCATCCTGCTGCTGATCCTCATGGCGGTCACGTTCGGGGTGGCGAACCTCGTCATCACTCGGCTCCTGGGCCCGAGCCTCGACGGCTCGGTGAAGGCCGAGGCGTACGAATCAGGGATGCAGCCCATCGGCACCGCGCGCAAGCGGTTCAACGTGCGCTTCTACATCCTCGCCGTGACGTTTCTGGTTTTCGACGTCGAGGTCATATTCCTGTTTCCATGGGCCGCGACGTACTCGAACATCGATCCGGCATCCCCCTACGGTCCCGTGTTCCTCGGGCGAGTCCTGTTCTTTCTGGCGACGACCGTGATCGCGTACATCTACGGGTACCGAAAGGGCGTTTTCCGGTTTGACTGAGTCGCTCAGGCGCGAATCGCGGCAGGCTCATTGCCCCAGAGCGGCGACGGCCGAGTTGAAGGCGGCGGTCGCATCCTCGATTCGCTCATCGGCGCTCGCCAGCGCTGCCGAGGTCGTCTGGCAGGCCGCGGCATCGAGGATCGTGCC
>Ga0187894_10007085_pt1 | contig 10732 bp, 9 predicted proteins | sample GBC1701081metaG_FD_136650 | JGI IMG/M metagenome (GOLD analysis project Ga0187894, IMG submission 136650) | White microbial mat communities from a lava cave in the Kipuka Kanohina Cave System on the Island of Hawaii, USA - GBC170108-1 metaG ... | reverse complement strand
TCTACGTCGCGCTCACGCGCGCGGAGGAGCACCTCGTCCTCTCCGGCGGCGACCACCCGCGGGCGCAGCGCCTCGTGCTCGATGCCCTGCCCGCGGGGACGCGCGTCGAGTCGCCCGAATCGGTGCCCGCCCTCGCGCACGGGTCGCGGCTCGCCGGCGCCGTCCGCGGGGCGATCCGCCGCGCGGCGCCGATGCCGCCGGGGCTCGAGCGCGACGGGCGCGCGGCGCGCGAGCTCCTCGCGCGGCTCGACGGGACGGCGCGTCCGGCGCGCGACGCGACGCCTTACGTGGCGGCGGCGGCGGATCTCCTGGAGTTCGCGCGCTGTCCGCGCCGGTACCGTCTCGCGCGCCTCCTGGGACTCGAGGTCGCGGAGGACGACGAGGAGCGCGCGGGGGGGGAGGAGCACTCGCGGCGGACGCTCGGCACCGCGCTTCATGCGCTCTTGGCGAAGCTCGGGCCGGGGGCGCAGCCCACGGCCGGGCAGGTGCGCGAGGAGCTGCCGGCGGCGACGCCCGCGGATCTCGCGCGGATCGGCGAGTGGTGCGCGTGGCTCGCGGAGGCCGAGCCGGTGCGGGGGATCGCCGGCCGCGCGCAGCGGCGGGAGATGCCGTTCCTCGCGCGGGTCGCGGGGCTGCCGGTGCGGGGCGTCATCGATCTCTACGTCCGCGACCTCCCGCTCCTCGCGGACTACAAGACTTCGCGCGAGGCGCGGCCGGAGGAGTACGCGCCGCAGATGAGCGTCTACCTCGCGGCGCTCCGCGCGCTCGGGCTCCCGACCCCCCGCGCCGCGCTCCTGCTCTACGTCGACGCGCGGGAGATCGTCGAGGTCGAGGAGCGCCCGCTCGACGCGCCGGTCGAGGCGTTCCGCGCCGCCCACCGCGAGGGCGGCCGGTTCCCGCCCACGCCCGGCCCCCTCTGCCGCCACTGCGAGTTCCGCGACGGGTGCGTGGCGGAGGGGGTGGCCGTCGGGTCGGTCGCTCCGGGGGAATAAGATGTGCGGTCCGTCGCATGGTCCGCTTCCTCCACACCGCCGACTGGCACCTGGGGATGACTCGGCACTTCCTCGGGGACGAGGCCCAGGCCAATTTCACGGCGGCGCGGTTCGAGGCGGTACGCGCCATCGGCGAGATCGCCGCGAGGGAGGGCTGCGCGTTCGTCGTCGTCTGCGGCGACGCGTTCGACTCGAACCAGGTGGACACTCGGACCGTGCGGCGGGCCTGCGACGCGCTCGCGGCGATCCGCGTGCCCGTGTACGTGCTTCCCGGGAACCACGACGCGCTGGACCCCGGCTCGGTCTACCGGAGCCGGACGTTCCTCGAGTCCAGGCCGCCGAACGTCCGCGTGCTGGACACGACCGGGGTCCACGCCGTCGCCGACGGAGTCGAGCTGCTCGCGGCGCCATGGCCGACCCGACGCCCGGTCCAGGACCTCGTCGGCGCGGTGTGCTCCCGAGTCAAGCCGGACCGTTCGGTCTTGCGCGTCGCTGTCGGGCACGGGGCGGTCGACACCCTCGCTCCGTCGAAGGATGACCCGAGCCTGATCTCGGTTGCGGAGGCGGAGCGGGCGATCTCCGACGGGAGGATCCAATACCTCGCGTTGGGGGATCGCCACTCCTCGACGGACGTCGGAGCCGCGGGCAAGATCCGGTATGCCGGGGCGCCCGAAGCCACCGACTTCGACGAGGTCGCGGCGGGCGGCGCACTGATCGTCGAGGTCGATCGGGACGGCGCCTCAGCGACGGACCGCCGGATCGGGGTCTGGTCGTTCGTGCGACATGAAGGCCACGTCAACCGCGACGACGACCTCGAATCGCTCCGGTCGCACTTCGCGCAAGTCCCCCGCAAGGATCGAACCGCGTTACGACTGGCTCTCGTCGGAAGCCTCAGCGTGCGGCAGCGGGCTGCGCTGGATCACCTCCTCGACGAGGAGCGACTCGTGTTCGCGTCGCTCGAACTATCCTCGAAGCGGAGCGATCTCGTCACTCTGGCGGACGACGCGGACTTCCTGGACTTCGGCTTCACGGGGTTCGCCAAGGGGGCCGTCGTCGAGCTCCGGGAAAGGGCTGCGGGCACCGGTCCCGAGGCGCAGATCGCGCGGGAGGCGTTGGCGCTGCTCTACCGGCTCGCGCGGGGGCAGGCGTCGTGAGGATCCTTCGCGTCCGCCTTCGAAACTATCGCGGAATCGAAGACCGAGAGGTCCGTTTCGAGCGTAACGGCGTCACGATCCTCCAGGGTCCGAACGAGATCGGGAAGTCGTGCTTCGCCGAAGCGATCGACGTCGTGTTCGAACACCCCGATTCATCGAAGAAGCTGTCGGTTCTGGCGCTGAAGCCCGTGATCCGGGACGTTGGCACCGAGATCGAGATGGACGTCGAGACGGGGCCTTACGCGTTCACCTATTTCAAGCGGTATCACAAGCGGCACGAGACGCGGCTGGAGGTGCGGCGACCGAGACCGGAGAGCCTCACGGGTCGGGAGGCTCACGAGCGGGTCTGCGCGATCTTGGACGAGACGCTCGACCGGCAACTCTGGGGTGCGTTGCGCGTGCAGCAGGGAGAGGGGACCGTCCAACCCCCGCTGCAGGGACAGACCGCGCTCTCCCGTGCGTTCGACAAGGCGGCGGGGACGGTCCCCGCGGGACAGCGCGAGGTCGCGCTCCTCGAGGCGGTCGACGACGAGTTCGGCGAGTACTGGACCGACGGGGGGAAGCCGAAGGCCGACCGGAAGGACGCGCGCGAGGCCGTCGAGCGCGGCGAGGTCGAACTCGCAGCCTTGGAAGAGGAGCTGAGGAGCCTGGAGGGACTCGTACGCCGGAGCGCCGAGCTTTCCGGCGCTCTCGCGTCGTTGCGACGATCGGTCGACGTGCTGGAGCAGAACGACCGCGCGCGGCGTGCGGAGTGGGAGGCGCTCGCCCCGCGCCGGGCACAGATCGAACAGCTGGAGGTGCGAATCGATGAGGCGCGGGCGCGTGAGGACGCGGTCCGACGAGAGGAGGACGAACGGGAACGAGCCCGATGCGACCTGGTCGAGGCGGAGCGCGCCGTACAGGCGCTACGCGAGGCCGAGGCGAGCGATCAGCCGGCCCACGCCGCGGCGAAGCTCACGCTCGAGCGGAGCGAGGCGGAGGTCGCGTCGAAACGGGAAGGCGCACAACGGACGCGGGTTCGGATGTCGGCGCTCCAACAGTGTTTCGAGGCGGCGCGCGACCGATTCGACCTGAAAACCCTCGAGGAGCGCTACGAGCGCATCCAACGTGCGATCTCGGCATCGGCGGAAGCGCAGGAACTTCTCGACCGGACGAAGGTGACGGAGCCACTCGTCAAGCGGATCACGGAGGCGGAAATCGCGCTCAGGGTCGAAGACGCCAGGCTCCGCGAGCGGGGTCCGCAAGTCCGGATCCTCGCTCGGGAAGAGATTGAGATTCGCTTGGAGGGAGAGACGATACGTCTGGCCCGCGACGAGGCTCGCGAGTTTCCCGTCGGCGACAAGCGGGTCTTCGACGTTCCGCGCATCTTCGAACTCACGGTCGACTCCGGGACTTCGCCGGAGTCCCGGGACGCCGCCCGCGCACGCCTCGAGAAACTGTGTCGCGATGCGGGCGTCACCGGTCCCGCGGAGGCGCACGAAGTGCTGGAGTCGCGTCGCGCGGCGGAACGGACGATCGCCGAACGGGAGCGAATCCTCCAGGCGGATCTGCGCGATCTCGAGCTCGACGAGATGACCGGGAAGATCCGTGGCCTTCGGGCGCAATTGGAACGCTACGGCAACGAGCGTCCGGGGGGGGACCTGGAGACGCAGGATCTCGGCGAACTGAGACGCCTCCATGTCGAAGCGACGGTTGCCGAACAGCGGTCCGCGGAGGACGTCAGGACTGCCGAGCGGACGCTCGACGCCGCACGGACACAGTGGGACCGAGTCAGGGACGCGGCGACCGACCGCAATGCCCGGCTGGGGGCGGCGGCCGAAGCCGTGCGCCGGACCCGCGAACGCCTCGACGCGCTCCGGCGGGGGGAGTCCGACGACGCGCTTGCGGGTCGGCTGCTGGAAGCGACGTCCCGGCTCGCCGAGGGCCAACGCGCGTGCGACTCGGCGCGGCGCGAGTACTCGGCGCTCAACCCCGAAGGCGTGGAGGCGCTCGCGAAGAATGCCGCGCAGGCGTACCAACGTCAGCGAGACGAACTGCGGGAGCTCGAAGAGGAAGAAAAACGGGCGGCCGTGAGCCTCGAGATCTTGGGGGCGAAGGGGTTGCACGAGCGATCGGAGGAGTCCCGACGCAGGCTGGAGGGCGCCCGGCGCCGCCTCGAGAGCCTGGAGTCGCGTGCGCTGGCGGTCGAGCTGCTCCGGCGTACCCTGCGCGAACACCGCGAATCCGCCCAACGCGCATACGTCGCCCCCCTCCGCGAGCGCATCGAATCGCTGGGACGCCTGGTGTTCGGGCCGGCGTTCTCCGTACAGCTGGACGGCGAACTTCGCGTAGAGTCGAGGACGCTGGACGGCATCACGCTCCCCTTCGAGAGCCTGAGCGTCGGAACTCGAGAGCAGCTCGCGGTGATGTGCCGCCTCGCGTGCGCGATGATCGTGGCGCCTGACGGAGGAGTTCCGGTCATCCTCGACGACAGCCTCGGCTATTCCGACCCCGCGAGACTCGAGACCATGGGCGCCGTACTCGCGGGCGCCGGCCGGGAGTGTCAGGTGATCGTCCTGACGTGCATGCCGGAGCGCTACCGGCACGTGGGTGGCGCTCGCGTGGTTTCGCTCTCCTGACCCGCGCGGATTCCCCATGCTATTTTGGGAGCTCGTCCCGTGAGAGAGCTTCGCTACACGGTCCTATTCGAACCCCAGCCGGAAGGCGGCTATACCGTCACGGTCCCGGCATTGCCCGGATGCATCACGGAGGGCGACACGCTCAACGACGCTCGCACGATGGCCACCGATGCGATCCGCGCCTACTGCGAGAGCCTTCTCAAGGATGGCCAACCGTTGCCCCGGGACGTGCGCGTGAAGCCCCGTCACGAGACGCTGACGGTCAAACTCCGTTCGGCCTGAGGACGTGGCGGGTCTTCCGGTCGTCCGACCGCGGGAGGTACTCGCCGCGCTCCGCGGCGCGGGGTTCGTCGTGCATCACCAGACCGGTAGTCACCTCGTGCTTCGGTCCGTGCGGGGGACTCGCCGCGTTACGGTGCCCATGCACCGAGGGGACCTCAAGCGAGGGACTCTCCGTTCGATCCTGCGCGAGGCGGGCGTCTCGACGGAGGAGTTTCTGCGCCTGCTCGGTCGAGCCTAGTCCTCCATCCGCTCGACGACGCGGTGGAGGTCGTCGATCCGCTCCCGCTCGAACGCGGGGTGCAGCTCGCCCTCGATGACGACCTCCCGGAACCGCGCCGACGCGTCGACGACGATGAGCGCGGGCCGGAGCCGCTCGATGGCGCGACCGTCGTCGCCCGTCGCCTCCCCGCGCAGCGTCGCGTCCTTGCCGCCGCAGGCCACGACGCCCTCCATGTGCGTGCCTTCGAGCCGGAATTGGATCTCCGCTTCCGTGCCGCGCGGCACCTCGGGGCGGTCGCGCGTCACACGGAAGATGAATCCCGTCTCGGGGGAATCGACGGGGACGTCGTTGTTCGTGCCCTTCCCGATCATGATCAGGCTGTGCCCCGGCCTCTCCTTCACGTAGTTCTCGCCCTCGACGAACCAGTGGTTCGTCACGAGCAGCATGATCTGCCGCGTCTCGTCCCCCGCCTGGCAGAACGCGAGACCGTGCGTCCGCGGCTCCCCCGCGGTCGCGCGGGCGCGGATCGTGACGTCGTTCCGGAAGAATCCCCGGTGCAGGTAGCTCATCGCCCCGGTTCCCCGAACCCCTCCCCGCGTCGTCTCGAAGACGCCGTCGAGCTTGTGCGGCACGGTCTTCAGCGTCTCCCAGTCCCACGCCTCGTCCTCGCGCTCGAACATGTACCGGAGCTCCACGCGCTTCCCCGTGCGCCGCGCCTCGCCCGCGTGAAAGAGCGCGACGACGCCGCGTTTGCCGTAGTCCGCCAGCGCGCGCAGGGCGGCGAGCCCCTCGCGCCGGCGGCGCACGTACGTCAAGTCGCCGTAGGTCTCGACGAGCTCCGTGAGGGCGCGCGAGGCGGGATCGTGGCGCCCCGAGTCCATCATGGAGCGCGCGCGACGCAGGAGGACGCGCGCCTCCGAGAGGCGGCGGATGTCGGGGTGGGGCCCGCCGGGGAGGGTGGGCGGGCTCGGCGGACCCTTCGGATCGGCGCCGAGCGTGGGCATCGGCTCGGCCGAGGGCGGAGGAGGCGGGGAGAGGGTGACCCGGGCGATCCGCTCCTCGACCTCGCGCGCGTGCTGGTCCAGCTTCGCGCGGTACTCCGGCTCGAGCTCCCACGTGGTGACGAGCGCCTCGCGCGCCGCGTCGAGGCGCCCCTCCTCGAGGAGCGCGTCGGCCTCGGCCCGGCGCCGCAGGATGAGGTCGCTCTCCATCGCGCGGACGTCGTCGAGGAGGCTTGTGATCGCCGCCTCGGCGCGGGAGCCTCGCCACGCGCGGCGGTACTCCTCGCCGACCTCGGCCGCCCGGCGGTACCGGAACGCGTGCACGTGCGCCTCGATCTCCCGCTCGAGCGTGCTCGCGGCCCTTTCGGCGCGGCGCTCGAAGAGGCGCAGCAGCGCCCCGCCGTTCCGCGAGCGGTCGATCTCGTCGCGGAAGATCGCCGCCGCCTCCCCGTCGCTCGCGGCGAAGACGCGCTCCTCGAGCCCGGGCGGCAGGGACGGATCGGCGGAGATGGGGGAGGGGGGCGGGGAGGGGGCGCGATCGCTCCGGAGGAGCGGGATCAGGTGGTCCCGGACGAGCCAGACGCTGGCGCCCAGGGCGACTGCGGTCAGGAGGACCTTAACGACGCGGCCCATAAGAGGTTAGGAGCGCCTCCCCGGAACGTACAGCGGCCCCGCCCGAATGTCGATAGGTCTTCGGGCGCGATAAAGGCGCGAGGAGACAGGCGTGACCAAGGCCGTCGACCCGTTCGAGGAGTTTCTCCGCAAGAAGAAGGTGGAGCAGCTCCAGCAGAAGCTTCGCCATGAGGAGGCACCGGCGCAGCCCGAGGAGGATGCCCTCGTCATCGCGGAGGAGGATCCCGAGGTCGCCGAACGCTTGAAGGAGGAGATGAAGGACTTCTTCGACGCGGGCGGCAGCGCCGGCGCGGAGCTCTTCTCCAAGGTCGGCGAGAAGATCTCCGACGAGAAGGTCGAGGAGATCCGCGACGCCCTCGAGGACGTCTTCGAGGCGTCGCCCGCCGGTCCGAAGCAGGAGAAGCCGAACGAGGCGTTCGTGGACTTCTTCAAGAACGTCCAGGGAAGCTTCGACCCCCGCGACGCGGTCCCGCCCGTGCCGGAGGAAGAGCCCGTCGAGGAGCCCCCGGCGCCTCCGCCGCAGCTCGTGCTCGTGCCGGACGGGGCGCCGGCGGGCGCGCGCGCCGCCGGAGGCCGGGAGGGGCACAACCTCGACCTGACCGAACTCCTGGCGAAGCCGGTGGACGCGACGCAGCTCCCGCAGCGGGTCGACCTGCTCTGCCGCCTCGTGGCGAGGCTGGTGGAGCGGGCCCAGATTCCCGAGAGCGAGATCATCGAAGTCCTCATCAAGAGCGGCGTCGAGTTCTGATCCAGACGACGAGTGGCGGGGGACGCGGGTTCCCCTGGACCCGCAAGCGCCCGCCTGTGCGAGCCCCCCTGCCGTCGCGCCCGGTGCGCCCGGAAGCGAAGAGGTCGCCCCCGACGGAGCCTCCGTTGAACCGGGGTCCCGGACCCCACGCGAACGGGAGCCCCGTGCGCGCGGAGTCCCGGCCGCTCCCCTCAAGCCGAGGGGCCTGCGCGGCCGACGATCCCCTGCGCGGATGCAGGAGTCGCGAGGTACGATCCCTCTCATGCCCAAGCGCGGCAGGGCCCGTCCGATCCTCGGCTGGACCCTCTTCGGGATCTGGGCGGCCGTCTTCCTCGCGGGCGCCCTTGGCGAGCTGCTCCAGATCGACGCGCTGCGCGGCGTCGTCGACTTGAAGCGCCTCTTCCTGCGGTAGCGCCGGTCGCGCGCCGCGCCGCCGCGACACCGGCCTCCGAGGGAACTTCCGGTGTCCTTCGCCGCGGCGCTCCTCGACGCGCTCGCCCCGCCGCTCTGCGCGCTCTGCCGCGCCCCCGCCGGGCCGTTCCCGTGGCTCTGCACGGAGTGCGCGCGCACGCTCCGGCTCCTTCACGGCGCGCGCTGCCTCCGCTGCGGCGCCCCGAGCCCGCTTCAAGCGCCGCTCTGCGCCGCCTGCCCGCCCTGGCCCGACGCGCTCGTCGCCGCGCGCTCGGCCGCGGTGCACGCCGGCGCCGCCCGCGAGCTGGTGCACGCGCTCAAGTACGGCGGGCGCCTCGGCGCCGCCCGCCCCCTCGGGGCGCTCGCCGCCGCCGCCGCGCGCGACCTGCCGCTCGCCGCCGCCACGGTCGTGCTCGCGGTCCCGCTCCACGCCGCCGCGCGCCGGCGGCGCGGGTTCAACCAGGCCGCGGAGATCGCCGCCGTGGTCGCGCGCGCGCTCGGGCTGCCGTTCCGCCCGCGGCTTCTCGCGCGCGTGCGCGACGCGGCCCCGAGCGCGCTGCGGACGGCGGCCGGTCGCCGCCGGTCCGTGCGCGGCGCGTTCCGCGCGCGGGCGGCGGTGCGGGGCGGCGCCTTCCTCCTCGTCGACGACGTCCTGACGACCGGCGCGACGGTCGGCGCCTGCGCGCGCGCCCTGCATCGACGCGGCGCGGCGCGGATCTTCGTGGCGACCGCTACCCGGGCTCGGGTTCCTTGATCCCGGTGGACTCGAGCACCAGCTCCGCGGCCCAGACCGCGCTCTTCACCGCGGCGAAGAGGATGAAGAAGAGCACGGAAAGCCCCGCCTCGACCGCGCCCTCCGCGGCGCCGAAGATCTCCCCGCGCGCGAGATAGAGGACGGCGACGAGGAGCTGGAAGCCGGCGCCGATCCCGATCTGGAACCCGCGGACGTCCCACTCCAGGACGCTGAACGCGATCCAGGTGACGATGTCGGCGGCGACGAACCCGTGCAGCGCGGCCGCGCCCGTCCCGCCACCCCGCGCCCAGAGGAAGAGCGCGAGGTAGAAGCCCGATTTCGCGAGGATTCCGGAGATTCCGAGGAGGGCGTTCCACCGGCGGAGGGCGGCCCAATCCGGGCCGGAGGAGGGGTCCCGGGGGGGCGCCGGGGGGGTGGCGCCGCGGCGGAGCGCGATCAAGCATCGGCGGCAGAACAGCCGATGGGCCACTCTGTGGAGCGCGAGACGCGCGCCCACCATGCCGCACGATGCGCAAGGGATCTGCACCCGCCATCCATCGGCAGAAGACGGAGGTCGTCATGACGCGTGTCCTTGCTCTCCTCTCGCTCCTGGCGGGGGCCATCGCGACCGGCTGCGCTGCGAGCGGCCCGCTCGTGGAGCGCCCGGCGGCCTCCGCCCGCGAGGCCCACCTGCCCGCTTCGCCCGCTCGCATCGTGTCGGTGCCCCCCCGCCCCCCGACCGATTGCGCCCCGGAGGTGGAGGCGTACCTCACCCGGCTCGAGACCTCGAAGCAGTACCCGGTCGTCGCCCCCGCCTCGGGCGGCGTCGTCGGCTGGCTCTCCGCGCAGGTCTACGTCTGGTTCCCGAAGATCGACGGCACGATGACCACCGGCGGCGAGTCGGTCGACTTCAAGGACGACCTCGGGATGGAGGAGGGCGAGGAAGGGATCATGCCGCAGGTCCAGGTCTCGCTCGGCAGCATGGGTCTGAAGTTCGGCGCGTACTTTCTCGAGTTCCACGGCGAGGGGACCATCACGCGCAGCTTCACGTTCGGCGGCGCGACGTTCCTCGTCAACGAGGACGTCACCACGGACGTGAAGATCGACGCCTACCGGCTGCTCAGCAACATCCCGATCGGGAAGTCCGACTTCTTCGCGCTCTACCTCCAGGGCGGGCTCACCTACTTCCACCTCGAGGGAACGATCACGGGGTCGACGTCGGGCACGGGGAGCGGCTCGGCCGACGTCCCGCTGCCGGTCGCGGGAGTGCTCGCGCAGTTCAAAGTCTGGCGGTTCATCTTCGAGGTCGACGCGTCGGGGTTCTCGCTCGACATCGGCGACATGGGCGCGTCGCTCTTCGATGTGCAGGCGACGGCGGGGATCACCGTGCTCAAGGTGGTCTCCGTGCGCGCGGGCTACCGGTACGTGAAGATCGACGCGCACGCCGACGACTTCGCGCTCGACGGCACGATCTCGGGCTTCTTCGTGGGCGTCGGGTTCCAGTTCTAGGAACCGGGGGGGCGCCGGGGACCCGCGGGCGTCCTACGGCATCGGCCGCGCGCCGCATTCCGCGCGCTCGACTCTCTCTCGCGTCGCGTTCGCGCCATCGCGCCAGGAGGGGCGGATGTAACCGCCGCGCGATGTAGCTATGGGCGGCTCGCGCCGTCGCGACCATGATTCGATACCACCTCCTGTGCCTTCTCCTCCCACTTCTTCCTCCCGAGCCGGACGCCCTGGCGCTGTTTCGCCGGTGGCGTGCCTCCCAGTCTCCCGAGCTGCGCATCCAAGCCGTGCGCAGTCTCCGTGGTCACGGCGGAGGGGATTCGCGAGCCGCCCTTCTCTCCATGCTCGCCGACGCGCACCCGGCCGTCCGCGCCGCGGCGCGCGCCGAGCTCGTCGATCGGCCTCCCGACGAGGGGCCGGATCTCGCGCGGGAGATC
>Ga0187894_10007084_pt1 | contig 10732 bp, 13 predicted proteins | sample GBC1701081metaG_FD_136650 | JGI IMG/M metagenome (GOLD analysis project Ga0187894, IMG submission 136650) | White microbial mat communities from a lava cave in the Kipuka Kanohina Cave System on the Island of Hawaii, USA - GBC170108-1 metaG ... | reverse complement strand
TTGGAAGTTGGTAAGAAGAACATGCAGTTATTTATGAAACTACTAAGTAAAGATGAAACAGAAATTGTACTTAGTATAAGAGAAGTAAGGACTTGGTCGGTGAATGGTATTGTTAGCGCCAAGTCAACCTTAATGCTGACCGAAGGACAGAGAGATGGTTCATTACTTGTGCAGAAGATATATCCTGATCGGATAGAGGGTTTGAACTTCATCGAGTATCCTTTGGCAAGGGAGGAAGGCATTCCTATAACGCTACATATTGGAGAAACCGCAAGTAACGGATGTACCGTCAAACTTACCTTGCTCGAAATACATGATAAAGTGGCTACATTTCTGAAAACAGTAGATACCGGCAAACCATGTCCGATCTGCTGGCACGATAAAAGTTAGACTAAATTCATTTTAGTTTAGCCCCTAATCATGCAATGAATATATCAATTTTGATTACTTCATGAATATGAACAATAAAGTTAATGGTATAGTCACTATTGCTGCTATTATCATCATCGCGGGAAGTGCTTGCGGGTTTACATTAAAGCCCCATGCAGGCAGGAATGGTATTGGAAACATTACAAACATCCAGACTGCAGCTAGCCCAGCCAGTCTTTTCCACTTTTTTCTCACATCAAACTGCATATGTTTGCTCTCATCGTAACTACATTTATTCTATTGCACAATTTCTCACATATAAAATACCTCAATGGTTCAGGCTATAAACAACCCGTTTCTCTATACCATAATCCTCTCTATACCTTGATTAGATTGTTCCGATAAAAATTTGTTAAGTTCCTGAGTGTTAAAAATAAGCATAACACATAAAAGAAACGAACTTCGATCTGCTTTATGCGTATGCAGGTCGTATGGGGTATAGTCCTTTCAGCCGTACTAGTATTTGGTATGGCAGCGGGCGCGTTGGCTCAAGAATTGAAGTTTTCTGCCAGAGTCTTGGCAAAGGGTTCAAAATCAACCGTTTTGATATTACTTAAAAACTCTGCTTTGAGTACTGTGTCGATTTATGAATTCCAGCTCAAATTTACACAAGGACAGCCTATATCAGCAATAGCAAGAGGAGGATGGGAGAACGACAGAGATGGAAATACTGTAACATTCACAACCGCGCGAAGTCCGATCAAACCTGGAGGTACTGTAATATTTCTGGTCAGAGTTTCTGATCCAGCAAGTTCTGCATTTGAATGGACTGTGAGTGACAGCAGTGGTAATAAGTTGGACGATGGTAATGTTCCAAAGATCAGAGTGAGGGTAAGCACACCTGCTCCAATAACACCACCAGTATCGAAACCAGAAGTTGCTGTAAATCAGGCAAGGGTGAATCAGGGAGGGCAGATTATAGTAACAGGAAAGGGATTTAGTCAAGTTACTAGCGTGCAGATATTTTTGGATCAGCAGCAATTGACAACATCAAACACTAACGCAGCTGGTGAGTTCAACACCGTTGTTATTATTCCGAGCAGTGCTGGACCGGGAGCGCACATGATAGTAGCAACAGATGCCCTTGGAAAATCTTCGCTTATTCAGATCTTGGTTGAAGGTGTTGGTGGACAAACTCCTGTCCCGCCGGGCCAACTCGTACTTACTGTTAATGTTGACAAGACGGAGTATTTTCCTGGAGATGCAGTCAAGATAACTGGCACTGCGATACTTGAAACGCCGGTTTCGTTGCAGATAACTGATTCGAAAGGAGGCATAATCTGCGGCGCGAACCCTCAGGTTAACAATTACACAATGACTTGGAGTGCGCAATGCTTCCTTCCAACAAATGCTTATGGAGGAGTGTACATTGTTTCTGCAAAACAAATTGTGCATAAGACTGCTACAAGATTCACGGTTGTGGGTGCAACTGGAGGAACTGGTGGTACCGGAGGAACAGGCGAAGGAGCAGAGGATCCCGGTACGTTGAAGCTTTCAACAGACAAACCCAGTTACAGATCGGGCGAGACTGTCAAGATAACCTTGTCTGGTGCAAGGGCAAAGTCGATCGTGCAAGTAATAATTGTTGGGCCGAGCGGTCCACCTCTGGATGCAAAGCAGGTAACAACTGATGCTAACGGTGTACTAGTTTACGACTTTCCGCTTGTTGCTGCACAGCAAGGAACGTACAAGATATCAGGAAAGCAGGATAAGTTCGTGGTAAGAGCTACATTTGAGGTCACTGTCTAAAGTGGTACAGATGGGGCAAGAAGAGCAGGAGAGAAGGCAGGCAGAGGCAATAGGCGCGCTCAAAGAATTCCGTGAGCGGTTTAACAAGGAATTTGATAAAATAACAACAGCGTACCAGTGGCGCGAGTCCGTTGAACCCTTACAATCCATACTAAGAAAGTACAAGGATATTATGCCTGCGGAAACTTGGCAGAGACTGCAAAATGCCTGCAAGCTTATGGATGAAACCCGCGGGGGAATAAAGGCGGCGTCTGATATTTTGAATGTCGAGATAGAGAAGGCCATCAAGGTCTTACAGGTCAAGTTCAAGGCCAAAAAGAGTTCTAAATCCGCAGTCATTGGTGGGATCATAGCTGCCATAATCATCATAGGCATACTTGCTTACGTTAACTTGGCAGCGTTTCCTGTTGCGATAAGAAACAATGGATGCGATCCTATCGTTATCCCTGTTACTGCACCTGCATGGGCAATTATTTTCGGATTAGACCTACCGAAGCAGCCCATCCCATCAGGGCAGAGCGCAATGGCAAAGTTCCCACCATCTACTGTGTTGATAGATGCTACAAGCAAGGAGACCATCAAGATGAGCATGATTGGTGTGGACGTGAAATTTGAAAGACCGAGCAATGTCAATAGCGTAAAGATTGATGGCCAAGAAGTGCTGGATCAAAGCAAGACGTTTGACTTACGGGAGTCTGTGATCCCTGAGGAACAAACGTCACACGGAATTGTTATCACATGTGTGCAGGGCTAAATGCTTAGATCGGGCGAAAGAGCTATTCCGTAAGGTTCAGAACAGGTTTTCCCTAATGCGCCAAAAAACGCCCGCCTGTAAAAGTACTAGAGGGGGGGGGTCTATATAAAGAAACTATGAATTTGTATATTAACATCGGATTTCGGCTGTGTTCCGTTGTTAGTTGTTCAACCGCCTTGTTCCGCTTTAGTTGGTATGGTAATAACTTTGACGAGATACGAGATGCTATGAGAATTAGGTGTTTCGTAGAGATATGACAAACGACTATTTTATTCGAGAATTGGATCAAATTGATCCATTGACAATATGCATAGCCGCTATCTGCGATTTGGGTACAGATGAGCCTAAAATTGTATTATGCGCTGATAAGTTATTTGAATCTGATATCAAATATGAACACGGTAGTAAAATTCGTTCTTTGGGTAATGGTAGCTTCTGCATGTTATCATCAAACGATGCGACTAAAAGCGAATTAATAATTCAGAATGCAAGAGAACAAACACAACGAAAACAACTTGATATTAAAAACATCGCTCGGATAATTGCGAAGGAGTGTGAGGCATATGACAAGGCGACAAGAGAACGCGCAATCCTATCAAAATTCGGTTTAACATTTAGTGATATTAAATCTGGAAAACTCTCACCAACGCTTCAAACATATGCTTTAGAATTGTTAACCCGTTTTAAATCTAATTTTGAGGCACAATTCCTTTTGGTTGGTTTTGACGAAAAACCACATCTTTTTATGATAAATCAAGAAGCAGAGTATGAACCATACGATGCAATGGGTTTCGCTATGATAGGCAGTGGTAGCACACTTGCGTTTTCTGATATGAGTAAGCGCCCATATATTGTTGGTTGTAGCCTTGGCGAAGCGCTATTCAGAGTTTATAGCGCAAAAAAAGCAGCCGAATCTGCGTCAGGTGTGGGAAAGGAGGATACTACCTTATTGGTATTGTTTCCAAGAATGCGTGGAAATCGCATAGATGTTTGGCCTGTAGAAAAGGATATCAAAGCGTCTCTAGATATGACAATTAGTAAGATGAAATCAGACGAGGATAGTCTTATACAAAGAACGATAAAACAACTGCAAGAAGCTTATGAACGAAGAACAAAAAAGAATCTCTATAACGACGACGCTGAGAAAATTAGGAAGAACTAATAGTCTTGCTTTTCTTTGGTTTCAAAACAATTCTTCCATCCTTAACAGAAGTCTCTAATTCTATGCCCTCATTCCATCCCAAAGCCTCTATATCTTCAGGTGGTAAATTGACCATCCACTTAGAATACTCTTTACCCGCCACCTTGCGGTTAAACCGTTTCTGTAACTTCACTACACTCTATATAGGAATGAGGTGCCTAATAAATGTTAGGCACCTAAAGGTTTATATTAGTAGGCACCTAAATAGTATTAGGTGCCTAAGATGCAAGCAAACACCGATTCAGAAGCTCGGATGAAGAGAGCGATGGAAATAGTAGGCATGAAGAGAGTCCTAGAGAACAGCGATGGTAGCTTTGCTGTCCCCTCTCAGACGAGCAATTTTGCTTACGAAGTCCGCTTGATAGAACAGGTATGGGTATGTTCATGCCCCGACTTTGAGAATAGAGAGATCGAATCATGCAAGCACATCTATGCTGTAAGGTTCTGGATTGCTACGAATACATACTTGCAGAACAAACCAAAACCGAAAGTCTTCTCGGATGATACAATACAATGCGATAGATGTGGTTCAATCAAAGTAATCAATTATGGCAAGAGCTCAGGTAAGCAGTCTTATTACTGCAAGGACTGCAATCACAAATTCACGCCAAGCTTGATAAAGAAAGCAAAGTATTCTCCTGAAGTAATTACACTCACACTTGACCTTTATTTTTCGGGATTGTCATTAAGGAAGATTGCCAGAACCCTAAATGACCACTTTGATATGAATCTAGGTTCCACATCAATATACAGATGGATTCAGAGATACGTACCCACGATTTCAAAATATGCGAATAGTCTATGTCCCCAGCTATCAGAGACTTGGCATGCGGATGAATTGTTTGTCAAGATGAAAGGCGGTGTATCTGTTTCACAGAACAAGGGCATGGCTTTCTTGTGGAATGTTATGGACAGAAAGACCAGATTCTTGTTAGCCTCAAAACTCTCACCACTTAGGGATAAGCAAGGAGCTTTTGAGGCTTTCAAAGAAGCGAGAGCAAATTCACATGGAAGCTTTCCCGAAACGATATTCACGGACGCTCTTCGTGCATATGTTAAGGCGCACAGGATCAAAGTTAGTGGTTGGAATCCCAAGCTTATAGTCAAGGCTGGAATAAACAAACCGCATGCCAATAATAACAGAATTGAGAGGTTAAATGGTACACTGAGGGAGAGGGTAAAGGTTCAGCGTGGATGGAAGTCGATGAAGAGCCAGTTAGCCGAAGGTCAAAGGATTCAGTATAACTTTGTAAAACCTCATATGGCATTGGAAGGACAAACACCAGCAGAAAGGGCTGGAATAGGTATGAAAGGAAAGAACAAGTGGCTAACACTGATACAGAACGCTAGTATTAGTAAAACCACCAAACCATAGAAGAAGTTTATTAATATCATTGATCTAAATGCGATTACGTTCCACGAAACCATACAGTTAGCGGATTGGATAGCCCTATCCGCGTTTATCATATCGGGGATCCTACTCGTGAAGGAAATCTATTTTGGTTTTTTCTCAAACCAAAAATTCAGATCGAACCACACTGTGGTATAGCACCGAACGACAGCCCAACTTACGGATACTTGAATCTACTCGTTAGAAATCGGGGAAGAACATCTGTTGATAATTGTGAAATCCTTATTTCCATTCCAGAAAAAGGATCGAATTTTGAAGATATGAGATTGCATTGGCACGATCCACGACCTGAAAAGACTACAGACGATCCAATATTTAGATTCCCACCAATGATTGGTAGAACGGTTACAAACATATTCGAATTTCAAAATGATAAGGCTTCAACGATCATCAAAACACATCAAAACCGAGATATCGTTCTTGAGAAAGACAAACCATATACATTCATTATATCTATAACAGGAGAGGAGCCACCAACTATTAAGACGATTAAACTGAAGATTTGTATTCGTGATTGGAATCATATAGAAGTCAAGAGAATTACTAGACGTTTTTGGGTATCAAAATATATCTGCAACGAAAACCCTATTCAGACTCCAACATCCAACTCCACACACCCATCACCCGACACTTAACACGAACAAGTATGACCCATAGACTTAACAGAGCCCAACAGCATAATAGATTTAATCAGGTTTAATCACATCAACAACGTTGGCTCTTAACAACTACATCTTTGCAATGGTTAGAAGAATCATTCGTCCAGATACAGAGGGGGTTATAGGTGATGATTCTATACTAGCTTACATAGAGATATATCCGTCTGGAAGTCTTGATCTATGTGTAATTTCTCCACCATTGAGATCTGTTATTCGTGAAGATGATCTAGTTGTAGTAGATATCAGTTTAGTATCAGTGCCAAGCACTGATTTTGCAGCTCCAAAAAGGGAAATTGTTAAGATCTTACGCAATAATGCTAGAAAGACCATTGAAGCAACGCTTAATGATTGGAAGACCAGACAATCACCAAAACCGAGTGGCGCAGTAGGATAAACCGTTGTTCGTAGCTCCCGAATTGCATCACCAACCAAAATGGAACAACCTGACAAACCAACCAATGATGGAACAGAATCCGGATTTCCAATCTTTCAATTCTGAATATGCAAATATTCATACAACGTGTTTATGATGCTGGAGGTTTCATATGTTGCAGCACTCCGCGCGTGAGATTTCATGTATGTATCTGTAATGGATATTGCATTTCCATGGAATTCATTGGTTTTTCCATGGTTTTCTATGGAGAAACAAGCGTTTTTCAGCTGCTTTTCAAGCTCTTCGCATCAAAGATCTAGGACATGTATCTGAACTGGATATAGCATGTTCATAAAACGTCTTTGTTATTCTTCCATGCACTCGGGTAATTTTCCATGCTTCTGGCGATACTCGTTAAGAAGTTTTTCTTTCATTTCGCTATGATTATTTATAGTCATGTAATGAAATCTCTTGGCCTTGCTGATGCATGGATGCGAGAGTGATTCAAGCAAGCTTTGTCTTAGATTTGCACCACTTCCTACGTAGATGATCTTCATGGCTGCGTGCATAGCGTAAACTCCTGGCAGTTCAGGAACAGCTTCAATATTAGTTCGATCAAAATCAATCCATTCGGACCAAGTTACCTCTGGTGTGTTGCTCAGATCCTATCACCTTGTTTTCTGTCATGCTTCCTGCATCTATTTATAGATCGTTGGTTGTTCCGCTTTGAAAGCTAACGCCAAAGTATGCTTTTCCTTAAACCAAATACTTCTTGCGACCTAACAAGCTATCGGTACAACAAACAACATCGCCGGCAAAGCTCTCAATATCATCATCTCGTACAAACTCGCTTATATCCTTCAGTTTCAGCCTAGGATCTATGACTATGCGGTTCTCAGAGGCATAAACTCTCGGCACTCTATCAATCAATTTAGAAAGTCTGTCAAGCATTTTAGTAAGCGAAGCTGACTTTTTATTCAGATCGACTCCGGTTTTGTAAAATATTTCTATCTCCAGTGTGGGCTCATGGTTGGGATGCAGGAGTTCGTGCGACATCAGTTGAAATATAAGGCGCAGATCAGTTTTGGGAAACTTCACCTTAAGCGAAGTTACCAGCTCCTCATATCTATTCAGAAGACTATCCAATTCGTATTCAGATTTAGTTCCCATAGTTATAGATTGCATGCATGCGTATATGACTAACTTCTAAAATTTTTCTATAAGATTTTACCAATATATTTTTATATTGATATTAATTGAACCTTGCTTGCTCAATCTTGGTAAGGCTGAAAGCCTGGTTTTCCTGACAAAGCAACCAAACTTGATGTCCCTAAGATTTATATCGAAAATTGATCTAAAGTAGGTAGTGAGAATCATAAACGCTATGCCCGGTATGGGCAAAGCCATGAATGAGGCGGAAGTTGACAGATTTCTTGAAAGCAAGCTAAACGTCCAGTTGGCTACTATTGATGAAGCGGGCGATCCCAACATTCAGCCTCTCTGGTTCTACTATGACAAGGGTAGTGAAAAGCTCTACATCATGACCCGCAAAATGTCCAAGAAAGTTCAGAATATTCGCAAGAAACCCAGCATCTACTTTTCTATTGACGACGAGAACTTTCCCTATAAGGGTGTTAAAGGCAAGGGGGCGGCAAATATATCCGAAGAAATAAAGAAAATAATGCCAATTGTAGAGAAGATAAATTTGAAGTACCTAGGCACGCTAGAACACCCATTGGCCAAATTTATTATAGAGAACACAAAGAACGGCAACGAAATTCTGCTTGAAATAAGTCCAAAGTTCTTTTCTACCTGGGATTTCAGCAAGATGTAGAGGCCCGAATAGCATAGTTTTTTATATTATGTTTTCGCATAGTAAACATGCAAAGAACTCAATTAAGTAATTGCAACTATAATATAACTAAGCAGTTGGACAAGAAGTTGCAATTTCTGTGGGCTGTAGATCAATACATCAGGGATGCGGAAAACGAAGGCAAGAAAAATTGTGCAGAAATGTTCAGAAACATAAAAGTAGACGAAGAAAAACACGTTGAAATGTTAAAAGAGCAAATCGCTAAATTATCAGGACAAGGAAAATTTACCTAACACATTGTCGTGTGTTGAAGGGTTACTTCGGCCTGATCGTTACTTCTTTCTTCCTTTCTTGTGTATTTCGTCCTCTCCATTCAGAAGACCTGTAGGTGTTACGAAAGTTTTATTCTCTGCTTAAGAGATAATCGAAAAGCATTGATCATAGTAACTACCATATCAGGCTGACAATTCTTATTTTCGTGACACGGACTAGATTGTATCTTCCAATCGGTGCGTGATTAAAGGTTTCGACTCTTAATCCCTATCATGAATACCTTTTCTTTCCTTTCGAGTATTTGAAGAAAATTATTTGTCTTTCTCTCTTCAATGCTTCCTGTTTTGTGCCAAACTTTCCAAGAATCCTTTTACGATCTCGTATAAAGAATCCATTTTGATCCACGTTTTACGATTACCATATTATGATCTTTCCCATACGCTCAGACCTTGATTTTTCGTTCATGAAAGCCTGTTCGCAAACACGATTTATAAAACTTCACAATAACTGGATGTTCACCCCTTAACTGTGTTCTGTATTAATTTTATAAAAAATTCATTGCAAACTCAGATAAACAATGAAGCAGTAACGCTCAATGTATGAGTAAGAGTCATTTGATAATGTCTGACTACGATGTATGTGCTAGATGCGGGGAACCTTATGATCAGAATACAGGTAGGCATCTGCATAACGAAAGTAATCTGTGCGATGATTTGACATGGAGGGTATTAAGACAGGATATCAAGGATACCGAAAAATTAAGCCGCTCTAACAAGTTGATCCTTCAAACAATAGCATTTTCAATACTAGGAATAGCAGTACTGTCATTTATCGTTTCTGGAATATCTGGTGCAGAACAAGATTTCGTAGTCTTGTTGGTTCCATCTGAACAGGCAACTGGAATTGACACTACAGACAAGATTATACTTACGGAACCGACAGGGACAAGCGTAGATACATCTGGCTGTCATGCTGATAGACATCCAGTGCAGAATGCTCTAATAGTCAGACCTGAAGGACAAACTAGAACAACCGTTGTCATTGCTTCTGAAACACAGCCGATTTCAATAGTTGGACCTGAAGGTCAGGCTAGAACAACCGTTGTCACTGCTTCTGAAACACAGCCACTACCCGAAGGAATACAAGTTAGCGATCTGATGTTTGATCCTGGTTGTATCACTCAAGTAGATAATGTTGAGTACAAGAGAGTCGTCGGCATTATTTCTTGATTGAACTAGAGGAGGAACGAATAATATGAGTGCATTAAACTTAAGAACCAATAAAGCAACAACCTATAGGTTCGTTGTACTAGCACTAGCTGTGAGTGCAGGCATCATACATCTCCTACTTATTCCAGAGCATCTAGCAGAGAGTACCGAAGCTGCAATATTCTTTGCGGTGTTGGGTGTAGCTCAGATAGCCTTTGGTATCCTGTTCGTGCTCCAGCCAACGAAAAAATTAGTGATAATAGGTATCATAGGTAACATGGGAAGTATAATTCTCTACTGGGTAACTAGGATCGCAAGTCTTCCTGAGCCGTTTGGAACAGAAGATATTGATGCTGTTGGGATAGTTACAAAGATAATAGAGATATCACTTGTTGCCGTCTTGATATATCTGACCATACACTTCAAAAAGATAAAGTTTGTAGAGGCTTGATAAGTTAACATTCGATTCTAACTTTATCGCCTCATTCTTATGAATGGACAATACAGCATGCACATTTGGGTAGGAAAGTCTAACTTTAAATAAAATGTTTGCGCATATTTAACATGGCTTCTCAAACGCTTCAAAATACAAAATGGCAAAGCTGCATAGATGCCTGCATGCGCTGTGCCGAAGCATGCGAGTTCTGCGCCACTTCTGACCTGAAGGAACAGAACGTAAAGATGATGGTAAGCTGCATCCAGATTAACAGAGAATGCGCAGTTGTTTGTTGGGCGTCTGCCTCGCTAATGTCGATGGACAGCCAGTTTGGAAAGCAGTTCTGCACCCTGTGCGCCGATATTTGTGATACCTGTGCAAGGGAATGTGAAATGCATAACGTTGACCACTGCAAGCGATGCGCAC
>Ga0187894_10007083_pt1 | contig 10733 bp, 9 predicted proteins | sample GBC1701081metaG_FD_136650 | JGI IMG/M metagenome (GOLD analysis project Ga0187894, IMG submission 136650) | White microbial mat communities from a lava cave in the Kipuka Kanohina Cave System on the Island of Hawaii, USA - GBC170108-1 metaG ... | reverse complement strand
TGACCGCCGCGGCCGGATTCTCGCCCTTCTCGCCGTGATGTCGCTGTTGCCCGCCGGCACGGCTCTGGCGCAGATGCAGGTGGTCTCGGTGTCGCCAGTGAACGCGGCGCGCGCGGCGGCGAACACCACGATCAGCGTCACCTTCGATCGCGCCGTCGACACGACCACGATCACCAGCTCGACCTTCCGCGCCTTCGGCCGCGGCAGCGGGCGCGCCGTGGGTGCCTTCGGTTTCTCCAACGGCGACAAGACCGTCACCCTGACGCCGAGCGAGCCGTTCTCCGCCGGCGAGACGGTGTGGGTGAATCTCGCCCACACCATCAAGGGCGCCGACACGGTGGCGCTGCGCAGTGCCGGCTACGCCTTCGAGTTCTGGGTGCAGACGCAACCGACGGCCGCGAACTTCCGCGCCGTCGACGTCATGTCGAACCGCAGCCCGAGCAACGCACAGACGCGCATCTACGGCGCGCTTGCGTCGGACTTCAACGGCGACCGCTATCTCGACCTCGCCACCGTCAACGAGGTGAGCGCCGACCTGCGCGTCTTCCTCAATCTCGGCGACGGCTCCGGCCACTTCGGCGCCTTCCTCACGCCGGTGGCGATCGGCGACGAGTCGAGCCCGAACGAGCCGGCCGACTTCAACAACGACGGCAAGATCGACGCCGTCGTGTCCGCGACCGAAGACGATGCCCAGTGGATCCTGCTCGGCAACGGCAACGGCGGCTTCGCCGCCGACCCGCAGCGCATCCCGGTGCATACCTATCCGCACGGCGTCGCCGTGCTCGACGTCGACGGCGACGGCGATCTCGACGTGGTGAATTGCAACGACGGTGGCGACGACATCTCGGTCATGCGCAACAACGGCAGCGGTGTCTTCGGCGCACCGGCGTACTACGACACCGGCACAGTCGGCGAGTACGGCCTCGTCGCCGGCGACTTCAACAACGACGGCATCACCGATCTCGTCGTCGGTGCCAATACGAGCCAAGAGATCATCACCATGCTCGGCAACGGCACCTTCACGCCCTCGACGCCACAGGACTCGGGTGGCTCGACCTGGGTCGTGGCCGGCGGTGACGTCGACGACGACGGCAACCTCGACGTCGCCGTCGCCAACGACGGCACCGGCAACGTCACCGTGCTCCTCGGCAACGGCGATGGCACCTTCGACCCGCCGACCTTTATCAACGACGGACCGCACATCCCCTCGGTCGAGCTCGGCGATCTCGACGGTGACGGCGACCTGGATCTCGTCTTCTCCAGCTTCGGCGGCGGCTACTGGAAGCTCTACTCGAACGACGGCAGCGGCAACTTCAGCTTCCACGTCCAGATCGATGCGCCGAGCAATCCGTCGTGCTCGATTCTCTACGACGCCGACAACGACGGCGATCTCGACCTCGCCCTCTCCGACGAGATCGCGGACGTCGTTCTGTTGATGGAGAATGCGCCGCCGACGTTGTGTTCGCCGGCCCCGCAGACCTGCCGCTCACCCACGCTCATCCGGAAGTCCGTACTCGCGGTGAAGAACGCCGAGCGTGACAAGAGCGACCGGCTGGCATGGAAGTGGCGGCGCGGCCAGGCGACGACGAAGATGGACTACGGCAGCCCGCTTACGACCGAGGACTACGAGCTCTGCCTCTACGACGGCAGCGATACGCTCTTCTACAGCGCCGCCGTGCCCGCCGGCGATGTCTGCCCGACGCTGCCGTGTTGGAAAGACCGCACCAGCGGCTACCTCTACAAGGACCGCGTGCGCGACCCCGGGGGCGTGCGCACGCTCAAGTTGAAGGCCGGAGTCGAGGGCAAGGCGAGCATCACGCTCTCCGGAAGCGGCCCGCGCCTCGACTTGATGACCTTCGCTGATCTGAGCGGAACGATCAAAGTGCAACTCCAGAAATCCGGCGGTGGCTCGTGCTGGGGCGCCAACTTCAGCGCCCCCTTCGAGCTGCAAACGGACACCAAGTTCCGCGCCCGCTCGGACGCGCCCTAGATGGAAGGAAGGACTGACTCGGTCCTCAGTCTTCAGTCCTACTCTCTCTTGGCGGCATACGTCATGACGAGGTACATCACGACCTCGCCGCGGCCGCGGTTGTGGTATTCGTGCGGCACGTCGGCCTCGAAGCGGATGGCGTCTCCGGCGGCGAGGTGATGGGTTTCGCCGGCGACCCGCATCTCGAGCGCGCCGCTGGTGACGATTAGATTCTCGACTGTTCCGGGAGGGTGCGGGTCAGCCTGCTCGGTCGAGGCCGGCGCCAGCCGAAGCTCGTAGAACTCCGCCGCGTGCGGCTCGTCGAACGGAAAGAGGGCGCGTGAGGAGAAGCGTCCGTCGCTCGAGCGCAGCACCTTAGCCTGCGCCGCCGTCAGCACTCGCGTCTGACTTCCCGAAGGACGGCCGAGGAGCGCCGAGAACGGCACGTTGAGCGCGCGCGCGATCTTCCACAGAACGTTGATGGTCGGGGTGCTCTGGTGCAGTTCGATCTGGCCGAGCATGGCGCGGCTCACACCCGACGACTGCGCCAGGCGCTCGAGCGACAGGCCGCGCTCGCTGCGCAGCCGCCGCAGGTTGTCGCCGACGATCGGCGTGAAGTCGAGAGCGTCGCCGCCCTCTGCCGGAACGACCGCGCCGCTCTTCCCCTTCACCTCGCGCTGTGACCCTCGTTCCGGCGGCGATGGCGGCGGCCGCTGCTGTTTTGCCGTGCGCGAGCTGCCGCCAGCCATGCTGCGAGAGAACCCGCTCCGAGGGCGTGTGTCAAGTCGGAGCACGATCGTGCAAAGCGCGCACTTGCCCGCTGCCGCAGCCCGACCTATGAGGGGCGCCGAGGAGCTATCGGTGTGCGGTAAGACCTTCTGAGCTTCGGTTGTCCACGCAACCTGCGGCCGCTGTGCGCGGCTCGCGACTCAGGAGGTTATATGCCCTCTCTCGCCTTGGCCGGCGTGACGTTCGCCTACGCCGGCGCTGCACCGATCATCACCGACCTCGACCTTCGCCTCGAAGGCGGCTGGTCCGGCCTCGTCGGCGCCAACGGTGCCGGTAAGACGACCTTGCTGCGTCTCGCGGCCGGTGAACTGGTGCCGGACTCCGGCAGTCTCGTCGTCCAGCCGCGCGCGGCTGGACGCATCCTCTGCGCCCAAGAGGTCGAGACGATGGCACCGGACATCGCCGCGTTCGCTGCGTCGGAGACGCCCCTGGCGCGAGAGCTGGTCGGCCGCCTGCGGCTTTCGCCGGTCGATCTCGACCGTTGGCCGACGCTCTCACCTGGCGAGCGCAAACGCTGGCAGATCGGCGCCGCACTCGCCGCCGAACCGCTCGTGCTGCTGCTCGACGAGCCGACGAATCATCTCGACGGCGAAGCGCGCGACCTTCTCGTCGCCGCGCTCGCCGAGTTCCGCGGCGTCGGACTGGTGGTCTCGCACGACCGCGCACTTCTCAACCGCTTGACGCGCTTCACCGTGCGGTTTCACGGCGGCGTCGTGCGACTCTGGCGCGGCGGATACGACCAGGCGCGCCTGGCGTGGGAGGCAGAAGAGGCACAGCGGCGCGCGCAGCACGCGGGCCTGCGCACCGAGGAGCGCCGCCTGCGCGAGCGCCTCGCCGAGGCGCGCCGCCGTCGCGAAGGCGCGGCGCGCCAGATCAACGCTGGCCGGCGGGCAAAGAACAAACGCGACCACGACGCGAAGAGCATGCTGGCCAAGAACGTCGCGCGCATGGCAGAGGCGCGCGAAGCGCGCGTGGTTGCGGTGGTGCGTCGGCAGCTCGAGCGCACCCAAGACGAGGCCGCCTCCTATCGCTTCGAGCGCGAGCTCGGCCGTTCGCTCTTCGTCGACTACGAGGCCGCGCCGGTGTCGCCCATCCTCTCGCTCCAGCTGGCGCAGCTCCAGGCCGGCGGACGCCTCCTGCTGAGCGACCTCCGCCTCGCCGTGCGCCGCGACAGCCGCATCCGCATCGCCGGGCCGAACGGCAGCGGCAAGTCGACGTTGCTCGCCGCGCTCGTGCGCGGCGCGCGCGTCGCCGCCGACCGTCTTCTCTGGCTGCCGCAAGAGCTGAGTGCCGCTGAATCCGGCGCGCTGGTCGAACGCGTGAAAGCGCTTGCACCGGGCGAGCGCGGCCGTGTGCTGTCGCTGGTCGCGGCCTTCGGCGTAGACCCCGAACGCGTCTTGCAGACGCTCCGCCCGTCGCCGGGTGAGGCGCGCAAGTTGTTCCTCGCCTTCGGGCTCGGCCGCCGCGTCTGGGGGCTCGTGCTGGACGAGCCGACGAACCACCTCGATCTCCCCTCGATCCAGCGGCTGGAGGACGCGCTGTCGCAGTATCCGGGCGCGCTGGTGCTGGTGAGCCACGATGACGCATTCGCGCGGCGTTGCACGACCGAAACTTGGGACCTCCCCGGCTGGGGATCGACGATCGTGAAACCGGCGGGAGTTGTGAACGTCGAATGCTGAATGTCGAATGGATCCGGAAGCAGTCAGAGTCATGAGTGAGTCGTGTTGAAGGCCGACCAACGCGACGAGTTCGACCGTGTCGGTCTGCTGCGCTTGTCAGCTGCGATCGCCGCGAGCGAGGCCGAGGCGATGTGTGTGCGCGTCTGGGCCGATCTCGAGAAGCGCCACGGGGTCCGCCGCGGAGCGTGCGAGACTTGGCCGCGGGCGCAGGCGACGGGCTTCCAGTCGCTCAACCGCTCCGGTGCGTTCTCGGCCATGGCCAATCCGGTGGTCATGGGCGTTCTCGATGATTTGCTGGGAGACGGCGGTTGGCGCGCGCCCAAGCGCTGGGGGCTGGCGCTGGTGACGTTCCCGAACGCCGAGGTGTGGGACGTGCCGCATCGCAGCTGGCACTTCGACTTCATGGCGCCCGCCGCCGCGGCGACGCTCCCCGGGATCCGCATCTTCGGCTTCCTGAACCACGTCCTGCCCGGCGGAGGCGGAACACTCGGCGTCGCTGGCAGCCATCGGCTGGTGCGCGATCGCAGCGCGTGCGGCGAAGCGAGCGACGAGGGGCATTCGGCCGAGCTGCGCAAGACGCTCATGCGCGAGGAACCCTGGCTGCGCGCGCTCTGCAGCCCTGGCGGCGGCGACCGCGTGCAGCGCTTCATGCACGAGGGCGCGGTTCGCGCCGGAGTCGAGCTGCGCGTGGTCGAGATGACCGGAGCGCCCGGCGACGTGATCGTCATGCATCCCTGGCTGCTGCACGCCGCCGCGCCAAATTGCCGCGATCAGCCGCGCATCATGGTGGGGCAGGCGATTTTCTGAAGCCGGCGGACCGACTCGGTGAATCTCGGTAGGTTCTGTGGCCGCGATCCCGGCGCCTTCTCGGCAGTTGCTTCGCGTCCTCCGCTGCGTTTAGTCTCCGCCCCGATGTTTCGTCTCGATGGAAGGAACGCAGTCGTAACCGGCGCCGGTTCCGGCATCGGCAGGGCGATCGCAACGACGTTCGCGGCGCAGGGGGCGCGCGTCTTCGTGCTCGAGCGCGACGAGCGAGCAGGTGCAGAAACGGTCGCGACGATCACCAAGGCCGGCGGCGCGGCCAACGTGATAGGGTGCGATGTCGCCTCGGCCGCTTCAGTCGAGGCCGCGTTCGCCGCCGTCGATCGCGCCGCGCGGGTGGACATCCTCGTCAACAACGCCGGCATCGCCCACATCGGCACGGTGGAGAGCACGGCCGAAGCCGACTTCGACCGCATCTACTCGGTGAACGTGAAGGGCGTCTACCTCTGCTCGCAGGCGGCGGTGAAGCGCTTGCGCGCCAGCGGCGGTGGCGTGATTCTCAACCTGGCGTCGATCGCGTCGTTGATCGGACTGGTCGATCGCTTCGCGTACTCGATGAGCAAGGGCGCGGTTCTGACGATGACGCGCTCGATCGCAGTCGACTACGTCAAGTACGGCATCCGCTGCAACTGTGTCTGCCCGGCGCGCGTGCACACGCCGTTCGTCGACAACTACCTGCGCCAGAGTTACCCCGGCCGCGAGCAGGAGATGTTCCGGCAACTCTCCGAGTACCAACCCGTGGGTCGCATGGGCACCCCCGACGAGGTGGCGGCGCTGGCGCTCTATCTTTGCTCCGATGAGGCGTCGTTCATCACCGGCCAGGCCTATCCGATCGACGGCGGGGTCCTGGCGTTCTGATGAAAGCCTACGGCCGCACGATCAACTTGAAGGACGACCCGGAGATCATCCGGCGCTACCGCGCGTACCACGCCGCGGTCTGGCCTGAGGTCGCACGTGGCTTGCAGTCGATCGGCATCACGCGCATGCGGATCTGGCTCCTCGGCCGCCGCCTCTTCATGCTGATGGAGACCGTCGACGACTTCGATGCCGAGCGCGACTTCGCCCGCTACATGCGGGGCGAGCCGCGCATCCGTGAATGGCAGGCGCTGATGGAGAGCTTCCAGGAGCCCGTGCCGGATGCGAAGGCGGGTGAGTGGTGGGCGGACATGGAGCTCGTCTTCGACTTGGGGGCGGGCTGAGGCCGAGTGGTGAGTTTTTAGTTGTGTCTCCACGCCGCTCCGTCGGGCCACTCGAACTCGGCCAGCGAGGCGGGCTTCATCTCGGCGCTGAAGCCGGGGGAGATCGGCGGAAGATAGCGGCCGTTGCGCACCTGCACCGGGGCGACGAAGTGCTCGTGCAGATGATCGGCGAACTCGAGGGCGCGCTTCTCGAGGCTGCCGCTGACGCAGATGTAGTCGATCAGCGACACGTGCTGGCCGTACTCGCACAGGCCGAGACCGCCGGCATGAGGGCAGACGGGCACGCCGAACTTCGCCGCCAGCAGCAACACGGCCATCGCTTCGTTGAGGCCGCCGAGCCGGCAGTTGTCGAACTGACAGAAATCGATGGCCTCGGCCTGTAGCAATTGCTTGAACATGACCCGGTTCGGGCAGTGCTCACCGGTCGCCACGCCAATTGGTCTGATGGCGCGGCGAATCGCGGCGTGGCCGAGGATGTCGTCGGGGCTGGTCGGTTCCTCGATCCAGAGCGGGCGGTAGCGCGCCAGCGGGCGCATTTGCTCGATCGCCTCGCCGACGTCCCAAGCCTGGTTGGCGTCGACCATGAGCCAGCTGTCGTCGCCGATCTCCTCGCGCACCAGCGCGCAGCGGCGCGCATTCTCCGCGGCGTCGCGGCCGACCTTGATCTTGAATCGGGTCCACCCCGCCGCCAAGGACTCACGGCAGAGAGCGCGCACCTTGTCGTCGGGATAGCCCATCCAGCCGGCGGAGGTGATGTAGGCCGGGTAACCGTCGCGCCGCATCTCCGCTTCGCGCTCGCCATGCGTGGTGGCACGGCGGCGCAGAATCTCGAGCGCCTCCTCTCGCGTCAGCGCGTCGGTGAGATAGCGGAAGTCGACGCAGGCGACGAACTGTTCCGGCGTCATGTCGGCGACGAGCTTCCACACCGGCACTCCCTTCACCTTGCCCCACAGGTCCCACACGGCGTTGATGATCGCCGCCGTCGCCAGGTGGATCGCGCCCTTCTCGGGGCCGATCCAGCGCAGTTGGCTCTCGCCCGTGAGCCGGCGCCAGAAGGCGCCCATGCCGGCGGCGATCGACTCGAGCGACTGTCCTCGGACGAGCGGCGCCAGGGCGTCGATCGCGGCGACGACGACCTCATTGCCGCGGCCGATGGTGAAGGTCAGGCCGTGGCCCTCGAGTCGATCGCCGGCGTCGGTGGTGAGGACGACGTACGCGCCGGAGTAGTCGGGGTCGGTGTGGGTGGCGTCGGAGCCGGCGAGCGTGCGCGACGTCGGGGTGCGGATGTCGCGCGCGCGAACGTTGGTGATGGTGCGGGGCATGCAATTCCCTCCGCGGCGATGCTAGCATGCGCGGAATCCCGGCTGCGACCGCCGCGCGCCGGAAGATCGACGAGAGTGCCGACGAGAACCGATACGATCCCCGCGCTGCGCCAGCGATGGCCGTTGCCCGCGGCGCCGCGCCCGATTGTCGTCATCGGCGCCGGCAGCATCGTCCGCGACGCGCATCTGCCGGTGTACGCACGCCTCGGCTTTCCGGTCGCCGGCATCTTCGACGTCGACCCGCAGGCCAGCCGCGAGCGCGCGAACGCCTTCCATCTGCCGCGTGTCTTCGACACGCTCGCGGCGGCGGCGGCGACCGAGAGCGCGGTGTTCGATCTCGCCGTCCCACCGGGTGCGGTCGCCGGCATCCTCCGGGACCTTCCGGTGGGAGCGCCGGTGTTGATGCAGAAGCCGATGGGGCGCGACCTCGACGACGCGCGCCTCATTCTCCACCTCTGCCGTGAGCGGCGTCTGCTCGCCGCGGTGAATTTCCAGCTGCGCTTCGCGCCGAACATGCTGGCGCTGCGCGACGCCCTCGAGCGCGGGCTGCTCGGCGAGCTCACCGACATCGAAGTGCGCCTCAATCTGCATACGCCGTGGGACTACTGGGCTTTCCTCCGCGGCGTGCCGCGTCTCGAGGTCCTGGTGCACTCGGTGCATTACATCGACCTGATTCGCGCTCTGGCCGGCGATCCGTCGGGAGTCTACTGCCGCGGCGTGAGACACCCGGCGATGCCCGACTATCCCGACGTCCGCACCAGCGCCATCCTCGACTACGGCGACCATTTGCGCTGCAGTCTGATGCTCAACCACACGCACCGCTTCGGCCCGCGCCACGCGGTGTCGCAGATCAAGGTCGAGGGCACGCGCGGCGCCGCGATCGCGAAGATGGGCGTGAACCTCAACTATCCGCACGGTGAGCCGGACGAGTTGCATCTGATGCTCGCGGACAACGACGAGTGGACCGCGGTGCCGCTGCGCGGCTCGTGGTTCCTCGAGGCCTTCGAGGGGCCGATGGCCAATTTGCAGCGCTTCGTCGCGGGCGAAGAGGCGGCGCTCGTGTCGGGCGTCGAGGACGCCTTCCGCACCATGTGTGTGGTCGAAGCGTGTTACGAGTCGAGCGCCCGCGGCGCGACTCCGCTCGCGTCGAGCTGATGCGGATCGACGCGCACCACCACTTCTGGCGTTACGGCGCCGACACGCATCCGTGGATCGATGCGAGCATGGGTGCGCTGCGCCGCGACTTCCTGCCGGCCGATCTCGAGCCGTTGCTCACTGCGGCGGGCTTCGACGGCTGCGTCGCGGTACAGGCGCAGACGAATACTAGGGAGACAGAATGGCTGCTGCGACTCGCGGACGTGAACTCGTTCATCCGCGGTGTAGTCGGCTGGGTCGATCTCCGCTCTCCGGGCGCGGCGGACGAGCTGCGTCGCCTGGCCGCGCACCCCAAGCTGCGCGGCGTGCGCCATATCGTGCAGGACGAGCCCGACGAGCGCTTTCTCCTGCGCGACGACTTCGGCCGCGGCGTCGCGGCGCTGGGGCCGCTCGGTCTGGCGTACGACGTGCTCGTCTACGCGCGCCAGCTGCCGGCCGCGATCGAGTTCGTGCGGCGCTTTCCGCGCCAGTCGTTCGTGCTCGATCATCTCGGCAAGCCCGACATCCGCGGCGGCGGATTCGAGACCTGGCGACACGAGTTCGAGCGCCTGTCGGCGTCTTCCAACGTTTGGTGTAAGCTCTCGGGCCTCGTCACCGAAGCCGGCTGGCAGTCGTGGCAGGCGTCGGATTTCCACCGCTATCTCGACACCGCGCTCGCGTGCTTCGGCGCGGATCGGCTCATGATCGGCTCCGACTGGCCCGTCTGTCTGCTCGCCGGCGACTACGAGCGCGTCATCGCCGTCGTCGCCGACTACATCGCCCGCCTCAGCTCGAGCGAGCGCGACTCCATTCTCGGCGACAATGCCCGACGATTCTACGGACTCGCCGAGTTTTGAGTTCCGACCCGCGAACCGCGACGCTGTGCGCTCTGCTACGACCGCGTTCGTGTAGGTCGACCGCACCGCGTACGATGACGGCCGGAGGATTGGCCGTCATGAAACTCATGTGGCTGTTGCTTGTCGACGTCGTCGGTTTCGTCATGTGGAACCGCTCCTGCAATCCGACCACGCAGATTCGCTCGAGCAGCACGGCCTCGCGCGTCGCCGACTCGCGCCCCGGCGGGCCGGTGCGCCAAATCGAACAGCAGCCGCGCGATCTGATCGACATGAACAACGCGATGCCCTCGTCCGGCGGCGGCTCGACCAAGGCGATGCTCGACACTGCCCGCGGCGCGCAGAAGTAGTTCGCTCGCTTCATACGCCAGGAACCACCAGCAGGAGCACGCATCGTGGGTCTCTGATCGGTTGTTGGGGATCTTTGCACGAGGGGTGGGCGGGATCGCGTCTCAATTCCAGATTGGTGGAGGTCGGCGCAGAAGCGCCGACCTCCAAAGCTCATCTGGTGACGACGATGCGGTTCGGCGGCGCCTCGATCGTGCCGATGATCGCGGCTGCGGCGACACCTTTGGCGCGCAACGAATCGAGCAGCAGCTGGGCTCGCTCCGGCGCGACGGCGGCGAGCAGGCCACCGGAAGTCTGCGCATCGCAGAGCAGCAGCTGGTCTTCGTGGCGGACCTCGGAGCTGTAGGTTACCCAGTCGGCGAGAAAGCGATGGTTCGCGTGGGTGCCGCCCGGGGCGATCCCGGCGTCGACGTACTGCCGCGCCGCCGGCAGTACCGGAACGCGTTCGAAGTGGATGCGCGCGCCGACGTTGCTGGCGTTGACGATGTTGCGGAGATGACCGAGCAGGCCGAAGCCTGTAATGTCGGTCAGCGCGTGCGCACCCACTTCGGCGATCGCCTCGGCGCTGGTGCGGTTGAGCGTCTTCATCACCTCGATCGCGCCCGCGATCGCGCCGA
>Ga0187894_10007082_pt1 | contig 10735 bp, 6 predicted proteins | sample GBC1701081metaG_FD_136650 | JGI IMG/M metagenome (GOLD analysis project Ga0187894, IMG submission 136650) | White microbial mat communities from a lava cave in the Kipuka Kanohina Cave System on the Island of Hawaii, USA - GBC170108-1 metaG ... | reverse complement strand
CGCTTCGACGAGGCCGCTGCGAGCGTCGTTGCAGCAGGCTTCACCAGCTTCGTCGAGATCGGGCCGAACCCGGTGCTCAAGCTCGCGCTCGAAGAGACGGCGCGCGCGGCGAAGCAGCGAGCGACCGTGGCTACTTCGCTGCGCCGCGACGGCGACGACGCCGCGGAGATGCTCGCCTCGCTCGGCGCGCTCTTCTGCTCCGGTGCGAGCATCGATTTCGCCGCGCTGCACCCCGAAGGGCGCGTGGTCGCGGCGCCGCTCTACCCGTTCCAGCGCGAGGAGTATTGGTTCGGCGGGAAGCGCGGCATCGACGGCCGGCGCAGCGCGCATCCGTTCGCGGGCATGATCGGCGCGAACGCGAGCGAGCTCGAAGCCGCGAGCGGCGGCGCACGCTTCTGGCAGATCGACCTGTTCCGCGAGGCGCTCGGCTGCGACGTGAAGCAGGACGGCGAGCTCGTCGTGCCGGCGGGAGAGCTGATCGCGACAGCACTCGGCGTCGGCGCGCGCCTCTGGCCGGGCGAGCGCGCGGCGCTCGCGGAGCTCGAGCTGCGCGCCCCGTTCGCGCTTCCGAAGAGTGGCGCGCGCACGCTGCAGATTGCCGTGGAGCCCAGCGCTCACGACGCCAGCCTGCGCTTCGCGAGCCGCAGCGCGGGTACGAGCGCGGCGTTCGAGCCGATCGCGAGCTGCCGGATCGAGCGCGGCACGCCGACGGCGGCCCCTGCCGTTGATCTCGAAGCGCTGCGCCCGCGTTGCTGTGAGCCCGAAGCCCGCGGCGATTTCTATGCCGCGCTCGAGGCGAGCGGGCTCGCGGTGCCGAAGGAAAGGCGCGCGCTACGCGAAGCGAGCTTCGGAGCCGACGAAGCGCTCGCGAAGCTGTCGCACGTCGCACCGCCGGCGCGCAACGAGCCGGTGCCTCCGCTGGTGCTCGACGCTGCGCTTCAGCTGCTCGTGCGACTCGCGGAGCGCGCGGGCGACGACTCGCTCTCGCGTTTCCAGCTCGGCGCCGCGGAAGCGGTAGAGCTGGGAGCCGCCGCCGTAACAAGCGAGCTGTTCGCGCTCGCGCGCCTCGCGCCGAGACAGGATTCGGCATGCGAAGACCTGTCGGGAGAAGTCGCGTTGCTCGATACGCGCGGCGAGCTGATCGCAGCCGTGACGGGCGCGCGCCTCGTGCGCAGCGCGAAGCCGGTGGCGCCTGGCGCTGGTCCATTCCTCTACGAGCTCGCGTGGCGCCCGCTCGATACGGCGAGCGCGCCGGACGAGCCACAGCGCGCGCTGCAGAGCGGCGTACTCTGCGCCCCGCGGCTCGTGCCGCTCTCGCTGCCGGTGAGCGCGGCGCGCCGAGAAACCGCGGGCGAGCGCGAGTTCGCAGCCGAGCCCGCGGAGCCAACGCGCCTCAGCGGCGCGCTGCTCCGCGAAATGCTCCCGCTTGCGCCCGCAGCGGGCGAGGTCGCAGTCGAAGTGAAGGCGGCTGGCCTCTCGTTCCTCGACGTTCTGGGCAGCTTCGGGCTCGAGCGCGACGGCGCAGCGGGCCTCGGCTGCGAGGTCGCCGGCATCGTGTGCGAGATCGGGCGCGGCGTCAGCTCGCTGCGCGTGGGCGACGAGGTGTTAGGGTTCGCGCCCGCTGCGCTCGCGTCGCGGGTGATTGCGGACGCGCGGATGCTGCTGCGCAAGCCGGCGCAGCTCGGGTTCGAGCAGGCCGCAGCGCTGCCGCTCGCGCGAGCCGTCGCGCAGCACGCGCTGCGCCGGCTCGCGTCGCTGCGTTCGGGCGAGCGCGTGCTGATTCACTCCGCCGGCGGCCCGATCGGCCAAAGCGCGGTTGCGCTCGCGCTCCGCATCGGCGCCGATGTCACGGCGAGCGCGGGCAGCGAAGCGAGACGGGCGCGATTGCGCGCGCTCGGCGCCGCGCACGTCGCCGATTCGCGCGCGGCGCGCGCCCTCGACGATCTCCTCGCGCACGGCGGCCGCCTCTTCGACGTCGCATTCGATCTCGGCGGTGACGGCGCCCCGCTCGCAGTGCTCGCATCGGGCGGTCGCTACGTCGCAATGCGGCGCACAGGCCGAGCGAACGGCATCGACCGTCTGCATTCGCGCGGCAATCTCTCACTGCATTCGCTCGATCCGCGCGAGCTGCTCCAGTCGAGGCCCGAAGACCTGATCGCCGCACTTCGCGATTCGCTCAGCGATGCGAGCGCAGCGGAGCTCGCGTCGCTGCCGCCCAGCGTTTTTCCGATCTCGCAGCTCGGCCGCGCGATTCGCTTCATGGCGCAGTCGCGCCACACCGCGAAGGTCGTCGTTTCGCTGGCGCAGCGCGCTGACGTGAAGATCGCGCCGCTCAGCGCCGGCGAGCGCATCGCTGGCGGCGCGGTGCTGGTGTTCGGCGAGCTCGAGCGCTTCCCCGCCGTCGCGCACTGGCTCGCCGCGCAGCGCCCGCGCGAGCTCTTGTGCGTCAGCGAGGGTGAGAGCCTCGAAGCCGCGAGCGCGAAGCTGAGCGCGCAGCTGCGCGTGGTGATTTACGCGCCGCGCGTGGGCAGCCCGCACGAAGCTCTTGCGCGCGCGCGAGAGATCGTCTCGCTCGCGAGCGAGCAGGGCGCCGCGCTCACCTGGCTGCTCGGCGATGCAAATGCGGTGCTCGATCCGGACGCGAATCCCGAGGCGGCGAGAATCACCGGCGCGCTCGCGGAGCTTGCGCGCGCGAGACGCGCGAGCGGTGAGCCGGTGAGCTCGCTCGCGCTCGGCGCGTTCGCGGCGACTCCGGGCGCAGCGGCGCAGCTCACGCGCATCGCGCAGTCCGACGTCGCGCAGTGTCTGCTCCACGCGAACGCGCCTGCTGCGTGGGATCCCGCCAGCGCGCCGCTGCTCCGCGAGCTCGGCGCCGCGAACGCGCCGGCAGCATCGAAGCTCGCGAGCGCAGCGCCGGAGCAGCGCCGCGCGAAGCTGCGCGAGCTCGTCGGCGCGGCGCTCGCGATCGTGCTGCGGCTGAGCGCGGCCGAACGTGCGCGCATCGACTGGCATCGCCCGCTCGCCGAGCTCGGCCTCGATTCGCTGATGGGCGTCGAGCTGCACGCGCGCATCGAGGAGGCCGCGGGCATCGAGATCCCGGCGGCGCTGCTGTTCGCCGAGCCGAATCTCGAAGCCGTGGTCGAGCGCTTGTCGGTCTCGCTCGGCGCGAGCGCTTAGGGAGATCGCATGGACGCGCGCATCACGACGGGCGACGACGCCGCGCTCGCGGTCAGCGACGCGCGCGGCGAAGGTGTGCCCGTCGTGTTCGTCCACGGCTTCTCGAACGACCGCTTCGTCTGGGAAGACCTCGCGCGCGCGCTCCCCGAGCGCTTTCGGCCGATCGCTTACGACCTGCGCGGCCACGGCGATTCCGGCTGGTCGCTCGATTGCCGCTACCACCTGCAGGATCACGCGCGCGATCTGCGCGTCGTCTTCGACGCGCTGGGGCTCACGCGCGCCGCGATCGTCGGCCACTCGATGGGCGGGAACGTTGCGACGCTGTTCGCTTCGCAGAACCCGGAGCGCGTGCGCGCGCTCGCGCTCGTCGACACCGGTCCCGCGCTCGGCACCGACGCATGGCGACGCGCGTCCGGTGACGTCAGCGAGCAGGCGCGCGCTTATGGAGACGTCGCCGAGTACCGAAAGCTGTTAGGGCTCGCCTATCCGCTCGCGTCGCCGGCAACGCTCGATCGCCTCGCGCGCAGCAGCCTCGTGCAGCGCTGTGATGGCCGCTTCGAGCCGAAGCTCGACCCCGTGCTGCTCGAGCTGCTCGGCACCGACGAGCAGCTGCGCGAGACCGAGGCGCTGCTCTGGGACGCGCTCGCGAAGCTGCGCTGCCCCGTACTACTCGCGCGCGGCGAGCGCAGCGCGATGCTGCCCGAGACCGTCGCACGCAAGATGACCTCGGTGATCGCCGACGCCCTGCTCGTGCAGATCCCGAACGCGGGGCATGCCGTGATGTTCGACAACGGCGCCGCGCTCGGCGCGGCACTCGTGGACTTTCTCGTCGCGCACGCGTGAGGGTGCGAACTCGATTCATCCGGTGAGCCGCGAGCGTTCCGAGTCCTTGGGCGTGCCAATGGTCTCAGTCGGGCAGCGCTTTCATGTCGGGCTGCGCGCTGGGGCGCCGCCTCACCCCGCCTCCGTCTGCACCGCCTCTGGCATCGCGCGTTGGAATGCTTCGAGTGCGAGGCACTCGTCGCGCACGCGAAGCAACGTCGGCAGCGCCGCGAGGTCGCACTGCCAGCGCACCGCGTTGTAGAGCTGAGGAACGAGGCATACGTCGGCGAAGGTCGGTGCGTCGCCGTGACAGAAGCGGCCCGTCGCGGGTTCGCGCACGAGACGCCGCTCGACGGCGCCGAGGCCCAGCTCGATGAAGTGGCGGTTCCATGCCGCCTTCGTTTCGTCGTTCGCGCCAAAGCGCTCGCCGATGTAGTCGACCACGCGCGTGTTCTGAAGCGGATGCGTCTCACACGCGATTGCCAGCGCGAGCGAGCGCACGCGCGCGCGAGAGGCGGCGTCGCGTGGCAGCAGCGGCGGCTCGGGCTGCGTCTCCTCCAGGTACTCGAGGATCGCGAGCGACTGAGGAATCGCGAGCTCGCCGTCGACGAGCGTCGGCACGATCTCCTGCGGATTCAGCTTGCTGTAGGCAGCGCTGTGCTGCTGCCCGCCGTCTCGTAACAGATGCACCGGCACACGCCGAAACGGAATCCGCTTCCACTCGAGCGCGATCCGCACCCGATAGCTCGCCGACGAACGCCAGTAGTCGTGAAGCTCGAGCATCGCGCCCCCATTCTGAACGAATCCAGAGCGCCTCGACGGCGCTCTGGATTCGCTTCCTTCTCTTTCCCAGGTCGCGGCGCCACCTAGCAGCGCGCGGGCCGGAGCGGCGGCGGGGCCGGCGCAGCGGGGGTCGCGGAGCGAGCGCCCAGGCGTGACCGCGCGCATGCTCGAAGCGCAGCACGCCAGGATCCTCGAACGGCGCACGCCACGACCCATCGCGGTCACGCGGCCGAGCGCAGCCGAGCCCCCGCGCAGCCGGCCCCGCCGCCGCTCCGGCCCGCCCTCCGTCGGCGCACGAAACTCACGCCTCCTTCAGCACCCCGCGCCGCACCTGATCTTCTTCCATCGCCACGAACAACGCCTTGAAGTTCCCCTCGCCGAAGCCCCGATCCCCCCGCCTCTCGATCACCTCGAAGAAGATCGGGCCGATCACGTTCTCGGTGAAGATCTGCAGCAGGATGCGCGGCGAGCCGCCGGTCGTGCCGTCGACCAGGATTCCGCGCTTTTCGAGGCGCGCGAGATCGAGGCCGTGGCCCGGCAGGCGCGCGTCGATCCTCTCGTAATAAGTCGACGGCGTCGCGAGGAAGCGGATGCCGCGCCGCGCGATCGCGTCGATCGAGCCTTCGATGTCGTGCGTGCGCATCGCGACGTGCTGGATGCCCTCGCCGCGATACGCGTTCAGGTACTCGACGATCTGCGAGCGGTCGTCGGCGCTCTCGTTGATCGGGATGCGGATCTTCCCGCACGGGCTCACCATCGCGCGGCTGCGCAGCCCAGTCTGCTTGCCCTCGATCTCGAAGTAGTGCTGCTCGCGGAACCCGAACAGCCGCTCGTAGAACGTCGCCCAGTGGTCCATGCGGCCCTGATGGACGTTGTGCGTCAAGTGGTCGATCTCGAGCAGCCCGCAGTCGTTGCCGTGCTCGGCGGAATCGTCGACCTCGTCGAAGTCGACGTCGTAAATGGTCTTCGGTCCATAACGATCGACCAGATAGATCAGGCTGCCGCCGATGCCGCGGATCGCCGGGATGTGCAGCTCCATCGGGCCGACCGGATTCTCGACCTCCTCGGCGCCGAGCGACTTCGCGCGCTCGAGCGCCTTGCCCGCATCGCGTACGCGCAGCGCCATCGCGCAGATCGACGGCCCGTGCACGCGCGCGAAGGCCTGCGAGAAGGAATTAGGCTCCGCGTTCAGGATGTAGTGCACGCCGCCCTGGCGATAGAGCGTGACGTTCTTCGAGCGATGGCGCGCGACGGCGCGGAAGCCGAGCTGGCGGAACAGCACCGCGAGCTGCGCGGGATCGGGCGCGGTGTACTCCACGAACTCGAAGCCGTCGGTCCCCATCGGGTTGGTCGGATCGAATGCAGTGCGGCTCATCGCGAGCCTCCTTCACGTTCGCGCGGCGCGGCGTCCACGGCGCGGCTCGAAGCCCAAGTAACGCAGACCGCGCTCGATCGGCGCCTTGGTCGCGGCGTCGCCCGGCGTCGCGGCCTCTACCTCGAGCAGGTCGTCGCGCAGCATCGTCGCGAGCACCACGCCCGCGTCGAGCTTGCGCAGCGATTCGAGCAGATTCCAGCGCAGCAGCCAGTCGCCGGGCGCGTGCATGCGCAGCTTCTGCGCGATGCGCGTGAAGCCCGGCACGAGCTCGGGCGAATCCGGATGCTCCCAGAGCCGCAGCGCCTCTTTGTAGAGAGCCACGAGGCGCGCATCGGCCTCCGGCCGCACGCGCGGCGGCGGCGTGCGCTTATCAGGGAAAGAGCTCGCTGGCCAGAACGAAGCATCCGCAGCGCCGGCGCTGACCGAGCGAATCGCGTCGGCGAACGCGAGCGTCACCGAGCCGAGCGAGAGCTTGCGGTCGCCGACGCCGGCTTCGGCGCGCGCGAGCGAGAGCCCGAGCACGCAGCCGCCGCGACGCAGCGTCGCGCGCGCCTCGCCCTCGATGCGCAGGCCGCTCGCGAAGCGCAGGTCGTAACGCGCGCGCCCACCGCGCGCGAGAAAGCGCGCGAGCGCTTCGTCGCTGAGGCGCGCGGCGCTGGCGCCGCCGTCGAGCGGCCCGAGCGCGATCACGAGGTCGTCGGAGCTCGCACCCGGCTCCCCGAGCAGATGCTCGCCCTCGAAGTCGAGCGCTTTGCGGCCTTCGAGCACCGCGAGCGCAGGCCCGCCCTCGAGCTCCTCGTGAGCTGTCAGGCGTCCGGTCGCACGAAGGCCGGAGTCGAGCTCGAGCGTCGAAATCTCGCCGCTCACGCGCGCGGTCTCTAGAGCGCGCACGTCCCCGCGCCGCTGCGAGAAGCGCGCTGCGACCGCGTCGAGCACCTCGGAAAGCTGCGCGAAATCGCGCGCGACGAACAGCTGCGGCTGCGGGCGCGTGATGTCGTAGTCGACGTCGATGCACGACGCGTCGAGCGCGAGCTTGCGGACGCCCGGCGCATGCAACGCTTCTTCTTCGCCGAGCGACGAGAGCAGCCCCGCACCGTAGATCCGATAATCGCTCGGCGTGCCGACCAGGCCGTACTCGACCGTCCACCAATGGAGGCGCGAGAGCAGCGCCGCCTCGCTCGGCGGCGGCGCCGCCGCGAGCAGCTCCTCGAGCGCGCGCTGCGCGGCATTGCGCTGCGCGGTGGTCGCGAGCGGGTCCTCCTTCACGACCGAGAGCTGAAAGATGCAGTCGTGCACCGCGCGGTCGTGTGGCGACGAGAACGCGCGCTGCCCGACCTCACCGAACCTCTGCAGGAACGCGCGGTACTCGGGGTCGGGCAAGATCGGCGCGTGGCCGGCCGCCTCGTGCACGATGTCGGGCGCCGGCGTGTAGGCGAGGTGCTCCTGTGTCCGAATCGCACCGGCGATCGTCAGGATGCGCAGCGCCTGGAACTCCTGGAACGCGCGCGGCGGGATGAAGCCGTCGACGCACACGGCGCCCCAGCCGAAGCGTGCGAGGTGCGCGTCGATCGTTTCGATGCGCGGGATGCGCTCGATCGAGATTCCGCAGTCGGGAACGCCGCGCACGTAGGCCGGGTGCGCCGTCTCGACGAGGCGCGCGTGGGTTTGCAGCAGGATGAATCGCCAGACCGCCTGATCGATTTCGTCGTAGCCGCCGTAGTCCTGAAACGCCACGTATTGGCGCAGGTGGGCGGGGATGCGATCGAGCGTCTCGGTCATCGCGTGATCAATCTAACTTTCGCCGCCGTCGATGGCGGAGAAAACCCCGAGCGCGCGTGGGCCCAGGTGTAGACTTCGCGCCCTCCGCGCGAGGCATTCTTGAGCGCACCTTTCTCGCTGCTGAACGAAGACGGCTCCTGCGCGCCCGAGTTCGCGAGGCTGATCGCAGACGACGATCTCGCCAGCGCTCTCGACCTGCTCGTTTTGAATCGCATCCTCGACCGGCGCCTGCAGATGCTCCAGCGGCAAGGCCGGCTCGGCTTCTACATGACCAGCCGCGGCGAGGAGGCGACGATTTTCGGCGTCGCGATGGCGCTCGAGCTGCCCGATCCGATCTTCCTCTCCTACCGCGAGCTCGGCTGCTTGTTATGGCGGCGCGTGCCGCTGACGCTGCTCTTCAACCAGCTGATCGGGAACAGCCAGGATCTCTGCCTCGGTCGTCAAATGCCGGTGCACTACTGCTACCGCGAGTGGGGCATCCCCTCGATCAGCAGCCCGGTCGGCACGCAGCTCCCGCACGCGACCGGCTTCGGCTATGCGGCGAAGCTGCGCCGCACCTGCCAGGTGGCAGTCGCGTTCTGCGGCGAGGGCACCGCCTCGCAGGGCGACTTCCACACCGCGCTCAACTTCGCCGGCGTGTTCAAGACGCCGGCGATCTTCGTGATCCGTAACAACGGCTATGCAATTTCGACGCCCGAGTCCGTGCAGACTGCCGCAAAGAGCCTCGCCGCGCGCGGCGAGGGCTACGGCGTGCCCGGCCTGCAGATCGATGGCAACGATCTGCTCGCGGTGGTGCACACGATGCGCGAGGCCGTGGCCCGCGCGCGCGCCGGCGAGGGGCCGACGCTGATCGAGGCGATGACTTATCGCGTCGGCGCGCATTCGACTGCCGACGACCCGAGCGCGTACCGAACCGAGGACGAGGCAAAGGAGTGGGAGCGTCTCGATCCGTTCGAGCGCCTGAAGCGGCACGCGAAGTGGCGCGGGCTGTGGGACGACGGGCGCGAGGAAGCTTCGCGCGCCGCCTGGGAAACGCGCGTGACCGAGACGCTCGCGCAGTGCGAGAAACATCCGCCGCCGCCGGTCGAGAGCCTGTTCGAGGACGTGCTCGCGACCCCGGGCGCACAGCTCGCCGAGCAGCGCGACGAATACCTCGCCTGTCACCGCCGCCGCCCGCGCGAAAAATTCGACGTGCCGTGACGACGAAGCCCGCGCGGAGCTCGGACGAGGCACAGGAGAACGATGATCGCGGAGGCAGCGTGGAACTACTCGAAAGTCACTCGCGGCGGCAAGCGGCCCAAACGGTGCGAAGCGCGGTAGGCCGCGCGCAGCGAGGCGGAGTCCTCGGAGCCGAGCGGAGCTCGGATAAAGATGGCTGAAACCTCGACGATGAATTTGCTGCAGGCGCTGAATCAAGCGCTCGATCTCTACATGGAGCGGGACGAGCGCGCGGTGATTCTGGGCGAGGACGTCGGGCGCTTCGGCGGCGTGTTCCGTGTGACGCAGGGCCTGCAAGAGAAGTACGGCGAGGAGCGCGTGTTCGACACGCCGCTGGCCGAGGCGGGCATCATCGGCATGGCGATCGGAATGGGCCTGAACGGCCTGCGCCCGATCGCGGAGATCCAGTTCGCCGACTTCGTGTTCCCCGCCTTCGATCAGATCGTCAGCGAGCTCGCGAAGTACCGCTATCGCAGCGGCGGCCAATACACCCCGAACGTGCTGATCCGCATGCCGTACGGCGGCGGGATCCGCGGCGGCCACTACCACTCGCAGAGCCCCGAGGCCTACTTCGCACACACGCCGGGGCTGCGCGTCGTGGTGGCGTCCGGCCCCTACGAAGGCAAGGGCTTGTTATTGGCGGCGCTCGAGAGCAGCGATCCGGTCGTGTTCCTCGAGCCCAAGCGCATCTACCGCTCGGCGAAGGACGACATCCCGACCGACTACTACACGCTACCGCTCGAGCGCGCGCGCATCGTGCGCAAGGGCGAGGACGCGACGCTCGTCGCGTGGGGCGCGATGGTCGGCGTATGCCGCGAGGCGGCCCTGCGCGCAGAAGGCGAGGGCTACGACGTGGAGCTGATCGACCTGCTCTCGATCACGCCCTACGACGCGCGCACGCTGATTCGCTCCGTGGAGCACACCGGCCGCATGGTGGTCGCGCACGAGGCACCGATCACCGCAGGCTTCGGCGCCGAGATCGCAGCCGCGGTGCAGGCGAAGGCGTTCACGAGCCTGAAGGCGCCGATCGAGCGCGTGTGCGGCTTCGACACCCCGTTCCCGTACACGCTGGAAGAGCACTATCTACCGAACGCGGAGCGCATCCTGAGCGCGCTGGTGAGGGTGATCGAGTATTAGGAGTTGGGCGCGGCGCGAGCGCGAATCGCGCGCGCGGCGCGGAGCACCGAGATGTTTCGATTCCTGCTGCCGGACATTGGGGAAGGCGTCGTCGAGGCCGAGGTGATCGAGTGGCGCGTGCGCGAAGGCGAGCACGTCGCAGCCGATCAGGTGCTCGTCGAGCTGATGACCGACAAGGCGAACATCGAGATTCCGTCGCCGGTCGCGGGCGTCGTGCGCAAGCTCGGCTTTGCGAAGGGTGACATCGTGCCGGTAGGCGCCGTGCTGATCGAGATCGACGACGGCGCAGGCGCCAGTGCCGGCGCGCCGGCTGCGAGCTCTCCGGTCGAGGAAGCGCCGCGCGCGTCGGCGCCGAGCCCAGCGCCGCGGCCGCTGCCTGCGGCAGCCGCGACGTCCGAGCGCGCGCGTCCCCTAACAGCTCAGAGCCGCCCCGCAGCCGTTGCG
>Ga0187894_10007081_pt1 | contig 10735 bp, 12 predicted proteins | sample GBC1701081metaG_FD_136650 | JGI IMG/M metagenome (GOLD analysis project Ga0187894, IMG submission 136650) | White microbial mat communities from a lava cave in the Kipuka Kanohina Cave System on the Island of Hawaii, USA - GBC170108-1 metaG ... | reverse complement strand
GCTTAACATGACCGCATCTGTCCCGTCCAGGATCGCGTTATATACATCACTCGCCTCGGCGCGTGTCGGACGCGGGTTGTCGATCATCGAGTTGAGCATCTGTGTTGCCGTGATGACCGGCTTCCCAGCAATATTACACAATTGGATGATGCGTTTTTGGTGGAAGGGGACTTCTTCCGCCGGGGTTTCCACGCCCAGGTCGCCGCGCGCCACCATGACGCCATCTGACGCCTGGATGATGCTCTCGATGTTTTCTAGCGCCTGTTGTTTCTCGATCTTGGCAATTACCGCCACTTCGCCGCCCAGATGCCGGATCAACCAGCGCAGTTCGCGCAGGTCTTCTTGCGACCGCACAAACGACATCGCCAGATAATCCGTATTTTTCCGCAGCGCAAACTCAATATCCTCGCGGTCTTTATCGGTGATCGCCGACAAGGATAATTTAGCCGTCGGCGCAGTCACGCCTTTGCGCGAACTCAGCCCCCCGCCGACTACTACCTCACACACCAAACCGTTAGAAATCGTGGATAGGACAACCAGTTCCAGGTTGCCATCGTCCAGCAAGAGCTGCATCCCCGCCTTGATGTCACGGATGAACTCCGGGTGAGGCAACGAAATCAAACCGTTTTCACCCGGCACTTTGTCCAGCGTAAATGTAATCTTTTGCCCCGGCTCAATCATCAACGGTTCGTTGGCGACCGTGCCGATGCGGATTTTCGGCCCTTGCATGTCGCATAAGATCGCCACTACTGCGTTTTCTTCCGCCGCGATTCGCCGGACGCGATCAATCGTCTCGCCATGGGTTTCGTGGTCGCCGTGCGAAAAATTGATCCGCGCCACGTTCATCCCGCTGCGGATAATCTGCCGCAGCATGTCCTCATCTCTTGATGCCGGGCCAATGGTCGCAACAATCTTCGTTCGTTTGCTTTCAATACGTTTCGCCAACTCCAATTCCTTTCATCTCGCTCCCGGCTTCGAGAGAACCGATCATATTTTTAAATTTGTGAACGCTTTTAAGCCAGGGAATACCGCCGCGCTGCCCAATTCCTCTTCAATGCGCAGCAGTTGGTTGAACTTTGCCACTCGGTCGGAACGTGCTGGCGCGCCCGACTTGATCTGCCCAGCGTTCATTGCCACTGCCAGGTCGGCAATCGTCGTATCCTCGGTCTCGCCGCTCCGATGGCTGGTCACCACCGTCCAACCATGTCGCTGGCTCAACTGGCTGGCCGCCATCGCTTCCGTCAGGCTGCCAATCTGGTTGACCTTGCACAGCAGCGAATTAGCGGCCTTTTCGCGGATCGCTCGTTCCACCCGTTCCACGTTCGTGACCAACAAGTCGTCGCCGACGATTTGCACCCGGTCGCCGACCGCTGCCACCAACCGTGACCAGTTGGCCCAATCGTCCTGCGCCAGCCCGTCTTCCAACGAAATGATCGGATAGCGGTTGATCCAATCCACCCAGAACTCGACCATTTCCTCGCCGCTCAGGACTCGGCCTTCAATTTCCAGGTGATATTTGCCGTCGGCCTGATAAAGTTCAGACGTAGCCGGGTCAAGCGCGATGCGGATTTGATCGCCGGGCGCATATCCCGCCTGCTGGATCGCCTCGACGATCACATCCAGAGCCGCCTGGTTAGACCCCAGGCTGGGCGCGAAACCGCCCTCATCACCCACCGTCGTGGTGTGGCCTTTTTTGTGCAAAATCTTTTTCAAGGTGTGATAAATTTCAACGCACCAGCGCAGCCCTTCGCGGAAAGAGGTTGCCCCAACCGGCATCACCATAAACTCCTGAAAATCGGTACTGTTAGTCGCATGTTTGCCACCGTTCATGATGTTCATCATCGGTACAGGCAGGATGTGCGCGTGAACCCCGCCTAGATAGGCATATAAGGGCAGTTCAACGCTGTCCGCTGCTGCCCGCGCGACCGCCAACGACACGCCCAGAATGGCGTTCGCGCCCAGATTTGATTTGGTCGGCGTGCCATCCAGGTTAATCAATAAATCATCAATCGCCTTTTGGTTGAGCGCATACTGACCACTGATCGCATCTGAAATCGTTGTGTTGACCGCTTCGACCGCTTTCAACACGCCTTTGCCATCGTAGCGTTTCTTGTCGCCGTCGCGCAATTCCAGGGCTTCGTGTTCCCCGGTGGATGCGCCGCTCGGCACCATCGCCCGGCCAAATGCCCCGTCAATGAGCTGGACTTCTACTTCCACTGTCGGGTTGCCGCGTGAATCCAATATCTCACGCGCGTGGACATTTTCAATAATCGACATCATGTTCTCCTGAGTAGTTCGATATACGGAACACGGATGGGCGCGAAAGGCTACGCGATACCGTCTTTATTGCCGCTTTGGTTGGCTCAGTCCACTATGATATATCGTTTCGGGCGTCTCGTCATGTCGAATCTGAGACAATTTTGAGGACTGACAGCGCCTTTTGATTGCGCTACAATGATTTTGACAGCCCTTCAGGATCGAAAGGTAATCTTCATGCCCTCGCGCCGTAGCGTCTATCTCGACCATGCTGCTACCACACCGGCTGACCCGCGTGTGGTCGAAGCCATGATGCCCTATTTTACCGAGATATACGGTAATCCATCTTCCGCCCACAGTTTTGGCCGCAAGGCAGAATTTGCCGTCGAAACCGCCCGTGAAACCGTCGCCCGCATCCTGAACTGCAAACCGTCTGAAATCGTGTTTACCAGTGGTGGGTCGGAGAGCGATAACCTCGCCATTCGTGGGGCAGCTTGGACGGCCCGTCACCAGGGCAGAGGACAACACATCCTTACCATGCCCGTCGAACACAGCGCCGTCGCCAAGACCGTTGAACAAATGGCCGAGGTGATGGGTTTTGAACAGACGATCCTGCCGGTTGATCAATACGGGATGCTGGATATTGCCGCCTTTAACCAAGCCTGTCGCCCCGATACAACCGTCGCCAGTTTGATGCTTGCCAACAATGAAGTGGGTTCATTGCTGCCGATACCCGCATTTGCCGAGACAGCCAAACAGCATCGCATTTTGTTGCACACTGACGCGGTGCAGGCCGCCGGTCAATTGCCGCTCGACGTACAGGCGCTGGGTGTCGATATGTTGAGTTTGTCGGCGCACAAATTCTATGGGCCAAAAGGCATCGGCGCGCTTTTTGTGCGGGATGGTATTGAACTCACCCCCAGCCAGAGCGGGGGCAGCCACGAAGAAGGCCGCCGCGCTGGCACGCACAACACAGCCTTTATCGTTGGGCTGGCGAAGGCGCTTGAATTGGCTTATGGCGAATTGGATGAATGGGTCGCCCATTATCAGGCGATGCGCGACCAGTTGATTGATGGTGTGCTGAGTCGAGTCCCCGGCGCATACCTCACCGGCCATCCAACCCAACGACTACCATCTCACGCCAGTTTCATCATGGATGAGGTTGACAACGGAACTTTAATCATGCACCTCGATATGCGTGGGGTGGCGGCCAGCGGCGGATCAGCCTGCAAGACCGGCAACCCGGAGCCGTCGGGCGTTTTGCTGGCGATGGGGTATTCGGCGAAAGAAGCCGCTAGCAGCCTGCGGCTAACCGTAGGCCGCCAGACCACCGCCGAAGATGTTGATTACGCCGTTGAGATGCTGGTCGAAACCGTCGAAAAGTTACGCCAGTTGACCCGTGAGATCATGCTATGAGCAATAACGCCGATATTCGTGTCGTAGTCGCCATGAGCGGGGGTGTGGATAGCTCCGTCGCAGCGGCCTTGTTGGTCGAGCAGGGTTATGATGTCGTCGGGATGATGATGCGCCTTTGGTCAGAAGACACGGTTGCCGGAGGCGCACATAACCGCTGCTGCACCCCTGACCAAATGGCTGACGCACGCCGAATCGCGGCTCGCCTCGGTATCCCGTTTTACGTGCTGGATACCCAAGAGGTTTTCCGCAATACGATTGTGGAGTTCTTCATTGACCAGCACCGGCAAGGGGTCACGCCCAATCCTTGTCTGGAATGCAATCGTCATATTCGTTTTCACTTCCTCCAGCAAAATGCCCTGGCGCTCGATGCTGACTACCTGGCAACCGGGCATTACGCGCGGGTGGCGCGTGGTGAAGACGGGCGCTTCGTGTTGAAGCAGGGCATCGACCCGCACAAAGACCAGAGCTATGTCCTGAGCGTCCTGGGACAGGAGCAGCTTGCCCACGCACTGTTCCCGGTCGGTGAATATTCTAAATCCGAAGTCCGGCAGTTTGCCGAGCGTTTTGGCCTGCCCACCGCCAGCAAAAAGGACAGCCAGGATTTGTGTTTCATTGGCGACAATAATTACCGCCGTTTTCTGACCGATTATGCGCCAGAGGTGATGATCCCCGGCCCGATTGTCCGCCAGAATGGTGAGGTCTTAGGCCAGCACAACGGTTTGGTGAATTACACCATCGGCCAGCGCAAAGGGTTAAATGTCCCCAGCCACGAGCCGCTGTATGTCATCGGCACGAATCCGTACCGGAATGCGGTGATCGTCGGCACAATGGACGAATTGGGGCAGTCGTCATTGACTGCGAAGCGCGTGAGTTGGGTCAGCGGCACTACGCCAGCAGAGCCATTCCGCGCCCAGGTCAAAATTCGTTATAAGGCAACGCCCGCCGCTGCCTGGGTCGAGCCGCTGACCGACGCGCGCATGGCCGTCCGCTTCGATGAACCGCTGCGCGACATTACGCCGGGGCAGGGTGCGGTCGTCTATGACGGTGATAGGGTACTCGGTGGTGGCATTATCGAGCGCCCGGTTGAGGCATCCTAGTATCCAAAAAACATTCGCACCTGGGTGCTGAAAAGCAGCAGGATAATCGTCCCGGCGACGATATACGGCCCGTAGGGTAGGGCAGTAAACATACTGTAACCTGAGCCGGATAATCGCCGCGAGACGAGCCAGAGGAGCGCGCCCGCTGCGCCCAGGAATACGGTGATGAACATGGCGAAGAACAGCCGCTCTGGCCCCAGGATCAGGCCGCTCAACGTCGCCATCAACACATCGCCGTATCCGAAGGCGACCTCGTTGATATTGCGCCCTTGCAGGGTGTTCACGATATACAGATAGACATACCCGCCCAGGTACAGCAGAAAAAACACGCCGAATCCAATCGCCCCGCCAATCAAGGCACGCGGCAAGTCCGGTTCATTATTTTGTAGCGGCGTGACCAACGCATCGAGTATGGCAACCGCATACGACGGGATCATGACCGTGAACAAGATCAATTTATGTTCCAGGTCGATCACTGTAATCAGGACAAAGATCGCCATATAGCCCAGCCAGAACACGATCTGAAGATTGTTGACCGTGCCTTCGCTACTTTTGACCGCCAACGTCAAAATCATCAATGCAGCGGTGGCAAGTTCTGTCAGCGGGTAGCGCCAGGTCAGTTTCGCGCCTTGCGGTGACCGCCGCTTGCCCAGCAAAAAGGCCGTGATCCCAAGCCAAGCACTCGCCGGACGTGGTGTGCCGTCAGGATAATGGGGGCGTTGCGGACGCCGGTAATGCGGCAAATCATCGGCAAGCGCATTAATGATACCGCCCACAAGAATGCCGATGATGCCCACGATTATATACAGGATGAACATGCTTGTCCTTCAGGGTAAAGGAGTCACAATGACGGGTGCCGGTGGCAGCAGCGTCAATGATAAGAGTAGCATAAATATAACCGCAATCAATGTAGCCAAAAGAATTGCGGTTTTTTCCGCTTTTGACATTGGCACCGGAGCCGGGGGTGGCGCTTGCGTGCCAATGTATATTTCAACCGGATCGACTTCCCCAGGGCGGATGTTCCAACCCGCCAAGCGCGCTTCGCCGTAACGCAGCCCGATTATCAAATATGATGTGTCCGGATAGTTTGCCTGGCGAATATCCGTCTGTGAGGGGATAGGATCGCCGTTTGGATGCGAATGGTAAATGCCGATCAAGGTTAGCCCGGCGCGTTCAATGGCAAACATCGCTTCGACATAAGCGCGCTCATCGAACTGGAAATGATGCGCGCGATCGTCTGCCGCGTTCGGAATTGGGATGATCTGTCGCGCTTGCTCGCCCATTCCCGCAATCACACCACACACTTCCTCGGCTCGCTCACTCAGTGCATGTCGCCCGATCATGTCCGCTTGTGCTGGCGTTAACCACAAACGCATTTGTACTTCATCCATTCGTAGGTGGGATAACAACTCATCTTATCCTGCTCGGGGAATTTCAAACGATTCGATCCGCCGGTCTTGCGGCGGGTTGCGCGTTTCGTAAAACAGGTCTGCGGTTAACGTGTAGGTGCCAGCCGGGTCAGCGACGTTGCGAATATGCAGGGTAAATTCCATGTCGTAGTGCATCGTCTCAATGATATTCAGTTCGCTGATAATTTGATCGCGCTCGTCATGCGCCACCAGGATTAAATTGGGTCGATCCAGAAACGGTGTCACCTGTACCCGAATATGGACGCGGAAACGATCAGGGTAGGGGGTGATGTCCAACCCTTCGATCCGAACTCTTTCTCTCGGCTGTGGCACTTTATCGCTTGGGAATAATGGAATTTCCATATTTATCCGAATCTAGGCTACATCGCGCATGGCGACCAATCTAACCACCCGATTTTAGCGTTTCGAGGGCGGCTATCGCAATATCGAATTGATCGGCTGGGACGAGGATATGATCGCGCGTAAACGCAGCGAAAGGTAGGATGGAGACATTGGCTTCGGCTAATGCCTGACTGACGCGCGCCATGAATCCCACCAGGGTTAAATCGAGCGGGATGTCAAAGGTTATCAGGCGATACAGCTTATTGGCAGTTTTATGGTTTGGAAGCCGCTGCGCGAAATCGGTCAGTGCATCCGCCGGGATCACCAGGCTTACCTCGTCTTTATCGACGATGAGCGCACAAAAAGGCTCACCGATTTCCGCAACAATTCCTGCTGCAACCATAATGCTGGATGCCGGTAGGTGGACGATTTGATAATCTTGCCTATCGCTATACAGTGTCGCCCCTGCCAAAGCCTGCCTTACCGTTTGTGTCATGCCAAATTCGTTCCCTTACTCATCAAATTGATAGGTGGCTTCGGCATAATAGCGCACCTGCCGCTTTGCCAGTTTGTGCTGCACCCACGTTTGCAAAGCCTCGTTTTTGTCGCGCAGCCGGCTGCCCACATCGCGCAGCAAATCGAGTGAATAGTTGACGCGCAGCGCCCGTCCGTAAATAATATGGCGGCTGATACCGGGCGGCAAATATGCCCGATGGCGCGCGGCGGCCATTATATCGGCGGGTTGGTAATCGGGAAACACTAGCACGGCGATGGCATCCGGGTGCAGCGGCCAGATGTCATCCGGTTCAGTGAGTGCCGTCCGGTGCAGGGTGGCGTTTCGCTGATAAATATTGACGACCTCGCGTAACACGGCGTTTCGTTCGTGTGTATTCTCGACCGGTGCGCGCACAGCCAACACGCGCTGATCTTTGAATAGGACATGCGCGATCGCAGCCCTGTCTTGACCTTCAATCAGTTGGATGTCTGTCAGTTGGCGTAGGTGCTGGACAAATGAATCGATGTCCCAGTTGCAAACAATATGCCGCCAGGTTTTCAGGTCAACATAGCCGCTATCGTAGGCTGCGACCTGCACCAGGATATGAGGGTATTTAAGATGTGAAAAAGCATAAAAACGGTTTGCACCGTCGAGAATGACGAACTGACTGTTGCCCATCGGCGCGACAATCGGCGGGTTTATCACGATGGATTCATGTTGCAAACGTTCAATTAATGGCATGGCGCGTTGTGCGTCGTGTTCTTCGTGCGGGCGGAGGCTGTCGGTCATGACAATGCGCAAATCGGGCGGCGGCGCATCGTTTCGGCGCAGGGACATCAGATGTATCCTATCTGGTTGGAGATGTCTGCTGGTAGATTAGCATGAAGCCCGTCGCCGAGCAATTTTATCCAGCCTTTGATATGTTTTGGTAAGCAGCAAAATCGCGCAAATAGGAGTTTGGATATGGGCGCACCAGAACAGGGCGCGGATGCCATCGCTGGACGCTGGCTGACGATCCCTCGCACGCTGTGTTTCGTAATGAATGGCGACGATGTGCTGTTGATGCGCCGCGCGCCCCACAAGCGCGTTTTCCCAAATCGCTACAATGGGGTTGGCGGGCATGTTGAGCGCGATGAAGACCCAATCTCAAGCGCGAAGCGTGAAGTTTTTGAAGAGACTGGCCTCGTGGTTCACGATCTTAGGCTTCGTGCGATTCACAACATTGATGCCGGAATGGAAACGGGCATCTGCATGTTCGTCTTCACGGCGGTGAGCGATAGCCGCGAGGTGAGAGAAAGTGACGAAGGGAAGTTGCACTGGATTCCAAAAACGATAGTGACCCAATTTGATTTGGTCGAAGACCTGCCCATTATCCTACCTGGTATCCTCGACATGACCGATAGTGATGCCCCTCTGTTCGTCCATGTCAGCTATGACGAGGAAGATTGTATACGGTTGCGCTTCGCCGACGGGTAGATAAAAATGACTACCGATATTTACTCATTGACGGCCAGCCAATGTAGCCAGGAGAATATGCAGGTGATTCCGCTCGCGGCGCGAAATTTCATCAATGGCGGCGGGGTAATCCTGGATCGCAAACAGAAGGTCGTACCTTTGTCACGCTTATTCTCCTGGTACGCGCATGATTTTGGTGGCCGCTGGTTTGGTTATCAGGCGCAATCGGCCTTGCTTGAATTTGTCGCGCCATTCTTGGAAGCCGAAGAAGATCGCGCTTATGTGCAGGACAATCGCTCACGCCTTCGGGTTAAATTTCTATTTTATGATTGGTCGCTGAATGCCTGACAATATTCCCCATAATTCACCACACCAGACTCCGCTGGTGGTTCAAAAACCGCGTGGCCCGCTGCGTCGATTAGGATGCAGGGCCGCCGTCGTTCTGTGGTTTATCATTCTGCTCACGCCATGCCTGTGCATCGTTTTAGCGACACAGGGCGAAATCGCCATTCGGCTGGGCGATCTCCCAGGACAATCGCTGCGTGTCTGGTTGCTGAATGAAAGTCGCCAACGCGGGCTTGGCCTATCACGGCCATCGCTGCACACAGGCGAGCATGAGCGCCAGACTTGCATTCAAACTGACGTGAGTGTTGCCCTGTGGGTCGGCACAGCCGAGGCAGCAACCTATTGTGAATGCTATACTCGACCTGAGGATACCGATCAATGGGAACTGATGAGCAGCCAGCAGGCACCGTGCCAGCGGTAATGGCGTCTGGTCGTTGTCATAACATGATGTAGGGATAATAATGCTCCAAAATATTGATATTGGAACATTGCTCTTTTTGAGCATTGGCGCAGTTTTTCTGTGTGTAATCGGGCTGCTGCTGTTTTTTGGCCTACAGGTGCTTGGCACTACAGCGAACGCATTGCTCGGCTTTTTTGCAACGCTCGTCACAGGTGGTCCTGTAGTTTGGTGCGGCTGCCTGGTTGTTATCTTTATATGCGCCCTCGTCGCCGGGGGCGCAATCCTCGTCACAACCTGTAATGCGAATCCATCAGCGATAAATTTCTGTTTGCTTGTACCCTGATGAAACAACCGCTCGAACGATCAAGCGGCTTTTATTCGTTTCAGGCAGGCGTAGGCGCAGTTCCGAGTGATTTCAAATCGTTGCCCTCGTCGGATGCCGCCGAACCTTCCGTTTGGGTGCGTGTATTAGACAGTGGGGAGGCCGGTTTTTCGTCAATAGCGGCGGGCTTGCTTTCGCCCATCAAGGCGAGGAAATCCTCTGCATCGAGTGTCTCGATTTCGAGCAGGTGCTGTGCCACCGCCTCCAATTTATCGCGGTTCTCATGGATGAGCCGCCGTGCCTCGTCGTATGCCCAGGTGACAATGCCGCGCACTTCGCTGTCGATTTCCTGCGCCACTGCTTCGCTGTAGTCCCGTTGTTCCGAAATCTCTCGTCCGAGAAAGATCATCTCTTCCTTCTGCCCAAACATCATCGGCCCCAGTTTATCACTCATGCCGAAGCGCGTCACCATCGCCCGCGTGATTTTCGACACCTGTTCCAGATCGCTGGATGCGCCGGTTGTAATCTCGTTAAAAACGATTTCCTCGGCGGCGCGTCCCGCCAGCGCCATGACAATCTGATCCTTCATTCTGGATCGGGATACGTAGCTAACATCCTGTTCGGGCAAGAACAGGGTTGATCCACCACTCATCCCACGCGGAATGATCGTGACTTTGCGGATCGGGTCACTATTAGGGAGTAAATAACCCACAACCGCGTGTCCGGCTTCATGGTACGCGGTAATACGCTGCTCTTCTTTGCGGATCACGCGGCTTTTTCGCTCTGGGCCAAGAATAATGCGCTCGATGGCATCTTGAAAGTCATGGTCGTTGATGGTCTTCTTGTTCTTGCGCGCAGCCAGGATAGCGGCCTCGTTGACCATATTTTCAATGTCCGCGCCCACGAAACCCGGTGTTGCTCTTGCGATAAGTTTCAAGTCGACATCCGAAGCCAGCGGTTTGCCTTTCACATGAACCTTAATGATTGCTTCACGCCCTTTGACATCGGGGCGATCCAGAATCACGCGGCGGTCGAAACGCCCTGGTCGCATCAAGGCCGGGTCGAGGATATCTGGCCGGTTGGTCGCCGCGACTACAATAACGTTCGTGTCCGTGTCGAATCCATCCATCTCAACCAAAATCTGATTCAGGGTTTGTTCGCGTTCGTCGTGGCTGCCGCCCAGTCCGGCGCCGCGCT
>Ga0187894_10007080_pt1 | contig 10735 bp, 7 predicted proteins | sample GBC1701081metaG_FD_136650 | JGI IMG/M metagenome (GOLD analysis project Ga0187894, IMG submission 136650) | White microbial mat communities from a lava cave in the Kipuka Kanohina Cave System on the Island of Hawaii, USA - GBC170108-1 metaG ... | reverse complement strand
TAAATGTTCACCCTGATTTTCCTGCCCCGTTTACGGGGCGTACAGATTGGCTAAAGCCTGATTGAAAAGCCCCGTGAACGGGACTGTGAAATCAAATTGCATCAAATTTCCCAGCCGTAAACGCATTAGTATCTACACATCTTTGAAAGTTCAGTTTTTTGCGGCTGTGCCGCCCGATGTGCGGCGACGGCTCTGCCTTTCCGAGCGGCTTTTTTCCCTTTTTTGAGGCTCTGCCTCCAGCCTTGAATCGCATTGATAATAATTCAAAAACTTTAATCAGAATTGTTTTTAGCTGTCGAAGACAGCGATATATTCGTAGCCCATAGTGCAACTATGGGGAAATTAAACAGAGATTTTGAGCCGTTGAAAATGGCGACATAAAAATCAAACTGAAAATCTATGTCGTTATCTTCGATAACTCCAATGCCGCGAATCATCAGTCCCGCAATTAGCATTGTGGGTTACAAATATGAACACCCTTTTCAACGACTGGTTGATGACATAATCAATTACGAAACTTTTAATTTATCGCAAAACTTTTACTCAGACACTTATTTACCATCAGTTTTTAATTTCCGTCGCCAACTACAACAAATGCCGCCCAATAAAACGGATGGTTATATTGTTTGTCTTGCATCAACTTCAAAACAGCTTTTCTCATAGCCTCTGATTTCGTAGATTTCGCTTTAAGGTTACGGTGAAATTCCAACATTAAATTTGAAGTTGAAACGGAATCTACTTTCCATTGGCTGACAACTGTCGTCGATGTTCCGGCGACAAACAACGCCCAGCTTAAACCGATCATTCCTTCGCCTTCGCTGACGCGCCCGCGTGCCGTTTCGCAAGCCGACAACACAACCAAATCCGCGTTCAAATTCATTTCGATTATTTCCCAAGCTTCGAGCAAACCGTCTTCCTCTTTTTGATTTTCTTCCTGTGACAAAACAATCTGGGAATACATCGGGCTTGAGTCGTTCAAAATCCCGTGTGTTGCCAGATGAATAACTTTGTATTCGCCAGCCTTTGTTTTTAATTCGCTTTCGCGTGCTGATGTGCCTGTAAAAACTATGCTCTTTTCTTTTCCGTAAAGCTGTGCGAGTTTATTGACTTCGTTTTCGGCTTCGGGCAACGGCGAAAAATTTCCGGCTCTTGTCCGAAATAAATTTGGCGAATCCTTCTCTTTTCCTAAAAACGGATTTCCGAACGCAATCAATGTCGGGTTTGCATTCTGTTTTTTTCGCTTTGCCATTTCGACTGAAACGCTCAGTGACGGCGTGTAGGTTACGGCGTAATCTTCAATCAAATATCGTTTACCATTGCCCGTCAAAGCCTGAAAAGGGAGTTCCCACAAAACACCGTCCGGCACAATAACAAGCTTTGTTTTTCCTTTTAATTCAGCTTCTAGCGGTTTAATTAACATCTCATAAAGTTTCGTAGAGTTCTCTTTGAAAAGGGCGTTACGCGAGGCTAACTGCTCACGATATTTTTCAGTTAAAGTTTCAATCTCTACTTCTGATGAATTCAGTTTGTGAACCTTCACGTTTGATTTTCCGTTTGAGTCTTTCGTGAGAACAAAAACATAAACGCTCTTTTGTGAAAAGAAATATTCAATCAATGCCGTTTGATTATCTTGCAATAATGCCGAAGCCTGTTCGATTTTGAATAGTTCAGTTTGTCCGCGTTCAGTTTTCAGATTCGGGTGCGTTGTATAGAGTTTCGCTTCAAAATTCTGCTGGTTAATTCTTGCTTTTTGAAGTTGAGAGTTTAATTCCTCAATCCGTTTTGGGTTTGGTTTTTCGCTTATGCTTTCTTTGTAAATTTGCGAGTTAATGTTGATGATTTCGTTTTTCAAAGTGCGTTCTTCTTCACGCTCCTGTGTTGTCATCATCTTTGTGACGTTGACGCGATTGCGTTGCAACATCTCTAAAAGTAAACGCGATTTCATTCTCTCTGCATAAATCAAAGCCTCGTCGGGTTTGTTCTCTTTTATCATCAATTCAACCAAGCCCTGATATGGATAACCGCGGTACTCAAGAAAATTTACCTGCTGAATATCGCTTCCTGCCGCATCGTTTCTTAATGCCTCTAAAGCCTCGATTGATTCCAAATAGCTTTTGCGTGCTTCGTCATTTCTATTTAACGCGCTCAACACTTTTGCATAACCTTCAATTACAGCCCAGGTCAATTCGTGCTTGCCTACCTGTCTGCTGTATTCCATTGATTCTTCGGCATAACGCAACGCTTCGCGCGGGTTATTATTCAGTAAATATGCCGTTGAAAGATTTGCCAGAACTGTGCTCACTTTCTTTTTATCTTCTGTTTTCTTAAAAACTGAAATGGACTTTTCAAACATCTTGATTGCTTCTGCATAGCGACCTTGAATCATGTTAAGCGTTCCAAGAGTTCCGTGAGACTGAGCTATTGCAGTATCGCTTTGCGTTTCTTCGCTGAGTGTTACCGCTTTCACACAACTTTCAAAAGCCCGCTTATAATCGTTCATTCGATTATAAGCAGTACAGATTCTAACCAACATTAAAGCCGCCTCGTTTTTACGTCCAAGCATTGTTTCGATTGCCAAGCTGTCGGAATAATATCTGATTGCAACCTCAAAGTTTCTTTGTTGAAAGTAAATTAATCCGATGTTTCCTACTGCATCGGCAATCCCCGAAAGGTTATTTATCTCTTTTTGCGCCTGAAGCGATTTTTGTAAATATTGAAATGCCTTACTAAAATTGCCTTTCTCAAAATAACAACTGCCCATCAGATTCAACGCGACGGCGATGTAGGGTTTGCTGTTTAACTGTTCGGCAAAAGCGAGAGCCTTTACCGCAACTTCCAGAGCTAAATCAAAATCATTGAGACGTATATAATTTGATGCGATATTAAGACTTGAAGAAAGAATCCCGTATTTATGGTCTGTCTTTTCGTAAATTTCCAGAGCTTGTTTTGAGTGTGTAAGTGAAGACGAGTAACGTCCGACTGCATTTTCAGTGATGGCGAGTTCAATCAAAACACCTGCCGCAATGTTTTTGTTTTTGATTTCATCAAGGTTTGCAATCGCTCTTTGCAAATAATCAAGAGCTAATGTGAAATTGCCCCGCGCACTATGGACTTTTGCGATATGACGAAGCGAAGAAGCGATTCCGTCTTTATCCTGTGCTTCCTCTCTTAGTTTCAGGCTCTTTTGAAAATATTCCAGTGATTTATCGTAATCGTCTAAATCAAAATGGTTGTTGCCTATTTCAAGGACGGCACGCGCCGTCAGAGATTTATTATTTAGTTTTTCGCCGATTTGAACAGCCAATTCAAACGCATTGAATGATTTACTTAATTCCTGATTTTCCGCAAACTCTATCCCTTGACTGAATACGTTTTCAAATAACTCTGCTTTTAACAAATCTTTGTTCACATCCATTATCGCCGAACGCTCTTGTGAAGTTTTTGCCGAAAGCAAAAGGGCTGCAAATTCTTCGACACTTTTTTGCAGTTGTGCGGATGAAACAAAACAGAAGGAGAAAAAAAATAATAGGAAAGCTTGCCAACGCAGTAATTTGATAAACATATTATCCCTTGCAGTTTGTGCAGGTTATTTTGTCGGGAGACGTTTCGGTTTGTTACTCTCGCTCATTTTGCCGTAAGCTTTTTCTGTTGTAAATAGATTGCCGAAATGATTTCAGCGATTCTTTTATCTGCGGGACAATCAACGCGCATGGGCAAGTTTAAGCCGCTTCTGCCTTTTGGCAATCTGTCTGTCGTTGAAACCTGTGTGCAAACATTGATTGACAGCGGTGTAGATGAGATTGTCGTTGTTGTCAGTTATCGCGCAGATGAAGTAAAAGAGCGTCTGCAAAATTACGATGTCCGTTTCGCTTTTAACCAAAAGCAGAAAAGCGAAATGAGCGAATCTATTGCTTGCGGCATACGCGAACTTTCAAACGAAACAGATGCTGTTTTTATAACCCTTGTTGACCAACCGGCTGTTCAGTCAAAGACAATAGTTCAGTTGAAACAGGCGCGAGATATAACAAAGAAATGTTTGATTCTTCCCACATTTCAAAATCGTGGCGGGCATCCTGTTTTGATTGATTCGAGTTTGAAAAACGAATTGTTAAATCTCAATTCTCAAAAAGGTTTGCGTTCTTTGTTTGAAAAACACCCGGAAGAAGTTTTGCGTGTCGAAGTTGATTCAGAATTTATCCGCACAGATATTGATACATGGGAAGATTATAGAAATTTGTATTTGAAAATTTTCAATCAAGAACCTCTGATTTACGACTAAGACATTATCAATTATCAGTTCTCACACATTTTGTTTTGAAAAAAAAGCTCGGTAATATCACTTTTGCGGTTTAGAACCTCAGTACTCTGTAAACTAAATTATCTAAAATTTTGAGTCCCGAAAGGCGGGATTCAAAACTCTTGCCAAATATCAGAAAACTTAATTTACAGACTACTCAGCAATTATTCCAAAAATAATAATTGATAAGTGATAGATGATAATTGATAACGCCGCGTGCCAAATCAATCTTGGTACATTCTTTTGTGCAACATCTGACTTTTATATGTTTTGCTTACAGCTTACTTATTTTGCGCCTAATGTTTTTGCGTTAAGTTTAGCTTTTATCTTCGCCTGTTCTTCTTTATCGGTTGACAGTTTCAAAGCTTGTTGCCAAGCGGTGCGTGCGGGTTCTGTCTTACCAAGTTTCTGATAAACGTCCCCAAGATGGTCTTGAATTGTCGCTGAAAAAGGATTCCGTCTTGCCGCTTCGATTAAATAACGCTCGGCATCTGTAAATTTCCCCAACCTGAAATATGCCCAACCCAAACTGTCCAAAAACGATGAATTTGCAGGCTCCATATGAACCGCACGTTGAATCATGTCAAAGCCTTCTTTGACGCGATCGTTTCTGTCAACAAGGAAATAGCCCAGATTATTCAATACAGTCGCAGAGTTCGGGCTCTCACTCAAAATCTTTCTCAATGTTGATTCAGCCGCTTTGAAATCCCCGTTTGCCTCTTGTGCCGATGCAAGTACTGTCATAACTGTGTGAAGTAATCGTTGGTTGTCTTTTTGCACAAGGACAAGTCCTTGTTGTGCCGCATCAACCGCATCTTTCCCACGATTTGCTTGTGAATAAAGACCTGAGAGACTCAGATAAAGTTGAATGTCTGTATCATGGGAATTATTACCGCCCTTCGCTGTTGATAATTTTGAGCGAATCAGCGTTGCAGCTTCATCAATACTATTAAGTTCTGTCAGGATTTCAGCCTCTTTCAAAACCAGACTTAATTCGGAGGGTCTGTTTTGACGCAAAGATTTTATTGCGGTTAATGCTTCATTTCTTTTTCCCTGGTCGCGCAACAGTTCGATATTTTCTTCATCCGCAGTTGTATCGTCAGGTCCCAAAACCTTACGCATACGCTTTATTGTCGCCTCTGCGTCGCTAAAGTTTCCGAGTTGTTTTTGCAAAGCGATAATTTCGGAAAGTACCAAAGTGGCTGTTAGTCTCTCTTCTTCATCAAGCTGTTTCTTATCAACCAAGCTTCTCTTTAACAAAATACTTTCATAAACGGTGATTGCTTCTTTCTCGCGCAAAGCGTTTATATAAATTTCCGCCAGAGACATTTGCAAAGTTAATGCTTCGCTCGATTCGTCATCGTCGGATAAACGGGCAATGCCATTTTTTAACGTAACAACAGCATCATCAATCTTTCCTGCACGCGATTGGGTTTCCGCCAAAAGACGCACAAGACGTAAATTCGTAGGAAAAGAGGTCACCAATTTTTTTATTTCGGTGATAGAAAGGCTTTGCCCGCCTTCGCTTTCATCCAAAGCTTCAACAAGAATTTCAATATAGTTTTCTTCGTCGGGATTGAGCGCAATTGCCCTGCTGATTGCTTCGATTGCTTCGGGTGTTTTTCCTTTTTCAAGATACATCACGGCAAGACGCGAGTATGCCGCATCACTTGTAAGATTTCCGCCTATGACTTGTTCATAAAACCGTGTGTCATATGTTTCCGACGCAGAAGCCCAATTTTTCAGTGCTTCAATAGCATCTTTATCACGCTTTTGGATTAGATAAAGCGTACTCAGAACAGCCCAAGCCTCTGCGTCCGTACTGTCTAAACGCGCGACCTCACGAAGTTCTTGAATTGCAAGTGCTATGTATTTTGAGTCCGGCGTTTTTTTAAGGTCGCTTCTGTCCGTATAAATACGTGATAACAAACGGTGTGAACCAAAATTATTTTTGTCGGCTTCAATGGCTTTGTTTGCGTATCTGATGGCTTCGTCAACATCATAAGGCGGGAAACGAATTGCGAGTTCTGCGAGTGCCGTATATGCCTCGCCAAGTTTCGGTTCAAGTGTTGCGGCTTGTTGAAATGCTGCTTTTGAAGCATTCAGAATGGGTATCATGCTGTTTGCCGAAACCCCGCGCGTCAGCGTAATCATATAACGCTGACCCTCCAAAAGTTTCGCATAAGCTAATGCTCTGCGTTCACGCGGATTTTCGGGAATTTGAGTAGGCGAAGGTTTGGGAACAGGCTTGGGAACAGGTTTGTTGACTATCGGCAGCTCTGTGATTTCGGATTTTGTTGCCACCGGGTCTGTCTGACCGTAAGCAGTTGCGACACTACAAAAAGAAAACGCCGCTATAAAAGCGGGCGCGAATAATTTGGAGAATTGTTTTAACTTCACAATAAAATTTCCTTTGTTCAGACGGCGCGATTACCTCGCCGTTTTCTTGCTCTCTAACCAATTAACCACGCGCAACCACGCACTTTTCTGCGGGTAACTGTACAGCAGTAACCCGATTGCAACCAAACCCGCACGATACATATCGTATTCACTGCCCGTGCGAATCATCACGATAAATCCTATCAAAGCGATTGCTCCACCTATTGATGCAAGAGTTATCGTAGTACTTTGCATATCTTTCAACATACCTGACGCACCGCGCAATATTGAAATATCATGTAAGCGCGAAACCGAATACCGCATTCGTTTCAAAAAAATCGCCCCGAAACTTAAAACCAGAATCAAACCCCACAAAATAATCGGTAATTGCGAATCAACGGGTCGGAAAAATTCTTTTCCGATTGTGTAGGCAATTCCAATCAAAGCTACTGATAGACCGAAAAAACCGCCAACCGCCATTGCCGCAGTTTTATGGCGGATTGATAACTCCTTCATTGTCTCTTCGTAATTTGATTTCACTTTACAAAACTTAGGGGCAACCAATGTGGGTTGCCCGCTCAATTTAGGTTCGAGTTTCGTATTGCAATAACAACTTAGTTTTATTGATTAGGTTTCGCATTAAAGCTTTGCGAACTGCCCGCAGGTTTTGTCGTTGGTGCCGTAGGAATTCGTGGGTCAGGCAATTCACCTTGATTTGCGATGACATCATCAATCAAATCTTTTTTCTCTTCCTTGTAATCTTTGCTGATAAGCACGCCGTCCTTATCAACGGTCACATAAACAATCCCCAATGCTTCCATTCCAAAACGCTTCATTAAACCGCCGCTTTCAGGAGCTTTTGAACCAACAGCACTCGGATCTGTTTCCGGTATCTCTGCGCCGATAATTTTCAACTGTTCAATTGCTTTTTCTTTGTATTGGCTCCAAGGATAAAAACGCACCACCTTTTGAAAGTATTTTGCGGCTTCGTCTGTTTCCTCTTCCTGCATATACGTAATTCCGGCGCGATAAAAGACTATGTCATTTCGAGAATAATTCGGATACTTTTCGTCAATTTCCCTATAACGATTCTGTGCGCCTTTCAAACCCGCCCTGTCCTGGTTGATTGCTTTATCGTAGTAGAAGTCGGCAATGCCGCGCGTGTATTCCGCAAGGTTTTCCTGAACTTCTCTTAGTCTGGTTTCGACTTCCGATCTCAGAGCAGATTTCGGGTATTGTTGCAGATGAGATTTCAATCTCTGCTCGGCACGACGCGCCGCAGACGGGTCATTACCTGCACGCAACATCAAGCGCATTTGTGATTCGGCAACCTTCAAAAGAACCCTGTCCGATAGATAATGTGTAGGGAAAAATGTAAGCCAATCCTGATAAGCGGCACCTGCCTGAAGCAAATTGCTTGAACCGCCTTCGAGATAGAAGGAATCGGCAATTGCCAATTTTGACATAGGCAAAAACGGCGAATCGGGATAGGTCGTTACGATTGTTTGATAGAGAAGACGCCCGACTTCAAAACGCCCTTTGCGAATCTCTTTTGTGGCAACCGCGAACAACACGCGGTCACGTCCCGGCGCGACAGAACCGACGAGTTCTTCAATCTCTTCGTCACCATCGCCCAAAAGACCGAAGAGATTTTTAATACCTTTTTTCTTCTTTTTCTTTGTGTAGTCTTTGTTTGAACCCGAAAGTTGACTGCGTGCATCTGCCGTCTCTTGCAAAGTTGTTTCGTAACGCTTCTGAAACTCAGAAACAACAGATTCAAGCCTGTCAATCTCTGTCGCTTCGTACTTTTCCGAACGCTCGACTTTGCCTTTCAAACTATTGACATCGCTGTAAAGCGAGTTCGCTTCTTTCTCCAAACTGTTAAGACGTACGTGCGGGCTGTCGGCATTTACTTTGCCGTCTTTTTTTTCTTCTTTCAAACCCGAAACAGCACTCTTCAAACTCTTACGCATTGTATCGAGTTTTTGAATCATCACATCAAGACGTTGATAGGGCGAACCGTCCCCGCGTCCGGTTTGCGCCTTTAAGGAAGGCACAAACATACCAATCACCAAAAGCAAAATTAAGCTAAAGGATAAAGACTTTTTTATTTGCATTACGAAACCTCCGTTTTAATTTCGGATTTCAGATTTTGGATTTAATTCTGTTTTCTATCCGCAATCCACAATCTGAAAGCCGCAATTCCCTAGACCCATTCCATCGCAGATTCTTTCATAATTCTGACTGCGTCTTCGGGTCCCTCTTCTGCGCCGAAAATGGCAGAGCCGGAAACAATAATTTCCGCTCCAGCCGAAACGACCTTGGCTATATTGTGGCGGTCAATCCCGCCGTCAATTTCAATTCTTGTTTTCAGACCGCGTTCGTCAATCATCCGACGAAGACGGCGAACTTTATCAAGAGAAGTGCTTATGAACTTTTGCCCGCCGAACCCCGGATTCACAGACATTAACAAAATATAATCCGCAAACGGTAACGCTTCTTCCAAAGTAACCAAGGGTGTAGCGGGATTTATTGCTACTCCGGCATTTGCGCCCTTCTCTCTTATTGCTGTCAATGTGCGTTGAAGATGCGGGTCTGCCTCAACATGAACCGATACCATATTTGCGCCCGCTTCAACAAATTGAACAGCGTAGCGTAACGGTTCGGCAATCATCAGATGGGCGTCAATGGGTAAATGCGTCACCGCCGCAACCGCTTTAACAACAGGTAAACCGACCGTTATGTTCGGAACAAAATGTCCGTCCATAACGTCGAAATGAATCACATCTGCGCCGCCTCGTTCGACAGCGCGAATCTCCTCGCCCAAACGCGAAAAATCAGCCGATAAAATTGAAGGCGCAATATCAAACATTTTCAAGTTCTGAGTTCTAAGTTTTAAGTTCTGAGTTTGTAAAGTTGAATGCTCAAAACTCAAGTTCCACTTATTTCCTGCTTACCTACGGATTCCTTCTTACATTCCCGTTTGAATTCGTAGGCGGGTTTCGCGGCGTCGAATTCGAGTTCCGCGTGTTCGCATTGCGATTATTCGCGTTTCCGTTTCTGTTATTCGCATTATTTGTGTTGCGATTGTTCGTATTGCGGTTGTTTGAATTATTCGTGTTGCGATTGTTGGCGTTATTCGTGTTGCGATTATTTGCGTTTGAATTCGCGTTATTGCCGTTTCCGTTCTTATTTCCGTTGCTGTTATTTGCGTTTCCGTTAGCGTTTTTGTTCTTGTTCTTATTTTTATTCTTGTTTTGATTGTTTGCGTTCGCGTTTGTGTTCGTACTTGAATTTTCGTTTGACGAGTTTGAATTGTCAGAAGACGACCCGTTTTCGTTTGTTTCTGAATTATTATTGCCTTCTTGGTTTGAAACGGGAACCGAACTTTCGCCTTCGGTAGCTGTCGGTTTGCTTAAAACAACAGCAATATACTGACCGGATTTAACAATATCGTTAGGTTTTGGTGTTTGTTCCAGAATCGTGTTTGGCTGAACATCCGGGTTATAACGATAAGCGCGGCGACGCATATTCAAACCGACTTTACCCAATTCGGTTTCGCCATCATTTACATTTTTGCCAATAACGCTTGGGACTATAACCTCAGAGCTACGCAAAGAGAGATAGACTGTCCCTATAAGTCCGGTAGCAAAAGCGGCAGCAATGGCAGCTACAATTCCTAATTTGCCAAATACCGAAAGCGTACCTTTTACAAAACTCACAGTCGGATTTTTCCTCGTTACAAATAAAAGTTGATTGCGAAATCTGAAATGAAGTGTCGAGCCTTTGGCTAACCGAAAAACTTCTTTATTCAAGCGGCAAAGTCTAACATTCACAGTTAAAGCCAAGCAAGTGATTGAGAGATTGGGCGATTGAGAGATTGGGCGATTGGGCGATTGGGCGATTGGGCGATTGGGCGATTTGGTGAATTAAAAAAATCTCTCAATCTCTCAATCTCTCAATCTCTCAATCTCTCAATCTCTCAATCTCTCAATCTCTCAATCTCTCAATCTCTCAATCTCTCAATCTCTCAATCTCTCAATCTCTCAATCTCTCAAT
>Ga0187894_10007079_pt1 | contig 10737 bp, 6 predicted proteins | sample GBC1701081metaG_FD_136650 | JGI IMG/M metagenome (GOLD analysis project Ga0187894, IMG submission 136650) | White microbial mat communities from a lava cave in the Kipuka Kanohina Cave System on the Island of Hawaii, USA - GBC170108-1 metaG ... | reverse complement strand
GGTGTGCTCCGGCCACGCTGCTTCCAACTCCGCGACCTTGGTCGGTCCCAGCTGAGGTAATTTTCGTGCCATGCCGTCCTTCTCAGCACCCACAGTGCCAGAGCGCAACGTAAATGGTATAATCCGTGGCTAAAAAACCGGTCCATCGGGCCTTTCGGAGGAAAACGCGTTGCCCGCGGCCCCCCACCGTGGCAGAAACATCCCGACGGGCCATCACATCATGGAAAACCAAGAGACACCCCCACCCGAAGGCGGCGAGCAACCACCGCCGCCCGCCGAAGCCCCGCCCACCCAACCCGTTTCCGCTCCCGGCGGCCTGGCCAAGGCGAAGGCGCTCTACGACAAGCTGCTCCCGGCCGGTTCACCCCAGCGCAAGTTCGGCCCGCTCATCCTCGCCGTGCCGGTCATCATCGTGTTCCTGCTGCTCAAATCCGGCGTCTCCACCGTCAGCGAAAAGGTCACCGCGGTGCAGCAGGTCCGCGCCGAGGAGCACCGCGTGGCGACCACCGGCGTGCTCGTCGTCACCTCCAACCGCCCCGAGGCGACGGTCGAGGCAAAGCTGCTCGACACCGCGCCTGAAGGCGCAACCACCACCGCGCAGGGCGCGCTCGGCCAGTCTTTCTCCAACCTGGCCCCAGGCCGCTACGCCGTCACGCTCCGCGCCGCCGGCTGGCCCGATGCGCTCGGCGAAGTGGACGTGCCCGCCGGGCAGAAGACGGCGTTCACGGCCAACTTCAAGGGCGGTTCGCTCAATTTCGAGACCGTCCCCGCCGGCGCCATCGTGAAGCTCGGCAAGGACGTGCTCGGCAAGACGCCGCTGACAGTCCCGCTGCTCCCCCCGGGCGATCTCACTCTCTCGCTCGAGTTTCAGAACTGGGCGCCCGTGCCTTGGAAGGGCGTCATCACCGTGGACCAGGAAACAGCCGCCAGCGTCCGCCTGCCCCACGGCCGGCTGACCGTCGGCAGCATCCCCGCGGGCGCCATCGTCGTGCTCGAGGGCAAATCCTACCAGCAGACGCCGCTCTTCTTCGACCCCGTCTCCGCCGGCGAGAAGAAGCTCACGCTGCAGGCCGAGGGTTTCCCGCCGCTCGAAGTGTCCGTGACAGTCGCGGACGGCGAGGAAGCGAAGATCAACCCCGTGCTCGCCACCGGCTTCCCCGTGCTCGACCCCGGCGCGCTGCTGCGCGATGTGTGGATCATCGACGACCGCAAGGTCTTCAACGCGCACACCGGCGTCTACCGGCCGAAGAACGACGTCATCAAGAACCTTCACCGGCAGGCGCTCTACGATCGCTGGCAGCGCAAATCCTTCCGTTTCTCCAGCCCGGTCAAATCCTACGACGCCACCACCCGGACCCTGGAGTTCGACACGCAGAAGGCCGACCCTTCCAGTTGGCGCGTGCTCGCCCAGCTCAAGCCCGGCGCCGGCATCGCCGCGCCGCCCGCGAAAGGCGCCGTGCTCGCCGTTTACGGCCGCCTGACCGCCGTCGAGGAGCCCGTCTGGCCCCTGCGCGTCATCACCGTGGAGCTGTCCGACGCGGACCTCGTGCCCGAAACCACCCCCTGAGAGACCCTGGGGTCGGCAACGGCACCAGCCTGTGTGGTCCGGCGCCCGGGCCCGGCATTGGCGATCGGTCCCGTCGGGCCTCTTTTCGATGGCCTCGGTCATCGTTCCTATCTTTCCTGCCACCGGTCACATCAATCAGTCTTGGCTGGGCCGCCGGGGCTGGTAAGTTCGCCCCCCGTCCGAAACCCTGTCACCCGCCGGCCGTCATTAGACCTTCATGTTTCCCACCGCCATCCCGGCCGAATCCCATCCTTTTTCACAGATGCCTGTCAGCCATCCGCTCGCCCACCGTCTGTTCCTCCTCCTGTCGCTGGCCGCAGTGCTGACCGGCACTTCCCCGGCCCCCGCCCAGAGCACAGCTCTTCCGCCGCTCGCCCCCGACGCCATGATCGGCCCGGTGACCTTCGGCGAGATCACCGTCGATGCCGCCATCGAGATGCTCGAGCGTTGGTCCGGCCGCACGGCGCTGCGCCCCAACGGCCTCCCCGCCACCAACATTCCCTTCTCGCTCAAGCAGAAGGTCACGCAGGAGGAGGCTCGCAACGCGCTCGAGACCGTCCTCGCCCTCAACGGCATCGCGGTCAACCCGCTCGGCGTGCGCTTCCTCAAGGTCGTGCCGCTCGCCGCCGCCAAAGGCGAGGCCCCCCAGTTCATCGACGGCTCCACCTTGGAAATGGCCCCCAGCGGCCGGATCGCCGCCAAGTTGTTCCAGCTCCAGTTCCTGCGGGTCGGCGAGCTCATGCCCCAGATCACCACCATGCTCAACCCGGCCGCCGGCAGTCCGCCCGTCCTGTTCGAGAAGGCCAACTCCGCGCTCGTCACCGACTCCATCAGCAATCTGCAGCGCATCGAAACCCTCGTCGCCCGGCTCGACCAGCCCTCCTTGCAGGGCCTCGCGCCCAAGTATTACAAGATCCGCAACTCCACCGCCAGCACCCTCGTCACCCGCCTGCAAAGCCTGCTCTCCGGCGCCGCCGCCACGCAGCTGGGCACCACCACCTCCTACCAGGCCGACGACCGCACCAACCAGATCGTCCTCATCTCCGACCCGCGCCAGCACGCCTTCTTCGACCAGCTCATCGCCCAGCTCGACACCGAGGGCGAGTCCAGCACGCGCCAGGAGGTCCTGCCGCTCAAGCACGCCAACGCCGCCGAACTCGCGACGGTCCTCGGCTCCGTCATCTCCGGCCAGAACACCGCGGCCTCCCGCACCGGCGGCAACCAGACCGGCCAGCTCACGCAGACCCAGCTCGCCGCGCGCAACGCCGCGGTCAACGCCCTCAACACCCTCCGCACCCAGACCCTCGCCGCCCAGCAGGCTGCGCAGCAGCAAGGCGGCGCGCAGGGCAACGCCGCCCGCCAGGCGGCCGCCCAGCAGCAGGCGGCCGCCCAAGCCGCTGCCGGCCCCATCGTCTTCTCCTCCGCCAATCCCCTCGGCGGCGCCAGCGCCGACACTCCCCAGCAGTTCAGCACCGTCCTCACCGTCGTGGCCGACGAGCGCAGCAACTCCCTCGTCGTCTCCGGCACGCTCGAGGACCTCCGCCTCGTCAAAGCCCTCGTCGCCCAGCTCGACGTGCTCCTCGCCCAGGTCCGCATCGAGGTCGTCATCGCCGAGATCACCCTCGACAACTCCGCCACCTCCGGCATCGACGCGCTCGGCCTCGTCATCCAGGGCGACAAGCTCGTCGGCTTCAGCGGCAGCGGCGCGGGGTTCGGCGTGAGCGCCGGCGCCGTCACCCGCGACCCCGTCGCCGGCGGCATCGACCTCGCCGGCACCCTCAGCCTCGCCACCACCCCGCGCAGGAACAACACCAACATCCTCTCCGTCCCCAACATCGTCACCACCCACAACAAACAGGCCGTCATCTTCGTCGGCGAGGAGTTTCCCGTCATCACCAGCTTTCAGAACACCGGCGCCACCGGCGGCAACCTCGGCACCGGCGTCACCAGCACCGTCAGCTACCGGCAGATCGGCATCCGGCTCACCGTCACCCCCCTCATCGGCAACGACGGCTCCGTGCAGCTCGAGATCGCCCAGAACGTGGACGATGTCGTGGACAGCGTCACCATCGACGGCAATTCCCAGCCCATCGTCGGCAGCCGCACCACCGAGTCCTTCGTCAGCGCCCGCAGCGGCGAGATCGTCGTGCTCGGCGGGCTCCAGCGCAAGACCCGCCTCCGCAACACCAGCCGTCTCGGCCCCATCCCGCTCCTCGGCGACCTCTTCGGCACCCGCACCAAGTCCGAGACCCGCACCGACCTCGTCTTCTTCCTCCGGCCCTACGTCCTCACCAACACCGCCGCCGACAACCAGGAAGCCCTCGACCGCCTGCAGGACAGCCCGCAGAAGAAGGACGTCGAGTCCGCCCTCGGCGGCCGGCTCTCCCCCACCAAGCGCTGACCGCCGCGCCCCGGTGACGACCGACGACCCACTTCCCCCGGCCCTCGCCGCGCGGCTCAACGACGCCGCCCAGCGCCTCCTGCGCGAGTCCCGCCGCGACAAGCGCCTTTCGCTCCTCGCCACCTCGCTGCACGCCGCCGAGCCCGAAGCCCTCGCCCAGCTCGCCGCCGCCAGCGATCTGCCCGTCCTCGACAACCCCCGCATCAACCGCGACCAGCTCGGCGCGTTCCCCGCCCGACTCGCCCACGAATTCCAGCTCGTGCCCGTCGCCGTGCCCGACAACGGCGCCGACGGCCCGCTCCACCTCGCCTCCTCCTGGCCGCCCGACGCCGTCGTCACCGACTGGCTCGCCACCTTCCTCACGCGCCCGCTCGCCTGGCACCTCGCCCCCGCCGACCGCGTCCAGCAGCTCATCAACGAGAACTATGGCGTCGGCTCCGGCTCGCTCGACGAGGCCGACGCCGCCGAGGCCGCGCCCGCCGCCACCGAGCTCGAAGCCGACGCCGACGCCGCCGTCGTGCGCTTCGTCACCGAGGTCATCGCCCAGGCCGTGGCGGAGAGCGCCACCGACATCCATTTCGAGCCGAAGGAGCAGGAACTCGCCATCCGCTACCGCGTGGACGGCCTCCTCGTCCCCGTCCCAGTGCCGGAGAATCTCCTGCGCTTCCAGGACGCCATCATCTCGCGCCTCAAGATCATGGCGCGCCTCAACATCTCCGAGCGCCGCCTCCCCCAGGACGGCCGCATCAACTTCCGCGCCGGCGCCACCACCCTCGACATCCGCGTCTCCACCATCCCCACCATCTACGCCGAGAGCGTCAGCCTCCGCCTCCTCAACCAGAAGAAGCAGGCCTACACCATGGACAGCATCGGGCTCGACGCCGGCGAGCAGGCCCGCATCAAGCGCGTCCTCGACTACCCGCACGGCATCATCCTCGTCACCGGCCCCACCGGCTCCGGCAAGTCCACCTCGCTCAACGCCTTCCTGCGCCAGATCAACTCCCCCGAGGTCCGCATCGTCACCATCGAGGACCCGATCGAATACGAGCTGCCCGGCGCCAATCAGATCCAGATCCGCCCCGAGATTGGCCTCACCTTCGCCGGCGCGCTCCGCCACGTCCTCCGCCAGGATCCCGACATCATCATGGTCGGCGAGATCCGCGATCGCGACACCGCCGACATCGCCATCCGCGCCTCCCTCACCGGCCACCTCGTCTTCTCCACCCTGCACACCAACGACGCCCCCGGCGCGCTCACCCGCCTCATCGACATGGGCGTCGAGCCCTTCCTCGTCGCCTCCGCGGTCGAGCTCGTCATCGCCCAGCGGCTTGTGCGCCGGCTCTGCCCCGACTGCGTGCGCCGCGAGCCGTGCGACCACGCCAAGGTCGGCCCGCTGCTCGAGACCCTCGGCCTCACAACAGCCGACGCCTCCGGCGTGAAGGAACTTTCCGTGCCCGGCGGCTGCCGCGCCTGCCGGCAGACCGGCTACCGCGGGCGCATCGGCCTCTTCGAGATCCTCGCCCCCAAGCCGCTGCACGACCTCATCGTGCGCCGCGAGTCCAGCAAGGCCCTCGGCGACCTCGCCCGCACCCAGGGCATGCGCACCCTCGCCCAGTCCGGCTGGGACCGCGTCAAGGCCGGCCAGACCTCCCTCGACGAGCTGATCCGCACCATCAGCAGCGACGACACCTGATGCCGCGATTCGCCTACAGCGCCCGCTCGCCCGGCACCGGCGCCGCCGACGCGGGCCACCTCGAGGCCGCCTCGCGCCAGGAGGCCGCACGCACGCTGCAGGCCCGCGGTCTGCAGGTGTTGTCGCTGACTGAGGAAGGCGCGCTGCATGGCGCCGCCTCCGATCCGGCCGGCGCCGTGGGCGACATCCGCTTCACCACGCGCGAGCGGCTGCCGTTCCTCGAGGCCCTTTCCGACCTCGTCCATTCCGGCATGTCCGCCGGCGAATCGGTGCGCCTGCTCGCGCTGCGCCTGCAGGAGCCGCGGCTGCGCGCGCTCAGCGCCGCGTTGTGGAGCCGGCTCGGCGAGGGTGCCACGCTGTCCGCCGCCATGGGCGCGCATCCGGAAGTGTTCGACCGGCAGACCGTCAACCTCGTCGCCTCCGGCGAGGCCACCGGCAATCTGCGCGAGGTGCTCGCGCGGCTCATCCAGCACTTCACGCAGCAGCGCGAGCTGCGCCGGCAGTTCGCCGCGAGCCTCGCCTATCCGGCCTTCATCTGCGTGCTCGGCTTCGGCGTGGTGCTCTTCCTCGTCACGTTCCTGCTGCCGCGCATCCAGACACTGCTCGGTTCGCTCGGCAGCCAGCTTCCCTTCTCCACCCGGCTGCTCATCGGCGGCTCGCACTTCCTCATCTACTACGGCCCGTTCCTCGCCGCGGCGCTCGTCGTCGGCGGGGCGTCCTTCTGGCGCTGGCGCAAGACGCCCGCCGGCCGCGCCCGCACCGACGCCTGGCTGGTGCAACTGCCGTTCATCCGCGGCTTCGTCGTGCGCTCGTCGGTGTTCGACTTCACCCACACGCTCGCCGTGCTGCTCGAGAACGGCGTCACGATGGCCGAGGCGCTCCGGCTCACCGAGCGCGCGGTGAGCAACACCGCCGTGCAGGCGCAGCTCTCCGAGGCCACCGCGCGCGTGATCGAGGGCGCCCGGCTCAGCGCCGCGCTCGACCGCGCCAAGCTCATGCCGCCGCTCTTCCTCGACCGGCTCGCCGTCGGCGAGCAGACGGGCAACCTCGCGCCCAGCCTCCGCCAGATCGCCGACACCTACCGGCGCGACCTCACCGTCCGCCTCGAGCGCACCACCAAGCTGGCCTCCGGCACCGTGCTCTTCCTGACGTTTGGCTTCGTCGCTTTCCTCGCCTACGCCATCGTCATGGCGATGCTCCAGCTCACCTCCAGCATCCGGCTGTAGCGCGGGAAATGTCAGGGCGGCAGCGACTTGGCCGCGTGGGAGGCAAGCTCAATCCCGATTCCAGCCCCCGGGTATTAGGCGCGCTGGATTTACCGGCCCTTTCCATCTGGGAAGTTGCAGGACAGGTCACGCCGGCAGAGATTTCGCGCGTGGCCAGAATATCCCCCCGTGCCTGCCTGTTGGTCTGTGCGTGGCTCGGGCCATGTCTTCTCTGGTCCGCCCCGGTCTCGCCGAGCACCAGCCTGAACGCCGACCAGCTCGGCTCCCGCTTCCTCGCGCAGGCTACTTTCGGCGCCTCGCCCGACTCCCTCGCCGAGCTGCGCACGCTCGGCTTCAACTACGGCGCCTGGATCGACCGCGAATCCGCCAAGCCCGTCACCTCCGCCGTCGCCGTGCTCGAGGCCGCGCGCGCCGCCGGCCAGATCACCACCAGCGACACCGGCACCAACCGCCGCGCCCGCAACCAGGTGATGCTCACCGCCCCCGACCAGCTCCGGCAGCGCATGGCCTACGCGCTCAGCCAGATCATGGTCATCTCCGACGCGGATACCAACGTCGCCAACGGCCAGGACGGCTCCAGCAGCTACTACGACATGCTCGCGCGGAACGCCCTGGGGAACTTCCGCACGCTGATGATGGACGTCACGCGCCACCCGATGATGGGCCGCTACCTCAGCCACTACAAGAACCGCAAGGCCAACGCGACCACCGGCACGCGCCCCGACGAGAACTACGCGCGCGAGGTCATGCAGCTCTTCACCATCGGCCTCTACCACCTCGCTTCGTCCGGCAACTACGTCACCGACTCCGCCGGCCGGCCGCTCGAGGCCTACACCAACGACGACATCACCGAGTTCGCGCGCGTCTTCACCGGCTTCACCGACGAGAGCGCCAACAGCACCGGCACGGGCACCGGCCGCGCCGATTTTCCCAGCGCCGCCGCCAACTACACCGCCCCGATGCGCATGTGGGAGGGCCAGCACGATACCGGCGCCAAGCGCCTGCTCTCCTACGCCGGCGCCCGCAAGCCCGACCTCCCCGCCAACCAGACCGGCCTGCAGGACGTGCAGGACGCCATCGACAACCTCGTCGAGCACCCCGCCTGCGCGCCGTTCATCTCCCGCCTGCTCATCCAGCGGCTCGTCACCTCCAACCCCAGCGACGGCTACGTCAGCCGCGTCTCCGCCGTGTTCGTCAACAACGGCGGCGGCGTCCGCGGCGACCTCCTCGCCGTCGCTCGCGCCATCCTGCTCGATCCCGAGGCGCGCAACCTCTCGTTCGTCACCGACCCCGAGCACGGCCGCCTGCGCGATCCGTTCCTGCGCATCACCCAGCTCGTTCGCGCCTTCCGCTTCACCCTCGCGAGCACCGGCACGTTGCCCTACGACTTCGGCGGCGCCGTCACGCAGACCACCATCGGGCACTACCCGATGAGCGCCCCCTCGGTCTTCAACTTTTTCTCGCCCGAGTTCGAGCCGCCCGGACCGATCGCCAACGCCGGGCTCGTCGGCCCCGAGTTCCAGGTGCTCAACTCCGTCTTCGCCATCACGCTGCCCAACACCATCAACACCCTCATCACGAGCGGCGCCGGCCAGTTCCGCCTCAACCTCGCCGAGCAGGAATCCCTCGCCGCGACGCCGGGCGCCCTCCTCGACAACCTCAACACCCTGCTCACCCACGGCACCATGAGCCCCGAGACGCGCGCCGCGGTGCTCAAGGCCGTCGAGGGCATCACCGCCGCCATGGTTCCCGCCAACAGCAACCTCAACCAGCAGCGCGCCCGCCTCGCCGTCTATCTCGTCGCCGTCTCGCCCGAGGGCGCCGTCCTCAAGTAGCTCCGCCCCATGAGCACGCCGACCCCGTCCAACCTCACGCGCCGCGAATTCCTCGGGCAGGCCAGTTGCGCCGGCATCAAGGCCACCTCGCTCTTCTCCACGTTGCTCAGCCTGCGGCTCGCCAACTCCCTCGCCGCCCAGAGCGCTCCGGCCGGCGACTACAAGGCCCTCGTCTGCCTCTTCCTCGCCGGCGGCAACGACTCCTTCAACATGCTCGTGCCCACCACGGCCGCCGAGTATTCCGCCTACGCCGCCGTCCGCGGCAACCTCGCGCTCGCCCGCGAGACGTTGCTGCAGGTCACGCCCGCCAACCTCGGCGGCCGCACGCTCGGCATCCATCCCTCGATGACCGAGGTGCGCGACCTCTTCAACCAGGGTCGCCTCGGCTTCGTCGCCAACGTCGGCTCCCTCGTCCGCCCCACCACGCTCACCGACTACCGGGCCAACCGCTACCGCCCGCTCTCGCTCTACTCGCACGCCGACCAGATCAAGCAGTGGCAGACCTGCATGCCCGACTCGCGCACCGCCGTCGGCTGGGGCGGCCGCGCCGCCGACATCATCCGCTCGCTCAACTCCCCGAGCCTGGTGTCGATGAACATCTCCCTGTCCGGCCAGAACACCTTCCTCACCGGGCGGAACACCTTCACCTACACCGTCGGCTCCTCCGGCGCCACCGCGCTCTCCGGCTACAGCCCCACCGCGGCCAACAATCTTACCGCGCTCCGCACCGCCGCGGTGGACAGCGCGCTCGACGCCGATTACCGCAGCCTCTTCGAGCAATCCTTCGGCGGCTCCACCCGCGACGCCATCGACGCCTACTTCGAGTTCTCCAGCGCGCTCACCGGCGTCACCGTCGCCACCGCCATCCCCACCGGCAACACCCTCGCCGCCAACCTCGGCATGATCGCGCGCACCGCCTCCTCCGCCAGCAAGCTCGGCGCGCGCCGGCAGGTCTTCTTCGTCCAGCTCGGCGGCTGGGACCACCACGACGAGGTGCTGAACAACCAGGTCACCATGCTCCGCACCGTCAGCCAGGCGCTCGGCTTCTTCTGGAGCGCGCTCGGCGAGTTTGGCCTGCAGAACAACATCACCCTCTTCACCGCCTCCGATTTCGGCCGCACGCTCACCTCGAACGGCAACGGCTCCGACCACGCCTGGGGCGGCAACCACCTGGTGCTCGGCGGCGCCATCCGCGGCGGCAACGTCTTCGGCAACCGCGACCAGGGCTACTACCCCGACCTGCAGCGGCTCGCCGAGATCGACACCGGCCAGGGCCGGCTCATCCCCGGCATCGCGGTCGACGAATACGCGCGCGATCTCCTCAACTGGTTCGGCGTCGGCAACTCCGACCTCGACTACGTCCTGCCCGCCTTCAGCAGCCGGTTCGGCGGCCGCCCTTCCCTCGAGATCTTCAGCGCCTCCTCCCAACTGCCCGCCACGGGCACCCCGGCCACTCCCGCTCCTGCTCCCGCCCCGACGCCCGCCACACCCTCACCCTCGACCGGCGGCAGCTCGGGCGGCTCCGGTGGTGGTGGCGGCGGCGCCCCGAGCCTGTGGGCGCTCGGCGCCCTCGGCACGCTCGCCGTCGCCAAGAAGCTCTCCGACCGCCGCGCCCGCCACAAGCGCGAAGCCGCAGAAGCGTCCACACCAGACCAACAGCGCCTTTTGTAGGCAGCGAGCTTGCTCGCGCTCCGACGGTGCCCGCAAGCGGGCTGCCGGCCTTCTACTCCCGATCCGGCAACGGAACTTTCAGAAAGAGGGCGGGGACCGCGGAGGAGGTGCGGGCCTGGTGCTCGCGCCAGTCCTTGGCGAGGGATTTGCGCTCCTGAACGGAGGCCGACGAGGCGAGAAGGCGGTTGTTCTTCTGCTGCTCGAAACGGTCGTCCACGCCATTGGCGTTGGTGTCTTCGTAGAGCGGATTCTCATCCGCCTGGACCAGGCCCATGATCAGCGCGCCGGATTCGCCGGCGCGGACGGAGACACGTCTCTGGCCATTGCCGGGCTTGTCCGCCTGG
>Ga0187894_10007078_pt1 | contig 10737 bp, 13 predicted proteins | sample GBC1701081metaG_FD_136650 | JGI IMG/M metagenome (GOLD analysis project Ga0187894, IMG submission 136650) | White microbial mat communities from a lava cave in the Kipuka Kanohina Cave System on the Island of Hawaii, USA - GBC170108-1 metaG ... | reverse complement strand
CCCGACCAGCGCCGTCCACAGGATGCACGGCTCCACCCAGCCCGGGGCCGGCGTGACCCGGCGATCCGAGACCAGGCTGCCCGCGGCGGTCAGCAGCGACAGCGCCACATAGTCGGCCGGCGCGCCCGTGCTCGCCGCAGCGGCCTCGGTCCACGCGCGCCAGAGCGGCGGCAGCACGTCCAGCGGAAAGGGCGGCGGTGCGCCCGCCTGATCGTCGAGCAAGCCGAGGTCCAATCTGGGCCACGCCTCGACCGGGGCAGGCGCGGCCACATGCGAAGTCTCAAGGGTGTGCGCGTTCATGACTTCGCCCCTGGTGACGACAACGTGTTGGCATCCGTGTCTGGAGATAGAATCAATATTCGCAAATCAGATACAATGTTATTGTGAATAAATCAAGAACAAAATTCACAGCTCTTTGAGTTATTTGACAGCTGCAACCCCGTCACTGGGGGATGATCGCGGCCGAGGGTCGGGCCTCCGAAGCTGTAGCGCCCTGTCACTGCTGCCGTGCGCCGCAGCGTGTTAGGAACCATTCAAGACGTCATGATGAGAATTTTGCCTTGCCCGCCGTTCCTGCCGGTGCTGCTGGCGGCGCGCCTCGGCAGCGACGCCGCGACGGTTTCGGTGTGGAGCTTCGCGGCGATCGCCACCGGCTCGGCTGCATAGTCGGCGGCTACCTGTCGCGGGGAATCGGCAGCGCGCGCGTCGCCTATATGCAGTTGTCGGCGTCCGGCCTGTGCTGTCTCGTCTCGCCGCTGGTGTTCCTGGCGCCCGTGCCGGTGTTCCTCGCCTTCCTGTGTTCTGGGGCGTGGTCATTGCCGGTGACTCGCCGCAATTCTCCACGCTCAACGCCCCGTTTCGCCCCCGCCGAGGCTCGTCGGCTCGGCGCTGACGATCGCCAATTGCATCGGCTTCTCGATCATGATCGTTTCGATCGCGCTGCTTGCCCGGCTGATCGAAACCGCTGGACCGCAATATGTTTTCCTGATGCTGGTGCCCAGGCCGGTGCTCGGGCTGGCGGCGTTGCGGCGGCTGGCCGCGAAGCCGGCATAAGGAGCGATCTCAGCGGCATTGCGCCACCGCGGATAGGGATGGTGAAGAGGCGAGCACCGTGCCGCGCATGGCGTAGTCGACGCCCAGCTAGCCGTCCTTGCCGCCAAACCCTCTGCCCGGAAGGTGGACTTCACACGTTCGAATCGTGTCGGGCGCGCCAAATCTCGCCGTTTATTCGCGATTGCACGCCTCGGTACGCCGGACGGCGACCGCTGCCTACGGCATCGTCGTAGGAACGCGGCTTGTGGAGTAGGCAATTCGCCACGTGTTCCAGACTGAGCTAGGTGTGTCCGGCGAACAACGTTTCAATAAGCGGGCATTCCGGCAACCTCCCGTCGGCGCATTGCGCAACCACGTCCTTTAGCACCCGCTCCATGCGTCTTAGATCCGCGATCTTCGCCCTCACATCGCCAAGGTGTGTGGCGGCGACGGCACGCGCTTCGGCGCACGGCTGGTCACGCTCGTCGACAAGGCGCAAGAGTTCGCGGATCTCGTCGAGGGAGAAGCCGAGTTCGCGTGCTCGCAAAACGAAGCGAAGGCGCCGCTCGTGCTTGGTGTCGTAGCTGCGATAGCCGCTCGTCGTGCGGGGCGGCTCAGGCAGTAGGCCAATCTTCTCATAATAGCGAACGGTCTCCAGGTTGCAGCCCGTCCGCTGGGCGAGTTCCGCCCGCTGCAGGCCCTTCACCACGGCGTGATCGCGCATCGCCAAAAACCTTCTTGACCCTGTAGTGACTACAGACTGCGTGCTACGGCACGCTGACGACCTCGGCAAGGAAAGAGAGGCCGACATGGTTGCATCGCGAGCCGGAACAACGGCGGCCCAAACGGTCGCCACAACAGCCGCAGCAGACTTGTCTGCCTCTGAACGCGGCGACTCCGGACAGCAGCGCCTGATCGCCGTTGGCGGTGTTCTCGGTGCGCTTGCTGCCTCGTCTTGCTGCATCGTGCCACTCATCTTGTTCAGTCTTGGCATCGGTGGAGCCTGGATCGGCAATCTGACGGCGCTCGCGCCCTACAAGCCATTCTTCGTCGGCGCAACAGCTGGCCTTCTCGGATACGGCTTCTATCTCGTCTACTGGAAGCCACGGCGCGCCTGCGCCGGTGACGCCGCTTGCGCGCGCCCAATTCCCAACCGCCTCGTGCAACTCGCGCTCTGGATCGCGACCGTGCTCGTGATCGCCGCCTTCGCCTTCGACTACGTCGCCCCCCTGCTGCTTCGCGCCTGACACAGAAAAGGAGACCCACCCATGAAGAAGTACCTGAGCGCGTTCGCTCTTGTCAGCTCGATGATGTTGGCTCCGGCTGCCTGGGCTGGTGAGCGCACCGTCACTTTCGCTGTCGACAACATGACCTGCGCCTCGTGCCCATATATCGTGAAAGGCTCGATGGCGGCCGTCCCCGGCATTGCGAAGGTCGACGTGTCGTTCCAAGCCAAGACCGCGACAGTGACCTTCGACGACACGAAGACGAATCCAACAGCTATCGCCACCGCCAGCATGAATGCCGGCTATCCGGCCCATCCGGTGCAGCAGGGTAGTTGAGATGAATAGCCGCGCTCTGATCGGCACCGGCGCCGTTGTTGCCGCGATATGCTGCGCGACACCGATGCTTGCATTGCTGTTGCCGGTGGTCGGCTTGGGTGCGTGGCTGGCAACGGGCGGATCTGGTGCTGCTCGCCATGCTTACGGGAAGTTTGGGGCTGACCGGCTGGGCCTCCATTCGCGCCGCACTAAAGCCGCATGCTGCGAGGCGGAGATTCACGAAGAAAGCCAACGGTCATGAACGATTGCTGTGCATCCGCGTCGTCCCAGAGCAAGGTCGCGGTCTCCTCAATGGAGAGCGCTGATGCAGCAATCCGCCCTTTCCGAATCCAGGTCCTGGAGACCGACCTAGATGACCTGCGCGATCGCTTGGTCCGCACGCGCTGGCCTGACGAACCAGCCGATGTCGGCTGGGACTACGGAGTGCCACTAGGTTACCTGAAGGAATTGGTCGATTACTGGCAAAGTTCCTACGACTGGCGCAAACACGAGACGCGGCTCAACGAGTTCGCCCAGTTCACCACCACAATCGATGGCCAGAATCTGCACTTCCTGCACGTTCGCTCGCCCGAGCGCGACGCGCTACCGGTAGTCATCACCTACGGTTGGCCAAGCTCGATCGTGGACTTCATGAAGATCATCGGACCGTTGATCAATCCTCGCGCTCAGGGCGGAGACCCGGCCGACGCCTTCCATGTGGTCGTGCCGTCGATCCCGGGCTTCGGGTTCTCCGGGCCCACTCAAGATTCAGGGTGGAACCTGGACAGGCATACCGCGGCGATGGCCGAATTGATGCGCCGACTCGGATACCAGCGATATGGGGCGCATGGCGGCGATTTCGGCAGCCTGATCTCGCCGGCACTGGGTCGACTCGATTGTGACCGTGTGGTCGGCGTCCATGTGGTCGGGCTGCTCACGCAGCCACCCCGGGATCCCGACGAACTTCGCAGCCTGAATGACTTCGAGCGGAACCGCGTTGAAAAGGTCACCCGCTGGATGCGGAAGGGACGAGGCTACGCACTGATCCAAGCGACCCAACCACAGACTCTCGCGTACGGGCTCAGCGACTCGCCGGTTGGCCTCCTCGCCTGGCTCACGGCTCCATTCACGGAGTACAGCGACCCCAACATCCCGCTCGATCGTGATCAGCTGCTCTCCAACGTGATGCTGTACTGGCTCACCGGAACGGTCGGCTCCTCTTCCCGTCTCTTCAAGGAGACCGGGCGCGATCTTGCCAGCGCACGCGAACCATCCACCGTGCCCACCGGCATGGCGGTATTTCCATTCGACCCGTTGCTGCCAATCCGGAGTGTCGTCGAACGGACCCAAAATATCGTGCACTGGTCGGAGTTCGACCGGGGCGGACACTTCCCCGCCATGGAGGTTCCCGACTTGCTCGTCGACGATCTGCGGCAGTTCTTCCGTCGACTCAGGTGACGGAAGGTCGCGAGCAGGACGCACATCGAGCACTCGATCGACCAGGGGACGGCGACGCGTCTGCCGCTTTATCCGCGCCGCACCAAGTCTGCCCGGTGCGGGTGACGAATCATGAAGAAGGCCCGAAGCAATGAATGACTGTTGCGCATCCTCCGCTTCCCGAGACACGCCGATGCCCTCCGCATCGGCGACACTGCCGACCTACGCCGTGCGGCCAGGTGTGACATTTCCGGATTGGTCGATTGTCACATCGCCAACAGTTCGAGACGCCCTGAAGGCCATGCTCGGCTCCGGCCATGTGCTCAATCGCTGGAACGGTTACGACCCGGCCACGGACCGCGTCCGCGTTGCGCTCCTTCAGCTTTGCGCTCAACTTGCACGAGCCCCGACCGCTGGCGCTCTTTCCGAATGTGTGGGGTTGAGCGAGGAATCCGTCCGTCCGCTGCTCGAAGAGCTCCGCCGTCGCGATCTCGCCGTACTCGATGGCGACGCGATCGTCGGCGCGTATCCGTTCACAGATCGACACACCGGCCACCGGGTCACGCTGAACGGACGTACGGTAAATGCTTTGTGCGCGGTCGACGAGCTCGGCATTGCGCTCGACGCCGATCAGCTGCTGGCCGCCACCGGACGCAGCCCCAACACCGAAGGCCTTGGACTCGCTGAGCACGGCATCGCCCTCTCGCCGAAGGGTGGCATCGTCGTCGACGACCGCATGCGCACCACCAGGTCGAGCATCTATGCCGCCGGCGACGTCACCGGCCGCGACCAGTTCGTCTACATGGCCGCCTATGGCGCCAAGCTCGCGGCGAAGAACGCCCTCAATGGCGACAGCCTACGCTACGACAACGACGCCATGCCGGCCATCGTCTTCACCGATCCGCAGGCGGCAAGCGTCGGGCTGACCGAAGCCGCAGCGCGCGCCGCCGGACATGAAGTCCGCGTCTCGACGATCGGTCTCGACCAAGTGCCGCGCGCGGTCGCCGCCCGCGACACCCGTGGGCTTATCAAGCTCGTCGCCGACGCTGACAGCGGCAAGCTGCTTGGCGCACATATCCTTGCACCGGAAGGCGCCGACAGCATTCAGACCGCAGCCCTGGCCATCACGTGCGGCCTCATCGTGCAGCATATCGCTGACACAATCTTTCCGTATCTGACCACCGTGGAGGGACTGAAGCTCGCGGCGCTGGCGTTCGGGAAAGATGTTGCCAAGCTGTCGTGCTGCGCTGGATAGTTATGACAACCGAGTGTCCGCAACTTGTTGCAGTGCTGCCCCACCGTCATCGTAGGGATATGGCGTGGAGCATCGCGTTCCAGGCGGCGTCGGCGTTTTGCGGGATACGCCCTCATAGTGCGCCAGCGGAAACGTAGTTATCACTTTCATCCACGCTGGCGCGCCAAATCTACGCCACAGCACGCGTTTCAGCGTCGGAACACTATTGTGTTCTGCGCAGTGTAGCGGGCCGTCACTTCCTACACGCCGTCCTTCGGCTTCCAATCCGGTTGGGCCTGGTAGGTCGGTAAATCCTCATCCATGACATCCCAAGATCGCCGGGATCGCGCGAACACCACGACCTGCGGCGCCAGATCATCAGGAGCGTCGAGTGTGCCGAGGGACACGGTCATGAATCCGGGCATGCCCGTGTTCTTGCCGAATAGCGGGCTGCCGCACTTGCTGCAAAAGATTCGTGTGACGTTGTTTCCGCTCTCGGACGACATCGAATAACTTGCGCTCGGGCCTGACAGGCTAACTCCGCTTTCGGCGAACATCGCTCCGGTCGAGTGGCTGGTTCCGGTCAGCCTCTGACAGTCGATGCAATGGCAATGCGCGACAACAACCGGATCGCCGTCGATCTCATATCGGCAAGCGCCACGGAGGCATCCACCTGTCCGTATGTGTTCCTGCTCCTGTGTAGGCACGCGTTGGAAGGAGTATTGCGCACCCGTTGCAGGGCAATTCGCAGGCCGTCATAGCGAAATTGGCAGGCCTCGGATACTCTCGGGCGCCGTCGCAAGTTTCCGGCCGTGACATCATAGTGCGCCAGCGAAAACGTGGTTCTCAGCTTCATCTACGCTGGCGCGCCAAAGACCGCCGATTGCCCTCTAAAGCCGCCGATAACCGCCGAAACTACGACCGCGCGAAGAGTCGGAAATAGCCGAGCGCAAAAAAGCGTAGAAACGGCGGCGTTCGGCGGTGAAAAAGTTCGAATCGTTCCGTGTGTTGTACCTAAGGGTAGAATTCAATTTCATCGTTTGGCTGCAAAACGTTCTGCCTCTGTCTTATCGAGCAAGGAATCGTTCCCGGCGATTCCGCGACCTGCGCATGCAGGAGTCTTCTGTCCCCAAATGCCGTCTTGGCCAAAACGCGATGTCTGAGGCATGGAAGACAGTCTTGTAAACCGCGCTCGAATATCCACTCTCTGAGGCATTCACACCAATTTTCGAGCGTGCATTCATATGACCGAACCCGATCCCTATGCCGATGACCCCTTTTTCAAGCGTGTTTTCGATGGCGACTGGAATGCCTGTATCGGTCGCCAGGGACACGAGGAGAACTATCTCGACGGGTATATCGAGGCCGCGATCGAACTGGGCGTCAGGAAGCGGCGGCGCTGCTCGCGCCCCTGTTCGGCGGCGGCGGTGCGTTCCGCTTCAGTCGGCGCGCCCGCACGGCCATTGGCGGCGAGTAGCGCAACCAGATCGGAGAGCTGTTGCGACTGGAGGGCGAGAAACTGGTTGACCGCCTGTGCTGCCTGAAGCGCACCGCTTGCGCTTTGGCTCTGACTGACCAGCGCTGACATCTGCGTGCGGTTGGTGTCGATGTTGCCGACGACGCCTGCCTGCACCCGCATGGCGTCCTGCAAGCCGCCGACTGTGTTCTGCCACCGCGAGCGGGCATCGCTGACGAGCTGCCGATCGGAGGCCGACAGCGAGACGTTCCCGTGCTGGAACATCTGGTCGATCTGCTGGACGTCGAAGGCTATTTGCGGCAGCCTATAACGCTATACCAGAAAATTGACCGTCCAATAGTATGTCGAGAGTAAAATAGGAAACCGAATGTGCCAAAATATCTGCAAATTCTTGTCATCATGGGCAGCGTTCGCAAGAATCGACTTTGTCCCGACATTGCGAAATGGGTTGCTCTAATCGGGGAAGAAGTAATCCCTGAAGGGGCGATCGAGATCGTCGATCTCCGTAATTGGCCGCTTCCTATGGATGCCGAGCCTGATGTTCCCGCGCATTCGGAATACTGCTCCGATAACACGAAAGCCTGGAGCGCAAAGGTGGCGGCGGCGAGTGCGTTCGTGTTCCTCACGCCGCAGTATAATTGGGGGTATCCCGCCGCCCTTAAGAATGCGATCGATCATCTTTACCGCGAATGGCGCGATAAGCCCGCCGCGATCGTGAGCTATGGCGGTCACGGCGGGGGAAAGTGTGCGTCTCAGCTCCACCAAGTCCTAAGCGGCATCAAGATGCGCGTGGTACCTGATATGCCCGGCCTCACGCTGGCGAAGTCGGTAATCGAGGCGAATCCAGGCCATCTCAACGCCAGTGTCGCCTTCGCGGACCGGCGACCCGCGATCGCACAGGCGCTTCAGGCGCTCGTCGCATTGGTTTGACCGGCGTAACTCGAGCGCTGCGTTTAACGACTTTCCGGCGGATAAAGCTGTGGGTGCGGCGCTCAGGCAGGCCAGTCATCATTCGCAGCGTCGACCGTTCGCGATCACGAGCTTGAATCTGCGACTTCTCCATCGACGCTCAGCACGAGCGCATGATTGGACGACGGATCAAGATCGACAACGTCGAGAACCTTGTCGACGAAAAGCGGATCGCTCGACAGCTTGAACATCCCGAGCGGTGCGTCCACGGGAGAATCTCAGTGCACCCGCCATCGAGCAACTGGACGAGCTTCTCGTCACCCTGGGCGCGAGCATGGGACGGTGATGAAGTCGTCGATCTCGCGGTCGGCCGCCTGGCACTTCACCCTGAAAAATGCTTCGATCCTGAGGGTGTTATGATCGCCCTCAGCGGAGCGGAGCCATTTTGAGGCGGAGCGTGGGATTGCTTCCATGGGACCTGAGGTGACCGCAACACGCCGCCCAAGCACCACCGGACTGCGCCGATTCCTGGATCTCCAGCAGCAGCGCGATTGGATGCAGGGCAAGGCGATCCCGCGCGACGCCGACGAGCGCTCGGAGTCCCTGGAACTGCGTCTCAAATACGTCGCGCGGTTTGAGAAGCTGCTCCACCGGCCGCAGGCGCAAAAGGTCCTGGAGATTCTCCGGCGCTACGGCCGCGACTGCATCCCGATCCCGCGCCGGACCGAGCGGCATTACTGGTCGGTTTCCTGTCTGCCCTCGACCTCCGATAAGCCGCTGATCCGCGTCAATGCGAGCTGGATGGAGCTTTTCACGCTCTATGCCGATGGCGAGGGCATTCGTGCGCGCTTCATCGTGCATCTGTCCGATTTCACCGCCGACCATTCCCTCGATCAGGGCCAAGTGGACGAGGCTTTCCTCGAGCGCTGTGTCATGGTGCCAGAAGACGTCGACTATTTCTTCCCTCGTGGCGCAGACATTTTCGGTATCAAGGTTCGCGGCTTCTCCTCGATCGGCAAGTTCCTCGCGGCGCGCCGTGCACTGCGGGCCATCCGGGCGTTCAATCTGACGCACATGAACCGGGGTCGGAACGCCTATCAGGCGAGCCACTGCTACAGCCTGGCGGATCACATGCTGAGTGACGAGGGATGCTGAATAACGACGTCGGAGCCGGCTGCGGCACCTTCTGACCACCACTGGAGAAGCAATCAAACGGCCAATGTTCGCGCCCATCGGGTGCATGATCATGCAAGCCTAAAGGACCCCCACATGCCCAAGCTCCGAGTACACAACTTCGCCATATCCCTGGACGGTTACGGCGCTGGCCCGAACCAAGATCGTAACGAGCCCCTTGGCGTCGGCGGCGAAGCCTTGCACAACTGGTTTGTCGCCACCCGAACGTTTCAGCAGATGTCCGGAAAGGAGGGTGGCACGACGGGCATCGACGACGATTTCGCGGCGCGCGGATTCACGAACATCGGAGCGTTTATCATGGGACGCAACATGTTCGGCCCGCTTCGCGGGCCTTGGCCCGACGATAACTGGAAGGGGTGGTGGGGCGACAACCCGCCCTACCACGCCCCGGTCTTTGTGCTCACGAACCACCCCCGGGCATTGGTCGTCATGGACGGAGGCACCACTTTCCACTTTGTCACCCAGGGTGTTCACGCTGCACTGCAACGCGCCACCGAAGCCGCCGATGGTAAAGACATCCAGCTTATGGGCGGGGCCTCCACGATCCGGCAGTACCTCCACGCGGGACTGATCGACGAGATGCATTTTGCCATTGCCCCGATCCTGCTCGGCTCCGGTGAACACCTTCTTGCTGGTATCGACACCCCAAAGCTCGGCTATCGGTGCACCGAACACGTGACTACAGCGAACGCTACGCACGTAGTCCTTGCAAAGGGCAGCTGAACAATTGAGTAGATGGCCTACCTACGGTGCAATCTGCAGTCAGTAGCAGTGGCTTCGCCGAGCCTCGGATGCTCGTGGTGACCTTGGCGGTCCGAAGGTTGGGTTCCCGCACGGACCAACCACGCTTCCTGCACGGGGAATGCGACTAGTATCAAGGTCGAGCGGTGGTCCCTTGCCGCGTAGGAGACCCGGTTCCACCCAGATGGCGGCGCCATGCGCGTATCCGACCCGTCCCCTCGACGCCGTGCGCACCCAGGGCTTCACTCCGGTGGAGGGATTTCTCGACGCCGGTACGCTGAAGGCGGCACAGGATGCGATGTGGCGGCTCTATCCCAAGCCCGAGGACTATTTCGCCGATTCCTCGAAGTATCCGCAGTTCTCGACCAAGCGCGCCGGCATCCGCTACTGGCCCTACCCCGACTGGGCGCTCTCGCGCCTGCCTGTGCTGCCAGGGCTGATCGACGCCGACATCTCGCGGGCTCGCCGCGCCTCGTAGGCTTTCAGGTGAGCGTAGGCGAGTCTCAGCGTCGGATAGGCATCCCCGGTCCCGCTGCCACGCTCCAAGAGATCGCCAAGAACATGGTCGGCTTCGATCGGGCGGTGCGCTTCGATGTCACGCAACATCGAGGCCGTGAAGGGTGAACCGGCCACCGTCAGCGTGGCGCGCAGACGTTGCGCGACCGGCGCCCGTACCGCGAAGCCGTGTTTGGCGGCGATGCCCGATATCTCGTCGAACAGGGCCAGGATGTCGCGGGCGCCACCGGCGGACACGATGTCGCCCACGGACGCGCGCATCAGGCAGGTAATGCCCGCGGCAGTGGCGATGAACACCCACTTCTCCCACATCTCCTGCAGAATGACCTCGCTCGGGCCCCCGTCGGCGATACCGGCGAAGGCGGTTGCGACCGACTCCAGTCGGCTCGTGCGACCGCCTTTCGGCTCGCCATAGGAAAGAGTGCAGGTATCGTTGAGATGCACGATAGCCCCCTCGGCATCGAGGGTCAGCGAGACGCCGCATTGACCGCCCAGCACCGCAGCCTCGCCGAAGCGGGCTGCCAGCGCGTCGAGATGGCCCATGCCGTTCAAGAGCGGCACGATTGATGTGCCGGGACCAACGGCCGCGGCGAAAGAGTCCATCGCGGCAGAAAGATCGTATGCCTTGCAGCTCACCAACACGACATCGAACGGGG
>Ga0187894_10007077_pt1 | contig 10737 bp, 9 predicted proteins | sample GBC1701081metaG_FD_136650 | JGI IMG/M metagenome (GOLD analysis project Ga0187894, IMG submission 136650) | White microbial mat communities from a lava cave in the Kipuka Kanohina Cave System on the Island of Hawaii, USA - GBC170108-1 metaG ... | reverse complement strand
TTCATGATACCCAACTTGGTGTCGAGGTTTACTTCTTCGGGCGTACCGTTATTATCTACTTCCAATGTTCGGTCGTTGGTGAACTTATGGTACATGAAGTAAGGGCCTATATAAACCCCGTGAGGTGCCCGGTATTTATTTTCTTTCGCAAGATAAAACCGGTACTCACCTCCAAATTTGAGTCCGTTCCTTTTTTTGTTCTCCTTAACAAAAATACCTGAACCTAAACTGGTCGAAAGGGGAAACTCCTGATACCCCGCTGTAATCATGAAGGACTGACTTGGCTTCGTCACACGTTCGTATGAAACAATCATAGCATTGCGGTAGATCAGGTGAGAGGTTAGATCAAGTTTGATGGTGTTTTTTCGCTGACCAGCAGGATCAGTCTCTTGTGCGTGAAGGGAGATTGCGCCAAGCAGGCAGACGAAAAGAAGGCATGGTTTCATGGTAGGGATTTTAGTCAGGACTAAACTTACTACTCTGCCCGCAATAATCTTACTTTTCTTTACACAATCAACATGGCAAGCATTGTCAGCAATGGAAATTCAAAAAACAAAACGTGTTATAAATTACTTTGGAAAAACAAAAACTATAACCGTGCGCACGCCAAAATCTGCTTTGGTCCCTTCAGGTGCGGCTACCTGTATGCGCGGACCGACTACCAACGAAACAATCTGCTTGCCTAATTTAGTTACTCCGGACACGGTTGGATTGATAAAAGCGGAAGTAGTGTTGCCCTCCCAGTTCTGCGTTACTTCAGAATTAACTCCCATACCTGCCCCACTTTTCCAATTGTAATTCACAAAAGGTTGCAGGAACAGTTGATTAACATCGGGCCTGTCTTCATCGCCTGCCACCGACCAGAGTTGATTGACCAACGCACCGATTGTCCAGCCGTTTGTTTGCTTTAATACTAATGCAGTTGGCCCTACCCCAAATTTTTTTGTTCCCAGCAAATCATCGGTAGCTGCAGGAATAAGAAACGCAGGGCCCGCTCCCCATATGAGTCCATTTTTTGCTTCGGCAGGTGAAAAAAATGCACTTGCTACCGCGTCACTTAAACCGCTTTGCTGTGTGCCCTCACCATAGATATCGTGTTGTGATACAACGGGAAGAACAATGCGCGTGATCAAATTTACGGCTGCGGATAGTTTAATGGGAATAACCGGTTGAATATTCAACGTATTCCTCGTGCCATTAAACTCACCGATACCTGCATCCATATTATTTTGAAAAGGAACACTGATGAGCGAGGCTACCGGGTTTGCTAATTTCTTGGCGAGTTCGGCTGCATCTGTTGCCGTATTTTTGGGTTCTTCCTGTGCAACAATTGAAAACGAATATATTATTCCAGCTAAAAGGAATGTTACTTTCTTTGTGAATTGTATCATTTTGTTGGATTAAGTCAGTTAATTAATTCAAGGGCATATCGGTTGAAATAGAGATGCGGAAAGCATGGTTAACACGTTGCTTTCCATCTACATCCGGAGAAGCATTAAACGTTGGCTGATACATATACCCTGTTTCCAATCGCCACCATTTATTCTTATCCAGGTTAAATCCGATACCGGCATACATGCGGTTTTGATCGAGTATTTTTTCGGGTTCAACAGTGAGTGTACGAAGATGAATTTCATCGAAAAGAATCCCATACACTTTTTCGTTGAAGATAAAGGTTTTTCGGATCATATACCGTAGCGTATTTTCGAACTTATACTCATCAAAGCCCTTTTCATCAGGATCATCCTTGCGACCGAGCCAGCGCTGTTCCATACGAAAACGATGCACCCACATACCTTTTGGTTTTGGTTTGCGGATCATGTACTGCTCCCAGATTCTGTAGTCGGGCCAATTGTAAGGCAGCGACACTTCATCATAAGGAGTATTGTGCTGAAAGGCTAATCCGCCTGTAATTCTATTCTCCGATTTTAATGTGTAGTTAATGCCCACCCGAAGAAAAAGTTGGGCTTCTTCAAGAATAATATCCTGCCGCTTAATAATGGCTTCACCAAAAAGTCCCCAGGCCTTTCCTTCCTGAAAAGGATGAAAGCCTTCGTAGCCGTACCAACCGGTAAAGTTTACGGGGGTGCTCTGTGCATAGAGCCTGCAACTGATTGTCATCCATGCTAAAAGCAGAATACAGAATGTTTTTTTACGAGCAAGAATGTCGGAATTCATGCTAGTGTAATTCTTTCCACTCATTTTTCATATCCACAATTACCCAGTTGTACTTGCTGGCATCATCCAATCCTCTTTCTAATTTACCAATGTGAGAACCACGATCGTACTTCCACTCGCGCACCGAATCGGTATGATGCACGATCATTCCAAAGCGAGGGTAGCCTGTTGCAGTTGAAGTCCACTGCAACATTTCATAATCGCCATCGGAGTTACCTGCTGTGAACACCGGCCGTTTTCCAATGTATTGATGAATGCCTGCAGGCTTACCTTCTTTGTCATCAATAAAATTTAATTCCGGAATTTTTATGAGGACAGGTATTCCATCCTCCTTCACTTCATATTTTAATTTTCCGGAACTCCCTACCACCTGATCGGGTGGAATACCATACGCTTGCTCCACCCATGGACGCATGAAGTCAACACCACCACCGGATACAATGAATGTTTTGTATCCATTTGCCCGAAGATAATCCAACAACTCTATCATTGGCTGGAAAATCATTTCGTTGTAGTGTTTACCGGTTTTAGGATGGATTGATGTTGCCATCCAGTCTTTTACTATTTTTTCAAACTCTTCGGTGGTCATACCCGCATGTGTCGTCATCACAATTTGAACCAATGCTTTTTCACCACCAGCCATCACTGTTTTCATATCACCTTTCAGTAAGGCTTTGAACGGTTGCGTATTTTTCCACTCAGGATGCTGTGGAGCTAACGCCTTTACCCGATCTAACGCGAAAATGAATTGAAAATAAAGTGGTTGCTCACTCCAAAGTGTTCCATCATTATCAAAACATGCGATACGGTCAGCAACCGGAATAAAATCAACACTTCCTTCCTGTGTGGTCTTTGTTACAAAATCAATAATGGCTTTTTTAGAAGCGTCCTCATTCCAGGAAGGGAGCGGATCGGATACGATACCCGTTGCCGGCTGTGTTGATTTGTTTTCAGTTTTCCCGCAGGAAAATAAAAACATGCCTGACATAACAATAATGAGATGGAGTTTTTTCATGATTTTTTTTGTGGATTACGACAGAAATGTAAAAGCAGAAGACAATCATCTCCTGCTTTTACAATTATTATTTCATTGAATTATTTTCCGCCCATAGAACCCTCAATCTGTTTTTGAATCTTCTCCAGGTTAAACGAACCAGGTGTCTGGCTTGGCGGATACTCTTTCATGCTCACCAGGAATTTAGCTGCCACCTGTTGCATAGGTGCCAACAAAAATACCCGATCAAGGAACCAGTCGTTGTACGTATTGGAATTATGTTGTGCCCGTTCAAAAGGGTCTCTGCGCAGATTAAACAGCAACGGAACTCTTAATTCAGTAAAGGGTTCGCGCCAAACTTCGAACGCCACACCGCGGTTTTCGAGGAACACGGCCTTCCATGCATCGTAACGCATCGCAACAATCTGACCATCATCGTTCACATACATAAATTCATGGCGAGGTGACTCTTTCAGTGTTCCTTTCAAGTAGTCAAGTTGGTTGTATCCATCAATATAATTTTTGTACGCACGACCATTGAGTGTAACGCCTTTTTTCAATTGATCGGCAATCTGTGCGTTGCCACCGGCTGCAGCAAAAGTAGGCAGCCAATCTTCATGTGAAACAATTCCATTCAATGTTACACCGGCAGGAAAGTTTCCAGGCCAACGAACAAAAGCAGGTACCCTGTAGGCTCCTTCCCAGTTGGAATTTTTTTCACTGCGGAAAGGCATCGTACCGGCATCTGGCCAGGTATTGTAATGCGGACCATTATCAGTTGAATACACTACGATTGTATTGTTTGCAATGCCGAGATCATCAAGCAACTTCAACAATTCTCCAACATTGAGATCGTGTTCGATCATGCCATCGGTATACTCATCGTTTCCTTTGTGACGATGTTCATCTCTCACATGAGTGCGAAAGTGCATGCGCGTTCCGTTCCACCAGCATAAGAAGGGTTTGCCCGCTTTATTCTGACGCGTGATAAAATCTTTGGCCGCAGCGATCGTCTCATCATCGATTGTTTCCATTCTCTTCTTTGTGAGCGGGCCTGTATCTTCAATGGTTTGACCGCCTTTGCCATCGGCTTTGCACTTCAACACACCTCTTGGTCCAAACGCTTGGACAAAAGTTTTTCCGTTCGCTAACTTCATATCAGCCGGGTAGTCTTCATTCTCTGGTTCTTCTTCGGCATTCAGGTGATATAAATTTCCCATGAATTCGTCAAAGCCATGCAAGGTGGGAAGATGTTCATCTCGATCACCCTGGTGATTTTTTCCAAATTGGCCCGTGGAGTATCCCAGACTTTTCATCACGGTCGCCATCGTAACATCTGTCTTTTGCCAACCTTCCTTGGCGCTTGGAATTCCAACTTTTGTCATGCCCGTACGCACGGGAACATTACCGCCAATAAAGGCGGCACGTCCTGCTGTGCAAGATTGTTGTCCATAATAATCTGTAAACGAAAGACCTTCCTTCGCGATGCGATCGATGTTCGGAGTCATGTAGCCCATCATACCGCGGTTATTGTGGCTGATGTTCCAGGTACCGATATCATCGCCCCAGATGATCAGGATGTTCGGTTTCTTTTGCTGTGCTCCTGCAAGAAAGGCTGTGATACATAACATCGTAACCAGAGAAAATTTCATTTTTTTCATAGGGAATTTTTTAAGTGAAATGGATTTTGAGAATTGGAAGGGAATATACCTTTTTCAATTTTAAAAACGTATTACTTGTAAGGTTAACGGTATGTGAATTCGTTAACTGTTAGTTTTATTTCTGAAATGCCTCGATACTAAATTTAATTGTTGAACTTCTTAAGTAAGACTTCAAACAAAACAAGAGTCACCTCCAGTCTTCAAGAAATGACGGTGGCCGACCACAAACCAAGCCAGAAAGTTTTTTGCTTAGCTTCCTTACTTCACGCGTTGCGAATAATCCTGGTTCTTAGCGTCAATCTTCATTTTCTGTGCAGGCATATTTAATACCGTGGAAGAACCGTGATTGATACCGGAACTGAATTTCTCAAAATTGATCTCTCCGCTCACAGTATCTTTTCCCAGCACGCTTGAAAATGTTTTTTTGATGTACAGGTTTGTTTTTTTATCAACCCATATCGTAAGCTTATCTCCCTGTACATTCACATTCTCCGCGGTTGCTTCAATAACGTCATCTTTTTCAGAAACTGTTGCCTTGGAAAAAAAATCGAGTAATTGCCCTTTGGACATAAATGTATAAGCGAGTGCCAGTTCAAGTGATTTTCCTACGTAGTCCATTTTGTCTTCGGCAGCGTTCTCCTGCATTTTGCCACGCAGGCCTGGTTTTTTCTTTACTGTAGTTTCTGCATCTACAATTTTTGCCTGCAGTTTACCCTGATTGTCAAAACTAAACTCCGTCAGGGTGGTGAGTTTTAGCTGACCATCAATCGAAACATCTGATTTTCGTTTCCAGATAAAGTCTTTCAGTTTTTCGGTATTGGCTTCGTCAGCTTTGCTGATGGTGAGTGCAAGTTGTTCTTTATCAAGTTGAGCAAAGGCCACAACAGCGGCCAATTGAAGAACAACTAAAATATTATATTTTTTCATATAGGATAACTGGTTTGTATAAACAAAGTGTGCTGCGCGTTAAACGATACAGAACACTGATTTTCTTTTGTTTTTTTTGCTAAGATGAGTCATCTCAAAGCCGAACGTCATATCGAACGCAGTGAGACATCCCTTCGATGAGCGCTGAAAAAGGGGATTCCTCTCCGCCAACTGGCGGATCGGAATGACGATCTTCTCTTTATTTCTTACCAACATCCACAGTTACTTTTTTGATTTTACCGGTAAACTTGTTTTCACGCATTTCGTAGTCGTTCGAAACATTGGTTTCATTGTCAACACCCACATCTACACCCTCATCCGCTGAAAACACAAACGGTTGCGTTTTTGGAATCTGGCCTTCGGCTACTTTCTGGCCATCTACATACAATGCGCATTTGCCACCTGCTCCCGGCTTCGCTTCATCGGGCACAAATTCATATTTGATTTCATGTTTACCAGCGGTTAATGCCCTTGGTGATGCAATGTTGGTATGCTCTAACCCAAAGAAATTATACTCATGCTTCACCTTGCCGCCTTTCATGTACAGTACCCATCCGCCAAAGCGGCCAGCCTGTGAAATAATCACACCATCTGCGTTGGCATCTTTCAATTCCACTTCCGATGTGATGGTATAGGGCTTGCCTTTAACATTCATAAACGCATTTTCGGAAATGCCTGTCATGCCCTCGTACACGGTTAACGATGTGCGCGCGCCCATTAAATCCGGTCTGCCGGCAATCTCAGCGTTTAACCGCTCAGACCTGCGATCATCAATGGGCAGGACATGATTTTTTTCAGCTTCTTTCATAAATATTTCCTGAAGCTCTTTTAGTTTTGCGGGATTTTTTTCTGCCAGGTTATTGGCCTGAGAGAAATCTTCATCCACATGATACAACTCCCATACATCATCTTTCAACGGAGGATTGGGAACCAACAACCAGGGAATAGAATGACGTGTACAAGCAACCCATCCTTCATGATAAATTCCACGGTTTGCAAACATTTCAAAATACTGTGTCGTGTGCCGATCGGCTGCTTTCGCATCATCGAAAGAGAATGCAAACGAAGTTCCGCTGAAAGGAGTTTGTTCTGTTCCGTTGACTGATTTTGGAAAGGGTAATCCGGCAGCTTCCAGAACCGTTGGCGCAATATCGGTAGCGTGTGTAAACTGTGAGCGTATTTCGCCTTTTGCTTTAATTCCTTCAGGCCAATGCACTACAATACCGTTGCGTGTGCCGCCAAAGTGAGACGCAATTTGTTTGGTCCACTGGAATGGAGTATTTCCGGCATGCGCCCAGCCAATTGCATAATGCGGGAATGTACTTGGGCTGCCCCAATCGTCAATGTGACCCATCATTTGATCGGCCGTACCGATAATTCCATTCAACGCCATCATTTCATTGTACGCACCTTCTGGTCCTCCTTCCGCACTTGAACCATTGTCGCCTGCAATGTACACGAATAATGTATTATCCAGTTCACCCATTTCTTCCAATGCATGAACGAGTCTTCCCACTTCTGCATCAGTATGTTCGGCAAAACCGGCAAAGGTTTCCATTTGTCGCGCGAAAAGTTTTTTCTGTTCCGGAGTTTGATCATCCCAGGCAGGAATTTCTTTTGGACGGGCTGTGAGTTGCGCATCCTGCGGAATAACCCCCAATGCTTTTTGTCTTGCGAACGTTTCTTCTCTCAGCTTATCCCACCCCTGATCGAATTTGCCTTTGTATTTTTCGATGTATTCTTTCGGTGCGTGATGCGGAGCATGTGTGGCACCGGTTGCAAAATACATGTAGAAAGGTTTTTCAGGCGTAAGCGATTGTTGTGCGCTCACCCAGTTGATCGCCTGATCAGTCATGTCGGTTGTAAAATGATAATCGGGATCGTTCGGGGTTTCAACGCGAATGGTTCCATCGTATACAGCGGGTGCCCACTGATTGGTTTCACCACCAATGAATCCATAAAATTTATCGAAGCCTGAACGTGTTGGCCAACGATCGAACGGACCTGAAACGGAAACTTCCCAGGGAGCTGTCTCATGATATTTTCCAAAAGCAGCGGTACTGTATCCATTTAACCGCAACATCTCAGCAAGCGGGGCTATACTATTAGGACGGCTACCTGTATTTCCTGGAAATGCCGTGGCAACTTCCATGATGGCACCCGCATTATTCAGGTGATGATTTCTTCCGGTAAGTATCGCAACACGCGTTGGCGAACACAAGGCTGTTGTATGAAATCGGTTATACTTTAATCCGTTAGCAGCGAGCTTATCCAATGTAGGTTCGTTGACCGGTCCGCCAAATGCACTGGACACTCCAAAGCCCTGGTCGTCAATTAATACAATCACTACGTTCGGTGCTTTTTCCGGGGCTTTCACCTCAAATCTTGCGGGTGCTTTCGCATTGCGGGCATCAAGTGTCGTATCATTTGGATAGGATGGTTCCTGAATGGGAAGGGAAGTTCGATCTAATGTACCGGAAGCAGTCGTAGACCTAGATTGATCTTTTTGGGTGGGCGTGCAAGCATAGAACAGGCCAGCCAACATGGTAACAAAGAGGAGTTTTGATTTCATTTTTTTAATTAGTTCAAATTAAATTTTAAAAACCTGAAGATAAGAATTAGTCATAAAACTCGCTAAGGATAACTTTTTTTGTCTATTACAAGTAGACGGTTGCGTTTAATTACGCTATTCTCTCATTTGACATTTTCAGAACAATATCCTTCGCGTCAAAGGCCAGCGTATGTAAAAAAGGGTACTCTAACGTATTCACCGTAATTCTTGAGAAAAACATATCCCTGACTTGCTGAAAATACTGAAGTGCAAGCTTGGGCTGGTTGGGAATACCAATAAATGTTGACCAGAGTGGTAAAATGCTTTGATCAATTTTTAAACTCAACTCCTGAAAGGTTTCAAAAAATAATGGAATATGCCTGTTAAGTACCAATTGCATATGGGCAAGTATGAACATTTTGTGTTGCACCATTACGTTGAGAAAATCCGGATCAAAATCGCTGCATTTCTGGATGTCTGCAATATACCATGTTGACCGTTCAGCATGTAAGGCAACCACTTGCTTGTAGAAATAATCTATGTTTCCAAAGTAATGGTAGAAACTTGATTTATTTAAATCTAAAATTCTGGCCAGCCGCTCAACGCGAATATCGTTAGGGCCTTCGTAGGCAAATAGTTCGTATCCTGCTTCGACCCATTTTTTCAGTGAAGTTGACTCCCTCATAAAAGACTAAGATAGCAGTTTTTTGTAATTCATAATACATCGTTATAGATGATAACGACAGAAAGGTGTTATGCCTGAGTGTAATCCCAAATTTTGAAATGATTACTCAAACGACTACCCATCTAATTCTCGCTCATAAATTCAACATCATACGTTGCTCCCTCCACTGCCTGATAGTAGGTTCCGACCAGTCTTACTTCAGCATCCCGAAACTCAAGTGTATAAAGAGACCCCGGATAGTTTACATCACGCAACTCAACCACGACCACGAGTTTGTCGTCTTTCATTTGCCACTCGGCACGACTCACATTGATTGGATTGGGATTGAAATAAGCTGCATCAAGTTTGCCATCGTCATACGCATGACGAATTTCAATTACATAGCCGCCATCACTTCGCACCCAGCGGCCAAGCAAGCGATCTTGTCTGGCATCTGTCTTTTTCGAAGAAGGGGCAGGTTGCAAGGTCGTTGGTGTGGAATTTAATCTCTTCCCGGATTTGGGCCAAAACAATACCAACAATACAGCGGCTGAAGCTAGCCAGCCGGCAATCCAAAAGATGCGCACTTTTGCATGGGGGACTTTTCGTTTTTCCTGAGTTTTATCCTGTTCAGGGTTTTTCATGTAGCGAATATAAGTAAGACTTGTATGTTTTACACCTGATACTGATCACGAGTGAGCACCATTCTAATTTTACTGGTAGTCGATGTTCGCTTCGACCACCACGCCTCCTCACCTACTGAATGTCTTTCACACACCGAAACCCAACGTGATTCGTGCCGGTTCTCCAATCGCCTTTACCCCGTGTGCCATTCATGTAGCGAGAACAGTACTGATCGGTGCATAAATACGAACCACCACGATGTACTTTTTTGAATACTCCGGGTTCGGCTGGATCATGACTCGCTACCGGGCCCTTTGGGTTGAGGGCAACTTCATCAGGTGTAAACGTTTTAAAGTAATTGTAATCGTACCAATCACTACACCACTCCCATACATTACCCGCCATATCGTAAAGGCCGTACCCATTGGACGGAAATTGTTTCACAGGAGCCACACCGGAATAACCATCTTCACGTGTATTCGTAGTCGGAAATTTACCCTGAAAGGTATTACACATAAATTGATTGTTGGGTTTAAATTCATCGCCCCACGCATAAAGCTGACCACTCAGCCCACCGCGCGCGGCAAACTCCCATTCAGCTTCGGTGGGTAGCCGTTTACCCGCCCAGGCTGCATACGCTACCGCATCTTCCCATGCAATTTGGACAGCGGGCAAATTTTCATTTCCCTTTATGTTGCTTAATGGCCCGATCGGGTATTTCCAGTTAGCACCTTTCACGAATGCCCACCAGTTTAAATAATTTTCTAATCCTACTGGTTCAGAAGGTGGCGAAAAAACAACAGAGCCTGCCACTAACATTTCGGGCAAGGCATCCGGAAATTCTTCCTGAGTGGGTGTTTGCTCGGCTACCGTTTTGTAGCCGGTGGCTTTCACGAATTTTGAGAATTCGGCATTGGTAACTTCGTGTTCATCCATAAAAAAGCCATCTACATACACCCGATGTATAGGTGTGGCATCGGCAGTAACTCCTGGCATATCACAAAGCGACTCCCAGGCCCGATCGGTACCCATTGAAAATGTTCCACCCGGAATGTAGACCATGTCTTTAGGCACAGAAGATGGTCTTGCATTTTTATTTTCTACGGTTACAATAAAAGGGTTACCCGTTGTTAGTGAA
>Ga0187894_10007076_pt1 | contig 10738 bp, 7 predicted proteins | sample GBC1701081metaG_FD_136650 | JGI IMG/M metagenome (GOLD analysis project Ga0187894, IMG submission 136650) | White microbial mat communities from a lava cave in the Kipuka Kanohina Cave System on the Island of Hawaii, USA - GBC170108-1 metaG ... | reverse complement strand
CGATTTTCTGGTCATGGCTTCGACGCTGATCTACATCAAATCGAAGATGCTGCTGCCGCCCGCCCCGAAGATCGAGGGCGAGGAAGACTTGAGCGAAGACCCGCGCGCGGAGCTGATCGAGCGGTTGCTCGAATACCAAAAATTCAAATCGGCGGCGCAGACGCTCTATTCGCGCGGCGAGATCGAATCGGCCTGCTACACGCGCGGCCCGCTCGAAACCGACAGCGGCAACCCGGAAGTCTCAGCCACGGTCCTCGATCTGCTCCGCGTCTTCCGCGAAATCCTCAAACGCGCTGAAGACAAGATCGGGATGGAGATCGCGCGCGACGAGGTGACGATCGCCGAGAAGCTTGCGCAGATTCACGCGTTGCTCTATCAATACGAACAGATCAATGTGCGCGAGTTGTTCGAGATGTCGCGTTCGAAACGTGAGCTGATCATCACGTTCCTCGCTCTCCTGGAACTAGTCAAGGAGTGGAAGATTTATCTGGTTCAAAGTGAGATGTTCGGCGACATCTACGCCCGCAAGCGGACCGACGCGCCGCTGGAGATCGAGGAAGAGCCTGTCGAGCAGAACGCTGAAGAGCAAATTGCCGGAGCGGTTGTCGAGCAAAGCGCCGAACCACAACCAATCGAGGTTACGGCTGAGCAGGGCATTGATATGGGGGCCGCCGGATCGCCGGAAGAAACGTTATGAGTGAAGAGAAACAGCAACACGAAGGCGCCGCGCCGGCCGCGGAAAATTTGGACAACGATCCGCGCAGTGATGATCAATTCGATGACCAATCCGATGGTCAATTCGATGATCAGGCGCTCGCCGAAATCCTCGCGGAAGATCAATTGATCGAAGACGAGTTCCTCTCTTCCGGCGAGCCCTCTGGCGAAGAGGACGCGGCGCCGGAGAGGATCAGGATCATTGCGTCGGATGAAACCGTGGCGGAGGTCTGCGCCGAATCAACTTCAGAATTGGTTTCAGAATTGCCGCCGGAGTCGTTGAACGGATCGTCGCCAGGCAACGTGGATTCCTCAGGCGAAAGTGACGACGAGATCAGGGCGACGCGCGACGAGTTGAAGCCGGTCATCGAATCTCTGCTCTTCGTCGCCGACGAGCCGTTGCCGTTCAAACAACTTTGCAAGGTTCTGGGCGACGCGCCTGAAGAGGACGTGAAATCGGCGCTCGACGAGTTGGTCGCCGATTACGAATCGCGTGGGAGCGGGCTTGAGGTGCGCGAGATCGCGGGGGGCTGGCGAATCTCCACGCGCCCGCAGCATTACGAATTCATACGCAAATATCTGAAATCGCGCCCGTCGGCGCGGCTGTCATTGCCGGCGCTCGAAACGCTCGCAGTGATTGCGTACAAACAGCCGATAACAATTCCTGAAATTCTCGAAATTCGCGGCGTCACCTCCTCTTCGGCGATCAAGACGTTGCTCGAAAAACGGCTGATTGTAACGAAAGGCAGAAAAGAGACAGTGGGCCGCCCGATGATGTACGGCACGTCGAAAGAGTTTCTGATTCAGTTCGGGCTGAAAGACCTGACGGAATTGCCGAGCATCGAGGACTTCGAGGACTTCGCGCAGTAGTTCTGACTTTGAGATCAGCGGCCAGAGAGGCAGACAGAAAAATGTGAGACAGAAAAATAAAGACCTTCCAGCCTTGTTCTTATTTTTCTGTCTCACATTTTTCTGTCTGGTCTTTTTCTCATACTCGCGGCCTCCAATTCTCTCTTCTTACAATGGAGTTTGGTTATGAACGAGAGAGCGCCTGTCAGACATTTTTCGATGATCCGCGGTTTTCATCTCGCCGACCTCTTCACCATCGCCAACGGCTTTTGCGGCGTCGCGGCGATCTTCGAGGCGATGAAGTATCTCAGCACTGAAGATGAGAAACACGCCTACCTGGCGGCGCTGTTGATTCCCCTCGCGCTGGTCTTCGACGTGTTGGACGGGCGGGTTGCGCGATGGCGGCATTCGGCCTCGCCTCTCGGCAGGGAGCTCGACTCGCTGGCGGACGTGATCTCGTTCGGTGTCGCGCCCGCCGCGATTGCGTTTGCCGTGGGCGTCAACAGCAGACTCGATCAGATCATCCTGATCTATTTCGCCGTTTGCGGGTTGAGCCGTCTGGCGCGTTACAACGTCACCGCCGAGTCGCTTTCGGCGGCTACGGGCAAGGTCAAATATTTTGAAGGCGCGCCGATCCCGACCAGCGCCGTTCCTCTCGGACTGCTGATGCTCCTTTTCTATCGAGGCAATCTTTACCAGGGGAGTCTTCTCGGCCTCGATTTTCACTGGCCGGTGGCGCTCTTCTTCATCTCAGGCTGCTTGATGATCAGCAAGACGATCAGAATTCCGAAGCCATAGATTTGACGCTTGCTAAGCGCGCAAGTAGTATCCAATCTCCTTCGAAATCCCTGGGAGCGCAGGCATCCTTGCCTGCTTGCTTCATTAAGCGGTCCTTGCCGGAAACCCGGCAGGCAAGGATGCCTGCGCTCCCAGGGTTCATCTATGAATGTTATGAAATCTGACGCGGTCATTCCCGAATACGCCATTCGTCAATGCGGGACGCTTGAAGAATTCGAAGCGTGTTTGCAAATGCAACGCGACGTCTGGCAATTTTCCGATCTGGACGTGACGCCGCTGCGCTCGTTCGTCATCGCGCGTCGCGGCGGCGGATTCACTATGGGCGCGTTCGACGCGTCGCACAAACTGCTCGGCTTCGCGCACGCGCTCGCGGCTTTCGACGAAAAGCTGCGGCCTTATTACTATTCGCAAATGCTCGCTGTCGAACCGCGGCTGCAAAACGCCGGCATCGGGGTAAGATTGAAGTTGGCGCAACGCGATCACGCATTCGAAACCGGCGTCCCGCTATTCACGTGGACTTTCGACCCGCTGCAATCGCGCAACGCGCATCTCAACATAATCAAACTGGGCGTCGTGGCGCGGCGGTATTACGTCAATTATTACGGCAACAAAAGCACCAGCGCCTTTCATCGCGGCCTGGACACCGACCGGTTGTTGGTCGAATGGTGGGTTCGCTCGCCCCACGTCACGGATGCGCTCGCGGGCAAACGCCGCGCGGGTAGACCGGAAGCGGTCGTCGAAGTCCCGCGCGACATCGAGGCGATGAAGAGACGCGATATGGATGAAGCCCGCCGCTGGCAGTCGCATGTCCGCGAGGGGTTTCAGAAGTGTTTGAATGAAGGATTGTATTGCGCCGGTTTTGAAGCCGACCCGAACGGTAACAGCCGTTATCTGTTTTTCAGAGACGATCAACGAGAAAGGGAAGAAAGTTATAAACAATGAAAATCGAACGCATAGAACTTCGTGAAATCCGCTTGCCGTTGATTGCGCCGTTTGAAACCAGCTTCGGGCGCACGACCGAACGCCGCATCATCCTCGTCAAAGTTTTCAGCGACGGCCTGGCCGGTTGGGGCGAATGCACCGTCGGCGAAAATCCATTTTACAACCACGAATCGGCCGACAGTTGCTGGATGATCATCCGCGATTATGTCGCGCCGATGGTTCTTGGCCGCGAGGTCGAAGCGCCAGAGCAGGTCCCGCAACTGACCAGACTGATTCGCGGAAACAAGATGGCGCGCGGCGCGGTCGAATGCGCGATCTGGGATTTGGAGGCGCGCAGGCAAGGGAAACCACTCTGGCAGTTGCTGGGCGGCGCGCAAGAGGAAATCAACTGCGGCGTCTCGATCGGATTGGAGGACAACGACGCTGCGATGCTTAAGAAAATCGAGAAGGAGGTCGCCGCTGACTATCAACGGGTCAAGATCAAGATCAAACCGGGCCGCGATTACGAGATGATCAAAGCCATCCGCAAGGAGTTTCCTGAGAAGCTGATGTCGGTGGACGCCAACTCGGCCTACACGCTCGCGGACGTTGATCTGCTCAAAAAACTCGACGAATTCAACCTGCTGATGATCGAGCAGCCGCTCAGCTACGACGACATCATTGACCACGCCGAGTTGCAGCCGCAGTTGAAGACAGCAATCTGTCTGGACGAGTCAATCCTGAGCGTGGACGACGCGCGCAAGGCGCTCGCTGTGGGCGCGTGCCGGATCATCAACGTCAAACTGGGCCGCGTCTCCGGCCACACCGAAGCGCGCAAGATTCAGGCCTACTGCCACGAACGCAACATCCCGGTTTGGTGTGGCGGGATGCTGGAGGCGGGCATCGGGCGCGCGCACAACATCGCAATGTCCACGCTGCCTGGCTTCACATTGCCGGGTGATGTTTCGGCGTCGAAGCGTTACTGGACTGAAGACATCATCACGCCGCCGGTCGAGGTCACGCCGCGCGGAACCATTCCGCGCCCGGCCGGCGTTGGGATTGGGTATGAGGTGAACGAGAAGCGGATTGAGTTATTGACGGATCGGACTGAGATGATCAGGTAGTCAAGTATGCGACATGTTACGATTCAAGTGGATGATCCTGCTTCCCCCGCCGCGCGCGAGCTTATTGAGCAGCTTGACGGGTACCTGACCAGCTCATACCCGGCGGAAAGCAACCATCTGTTGCCGGTGGAATCGCTTCGACGGCCTAACGTGACTTTTCTTACCGCCAGCGTGGATGGCAAGGTCGCCGGCTGTGGCGCGTTTGTTAATCAAGAAGGGAGATATGCGGAGATCAAACGGATGTTCGTCTTGCCGAAGTTCCGCGGCTTGAAGCTCGGTCGCCGCATCCTCGAGGAACTTGAGACGCTCGCGCGAGCTTCTGGGCTCGAACTCGCGCGCCTCGAAACGGGCGTCCTTCAATCCGAAGCTCTGCTTCTGTACGAGAAGACCGGGTATCAACGCCGAGGAGCGTTTGGAGGCTATTCCGAAGACCCATTGAGTGTTTTCATGGAGAAGAAGTTATGAAAGCTATTTGGAACGGCGCCGTACTCGCCGAAAGTGACAAAACAATCGTCGTCGAAGGCAACCACTATTTCCCGCACGACGCGATCAACAAAGAATACTTTCAGCCAAGCGACACGCATACTGTCTGCGGTTGGAAGGGCACGGCGAGTTATTACAACGTCGTCGTCAACGGAGAAGTGAACAAGGACGCGGCGTGGCATTATCCAAATACGAAAGACGCCGCAAAGAACATCGAAAATTACGTCGCGTTTTGGAAAGGCGTGGTTGTAAAAGAATGATCAGATATGTCCCACCGAGCGCCTAAATCCAAATCAATCGAACAGGAGATCGCCGATCTGCGCCGCGAGATTCTGGAGCACGACCACCGTTATTACACGCTGAGCGAGCCGGTGATCTCCGACGCTGAATACGACGCGTTGATGCGGCGGTTGCGCGATCTGGAATCGGATCGGCCTGACCTGATCACGCCCGACAGCCCTACGCAGCGCGTGTCGGGGCAAGTGGCTGAAGGCTTCGAGGAGTATTTCCACAAACGCCCGATGCTGTCGCTCGACAACAGCTACAGCATTGACGATCTGCGCGCGTGGGCCAAGAGGTGTGAGAAGCTGGCTGAAGGGCGCGCTTTCGATTACGTCGCCGAACTGAAGATTGACGGTTTGAGCATCTCGCTGATTTACGAAGACGGGCTGCTGGCGCGGGCCGTGACGCGTGGCGACGGACTGCGCGGTGAGGTCGTGACCGGCAATGCGAAGACGATCCGACCAATTCCATTGCGCATTAAGAGCGACGGGGCGACGGGGCGACGGGGCGACGGGGCGAAAGGGAAGCAGACAGCGCTTTTCGTAGATGGTTCGGCGCAAGAGGTCGAAGTGCGGGGCGAGGTCTTTCTGCCCAACGACGAGTTAGAGAGGATCAACCGCGAGCGCGGCGAAGCGGAATTGGCGTTATACGCCAACCCGCGCAACGTAGCCTCAGGCACGATGCGGCAGCTCGACCCAAAGATCGTCGCCGACCGGCGCCTGGACATCTTCTGCTACCAACTACTCTTCGACGGCGCGCCTGCATTTCCGACGCATTACGAATCGCTGGAGTGGATGGCTCAGCGCGGATTCAAGGTCAACCCGCACAGGCGCCATTGCCGGACGATTGAAGATGTTGTGGCTGTTTGCAACGAGTGGGAGACGCGTCGCGATGAGTTGAGTTATGAGATTGATGGAGTGGTGGTGAAAGTCAATCAGGTGGCCGTGCAGGACGAGTTGGGCGCGACGTCCAAATCGCCGCGCTGGGCGATTGCCTACAAATTCCCGGCGCGGCAGGTTTCGACGCGGTTGCTCGATGTGATCTATCAGGTCGGACGCACGGGCGCGGTGACTCCGGTCGCCGCGCTCGAACCGGTGTTGCTCGCAGGCACGACCGTTTCGCGCGCCAGCATGCACAACGCCGACGAGATGAAACGATTGGGCGTGATGCGCGGCGATTTCGTCTTCATCGAAAAGAGCGGCGAGATCATTCCGCAGGTCGTCAAAGTCATCACCGAACGCCGCACGGGTGAGGAAACCGAGTTTGAATTCCCAACACGATGCCCGGTGTGTGAAACCAAGTTGGTCAAACCCGAAGATGAAGCTGTAACGCGGTGTCCGAATCCGGATTGTCCGGCGAGGCTACGCGAGGGGTTGCTCCATTTCTCCTCCCGCCGCGCAATGCGGATCGAAGGATTGGGCTGGGCCCTGGTCGAGCAACTGACATCGCCGCGGATCAAACGCGACAAAAAAGGCGTAGTCGTGACCGATGAAAAAAGTCAGCCAATGACGCTGCCGCCGTTGGTATATGACTTCGCCGATCTGTACGGCTTGGCTGAACGCCGCGACGAATTGATCGCGCTTGAACGGATGGGCGCGAAATCGGCCGACAACCTGCTTCAGCAGATCGAAGCCAGCAAGGAGTCGGGACTGGCGCGGTTGATCTATGCGTTGGGCATTCGTCACGTGGGAGAACGCACGGCGTCCATACTGGCCAACCATTATGGCAGTGTCGAAAGGTTGTCGGCGGCGACGAGCGAAGAGCTTGCGAACATCCACGAAATCGGCGAAGTCGTCGCCTCTTCAGTCTACGAATGGTTTCAGTCTTCTCGGAACCGGAAGCTGATCGAGCGCATTACCGAAGCAGGGGTGAAGATGGAGACGGCGAGCGCGGGCGGAGAACAGGCGCCACGGGTCTTCGAGGGAAAGATATTTGTTTTAACAGGCACGCTGCCAACTATGAAACGGGATGACGCCAAGGCTTACATCGAAGCTCGCGGAGGGCGTGTCAGCGGGTCGGTCAGCAAGAAGACAGATTTCGTGGTCGCTGGCGCCGAAGCAGGATCGAAACTGGACAAAGCGCGGGAGCTAGGAGTCGAAATCATTAATGAAGCCGGGCTTTTAAAATTGGGGCAAGGTTAAGCCTAATCTCTGCTGCAGTTAGCTTTAATTTTTTTTGGCATTTTTTTTTCTCCGGCTATTGCAAAGCCCTGCATCGTTGCATACAATGCGCAGCAACTAGCAGCGGTAAATACCCTAATGGCTGAGGACGCTGCTGAATCGGGGGACCGAAAGGGCCCCCACTAATATTTTGGGGCAACCTCGCCATAGTCCAATTTGCACGCCAAAACCAATCCCGCGGAAAAGACTGACGACAGCTTCACTATTTAATTCTGAAATGAGATAGCATTTTTCATTGGATCTGTTTTCCGGCGCGGTCGCTGACGATGACGTCAACATATTCTGTCCCCCCCCTTTGCAAAACAGCCACGGCCTTGCGCGGTAGAGCTTCGCTGTAGCAGCGAATGTGAAACTCCACCACGCAAGGCCGTGGTATCTGGGGCTGAATTGGGGTTAAACGAAGACAAGGATTACAATCGGCAACCCGTAATCCGCAATCACATCACCTGATGACTCCGCGCAGGACTCGCACTTCGCCGGCTCCGCCCGCGTTGCTGGCCGTGTTATCGCCTCTTGACCCCGCTGGAACTCCTATTGCCAGATCGTTGGCTCCCAACAAATCCAGTCTGCCAAAGGCGAATCCGCCGTTGCCCAGACGATCACCTGGCTTCGCTCCGAATATCTTCAAGTCCGGAGCCTTGCTCGTTAGGTCAAACGTTCCCGCCGCGAAGCCGCGCCCGCCGAAAATCATATATGCCGCGCCTACAGGTTGGCGCGTCAAACTGGCAGGATCGGCGCCGGGCGCGCCCATAATCAGGTCCGGTATTCTGTCACCGGTGAAATCACCCGCGGCCACGCTGGCGCCCAAACCGTCCGGGAACTCATCGGTGTTGACACCTCCAGCGAAAATTGTCAGTTGAGACGGGCGTTCCTGAAATGCCTGCATGCCGAAAAGGACGTAAACCTCTCCGGAACCCAGACGCGTATTGTTCGGGCCGTCGGCTTCGGGCGCGCCAATGATCAATTCCGCGTGGCCATCACCGTTCAGGTCTCCCATGGCCAGCGATGAACCGGCGCCGTCTCCGGAGTCGAGGCCGTTAAACAGCAAGGCCGAGGCCTGTATGGCGTTGACAGCGCCCTTCAGAGATTGCGATCCGGGAACCAGGTAAACAACGCCCGCGCCTTTCAATGCGCCAGAATCGGCGGTTGGCGCGCCGATGGCGATGTCGGCTAAAGTGTCCGCATTGAAATTACCAGTGGCCAGTGAGGCGCCCAATTGGCCGTCAGCCACGACGCCAGTAATGGTGAAATCGGCTGATGAGGAGCCAAGGTCGAACGCCTTCGTGAGTGTCGCAACGCCGAAAAATCCGTAGACGCAGCCGGCGTTGGGCAAAGGCGCAACCAACGGCGTAGAAGTCCCGGGGACGTCAAACAGCGGAGCGCCAATCATCAGCCCCTCCGGCCCCGAGGCGCCGCTGATCTTCCCGACCGCCACGCTTGCTCCTAAATGATCGCCACTCGCCGCTCCCAGGACCGTCAGGTTTGCGATCTTTGCGATGTCGTAAGCTCCCGGCGCCAGCGCGCCGAATATGGCATAGACTTTTCCGCTATCAGGCGCATTCGGCGCCGCGTCGGCTGTGGGCGCGCCTATGATCAAATCGGCCTTCCCATCGGCGTTTATGTCACCGATGGCCAGACTCGATCCGAAAAGATCGTCGACCGCTTCGCCCATTATAGTCACGTCCGCTGGGGTTTTAGCCAGATCAACCGTGCCCTTGGGATTTGCGCGTCCCAGGAAGACGTGAACCTGACCAGCGCCATTGTCGGCTGGCGCGCCAACCACCAGATCGTCGATCCTGTCTCCATCCAAATCGCCAATCGCCACGCTGGAGCCCGCGCCGCTGCCCCGTGACGGCGAGAGCGCGTCTGCCGTTCCGATCACTGTCAAATCCGCGGGGTCTTCGGCAAAGCTATGCTGCGCATCGAAGACCGTGATCTGCAGCTCTTTCGTATCACTCAATGACGGCGTAGCGGCATCGGCGACCTTGAAAGTAATCGTGTGAGTTCCTGCCTGCACGAAGCCAGGCGTCCACCGGAATTGCGCGCTTGTCGCAGTCGCCTGAATGAGCCTTGCGCCTCCGGGCAAGCTCATCGCGGTGAAGGTTAGTTTTTCCCCCGCGTCAGGATCGAAGGCTGAGATCGTGAGATTGATCGTCTGACCTTCGCTAACAGTCTGCGCCTTGGGCGCAGCCAGGACCGGTGAATCGTTGACCGATCTGACCGTGATCGTGACGGTTGCGGTGTTACTGTCTTTGTCGCCATCGTTGGCCTTGAAGGTAAACCGATCCGAGCCTGCGAAATTCAGATTTGGTGTGTAAGTCAGGTTAGGCGCGTTGCCGCTAAGTTTGCCTTTCGACGGCTGGGTGACGACCGTAAAGCCCAGCCTGTTCCCGTCCGGATCAGCGCCTTCCAGTTTGATCGCCCCCGAAGTGTCCTCATCCACCACGACTATCTGATTATTCACGGTCGGAGCGCGATTTCCGCTTCTAACCGTCAGATCAATCGTGTACGCGCCGATTCCGCCCGCGCCGTCGGTTGCGGTGAGCCGTAGTTTGTACCGGCCCGCCTGCGCAAAGGTCGGAGACAAACGCAGGGTATAGGCGACGGCGGTGGTAAATCCGCCTCTGATCACTGTGGCGAAAGGCGCGTCTTCGACTTTGACCTGCAACATCTGGTTCGGGTCGGGATCAGTGACAATGATTCTATCTTCTCTGGTTTTTCCTGCTTCAATCGCCAGACTCTTAGGTCCGATGATCGTCGGCGGACGGTTTTCGGTGACGCCTGGCATAATCACATCAGGCGCCTTGGTCGCGCCGCCAAGCGCGGAGGCGACCTTCGCGCTCTCGGCGCGGTCAACGCGCCCGCTCGGTCGAACCGCGCTGACTTCGACGGAAATGTCCTCGCCTTCCTTGACCGCGACGTAGCGCAGGACGTAACTACCGGTATTGTCAGTGCTGGCTTCGTGCCCTCTGAACCTCACCAGCGCGCGGGCAACCGGTGTCTTGCCGCCTTTTTCAAATACGTGCCCATAGATCGTCGTCAGGTCGCGGTCGCGGAATTTAGCCGCGAAGTAATAGGTCGTGATCTTGATCGCGCCTGGCTCGGTCTCAATCCACTTGCCATCGGCGGAAACAAACGCCTTCGCCGAGTCCTGCACAAACTTCCCATCCCTCTGATCATAACGATAGAGTATTGCGGGAGCCCCCGCCGGGAGGCCGTCCTTGTTTGGGAAGATGAGTTTCGCTCCCGGATCAAGTTCAACGCCGAACGGGGTGATCTGCGCGATGCTCGAACTGATATAACCGAGCGGCAATTCGACCGGGGTGCGAGCGTTCTGCAGCGGCGTCAGGAAGATATTGCCGCTCGTGGTATTGTCCGGGAATTTGG
>Ga0187894_10007075_pt1 | contig 10738 bp, 8 predicted proteins | sample GBC1701081metaG_FD_136650 | JGI IMG/M metagenome (GOLD analysis project Ga0187894, IMG submission 136650) | White microbial mat communities from a lava cave in the Kipuka Kanohina Cave System on the Island of Hawaii, USA - GBC170108-1 metaG ... | reverse complement strand
TTCTCTCTGCGCCACGTTCGAGGCGCGGCCGACTCTCTATCATATTCTCTCGGTCATTGTCATCATTTTTGGGGCGATGCATAGTTCGGCCCCGAAATCATGCACATTCGCCGCAAGGACACGTATCTTTCGATCAGCGCCTGCCGCTGACCGAGCGCCGCGCCTTTGGCCAACCCCAGCGCGTGTCCGGTGTACTCCTGGTCGAAGCTGTCCGCGATCTCTTTCAATTCCGCCTGCATCGTCTGCAAGCGGCGCGCGAAATTAAAGAAGTCTTCGGCGCGCAGGAAGAAACCGCGATGCGTTTTTTGCCGCCATGCGAACTTCAACTGCCTGCCCAGCGCCCGCGCATGATCGAGCGTCTGGTCGCGCTCAATGTCATCGCCGCCGACCGCGACCATGCTCAGCCCAGCCGCAATCGCTTCGAGCAGAGTTGATTTGCCCGAACCGTTTTCGCCCACGAAGAAAGTCACAGGCGAAGTGAATTCGATCTGATCGAAGTTTTTGATGAGCGGCAGGTTGAACGGAAAGCCCGATTGTTTCTTCGCCGCCGGTTTCAAGCTGATTGATTGCAATTGGATCATAAATCTCGAAAAGTCCGTCCGCGCGCGGGCGCGGGTTGTAATGCCGGTGAGGTCTTGATACGCTCCTGCCCTCGTTTTTTCATCTCCACGATACAAGGCGGAAAGGTTCAAGGTAAAGCAATACCACACCTGCTCTCATCGAATGAATCATCTCAAAAATCGTTCTCTCGCTGTAGTCCGTTCAAAAATCGAATGGCTGGCTGGCAGACTCTCCCGCGTAACCTCGTCGGGAGAACTGATCCCCGAAATTGACGGACTGCGCTTCATCGCCATCTCGACGGTCATTTTCCATCACCTGCTGGCAATGTTTTTATCCAACAGCGGCCGCAGCCCCGAAGTCCGCACGACGGCGGAATGGTTCACAGCCGCCGAACAATCCTGGCTGGTCATTCCAGCATACTGCGGGCATTTCGGCGTCCATCTGTTTTTCGTCATCAGCGGATTCATCCTGGCATTGCCTTTTGCGAAACGCGCTTTCAATCAATTGCCCGCGCCCGGACTGAAATCGTATTACCTGCGCCGCCTGACGCGCATCGAGCCGCCCTACGCGCTCTGCCTGATCGTAGTCTTCCTGATTCATTGGGAACAAACCGGCGAAGGGTTGCAGCTTGTTCCGAATCTGATCGCCAGTATGTTTTATTCGCATAACCTGGTCTACGGGCGCGAGAGCCTGATCAACGGCGTGACGTGGTCGCTGGAGATCGAGATTCAGTTTTATCTGCTGACGCCGCTACTGGTTTACGTCTTCAGGCTGCGCAATGCCGTAGCGCGGCGCGCGTTACTCGTATCGCTGATCGTTGGCTTCGGCCTGCTGTCGCAATGGTTCATCTATCCTTCCGGCTCGGCGCGGCTGTGTCTGACACTGCTCAACTTCGCGCATTACTTCCTGACCGGATTCCTGCTTGCCGATCTTTACCTCGCCGGGCGATTGCGCAACCAGAAAAAACTATTTTCGTGGGACGTGGTCACGGTTGCGGCGGCGGCGGCGATCTTCGCCGTGCTGAGTCGTTTCGGACACTTCTATTTCCTGCTGCCGCTCCTGATCGGATTGCTTTACACGGGTTTCTTTCTCGGACGGCTGTCGAACGCGTTGGTGAGAATGCGCTGGATAGTGGTCATCGGCGGGATGTGTTACACGATTTACCTTTACCACATCCTGATCATCTCGAACGTCATGACGAAGACCATTCCGTTCGCTTCGATCACCAGGCCGTTCAATCTCGATTTTGCGATCCAGTGTTTGATGATCCTGCCTGTGGTCTTCGTGATCTGCGGCGGGCTTTTTGTTTACACCGAAAAACCGTTTATGCGATGGAGTCTTTCGCCGCGCCCGGCAAAAGTTCCGGAGGCGGCGCAGGCTACGGCTGGTGACTAATCCATTTCGTCATCAGATAGCGGTCGTGTTCTTTGAATCCGAATTTGCGGTAGACCTGCTGAGCGTTCGTGTTATGCCGTTCGACTTCCAGGTGCAACGCTCGCACGCCGCTCTCGGCGCAGACAGCGCAGAGGAATTCAAGCGCAGATTTGCCGATTCCCTTCCCGCGATATTCGTCGCGCAGATAGATTTCATCAACAAAAGCGTCGCGCCCGTGAAATTCCAGGCTGTAGCCAAACGTCAACGCAGCGTAACCGGCGATTTCGCCCTCTTCCAAAATCAAAAACACGCAGCCCAGGTCGGATTTGTGAATGAGGCCGTGCAGCGCGCGGCGGGCGGCGGGTTCATCGAAACGCAATCCATCCTGCGCGTAAAACTCGCGCATCATCGCCAGCAACGTCTCGATGTCGCTGTCATCGGCGGGTCTGAAAACTGTCTGCTTCATTTCACAAATTGAGCGAGTAAACCGTCGGGCTTGATGATCGGTTTCAAGACTGAATACGGGACGACGACTTCGTGTTCGCCCACGGCGTATGCGCCGACCTGGTAGCGGTCGAAGGTGATCTTCAATCCCGCGGGCGTGATGTTCCAGCTATGAAAGTTCTCCGGCTTGGCGGCGGCGCCGGTCTCAGCGTCGCTCACAGTCTTCACTTTGTTCAATTCCCTGATGGCGTAATCGGAAATGACCTTCAGATAATTCGATTTCGGCAGGAACAGGTCGGACAGGTTGGCGACCGCGTTGCGGTTCAGGTCGTAGGTGAACGAAGCGGTCGTCGTGTTCGGATGCGCGCCGCCCGTGTATTCGGAGAAGTAAAACAGCAGGCTGATGAAATCTTTGTTTGCCACCAGAACTTCGTAACCGACATCCATCGAGTTCCCTTGCGTCGGTGACGTAGGCGCCTGTTCCTTGCCGGACTTTGCGGCAAGAGCGGCGTCCTCACGCGCCATCTCATCAACCGCCTTCTTGAACTCGCCGGTGCGCTGCGCGACAAAAGCAGCGACCGCCTGGTTGAACTTCCCGGTTCGTGTGGCGTCTTCTCCGGCAAGCTGCGGCGCGGTCGTCTCAACCTCCAAACGCAATTTCCTGTCGGCGCTCTTCTGTTTCTTCTCGTCGAGCTTCAATCCGCCCAGATCATGTCGAAGCTCTCGCAAATCGAACGGCAATTGCTGCTTGTCTTTTGCGTTTGTCCATACGCCGGAAAACTTCAGATGTCTGTCGCCATTCGCGCTCACGCCATCTAGCTTGCCTTTGAACTCGCCGGTCTTCTGCTCGGCGCCGGTCTCGAAGTTCTGGGTTGTTTCCGTTAATGTGGCGGCGCCGTCTTTGTCAATCCGGCCTGCGAGCGAGAGGGTCTTCTCGGCGACGTTGAACGCTCCCGCCCGGTCGTAAAAATAACCACCGGTCAGCTTGTCGCCTTTGCGTTCGAGCGCCATCCGGATGTTGAGCCTCCCATCCATCGCGCCAACGAACGTCGCTTTGAACTCGGCGGGAGCGGCGACGACGACTTCTTGAGTTGGCGACGGTTGCGCTTGCGAGCTGGCTTGCGGGCTTGGCTGTGTATTCAGGCCAAGCTGCGTCGGCTCGCTCTTGCAGGCTTGTAAGGCAAAAGCGAGCAACGCAACAGTCAGTTGGACGCCTCTCTTTTTAGTCATCATAATTCCTCATCAACTTGTCACGGCTACTCACCAGCCAAGCGCCTCCGGAGCTTTCGCAAACAGTTGTTTCAGTTCATCTATCAATTGGCGCTGGCGTTTCATCTCCGCCCACACGGTGGGATGTTGGCGCCCCTTGAGAAAACTGATGAGATCGTCCAGATCAGGTTGCGACGCGCCTTCATCACGCCTTTTGACGTATTCACCAAGCAACGCGCGGTAATCGCGGTACGCGGCGCGGCGCGCCCTCAACAAATTCCCGCGCTTATTCAAGCCGAGAATCTCAATCGTGTACTGCGCCCTTTGATACCTCTTTGAGTTTTTCCGCCCTCGCGGCAGAAGTTCGCCGGTCTCAAAATCCAGATCCATCATTGTCAATCCATCTTCGCCGCAAGGGTCAATAAAGACCATCTGGCCTGGTGTGGGCGGCGTGACCAGCGCGCGCGGATTGCGCGTCACTTCCGTAAACTGGCCTGTGACGACGGCAAAGACTGCAAAATGGTTGTTCTTGCGCCCATTGCAAGGGCCGCAGGCGAAAACATAATTCGCCCAAACGAACACGAATTCGGGATACGAATCTTTTGGCCAGATGTGCTCCACTTCGTCGGCCATTGAATCTTCGCAGTAAACGCAGCGCACCACGCCGCAACACATCATCCCCAGGAACTCACGCACCACGCGGAAAACCGCGTTGTCAGGCCGGTTCCGCCGCGCGAACCGCTCTTTGGCCACTGATATTCTCGCAGCGTAATCAGCCAGATCATCAATTTCGCGCTGCCACGACCGCAACTTCCCGTCGGCTCCTGGCGGCAATTCGATGCGGCGCAGTTGAATCATCGTGATTCCTCACAACTATTCAGACAAGACATGCGAGTCGGTAGACAAGAGGACACGTAATTGGGCCTGCTCCTCACGCTCTTTACCATTTAGCTTTCCACGCAACGACTTGCGATTCAGTTCAGCCAGCCGCGCCAGCAGTTTCTGTGACTCGTCCGACCTGGCCACATCCTGCCCGAACAGTTCCGTGCCATAAGCGTCGAGCACGTCTCCATAGAGCAAACGATTCAAAGCCGTACCGGTTACTTGCGCGGCGGCTTCACCGCTGCCTGGCTTCGGCAAACGCCAGACTGTCCCCACATCGGCGGCCTGACAGATCAACGGGCTGTGCGTAGTGACGATGAATTGCAGATTGGGGAAATGTTCGCGGAACCAGAGGCCGATGCGCCGCTGCCAGGTCGGGTGCAGATGCGCGTCAATCTCATCAATCAACACGACACCGGGCGCAATGATCTTCGATGAAGTTTCAGGCTCGAAGATGCGATCCGGTCCGTAGGACTGCGCCATCTGTCGAATCAGCTCGAAGGTCAGACTCAGAATCGAGCGATAGCCATCACTCAACTCTTCGACACGCAGTTGATTACCTTCGCCATCAACGAAAAAGACGCCCTTCGAAGTGATCTCGGTCAATTGCGCATGATGTGGCAGAAAGCCTTCCTGATTAACAAACTTGATGATGCAATTCAGTAAGGCGCCTTCCGGCTTTTGTTCCAACTGCTTGAACTTTAACTCCTGCAACCATTTCAGACATTCGGTCAGCGCCACGTTTTCACCGAAGATAGTCAAAAGCGCGGCCAGACGCGGATTCGTGGAGAAAATCTTTTCGATCTCTTGTTCACCACCTGAGAAACGTCGGAAGGGACCGTAGGCTGCGCGAAACCATCCCTGCCAGTGTTTCCAGAGATTGTGGTTCGGATTAAAGCCGCCTGTGTTTTCGAGTCTGACAGTTCCATTGGTTTCGCGCGAAAACTCGACCCCGAACGTGGGCTGCGCTCCTGGCGTAACCGCCGCGAAGACAAGCTGGGGATCAAACTGAGGATTATGCCCCACCTCCAACTCAATGCGACCTTGATCTTCTCCTTTTCGCAACCAGTCGTTCCAATCCTGCCTTAGCGCAGCAGCTTCATCCGCTCCGACAAATGCCAAGGCGATTGCTCGGAGAAACGTTGATTTACCGGAACCGTTGTCTCCGATCACAACGTGCCAGCCAGCCTCGCTGCCCTTGGGGATTTCCCAATCCAGCTTAGTGATTGAGCGGACGTTCTCGACCTGTGCTCTGCGCAAATACATTGTTGCTTTCTCCTCACATCACCGGCCCGACCCGCCACGGCACGAACTCCTTGTGGCCGAGCATCTCGCTCTTCGTCCGCTCGCCCGAAGCCACGCGGCGGAGCAGATCGAAAATCCTCCGGCCCACGTCCTGAATCGTCTCCTTGCCGTCAACGATCACACCGGCGTTGACGTCAATGTTGTCTTCCATCACGCGGGCGATGCGCGAGTTGGTCGAGATTTTGATCACCGGAACAACTGGGAAGCCGATGCCAGTGCCGCGCCCCGTCGTGAAGCAGATCAGGTTCGCCCCGCCCGCCGCGATGCCCGTGAGCGAGACCGGGTCGTAGCCGGGCGTGTTCATCAAAACAAATCCTTTGCGGTTGATCCGCTCGGCGTAAGCGAAGACTCCGGTCAACGCCGTCGTTCCGCCCTTCGCCACCGCGCCCAGTGATTTCTCGCAGACGTTCGTGATGCCTCCGGCCTTGTTGCCGGGCGATGGGTTGTCGTCCCACGAACTGCCGAAGCGGCGCAGATATTCCTGATACCAATTCATCACGTCAATCACTTTGCGACCCGTGGCTTCATCAACCGCGCGGCGTGTGAGCAAATGCTCCGCTCCCATGCATTCCGGGATTTCAGCGAGCACGGACGTTCCGCCCGAACGAACAATCAGGTCGCTAGCGTGACCGAGCGCTGGGTTGGCCGAAACGCCGGAGAATGCGTCGGAGCCGCCACAGTTCGTGCCGAGCAGGATTTTGCTCATCGGTTGCGGCGTGCGCTCCATCTGCTGGCAGTGCTTGATCAAATCCTCGACCTGCGCGACGCCGCTGGCGATGGTTTGGCGCGTGCCGCCTGAGGATTGCATCTCCAAGCCGACGATCAGTTTGCCTTTGCGGAAGTGCTGTTGGCCAAGCTGCGTCGTGTCGATGTATTTCGAGATTTGATTGACCTCGCAACCCAGGCTGACCATCAGCGCCGCGCCGACGTTCGGATGATAGATCATCCCCGCCATTGTGCGCTCGAGCTGCCAGGTGTCTTCGCCCTGCGCATGACCGCAGCCTTCCTGGTGCGGGATCGCCACGACACCGTCAATGCCGTGTGTGTCTGGACTGATGTGTCTTAACTTCTCGGCGATCTCCATCGCAACGTGGCTGGAACAATTCGACGTGGCGATCACCGCGATGTAATTGCGCGTGCCGACGTCGCCGTTTTCGCGCTGGTAGCCCATGAAAGTTCCGGCTTCTTCCGGCGCGAAGTATTCGGTCACGGGCGTGCGGGTGGCGAATTCGTAATTTTTGCCGCTGAAATCGGGCGCGACGTTGTGGGTGTGAACCCATTCGCCCGGCGCAATCTCTTTCGTCGCCTTGCCGATGGTCTCGCCGTATTTCCTGATCGTCGTGTTGGCGACAATCGGCTCAAGCGCGATCTTATGGCCAATCGCGATGTTTTCGCGCGCAGTGATTTTGTGACCGTTGACGACGATCTCGGTCCCGGCGGCGACGGGTAGGCGCGCGACCGCAACGTTGTCTTTCTCGTTGAGCAGCAGAATCGGTTGGGCAGAATCCCTTATGGTTTCCATTTTGATCTTCCTGTTGATTGGTTTAATTGCATTCAGGCAAAGTTTACTTCCACCGCCGGTAAAACAAAACCTGCTAGAAGCGGGGGCTTTCTAAATTGAAACAGGCCAGATTGGTGAGGCCACTTCATTACAAGCCCTGTCCCGCTGCAAAAAATGGAGAATTGAAAATGGAGAATTGAGAATGTTTCCCCATCGAGTGTCCAAATCCTTGTTGACCTGATTCAGTTGATTCGCGTTCGCCCTTCATTGCTCGCTCTTGCTCGTCAAGATCGCGTTGAAGACCAACGGCAAGGTCGCCAAAGTCTGCGCGCGATATTGCGGGCGGAACCCGAACAGAATCACGCGGCCTTTGCCCAGCTTCGCTTCGACCAGCGCAGCTTTGCCTCGGATCAGCCTGTCGCCCAAAATCCAGCCGCTCAGCAGCGGGTTCTCAGCCTCAGGGTAACGCGCGATCACCTTTGCATTGGCGGCGTCAGTCACTTCAAACGCCGGGCTGCCTTCAAACCACGCGATTGAGTCTTTTTCCATCCCGAAGCTCAGCGGGCTTGACGAATCAAGCTGCGCGCGGAGGATCGAGCCGGGGCAATAAAAATCGCGCGCTGAAACGTCTTTGAGGACGTTGCGAATAGGGACGCCGAGCTTCTCAATCGCGAAATTCGACGCATTGTTGAACGTAATCAACGTGCCGCCCGCTTCGACAAATTCGCGCAGCGCCTTCACGCCGGCTTCGCCCAAACCTCCGGCGTATTCCGCCGGATAAACACCAGTGATCCTTTCCTCACTGTCCGTTCGATCTCCCGCCCTGGCCGGCAGACCATTGACCAGCGCGGCGACCGATTGATCGGGAATGATGATCGCGTCGTATTTCGCTTTCAGGTCACCGGCGCGCGCTTCGACGTCGCGCAGCGACGTGAAGGGAAATTTGTACTGATCGAAGATCCAGCGTGTCCAGCCTTCGTCCATCGAAGCCAGATAGTTTTTGTACATCGCCACTCGCACGCCCGCGTTCGGACGCACGCGCGATTGGATCACCAGCGCCATCGGTTCGGGGTTCGACTCGACCGTAAATGGCTCTTTGACGAAGACGGCTTTGACGTTCATCAACAGAGGCAGCGTGTGCGCCGTCACGTCGTATGGCCGTTTTGGCGGCCCGCCCGGATATTCGCGCAGGTCGGGATAGACTTGCGTTTCGAGCAAGGTTTTGGCGAACGCGCCGTAAGGCTGCTTCATAAAAACTATATGCGTGCCTGTCGGGTAATGTTTCCCATCGGCGCTGAAATCTTTGCGCGCCCGCATCACTTCGACGCCGCCGCGTTTGAGGATGTTCAAGACGCGATCAACGCCTTCGATCTTGTAGTAGTAATTCACCTCTTCGCTAGTCGAAGGCTCGCCGGTGATCTGTTGGACGACTTTTTCGCCCTGCTCGTGCTTTTCATCTTTCGTGCCGGTGACGTTGTTCAAACCCTCTTTGAGCCGTTTGAACGCGTCGGCCAGGGATTTCGGCAATTCGGGTTCGGGCAGCAGGATCGCGTAAGGTCCGGTTCTGGCTTCGACGGCGCGTTTGCTGACTTCGTAAAAGTTGCGCAGGTAAAGCTCGCGGTGGCGCGCGGCGTGATTGAGCAGAGCCATCGCTCCCGCGCCCTGATAATCAACGATGTCGCGCAAAGTCCATTTGCCTCCCGTCCAGGGCCTGGGGAAATTCCACGAAGCGGACTTCGCGTTGTAGTTCTGACCGCCGCCCAAAGCTGAATACGGAACCTCGACGGGAGTGGCCAGTCGCGCGCTGGCGGTTTCAGACAGCACGCGCAACCCCGCGTGGTAATGCGCGTATGCCCGCGCCGGAGTCCACGAATCGAAAATTCCGTTGACCACCACTCCGCTCTTGCCCTGCGAAGTCATCTCCCAGGCGACGGAGGTTCCGAGCGCGCTCACTCCGGCGATGAGCGCCGGATCAATGTTCGGCTCCCACGGATCAATGTACGGCGGGATGAAGAAACGCGCGCCCGCGGCGCCCATCTGATGAATGTCGTGCAGAATCTGCGGTCGCCAGGCATTGAGGATTTTCTCCACGGTGAGTTGCGTCTCGGCCTGCGTGAATGAATACCAGTCGCGGTTGTTGTCGTGGCCTGTGTAATGGTGATAAAGCTCCGGCGGCGACGTGCCCTCGGCGGGCGTGCCGAGCGTCTTCCGGTACCAGTCGGCGACGATGTCGGTTCCGTCGGGATTGAGCGAAGGCACGAGCAGCAGGATCACGTTGTCGAGAACCTGTTTGATCTCCGGCGTGTTTTGCGAAGCCAGGCGGTAAGCCAACTCGGTCGCCGTGAACGTGCCGCCAACTTCGGTCGAATGGATGCTGCAAGTGATGACGACGACGGTCTTGCCGTTTTTGATCAACTCGCTGATCGCCACGTTGCTCGCGTTCGCCAGCAGCCGCGGGTCGGCCAGTTTGCGTTGAATCTCCTTGAATTCGTCGAGCCGGTTCAAATTTTCCGGCGACGAGATCGTGGCGACGATGAATGGGCGGCCGAGCGTGGTTTTGCCCAGCGTCTCGACTCTGACGCGGTCACTCGATTTGACCAACTCGACGAAGTAGGCCAGGAACTGATCCCATTTCGCCAGCTTCCGGTCTTCGCCGATTTTGAAACCGAGCGTGGTTTCGGGCGCGGGGACGGACGAGACAGTTGTCGGGTTGTTTGATTGGGCCTGCGCGCCGGCTCTTTTCGCCTGGATCGAACTGGCGATGAGCGCGGCGGACAGCAACACAGTGATCAGCCAAAAACGGAAACGGGGTGTATTCATGGAAATCTGGCTCCGCAATTTTGAAGTTTTCCTACTTGATTTAACCGCAAGGCGCCTGTAATTTAACACCGCATTTCGGAGAAGCAAATCCTCTTTGATCTGGTTCCCCTGAAACTTCTACGAACCGAATTTTTCGACCCGAAATCTTGACGCCCGAAATTTTTACGAAGGATGATCAGTTAAGCTGACCATGAAAAAACTGTTTCCCATGCTCGCGCTTTTACTGGCGGGTTGCGGACAAGCCCCGCTGAACGAGGCGAAGATGTCGTTCTCGTTCGACTCATCGAAAGCTTCCGGCAAGCCCGCCGCCGGAGTTGCGCGCAGGTACGTCGCGCCGCAGGCGTTGACTGACTTCACCAATGTTCTGGCCGCCGAAGGCCGCGATTTGCGGCGGCACGGCGTCTACATCGAGACGTTCGACGGAGCCGAACCGGTCGCCAAGATGAACGAAGATGTGGCGTTCAACCCGGCTTCGGTCGTCAAACTGGCCACGACGCTGGCGGCATTGCACCGTCTTGGCCCGAACCATCGCTTCCACACAGACTTTCTGGCCAGCGGCGAAATCAATAAGCAGGCGGGCGAGCTTAACGGCGACCTGATCCTCTTCAGCGGGCGCGATCCGTCTTTTTCCATCCCAGACGC
>Ga0187894_10007074_pt1 | contig 10739 bp, 7 predicted proteins | sample GBC1701081metaG_FD_136650 | JGI IMG/M metagenome (GOLD analysis project Ga0187894, IMG submission 136650) | White microbial mat communities from a lava cave in the Kipuka Kanohina Cave System on the Island of Hawaii, USA - GBC170108-1 metaG ... | reverse complement strand
GCGGGAAACGCAAAAACTTGTTTGACCTGCGTCGTTGTGCTGTCGTCAATAATCTTCATATCTTCGCACGGCAGCCAGAGATGATGGCTCAGGCTGCTTGAATACTTGACCGGTGCTCTAGCCATGCGCGGTCGAGGTGGTACAGAATCTCTTCGCCGGAGAGTGGAACGTATCGGTGATTGCCAGCGCGGAGCCGCATTACCTTGTCGTAATACTCCCGCTCGCTCAATTCGCCCCGCAGGCGCAACGCCAACAAGATTTCGCCGATGCCGATAATTGGTACGGTATGATCACGCGTCGGGTAGCCGTTGATCGCCCTGTCGTCAAAGCACAGCACGTCCCCCTTCCGGGGCTCATATTGAAGTAAGTGCGCGGCGGCGGCGAGGTCAGGATGTCGCGATTCATCCTGTTCATCTTTACCTTCATCCACCCGCAAGGGGGTTTCTGAGACGTCTATTCCTTCGTAGCGCCCATCGGCCAGGCCTGCCCTGAGACGCTCCGCAAGCTCCTCCACCCACGACTCGACCTGGCTGCGCCATTTCCCTGCTTCAACGTCCGCGCGCGCCGCCTTGATGTGATCGGCGTCTACAAAGATGGCGAATCTCTCGCAGGCGGCGTTCAACACCCTGGCCTTTCCCAAACTTATAGCCGCGCCTCCGAGGAGAAAGAGCTTCGCCCCTTGCGGAATAAATTCGGTCCGGATATCAGGACCGGCGCGGCGCGCGCCGAGGGAGTCGAGCGCGCGTTCATAGTCGGCTTCCGAAAGCCCGCCGATGGCCCGCAAGGTCTCCACGACGGCATGGCCGTCAATGACATAGCCCGCCAACTCCTCGGGCAGTTCGACATGCCTTTGATCAAAGTCGAGGCTCAGCGTCGGAAAATCGTCTACGACGAGGCCGTCCTCCGCCCGCGCCCTTAGCAGGTATGAGAGCCGCTTCGGATCGCCCCGTCCTTCAAAGTCGGGGCCACTCTCTCGCGTAGGGTCCTCCACGAATTCCCGCAGCGACCCCTTCTCCAGCAGGAGCAGAACGGCTTCGTCGAGGGCGCGTTGCGCGGGCTGACTCGGCCGCAGGTTGGCGCGCTGGGCGATCAGCGCAGTCGGTGCCAGAGTCGATACGCGGATCGGCGCGAAGAGATTTTCGATTTTATCGAGTACCCCGAGATCGGCCGCGACGAGGAGGGAAGTGAGGTCGAGGTGGAGGCGCCAGTCGGACGAGTCTCTGGCTAACGTATCCAGCAAGGGCCGGCCGCCGTGCCGGGTGAAAAGCGCCAGCTGCGCGCGCGGGTTGACGTTCGACCGGTTCTGTTCCGGGACGCCATGCAGGAGCTCGGCCAGCTGAAGGCTATTCTCGCGCGCGAACATGTGAATCGGCGCCTCGCCCTTGTAATAGCTCTCGGCGATTCGATGTCGTTGGCGCTCTCTCTCCTGCATCCACGAGAACAGCTGCTCCATGGGCCACGCCCGCGCCGGGCCCAGTCCTTTAGCGGCGAACTCCCTTACCCTCTCTGACAGAAGATCCAACTCCGCGCCCTGCGCGTCGAGGCCGAGCGCGTAACCGAGCAGTAAGGCCTCGACGGCCAGGTCGGGATCGTCCAGAACGTCGTTCTTCGCGCGGCGCCACAGGTCTCTGGCCAGCCCCATCTGTTCGAGAAAGACCAGGCGCGCCGCGCGCAGGAATGACCAGGCCTGCACGTCATCGCGCTCCAGTAGCGTGCGCGCCGTAATGGTCAGCCCCTTGAGGTCGCCGGTCATACGTTGCACGTCCATCAAGGTAATTACGTTCTCCGTCGCCGGATCGTCCGCCGCGAGCGTCGCGGCGGTTTTAACGGCCTGCGACAGCAACCCGGCTTTGGCTTCGCACAGGCTCTGGAGCCGCCTCAGGTCATTGGGAAGGCGGCGACCGGGGAAGGCGCCCGTGCTCTCTCCCAAAAATCGTAAACACCGCTTCGGCTGCTGAGCGTTCCAGGCGGCGAAGGCGGCCAGACGCGCCGCGTCCGCCGTGCCGATGAGTTCGATGAGTTCCCTACCCTGCTCCACGACGATCTCCCACTCCTTGAGAGAGAATCCGAGCTGACACAGCTCGAACAGGGATTCGGCCTCACCGGTCTCTTCAAAAGATTTCCGAAGGTGATCGAGCAATGGCCGCCAGTCGCCCGTGCGGCGGCCAGTCTCGCGGAGCGCCAGAAATCGGATCTGGCGGCGCGTAACGGGGTCACTTTCACGTTCCGCCTCTTCCAGCGCCTTCTCCGGCTCTCCGTGAATGACAAACGTCTGTCCATACCAGAACGCCCATTTGCTCGATAGATCATGGCTGTCAAAAAGGCCTTTCTCCCTGGCCAGGAGTGTGGCTGCCTCCAACGTCCTCCGCAGTGTCAGGCGGACGCACACCAGCGCAATCACTCTCTCGAGTCTCAGCGGGTCATCCCTGTCGTCATCCGCATCCACGATCGACGTTATTGCCCGCTCACTCGTCTCCAGTTCAACCTCGAAGCCGCACGCAACGGCCCACATCAGCGCGCGGTAGTGCGACGCATCGGTGAGTAATAGGGCTTTGCAGAACTCCTCTGCTTCCCCCTCCCTCCCTGTTGTGTTGGCGAGGCAAGCCAGGCGCCAAGTCTCGAAAAGCCTGCGCTCTTCCTCCCCGCGCTGAATGTCTGCCGCGAATCGCGTAAATTCCTTTTCGAGTTCCCGCAATCTTCCTTGACTCTCGTCATCGCGCTTAACGAACGCCGGGTTCACCGGCTGTGGCCATATGATGACGCCCGTCGGCGCAGCCGCCGACGATAGGCAGTCGAAATACTCGATGATGGCGGCCAGCACGCGCATGCTCACCCACCGGTGACCCGCCTCCATCACTCGTTGAATTTCCGTGCGCGCCTTCGTAACCTCGCCGACCGCCAATAGCGCTAACGCTTTCAGTCTGCCGGTTTCGGCGTCCGGTTGAAGCCTGTCCGGGAAGTCGCGGATATGCTGGAGCGCCTCGTTCGCGCGGTCGCCATGAATCAGCAGCGACAACTTAAGATTATAGGCGTCAATGCCCGATGGCTCTCCGATCTCTGCCAACGCTTGAGTCAGGCCTTCATCGTGCCACCGCAGCAGCGTTCGGATGATGACGTCGTCCCCTTGAGGGTCAAGGACTCTGGCCTCCACGGCCAGGCGGCGAGCGGATTCCCGGTCGCCTTCGACATTCAGTGTCATCGCCGCCATAACACGTAGCGCTCGCGACTGGACGGTCGGATCGAGAAGCTTCCACGCCTGATCATCGCACATCGAGCGGATCAGGCGGAGCGCTTCCCTTCCCTGCCCTGCCCGGTGCAGTTCTCTGATTCGCTCGATCTCCCGCCCTTTCTCCTGGGATAACGCAGCGGTCGCGGCGGAGAGCGCCGTGAGTAGGCCGCCAATGGACGAGCCGACGTCCCCCGAACCGGCGCCGCTCGCCGGCGAGTTTGGCGTTAGTCCTTGTAGTGGAGTGTCATCGAACTGACTGCCGAAAGAAGAATCTCGTGGCTGAAACTCTCCCGTCTCGTGCTGAGAAGCGAGCTCATCGATCATTGCCCTGATCCGCTTCAGTTGTTCTCCGGTCCGCCGCCGGTCTGTCTCCTTCTCTTCCAGCTTCGGCAGGATTGCCTCTTCGACGGAATCCTGCCCCCTCTTCTCGGCCCCCTCTGTCATTTTGTTTCTTGGGTCGAGCGGGCCATCACGAAGGAAGTGACGGGCGTACTGAGCCGCCACGGCCGCGGCGTATGGCTGCCAGTCCTCGCCCTTATTTCGGTCGGCGCGGTCGCAGATCGCCTTCATCACGAGGTAACGTCGCTGCTCGAAGCTCTGCCACGCAGCCGCACTGAAGCCGTACCCTTCCATCTCGATCGCGCGCGTCTTCCGATGGTGGCTGACGATCTCATCTCGCACTGCCCCGTCGGCAATAACTTTTTCCCCCGAAGCGATGGCTGCGGTGATCACCCGCGGCAGGTTCTGCTTACCGTCCGGGCGCAACACCGGAATACGCGACCTTAATGGAGGCAGATTCATGAAATTACTCAGGAGCGTCGCGTCGGCCCTGTATGTGATCGGCTCCGGGCTCTTGCCGGCCACAGTCACTTTGCCGCGCTCGTAGTAGTAGACGTCTCGGCCGACGACCAGATCACCCAAGTCCTCATCATCCTCTTTGCCGCCGTCACTCGCCGCGCCCGCGATTCCGACCATCAGCAACGCCGCCGGGTTCCAATGGTGGATCAATCATTAGTGAGGATAGCGGCGTCAACCTGGGCCATATCCAGCGGTTGCGCGACAGCGATTTCGTAATGACCTCCGTCTTTTAAGGCCAACCTACCTCGCCAGTAGATCCGCGAATCTTTTCGCACCCGATGCTTATACGTCAGCTTGAACGCCTTGCACACAGCCTCCCTCTCGATCTCGATCGCTGTGATGAGCGCAAAATCTATAAGCGGATCTGAGTTCTTGCCAGGATCGAGATCTTTCGTATTTGCTCCTCTACTTCTTTTTGCCATAGGTATGTCTCTGCCAAGTAATTGCTGGGCCTATAAACACTGAATTATATGAAAGGCGCAGGATGTGATAAGTAGGTAATGAACAGAATTTGTATGGGAAGTTAGCAGATAGGTATTCATCCTCGATGTTTTAGAGCTTCATCCACTATCAATGGTGTGTGCCCCATCCGGAGTCCGCGCGCAAGTAAGTAGGGGCGATGAATCGGCTTGACAGCGACCGAAATGACTTCCCTTCCCTGCCGCGCAAATAATCAATTCAACCTCTACCAGCCGTATGGTCTCTGGTCCCTCCGAACCAGTTGATTGTTATAACGCCTCCGTAATCCCGCCTTCGGCGGACGCTACAAGCGTCCAGCAACGCGGTCTTTTCCGAAGCCGGATGTTTCGCCGCCGCCCACTGCAAGTATTCAATAATTTCCGCCTGATCTGCAGAACCTCCTTATTTGATTTCAAAAGTCGGGGGTTCCCTTCTTACCGTCTCGGAGATTTATCGGGCATTTGCGTCAGAGGTAAAACAAGCTTAAGCGCGGCAGTCCGAACCTTTCGCGCAGTTTGGTATCTACCCACCGGTGCACCGTTTCCTCGAAAACTTCCCTCCCCATCCTCGTTTCGTAGCCGCGCAACTCGGCCTGTGCGGATTTCCGTATCGCTTCGAGATCTGCGGCGGGGATCGTCTCCAACAACGCCTTCGTGAGCCGATCTTCGACGTCTTTCAGTTTGGTCTCGAGCTCTTGCAGGTCGAATCGTTCCTCCGAGAAGAGACGGTTGTGGAGTCCTCCCAGTTCCCCGCTGGCGACAGTGCAGGCATTCTGCAGCGCGGCGTTGTTCGCAGCCGCTTGCCGGATCGAGTCGCTGGCTTCCGCCAGAAAAGCGGCGATTCTGATTTTTTCATTCTTCCCTTCCCTGCCCTCCTCCGAGGCTACGCAGTGACGACCGACATCGCCGGAGTTCAAGGTCTTTTTCGCAATCACCCCATGCGACCGCAGTACGTTGAAGGCTTCGTGTTGGGCGACCCTGATGGCTTTCGGGAGTCCGGCTCTTTCGAACCATTCCCGGTTCAGCGCGGCCTCTTTGCGGCAAGCGGAAGCGATGGCTTCGTCGCAAGCGGAGACAATGACTGGTTCCAACTCCCGTTTGACCATCCCTACAACCCGGCCAAGGTCGAAATGAGTGGACGGGTTGCACGTGATGCCGCGTTCACTCGGTTTCAATGAGGACTGCTCTGCGCTCGTGGGGGCGGATGACTCGTCGCCGATCGGTGTTCCCGCAGCGCGCGAATGCGCGCGAGGATTAATATCTTTATCTAAATCCTCTCTACAAATATCTTCCTTAAAAGGCATTCCATCGGATGGAGCAGGAGTCGTAACGGATGGAGCAGGAACCAGGCGCAAATTTTTTTTCCCCTCGTTGCTGCGGATTGAAGAGCGCGCGCGGTTGATGAAGATGCGAATCCCGACGCCGTTCTTTCGCGCGTCGTAACCGATGACCCCCGCGTCGTGCATCCAGGTGAGCGCCTTCGAGAGTGTTGAACTGGCGACTCCGGTCAATTCGCGCAATTGCTCCCATGCGGTCAGACTTTTCCCTTCCCTCTCCTCTCCTGCGAAGCGCAACACTCCCTCCCGTTCCCAGTGCGAGAGGGGGGAGCGGATCAGCCGGATGTATATCTTGCTCATCGAAGGAGTGACTGCGCAGGCCTCGTCCGAGGCGAGGGTGTCGAGAACGTCGCAGTCGATTTGCTTGAAGTTGACGCGATATTCATCGTTTCCCAGCGAGGTGCGGCGGACGAAACGGCCAGCCAATGTTGCGGAGGAAGTCATAGTCAAATTTCCTCGAAAGGACTTGACAGCATGGCGGAAGGATATAAACTGAGTCTGGTGTTTGACACACAAATACCGCCTCGCCATCAAGCGAGTTTAAGATTTGACCTGAAGCGTTCCGTCGCCAAACAGAGTACGCTTCAGGTCAATTTGCTTTATGGCGCGACACGCGCCATATCATTCGGTTGATCCAGGGTCGGGATTCAACCAACCGTCCCTGTGGATGCGCGCAGATCCGGAGAATTAAAGCCCATCGCGCACACCCCTCCCTTTTAGCCGCGCTTGACAAGCAATCGCAGCGGAATAAAATGAAAAAGCCTGCTCATTGCACACAGATACTGTGCCGGCAATGTAGCGGGTCTAAGTCAGGCCTGAGGCGGATCAACTCGTCAAAGTATCGTTCCGCTTCAGGTCTTTATTTTGCCTACCGAATCAATTCTTCGCTCGGGTCGATCTCCGATGATGCTTTCATTTCTCCGCCCGCCTGTTCTTTCGCCGAACGGACTTGTTATTCGCCACACTATCGGGTTCAAAAGACGAATTGATCGTTCCGGCCTCGCCCGGTAAAAGTCCCTTGACTGTCATTCCTAGCTTGACCTGTTCTTCGTTTCGCGCCGCCTCGCGTCTCTTGCTCACGTGGTACTCGTTTCTGGCGCGGATTCCGGCGCTGTAATGGATCAGCCAGTCTGTTAAGCCCTGAGAGTCGGTGATCTTGGTAAATCCCACCTTCGAAAGATACCCTGATTTCAGATGAAGCCTGTGTATCGCCCCCATCTGGTTATAGAAACTTTTGTCTTTAAACTGTCTTTTCAACGGGGCGCATTCACAGAACTCGGAGTACCTGACCGTCACCTGTGAGTTTCCCTGACTGATCGCCCCATGCATTCTGTAACTCACCCACTCATACCATCTCTGCGCCGAAGGCTGACCCAGAGATTTCATGTACCCGACGTCAAGATGGCGGAACATCACCTCGGAAAGAAAATGGTGATAGATTGAATTGAGCAGGACGTAAACCCCGTCGGCTTTTTCGCCGGTGGGTAGTTTTTTTCCGCTGAAGACCACGCTATATCTGGAAAAAACCTGCTCCAACTCGCTTTCCTTCCCGTCGTGTGTTCGATAAGTCAGTTTGCAGGTAATCGTCGCGCTCGCATTCCGGGCCAAGGCTTGTTTGATAAGCGCGGCGTTTTGACCGCTCGCCTCCATCCCGAGTTCCTCACACAATTCACGGAGGCTACCGAGTTTGATTACCGTTGGCACTGGCTTACCCGACTCGTAGATTCTGCGGTCGATCACCAGATTATCGAGCTGATAGCTGAGAATGCCCGGTGAGCCGTAACCCTCTGATGGGCTGACTTGCCAGAGCAGATCAAGTTGCCCCTCTTGATTGCGACGCTCAATGCGAATTGGATCTATTTTCCCACTCTTTGTTAGAGAATGCAGCGGGTACATTGCCAGAACCGCCTCCACCCTGATCGGCAAACTGTCCTCAAAAAGAGTTGGGTGATGGGTACTCATAAACGTCTCCAGAAAACACTTTCCGATATTAATTTCATAAGCCTCATGACATAGGGCTTTCATCATGTCTAGCGGGAAAAATCCTGAGCGCTCAAAGGTCTCAGTTTAAATGCTGTAGTGAAAGGGTTTAATGCTAACTTTTTTCTGTAATGTTGGTGTTAAGTGTCATATCAAAACATCACACTAACTCTTTTGAGAAATCCAATCCCGCCATCTCTGCGGAAGTTTATGTCCTGGCAAAACATCACACCTTTATATTTTGAAGCGGTCATGAATAATCAAAACTGGATACTTTGGCCTATAACTCATTGCTGATCAATGTTTTTCGCTTTAGTCTGACGACTTCTCTGTAAGTCATAATTCCCTCTTGTGATAACCGCACCAGTGCTAAATCGGGTCTTTGTCCTGCCGAAACATCACACTTTGCTCGAAATCTATGTCGCCGGAAAATATTGCCAATAAATGGCTTATGGGATTGTCCCGTCGAAACATCACACCCCCCTAGATGCTTTTTATGCGGGCTTCGAATTCAGGCCGATTGGCGATCTAGTCGCTTAATCAGAGCCATTCCTATGAGTTTCTAGAGAGCTAGAGGCGTATCTTTATTCGGATTTCGTAGCTCGCTCCTACCGAAACATCACATCTATTTTCAGAAGTCAGTCATATCCCTGCAAATCTAAACACCATTTTATTGACATTTGTGGAGTTTTGATGAATGCTGAGTTAAGTGTTTCTCTCTTTTTCTGATCAGATCAGGAGAAGTGACAATGCATTGTCACTTCCTTGTTTCGGGCTTTAACTTGGGTTCTTCAGTCTTGAATATGAAAACATCGATTATCACAGTCACCAATTCTAAAGGTGGCGTGGGCAAGACGACTACGGCCGTTAATCTGGCAGGAGCTTTCGCGCTTTCGGGTAAGAAAGTGCTGTTAGTTGATGCTGACTTCCAAGCGAGCGCCACCGAGCACTTAGGGATGCTGGAGCAGGCGCAAGACCGGAACCTGTCACTTTCCAAAGCAATCCTGGATGACCTTGGCCTGGATCAGGTTAGACTCTCATCACCCATTGAGGGAATTGATGTCATCGCTGGGGATCATGAACTGATTAAGGTACGCGATCAGATGGCGACGGAACCACACAACCATCTGCTCATCCAAGGAATGCTTAATCGTGAGGCCTTATCGGAATATGACATCGTGATTATTGATACGCACCCGGATTGGAACTGCCTGCTGGTGTCCGCGCTTACTTCCTCTCATTATTATTTAGTCCCACTCTTTGCCGAGGCAGGATCAGTAAGGGGATTGCTGACGCTGCTCGAATCGGTGCAGCTTAAAGTGCGGCGCTATCTTAATCCGAGCTTGCATCTCCTTGGCTGTGTTGTGACAAACTATGAAGAGAAGAATGCCACGCACAAAACCTTCTATCCCATCCTACTGCAGATGGGGGAGGAGCACGGATTTCCGGTGCTGATGCCCCCAATCCCCTCTTCAGCGAGAATCAAATCGTCTGAGGCCAGTCGTATACCGGCGATGTTTCTTCCCGATAGTAAAGTTAGCACGGCGTACAAAATGCTCGCCGGGCTGATTGCGCCGGAATTAAAAGGAAGGCGCCAGGGAAGGCCGGATACTGCGAATATCCAATCTCTGAAGGCCGCCGTCAGTTCGCTAGACATCGAGGCAAACGAACTGTGAGGTGACAATGCATTGTCACTTTCTTAATCGCGTTTGTCACAATTGAGGGAACTGATAAGTCTTCATCCCGTCGGACAGAAGAGGGATTCGTTATGAAAATGGATCTGAAAAAGGTTGCGAGAGAAAGTAAGGATCGCTACTCAAAAGAGCTTACCGGATTGAAAGAGCTGGAAGAGAGCGGGGAACTGCTTCAGAAGCTGCGCGGTTACAGTAATAAGGTTGTGAGCCTGCCGCTTCGGCATCTCACTATTCGTGAGAACGTCAGAAAGAACTTTCGCGCCGAAGGGCCTGAGTTTGAAGAGTTGGTCGAGTCAATCCGGACGAACGGTCTTCTGCAAAATCTGGTAGCGAGTTTAATTGAATTCGATAACGGGAAATGGGAATTGCGGGTCACCGCCGGTCAAAGAAGGTATTACGCCTGTCAAAAACTGGGTCTCGAAAAGGTGCCCGTCATGATTCGGCTCTGGAATTCGGAGGCCGAAGAATTATACGCCGGACTTTCGGAGAACCTTAATCGCGTTGATTTGAATCCGTTACACGTGGCGGACGCTTACGCTCGACTGTTACAACTCGGTATGTCCGCCAATGAGATTGCTGAGAGGGTAGATCGTCATAAGCGCACCATCCGAAAGTATTTAAGCTTATCTCAGCTACCTGGTGATATTCGTAAAATCATTGATGAGCGGCAGGATATATTCACTACCGGCGTTCTGTTCAACGAAGTCGCATCTCGAAATTTCGGTTCTGTCGACGAACTAAGAAGTCACATTCAAGAATTGATCAGGGATCATGAGCGCGGTTCCGATACTTCAAATGGATCCGAGGGCGCAGACGAAAATTCTCAAGATTCAGGAGGCAAGGTCAAGAGCCAGGTTCGAAAGGTCCGACACGTTGATCCTGCATTGATTGAGGAGATCGTGAGTCGCATTTCTAATAACCTTCCGGTCAAAGTAAAAGTGAAAGGGACTCAGGATAAAGGCCGAATCACGATCAATTACGGCTCTCGCGAACAGCTTGAACAACTGCTTTCCCGATTTCAGAAGTGACAATTCATTGTCACTCGTTCTCTTTGAGAATCCCAGCAATTCCCGGTTTAGAAAATCAGCAGAGCTGAATGTCGTAAAGTTCAGCCATTTGCCGATAGAGAGCTTCCATGGAGCGGAAAAACTTCACCTTAAAGAGCGCGCGCAGGCTTTGCCAG
>Ga0187894_10007073_pt1 | contig 10739 bp, 3 predicted proteins | sample GBC1701081metaG_FD_136650 | JGI IMG/M metagenome (GOLD analysis project Ga0187894, IMG submission 136650) | White microbial mat communities from a lava cave in the Kipuka Kanohina Cave System on the Island of Hawaii, USA - GBC170108-1 metaG ... | reverse complement strand
CGCCACCGCGGTCCTGTTCCTCGACGACGCGACGCGCGAGAACGGCTGCCTCGAAGTGGCGCCGGGAAGCCACCTCGGCGGTGTCCGCGCGCAGCGCAAGGACGACCCCGGCGGCTTCGGGAGCCTCGAGATGGACACCGCGCTCTTCGACGGAACGCAGCTCGTCGCGCTCGAAGTCCCTGCCGGCAGCATGGTGTTCTTCGGCTCGCTGCTCGTGCACCGCTCGCTGCCGAACCGCAGCGACGCCGATCGCCGCGTGCTGCTTTACAGCTACCAGCCCGCGGGCCGGCGCAACGCGATCGACGGGTTCATCAAGCTCGCACGTGGATGAAGGGACTTTCGTCGACGAGATTCACGAAGCGGCGGGGACGTGAGTTGACTTCGATTCGTTCGTCGCAGTGAAGCAACCCCGCAGAGCCGGGGGCGTCAACGAACGTCCCGCGCTTCCGCCCGCACCCGCAGCTCCGCCGGCACGCGAAACGCCGACGCGCCCCACGCGAGCGGCGCCGAATCGCGCGTGAGCTCGCGCGTGCGCGCGACCAGCGCCCCTAATGCCTCCTGCGCCTCCATCCGTGCGAGATGCGCGCCCAAGCAGTGATGCGTGCCCGCCCCGAACGCCAGGTGCGCGTTCGGCGTGCGCGAGACGTCGAAGCGTTCGGGCAGCGCGAACTGCGCCGGGTCGCGGTTCGCGCTCCAGAGCGAGAGCCATAGCGTCATGTTCTTCGGAATCGTGCGCCCGTCGAACTCCGCGTCGACGTGCAGCACGCGCGTCGTCATCCCGATCGGCCCTTCGAAGCGCAAGCATTCCTCGACGGCGCTCGCGATCAACGCCGGCTCGCGCCGCAGCCGCGCGCACTCGTCCGGATGATCGATCAGGTTCTTTGCGCCGAGCGCGATCAGCCCCACGGTCGTCTCGAAGCCCGCGACCAGAAGGCCCATCGACTGGATCAGCAGCTCCTGCGGCGAGAGCTGATCGCCCGTTTCCTCGGCGCGGATCAGCGTCGAGAGCAGGTCCTCGCCCAGCGCCTTGCGGCGCTCCTCGATCAGCGCGTTGAAGTACGCCGCGAGCTCGCCCACGGTCGCCTCGACGCGCGTGCGCTCTTCGCCGACCAGATAGAGGCCTCGTAACAAGTGGGTCGCGACCGCGGTCCAGCGCGTGAAGCGCTCGCGATCCGCGATCGGGACGCCCAGCATTTCGCAGATCAGCTGCGAGGGCAGCGGCAGCGCCAACGCGGCGACCAGATCGAAATCTCGCTCGGCGAGCGCGCGCTCGACCAGCCCGCACGCGATTTCCCGCGCGCGCGGCCGCAGCTTCTCTGCCGAGCGCGGCGTGAACGCCTTCGCGACCAGCTTGCGCAGCCGCGTGTGATTGGGCGGATCCTGCTGGAGCATGAACTGCCCCTGGCCGCTCGAGCCGCCGCCCATCGCATTGCCGGGCTGAGTCCCATCGGTTCGCCTGACCCCGCACGGCAGCTCGCGCAACACGCGCACGCAATCGGCGTAGCGATACAGCCGCCACAGCTCCGCGGGCGTTTGATTCACCGGCGCGTGCGCACGAAACCATGTCAGCGAAGGGAAGGGATCGTCCCAGCGCTCGCCGCTGGGGTCCGCGGGATCGACGCCGTGCCAGGAAGGCTCGGGCTCGGGGGCATGCAGCATCGCGGCACCTCGGAAGGGGCGCAGCTGCGCACGATGGCGGAACTCGCTCGGGCCGGCCAACGCCGCAAGCATCATGACGCATTGCGGCGCTCGCTTCGCCGGAAACTCGGGCGCGCCGTCTGAACGCTGCGACGCCCGACTTGGTTGTGTGCCTCGGGGTCGTCCGATGCGCTCAGCCGCTACCCGGAGCCGGTGCGAGTGCCCGCCGGGCCCACGTCGACTCCACCTAAGCCGGGCCGCAGCGTGAACCGCGCGCCTCCGCCGGTTTCCGATTCGCCGCACGGACCGATCGCTTAGGGTTTGCGACCGTCCGTGACACATGGGGGTTGTCGTCGTGCGCCGCTACGCGCGGGTTCTCGTTCTCGGCCTGCTTTCGCTTCTGTTCCTCGCCGCCTCGCCGCCGCCGAAAGTGATCGTGTTCTCACCGGAGGGCGAAGCCGCCGATGTTCGGCAGGTGACCGCGCTGTTCAGCGAGCCGATCGTGCCATTAGGGGACCCGCGCGTCACCGCGGAGGTTTTCGCGGTGGATTGCCCGGCGCGCGGTCGCGGGCGCTGGGTCGATGCGAAGCAGTGGGTCTACGACTTCGCCCAGGATCTACCGCCGGGGCTGCGCTGCAAGTTCACGCTCGCGCCGGAGCTGCGCGCGGTGAGCGGCGCGCTCGTCGCCGGCCAGCGCGAGTTCTCGTTCACGACGGGCGGGCCCGCCGCGCGCGAGGTGATGCCGAACGAGTACCAGCCGATCGACGAAGACCAGCGCTTCGTGCTGCGCTTCGATGCGAAGCCCGACGCCGCGTCGGTCGAGCAGTTCGTGCGGCTCGAGCCGGCGGTAACGCCGGCGGCGATTCCCGTGCGCGTCGTGACCGGCTCGCAGCGCGAGAAGACGCTGAAGCAGGCGCTCTGGGACAAGCCGCGCGAGGAGGACGTGGTGATCGAGCCGGTGCTCGCGCTGCCGACCGACTCGCGCGTCGCGCTGGTGATCTCGCCAGGGATTACGGCGAACGGGATCGCATCCGACAGCTGGCAGCACTTCACGTACAAGACGCGCGCGCCGCTCGCGCTGACGATCCATTGCGAGCGTACGAGCTCCGAGGCGGGCTGCCTGCCGATCTCGGCGGTAGCCGTGCGCTTCACGAGCCCGGTCGCCGTCGAGGCGGCGCTCCGAGCGCGGCTCGTTCCCATCGAGCCCGTCGCCGGCGCACAGCCAATCTCGCTCGCACGCGACGACCGTAACAACACCAGCTCGTTCGACGAGTCGTTCGTCGCGAAGGGGCCCTTCCTCCCGAAGGCGCGCTACCGCCTCGAGCTGCCGGCCGAGCTTCGCGACGACGCGGGCCGCGCGCTCGCCGTGATCGATCCGCAGCGCCTCGTGCTGCAGTTCGACGACACGCCGCCGCTCGCGAAGTTCGCTGCGCCGTTCGGGCTGCTCGAGGCAGCGGATCCCGTGCTGCCGGTGACGCTGCGCCGCATCGAGCCCGACGCGCTGCCGCGCGGCGTCTCGATCGCGCTCGCCGGCGAGACCGCGAGCTTGCATGCGCCGAGCGCACGCCAAATCTGGGCGTGGCTGCAGATTGCGGGCAACGGCAACGCCTACGAACGGGGCGCGTCGTACTTCGACGCTGCAGAAACGGCCGCGCTGCCGGCAGCGAAGCAGAAGTTCAGCCTGCCGCGCACGCAGAGCGGGGATGCGACCGAGGTAGTGGGCATTCCGCTGCCCGGCCCGGGCTTACACGCGGTGGAGATCGAGAGCCGCGTGCTGGGAAAGTCGCTGCTTGGCGCGGACGCGCCTTATTACGCCCACTCGCTCGCGCTCGTCACGAACCTATCGGTGCATCTGAAGCTCGGGCGCGAGAGCTCGCTCGTCTGGGTGACGACGCTCGACAGCGCGAAGCCCGTCGTAGGCGCGAGAGTCTTCGTCTCGGATTGCTTCGGCAGCGAGCTGGCTTCTGCGACTACCGACGAGAGCGGCCTCGCACGCATCGCGGGCTTGCCCGCGCCCGACGAGCTCGACGACCAATCCTGCGGCGGTTGGCAGCGCTACGACCGCGGCCTGCTGGTCACCGCGCAGCTCGGCAACGACGTCTCGTTCGTGCATACGAGCTGGAACGAGGGCATCGAGCCGTGGCGCTACGACCTGCCGACGAGCTGGCGGAGGCCCGGCCCGATCGCGCACACGATCTTCGACCGCGCGCTGTTTCGCGCCGGCGAGACGGTGCACATGAAGCACCTGCTGCGCCTGCCCGCGCTAGCGGGGCTCGCGCTCGCGAGCCCGCTCGAGCAGCCGAGCGAGCTGCGCATCGTTCACGTCGGCAGCGGCGACACGTTCGGCCTGCCGGTCGAGTTCGCGGCGGACGGCAGCGCGACGACGGATTGGGAGATTCCGAAGGAGGCGAAGCTCGGCACTTATCAGGTGGCGTTGGTCGGGAGCGAAGACCTCACGACCGGCTCGTTTCGAGTCGAGCAGTATCGGCTGCCGTTGCTGCATGGGAAGCTGCAGGGGCCGCAGACGCCTGCGGTCTCAGGCAAACCCGTCCCGCTCGACGTGGCGCTCACGTACCTGTCCGGCGGGCCCGCCGCCGATCTGCCGGTCGAGCTGCGTTCTCAGGTTCGCCCATATGCAGTCGGCGAGATTTCCGGCTTCGAGCAGCACAGCTTCCTGCGCGGCAACGTGAAGACCGGCGTCGAGCGCCGGGAGGGTTGGTGGTGGCGCGACGAAGAGCAGCGCCCGGCGAGCGGGGCGCCGCCGCCGGCGAAGCAGCTGACGCTGGACGCTACCGGCGGCGCCCGCACCCAGCTCGAGCCCGTCGCGGAGAGCGACACTCCCCAACAAGTGCTCGCAGAGCTCTCGTTCCGCGACCCGAACGGCGAGCTGCAGACGCTCGCGCAGACGATTCCGGTGTGGCCGGGCGAGCGCATGATCGGGCTACGCGTCGCGAAGCACGCGACCGCCGAGCAGCCGCTGCGCACCGACGTCGCGCTGCTCGACCTCGCGCAGCGCCCGGTCGCGGGCGGCGTCGTCTCGGTCGAGCTGTTTGCGCGCAAGGTCTACTCGTACCGCAAGCGCCTGGTGGGCGGCTTCTACGCGTACGAGCACGCGATCGAGACGAAACGGGTCGCGACGCTATGCGAGGGCAAGACGAATCGCGCAGGCGCGTTTTCCTGCAGCGCGAAGCTGCCCGCGAGCGGGCAGCTGATCGTGCGGGCGACGTCGAGCGACGGCGCCGGCCGATGGATCGCGACGCACGAGGAGATCTGGATCCCCGGGCCCGAGGACTACTGGTACGAGGCGAGCGATGCGGATCGCATCGACCTGATTCCTGAGCAGCGGCGCGTCGAGCCCGGCGAAAATGCGCGCATCCAGGTGCGCATGCCGTTCCGCGAGGCGACGGCGCTGGTGACGGTCGAGCGCGAGGGCGTTGCGGACGCGTTCGTCACGAAGCTCTCCGGGCGCGATCCCGTCGTCAAAGTGCCGATCAGCGCACAGCACGCGCCGAATGTGTTCGTCTCGGTGCTCGCGGTGCGCGGCCGGGTCGCATCCCCTGCCGCGACCGCGTTCGTCGATCTCGCGCGGCCAGCCTCGAAGCTCGGCGTCACCGAGCTGCGCGTCGGCCTCGCGCCGCGCACGCTCGCAGTCAGCGTGAAGCCCGAGCGCGAGGCTTATCAGGTGCGCGAGAGAGTTCGCGCCAAGGTGCGCGTGCGCACTGCGAACGGGAAAACGCCGCCGCCGGGCACCGAGCTCGCGATCGCGGTGGTCGACGAAGCGCTGCTCGAGCTCGAGCCGAATCCGAGCTGGGACGTGCTCGAAGCGATGCATGGCCGGCGCGAGTACGGCGTGCGCACCTACACCGCGCAGCAACAGGTCGTCGGCAAGCGCCACTTCGGGCTGAAGGCGCGGCCCGCAGGCGGAGGCGGCGGTCTCGGCTCCGCGCGCGAGCTTTTCGACACGTTGCTGTTCTGGCAGCCGCGGGTCGCGCTCGACGCAAACGGTGAGGCCGAGATCGAGTTCGCGCTGAACGATTCGCTGACACGCTTTCGTGTCGCGGCGATCGCGACGAGCGGCGTGGACCGCTTCGGAACCGGCTTCGCGAAGCTGCGCACGACGCAGGACGTGATGGTGCTGCCGGGCGTCGCGCCGGTCGCTCGCGAGGGCGATCGCGTGCGCCCGGAATTCACCGTGCGCAACGCGAGCGAGCAGCCTCGCAGCGCCGTCGTGACGCTCGACGTGCGCGGCCTGGGCAAGCAGCTCCCGCCCCAACAATTCGAGCTGGCGCCCGGAGAGGCGCAGATCGCGGCGTGGGACGTGGAGATCCGGGTGAACGTGCCGCTGCTCGAGTGGACCGCCACAGCGACTGGAATCACGACGGCGAGTGCACCCGCGCCCCGCTACGACCGCGTCACGGTGAAGCAGCAGGTCGTGCCCGCGTTTCCGGAGATGATCCTGCAGGCCGAGCTCGTGCAGCTCGGCGCCGCGCCGTTCGCGCGCACGGTCGAGCGGCCGAGCGACGCGCTACCGGGCCGCGGCGGCATCGACGTGCGCCTGCGCCCGAAGCTCGGCGGCGGAGCGCCCGGCATCGACCGCTACTTCGAGCTCTACCCGTACCGCTGCCTCGAGCAGCAGACCTCGATCGCGATCGGCACGCTCGACCCTGACAAGTGGCGCGCGACGATGCAGCTGCTGCCGAGCTACCTCGATGCGGATGGGCTCGCGAAGTTCTGGCCGAGCCCGTGGCTCGAAGGCAGCGACACGCTGACGGCGTACTTGCTCGCGATCGCGCACGAGGCGGGCTGGGAGATTCCAGAAGCGAGCCGCGAGCGCATGCTGAACGGCCTCGAAGCCTTCGCGAACGGGAAGATCACGCGCTGGAGCTGGGCGCCCATCGCCGACCTGCCGCTGCGGCGCATCGCCGCGCTCGAGGCGCTCTCGCGCTACGGCCGCGTACTGCCGGGCCAGCTGGCGACGCTGCCCAGCGATTTCGCGCATTTGCCGACCTCCGCGCTGCTCGACACCTGGAGCTTGTTGGGGCGGGTGCAGGGGCTGTCCGACGCAGCCGCCCGGCGCGCGCGCATCGAGCAGCTGCTGCGCGCGCGGCTGACGGTCGGCGGTACGACCGTCGGCTTCTCCACCGAGCGCGCCGACCTGATGGACTGGATGCTCGCGACCGCCGAGACGAACCTGAATCGCTTCCTGCTGCTCTCGTACGGCACGGGGTTCGAGCGCGATCTGCCGCGCCTGATGAAGGGCTCGCTCGCGCGCCAGCGCGAGGGCAGCTGGAGCACGACGATCGCGAATGCGTGGGGCCGCCTCGCGCTGCGGCGCTTCGCGGAGCGCTTCGAATCGGAGCCCGTGAGCGGCGTGACGGAGCTCGCGCTCGCCGGCGAGCAGCAGCGCGTCGCGTGGCAGAAGAGCACGCAACAGCAGCCAGTTCGGCTTGCCTGGCCCGAAGGGAAAGCAGAGCTGCGCGCCCGACACACCGGCAGCGGCAGGCCGTGGGCAGAGCTGCAGAGCGTCGCGGCAGTTCCGCTGCAGGAGCCGCTGTTCGCGGGTTATCAGGTCGAACGCAGCTGGAAGCCAGTCGTGCAGAAGACACCGGGCATCTGGACGCGCGGCGACGTCGTGCGCGTACATCTCTCGATCGACGCACAGAGCGACTTCGCCTGGGTGGCCGTCGACGATCCGATCCCGGCCGGAGCGACGATCCTCGGCAGCGGGCTCGGCCGAGATTCGCAGCTGATGACGCAGGGCGAGACGACCGAAGGCGATGGCTGGTGGTGCCCGTGCCGCGCGTTCACCGAGCGCACGCAGCTCGCCTACCGCGATTTCTTCCAGTACGTGCCGAAGGGCAAGCTCGAGATCGAGTACACGCTGCGCCTCAATCAGGACGGCGAGTTCGCGCTCCCGCCGACGCGGGTCGAGGCGATGTACGCGCCGGAGAGCTTCGGCGAGCTGCCGCACGAGACGCTGCGAGTGGTGAAGTGACGCGGCGGCGCGCGCTGCGAGCGGCGCTCGCGAGCGCGCTGCTGTTCGTGTTCGCGCTGGGGTTGTTGCGCGCGTTCGCGCCGCTCGTGCCTACCTATCAGGTCGTACGCGCGCAGTACGCGCCCAGCGAGGCGCGGCTGCTCGACCGCCACGGGCGGCTGCTGCACGAGCGGCGCGTCGATCCGCACGAGCGCCGGCTCGCATGGATGCCGCTGTCCGAGATCTCGCCGGCGCTCCCTGCCGCGGTGATCGCGATCGAGGACCGCCGCTTCGCCTCGCACGCCGGCGTCGATCTCGTCGCGTTCGGCGGGGCGGCGCTCGCCGCGCTGCGCGAGCACGCTGACGATGCAGCTCGCCGCGCAGCTCGATCCGCAGCTGCGCGCGGCGCGCGGTGCGCGCACGCCACTCCAGAAGCTGCGCCAGATGCGCAGCGCCCGCGCGCTCGAGCGCAGCTGGAGCAAGCCAGAGATCCTCGAGGCGTATCTGAATCTCGTCTCGTTTCGCGGCGAGCTGGTCGGCGTGAACGCCGCTGCGCGCGGCCTCTTCGACAAGGCGCCGCACGGCCTCGACGCGGGCGAAGCTCGGCTGCTGGCCGCGCTGTTACGGGCGGCTGGCGCGGCGCCGGGCGACGTCGCGGCGCGCGCGTGCGCGCTCTCGCGCCAGAGCGACACGGCGCCCGATTGCGCGGAGCTCGCACTGCGCGCTCAGAGCGCGCTCGCCGCGGCTCCGCAGCTGCGCCCGCCTGCCGCGCTGGCGCCTCACCTCGCGGCGCGCCTGCTACGAGCTCGCGGCGACGTGCGCACCACGCTCGACGCGGACGTTCAGCGCCTCGCGCAGCGCGCGCTGGACGCGCAGCTCGCGCTGCTCGCCGAGCGGCGCGTGCGCGACGGCGCGGTGCTCGTCGTCGACAACGCGAGCGGTGACGTGCTCGCCTGGGTCGGGAGCAGCGGCGCGCGCTCGGCATCGCCGCGCGTCGATTTCGTGCGCGCGCGCCGCCAGGCGGGCTCGACGCTGAAGCCGTTCATCTACGCGCTCGCATTCGAGCAGCGGCTGCTCGCGCCGGATTCGCTGCTCGACGATTCGCCACTCGAGCTTCCGACCGGCGTCGGCAGCTATCGCCCTGAGAACTACGACCACACATTCCGCGGCGCCGTGCCGGCGCGGGTCGCGCTCGGTTCTTCGCTGAACGTGCCTGCAGTTCGCACGCTCGAACGCGTCGGCGTCGACCGCACGGTGATCGCGCTGCGTGCGCTCGGCATCGGCGGCCTCGCGCGCGCCGATCACTACGGCCCCTCGCTCGCGCTGGGCGCGGCCGACGTAACGCTCGCCGAGCTCGTCAGCGCGTATCGGGCGCTTGCGCGCGGCGGCGTCGCGAGCTCGCTGCGCGTGCGCGCAAGCGACGCGCGCGGCGCCGATGCGCGCGTGCTGTCGGAAGGCGCGAGCTTCCTGGTCGCCGACATCGTCTCGGATCGCGGCAGCCGCAGCCTGACGTTCGGGCTCGAGAGCGCACTCGCGACGCGCTCCTGGAGCGCAGTCAAGACCGGCACCAGCAAAGACATGCGCGACAACTGGTGCATCGGCTTTTCGAGCAAGTACACGGTCGGCGTATGGGTAGGAAACGGCGGCGGCGAGCCGATGTGGAACATCAGCGGAGTCGACGGCGCAGCGCCAATCTGGGCCGAAGTCATCAACGCGCTCCACGCCGGCGCGCCGAGCGCCGCGCCACCTCCGCCGCGCGAAGTCGTCCGCACCGCTAGCGGCCACGCGCTACGCGGCACCGAGTCGATCGCGACGGCGTCCGCCGCAGCGCGAGCGCCCCGCGCCGCGCTCGCGCGAATCGTCTCTCCCGCACGCGACCTAATCATCGCGCTCGACCCCGACATCCCGCCGCCGCAGCAACGCATTCTGTTCGAAGCACAGCCCGCCAGCCGGGCGCACTCTTTCACGCTCGACGGCGAGCTGTTGGGCGCCGCAAGCGAGCACCACTTCTGGCCTCCCGCACGCGGCCGCCACCGCCTCGTGCTGCGCGACGCCGAGGGCGCCGAGCTCGACCGCGTCGAATTCATCGTCCGCTGAAACGCGCTCGCTCCAGCCAACGCGACGCGCTAGCCGAGGAACCCAAGAGTGACGCCGGCGCGCCTCGATGGCGCGCCGGCGTCACCACTCCCCCAACAAACTCGACCGCGCGAGCGACGCTGCATGCACGCCACCGACCGCGAGCGGCGGCGCGGGCGGGCCGGCGGGGGTCGCGGAGCGAACCCCAGGCGTGGCCGCGCGCACGGCGGAAACGCAGCGCGGGAGTCCTCGAACCGCGCACGGCACCGCCCATCGCGGCCACGCGGGTGAGCGAAGCCGATCCCCCGCCGGCCCGCCCGCGCCGCCGCTCGCGCGCACACTCACCAGCTCCGTCTCGGACAGCATGTCCGATTCGAGCTATACGCTCCGCCTCCCCATCCTTAGGAGCCCCCATGCGCACCGCCCTCTGCGACCAGCTCGACATCGAGTTCCCCATCTTTGCGTTTACCCACTGCCGCGACGTCGTCGCCGCGGTCTCGAACGCAGGCGGCTTCGGCGTGCTCGGCGCGGTCGGCTTCAGCCCGGAGCAGCTCGAGCTCGAGTGCCGCTGGCTCGATGCGCACGTGGGCAGCGGCTGTTACGGCGTCGACCTGGTGATCCCTGAGAAGTACGAAGGCAAGGGCGCCGATCTCGACCCGAAGCAGCTCGAGGAGCAGCTCGCGAAGCTGATCCCGAAGCAGCACCGCGAGTTCGCGTCGAAGCTGCTCGCCGAGCATGGCGTGCCGGAGCTGCCGCCGGACCAGCGCGCGCGCGAGCTGTTAGGGTGGACCGCGGCGACCGCGACGCCGCAGCTCGACGTCGCGCTCGCGCACCCGAAGGTGCGCCTGATCGCGAATGCGCTCGGCACGCCGCCCGCGGACGTGATCGCGCGCGTGCACGCGAGCGGCCGCCTCGTCGCCGCACTGTGCGGACGCATCCATCAGGCAAAGCGCCACAAGGAAGCCGGCGTCGACATCGTGATCGCGCAGGGCACCGAGGGCGGCGGCCACACCGGCGAGATCGGCAGCTTCGTGCTCTGGCCACAGGTGAT